>OJFV01000004.1_pt1 | contig 320799 bp, 271 predicted proteins | sample 1594391 | NCBI WGS metagenome assembly OJFV01 (sample SAMN05416856, study PRJEB24817) | seawater metagenome | isolation source: Sea water | place: Canada:Atlantic | collected 2013-11 | reverse complement strand
ATTGCCTCTTGTCTCGTGGGCTCGGAGATGTGTATAAGAGACAGCCCTTACTCAATATAAAATGATGGCTTTATGATTTTCGTAAAAAAAACATATAGACATCTAAACGGCTCGATGATATCTTTACCACATAAACATTTAGACGTCCAAACGTCTTAAGTAAAATTACCAAGAAAGATGACAGTTAGAACGATTAAGCGTGAGGAATAAAGATATGAGCATAGAAACGATAACATTAGGTGCAGGCTGTTTTTGGTGTGTTGAGAATATATTTTCTCGCATTAAAGGTGTGCAAGCGGTTGTCAGTGGTTATGCCGATGGCGATATTGCCAACCCTAGCTACGAGCAAGTATCCACAGGCAGTACCAATTACGCTGAAGTTGTCCAACTAACTTTCGACAAAAAGCAATTGTCTACTGAGCAAGTATTAACAGTTTTTTTTGCGATTCATGATCCTCTTACCCTGAACCGTCAAGGCGATGATATCGGTAGCCAATACCGTTCAACCATATTAGTGCACAATGAAGAGCAACAAAAAGCAGCTATTGAGAAAATATCTCAGTTAACGTCTGATGCTAGTTTTGAAAGCCCAATAGTAACTTCAATAAAAGCCGTGAATAATTTTTATAGTGCAGAAAGCTATCATCAAGACTATTTTGAAAACCACCCTGACAATCAATATTGCCAACTGGTTGTCGCCAAAAAAATTCAAAAGTTTCTACAAAACTTTTCACACTTATTAAAAGACTAAGCGTAATTTTCGACTAAAAACTTTCACTTAAAAGCCAATACCAACCAAATTACCAGCATAAAAAAACGCCCGACTTAGCGAGCGTTTTTTATAAAACAGAGCTTATTCAAAGCACTATTTAGTACATCAATGTATAAAGTTTGCGTCTAAATTTATTCGCCAGCGCATCTCCATCAGGCAATGATTTTAATACATCTAACAGCAAATCTTTACTGACCATATCCGAGCCATCTTTTTGCACTAGGCGAAATAGTATGACTAAGGCATCTTCATGACGATTAACCTGGCTGTACTGCGCAGCCAACTGATGTTGTACATCAATATTGTCAGGTTCATTACTAAACTGTTGCTCTAAGGCTTTAATTTCTGGTGATTCAGCCGCTTGATTTGCCAATTCAAGTTTGGCCATTAATGACTGGTAATAGCTATCTTGATCAATCATTTTAATCGTTTGCAACAGGGTGTCGGCTTCAGTTGCTTTTCCGGTTTGTAGATAAACATCAGCTAAAACTAATTTAATATCAGCACGTTCATTATCCAACTGGTACGCTTGTGTAATCGCTGTTGAGGCATCACTAAGTTTATTTTCTGCTAGCATGGCAATGGCGTGGTTTAGCAATAAATCTTGCTCTTTTGGTAAGTACTTTGCCAATAGTTCATTAATGGTTTCATCTGTTTGTGGCCCAGAAAAACCATCAATTGGTTGCCCTTCTTTCACTAAAATAGCCGTTGGCAACCCTTGAATGCCAAATTGCTGAGCAATTTGACCTTGGGTTTCACAATCTACTGTGGCAAAAATCATGGTATCGCCGTGGTTTGCAAGTGCACTGGCTAATTTATCTCGTAACTCAAGACTCTCAGGTATTTGTTGTGCCCAAAAATCAACGAATACCAGCTTAGATTTAGAGCCTTCAATTATAATTTGTTGAAAGTTTTCAAGGGTGATAGCAACAGAATTTGTCATTAATACAATTCCAGATAAATTTAAGGTATGACCTATTATTGGGGGCAAAAGTAACGTTAAACAAGCTACAACCGGAAATATTTATTTAACTGACTTGTTTGGTTATTATCGATTTTGTACTAGACCATGATTTTGTTTCTATAATGAAATTAATGCTTATGCATTATGTAAGTTACTAAGCTATCAACGAAACGAGTATTTAATGTCAAAAAATAAAGCAATTGATGATTACATCAGCCAGCAAGAACCATTTGCACAAGAGATAATTTTACACTTGCGTGATGTAATACATCGCGCTTCTCCTGAGATAACTGAAACAATAAAGTGGCGACACCCATGCTTTGAAAGTAATGGCTTGGTTTGCGCTATAGCGGCATTTAAACAGCATGTTAACTTTTCTTTTTTTAAAGGCAAGTTACTCAATGATAGTGAAAAAATATTTTCAGCTAGTGAGAACAATGAATTAACGGCACTTAAATTTAAAACCTTAATTGATGTTCCCACTGATGACATACTTGTCAATTATCTACAACAAGCTATCTCGCTAAATTCAGCTGGTAACAAACAGAAAAAACAGATACCACGTAAAGATAAAAACAGTTTAGTGATCCCTGAAGATTTATCTTCTGCATTAGCAAATAATCTGCCAGCAAATGAAGTATTCAAGGCCTTTAGTTATTCAAAACAGAAAGATTATATCGACTGGCTAACCTCAGCAAAAAGAGCAACAACGAGGTCAACACGATTAAACACTGCGATAGAATGGATAAGCGAAGGAAAATCACGCCATTGGAAGTATGAGAATTGTTAGCAACATCGACAATAATCACTCATACTTTTATCTAAAACGAAAGTATGAGTGAATGAATCTAATGCTTTTGTTATGATAACCAGTAAGTGGGCAGTTACATTCAACATATCAGAGCCTTAGGAATAAATTATTATAAACTTTATATATTCGCTATCTTACGCCACTCAACTACAACATCGATTCATAACATCATACTCTCATATGCTTAAAGCTATTTTCCTTACTATTTTATTACTTTGTAGTTTAACTCTCTCTAGCTTTGCTCAAGCAATGAGCTTGGATAAAAACGTTCAAAAAGTCATTAAATTGCCATTAAATAATTGGAGTAGTCAGCGAGTTCTTTCTAAAGCTTTAGGCACGATGATCCAATCACTTGGTATACCTGTTGAGTACAAAGATATTAGTGCGCAAGATCAATGGGGAGCTCTACCAAAAGGCGTAATTCATCTTCAATTAGAAGTCTGGCAGGTATCAATGGCCAAAGACTTTAATCGCATGGTTCAACAAGGTTATATTACTGACTTGGGTAGCCATAAGGCTGTTGGCAAAGAAGATTGGTGGTACCCTGAATATGTTGAAGAACTCTGCCCTGGCTTACCTGATTGGCAAGCAATGAATAATTGCGCAACATTGTTCTCCACACCTCAGTCAAAAAATAAAGGCGTATACTACGCGGGCCCATGGGATTATGGTGACGGCGATATTATTCGGGCACTGGATCTAAATTTCACAATTCATCGCTTTGAAAACGACACTAAAGTTTGGCAAAAACTCGAACAAGCGCTCAAAAAAAAGCAACCGATTATGTTACTCAATTGGACGCCAAATTGGACCGACAGTCGGCTTAAAGGAAAGTTTGTTAAGTTCCCTACTTATCAGCCTGAATGTGAAACTGATCCAAGTTGGGGTATCAACAAACTGCTATTAAAAGATTGTGCTAACCCAAGTAATGGTTGGTTAAAAAAAGTAGCTTGGCCGGGTTTAGAAAAATACTCACCATGCGTATTTCAATTGGCAAAAAACATCAATTTAAACACTGAGATGATTGCTGATGCATCAGCTCTTTACGTTGTTGAAAAGCTTAGCGAAGATGACGCAGCACAAGCTTGGCTTGAGAAGTATAAAAAAAGTGTCGATAAATGGCTGGCACTACCTTGCAATAAGACATAAAAAAACGGACAGAAGATAACTCATGTCCGTTTTTTTAGCATTAAAGAGTAACTACATATTTTGCAATAAATCGCGTGCAATAATCACTTTCTGAATTTCGCTAGTACCTTCATAAATTGACGTTACTCGAACATCGCGTGCCATGCGCTCAAGTGGGTATTCTTTTATGTAACCCGCTCCGCCCATTAATTGCAAGGCATCGTAACAAGCCTTGTTGGCATTTTCAGTAGCAAAAAGTTTTGCCATAGACGCTGCCGCACCAAAAGGTTGGTCTTGCTCTTTAGTATATGCTGCCTGCATTAGTAACAAGCGTGCCGCTTCCATTTCAGTATAACGCTCAGCTAATTTCCACTGTAAACCTTGGAAGTTCGACAGTGATTGACCAAACTGTTTACGTTCAACAATGTAAGCTTTAGCGTAATCAAGTGCAGCGAGGCCAACACCTAAAGCTAATGAACCAATACCAATACGACCACCGGCTAATTCACCAACAGCAACACCAAAACCTTTGTTTTCAGTGCCCATCAATGCTGATGCAGGCACTCGACAGTTATCAAAGTGAACTTCATTCGTTGGTGATGCCTTTTGGCCCATTTTTTCTTCTGCTTTACTAATTGTCATACCTGGCGTGGAAGCTTCAACGATAAAACAAGAAATGCCTTTGCCTTTTTTAGCATCAGGGTCCGTAACTGCCCAAACAACAAATACATCAGCAAAAGAGCCACTGGTAATATAAAGTTTACTACCGCTAATAATATAATCATCACCGTCTTTCACGGCTTGAGTTTTCATGCCAGCAGGATCTGAACCTGCTGTAGCTTCTGTTAAACAAAAGCCGCCTGCACGGTATTCACCGCTACAAATTTTTGGTAAATGCTTTTGCTTTTGCTCTTCATTACCAACCGCTTGAATGACTTCAGCTACCATATTCGTTACCGAGGTAGTGACGGCAGTTGAGGCACAAGCACGAGCCAATTCAGTAATTGCTAAACTAAAAGCTACGCTACCCGCTTCTACGCCGCCATATTCAGCTTTAATGTTTAAGCCCATAAAGCCAAGTTCAGTCAATTGCGCTAAATTATTTAAAAACAGCGTTTGATCCATTGTTTCATCAAGCTGCGCTGCCACAGGCGCAAGTTCACTTTCAGCAAACTTTTTCGCCATATCTTGAATCATCATTTGTTCTTCAGTTAAAGACAAATCCATCAACACTCTCACTTTTAATCAGGTAAATATCTACCATAGTCAGTTCAGAACTAAAGTTTACTTAGGCTTTTTCTATAGCCCAATAGCCCCTTAGTACTATCTATGCAGATAAGGTGATATCAAACGCTATAAGTAACGCTTAATATAAATATAGTTTTATACCCAAGTCACCAGGGTATGTTTATAACAAAAACGCGCCTGAGCGCGTTTCAAAATTTGCAGTATTGTAGCAATTAACTTAATACAAACCAAAGCAGACCAGCGCCAAGTATCATTCGATAAATAACAAATGGCATCATACCTAGCTTGCCAACCAAGATAAGGAAGTAGTGAATACACGCATAGGCACTAAAAAACGCCAGCACACTACCTAAGCCCAAGGTGTTCCAATCAACAGGCTCAGCCGATGTTATTAATTTATACGTTAAATAGCCGCCAGTCATAATAATGGCTGGAATTGACAATAGAAATGAAAAACGAGCAGCATTCTCTTTGCTTAGTCCCAGCATAAGCCCTAATGTCATGGTAATGCCTGAGCGCGATGTACCCGGTATCAGTGCAAGTGCTTGTGCTAAACCAATAATCATTGCACCTTTAAAACCCAACTTTTCAACGCTAACATTTTCTTTGGCTTTAATATCAGCAAAACCCAATAACACACCAAATACTAAAGTTGTAATGGCAATAACGGCAGCAGAGCGTAGGTTTTCTTCAATAAAATCTTTCCCCAATAAACCTACAATTCCCAGTGGAATTGATGCCAGTAAAATCCACCATGCAAGCTTGCCATCAAAGCTGTTATTATTTTTTTCAGGGCCAATGCCAACGGTGCCAAACCATGCAACCGCCATGCTGCCAACTTCTTTACGAAAATAAAGCACAACAGCGAGCAATGTACCTACATGTAATGCAACATCTAATGCCTGTCCTTGATCTTCCCAGCCAAAAACGGCTGACGGCAAAATCAAATGCGCCGAACTAGATACCGGTAAAAATTCTGTTAAGCCCTGAATTAACGCTAAAATAAAAACGTCTATTGTACTCATAATGGTTTATTTCCCTATTTTTGCAGACCAAGTTAATGGCACAATATTTAATTTTTGTTGGCTCTTATCGTACTCTTGCCATAATGCTTGGTAGCTTTTTCCAACAACAGGATGAACTAATGCGCTAGCAACTTCTGCTAAAGGCCAAAGTACGAAAGCATTTTTTGCTATTTCATCACGTGGTATTTGTGCGGGTTGTTGGGCAATAACGTCATCGTATAATAGTAAGTCTAAGTCCAAGGTTCTTGGGCTAAATTTTTTCGCGTCTTGGTTACGACCATTCGCATATTCAATAGTTCGTAATGACTGTGCTAAATCGTCCAATGACAATTCAGTAGTAGCGCCAATAACCATGTTGTAAAAAGGCTTGCCAGCAAAACCAACAGCTTCACTTTCAAACAATGAAGACAAGGTCAGCGAGCCAAATAATTGTGCTAGCGCATCAAGACCTTTTTCAATGTTGTGCTGACGATTAATATTACTACCAAGTGAAATATAAATTTCAGCCATTAGTTGGATTTGCCATTTAACTGCTGTCCACGTTCAATTTCAACACCTACCGTTGTCGCATTATGTACTGCGGTTGGTTTCATTAACTTCAAGCGTAACCATGGAATATTATATTGCGTCATTAAATACGACGCGATGCGCTCGGCAAGTGTTTCAATTAAGTCGACTGGATTGTTATTGGCAAACTCAACAATGGCTTCAGATATTTCAGCGTAATCTAAAGTTTTGGCAAGCTCATCATTCTCAGCAGCTAAAGCAGTATTCCAACCCATTGCGAGGTCAATCACCAAAGTTTGTTTGATTTCTTTTTCCCATTGATAGAAACCAATGGTAGTTTGAAAGGTTAAACCTTCAATATAAACTTTATCCACGCTAAACCCTTTATATGTTCAAGAATCGTTGAGGTAATTACGGTAACTTTACCGAGCAAACACCCCGTATGACTTACTTTACAAAATAAATGGCGAGTTTACCTGTGTAGGTCTAGAAAAACTAGTAAACAACACGCTACAATGATGAAAATCTGTGATTTATTATAAAACACAGATTTACAATAACTCAGATATATTTCCAAGCGAGGTATTAGTAAAAACACCAGCTTGAATATAAAAAGGATTTATTATCAGCAGTTTACTTATTACATTGCTTATGGTGATTGCAGCTTACTTTGTAGGTTCAATTTCCAGTGCCATTTTACTTTGTAAACTCTTTCGCTTACCTGACCCCCGCACTGCTGGTTCAAATAACCCCGGCGCAACCAACGTTTTACGCATCAGTAATAAATATATTGCCGCACTGGTGCTATTTTTTGATATTTTAAAAGGCACGCTACCTGTTTGGGGCGGCTACTTCTTAGGTTTAGAACCATTATATTTAGGCGTGATTGCTGTTGCCGCTTGTTTAGGGCATATGTACCCTATTTTTTTCGAATTTAAAGGTGGTAAGGCTGTCGCAACAGCATTTGGCGTGTTGTTACCAATTGGTTTAGATTTAGGTGGCTTATTGATTGTAACTTGGCTGCTAGTCGCAAAAACTACTCGTTACTCCAGCCTAGCGGCAATTGTGACTGTTTCACTGGCGCCGTTTTATACTTGGTTATTAAAACCCATTTATGTCTATCCGGTGTTTATGCTTTCGGGTTTGATCATCTTCCGCCACAGAGAAAATATTGTCAGACTTATTAAAGGCTCTGAAAGTAAAATTTCTTTTAAGAAAAAATAAACTTAACCAAGCCTCACTTACCTTCAAACTTATACAGGTGGTAATGTGTCTAAAGGCCAACGCGGTGTAGCTTTAAAAGTTAAATCAGCATAAACACCTGCTTTTAAGCGTTGCAAACCGGCATAAGCGATCATCGCACCGTTATCAGTACAAAACTCAGGTCTTGGATAAAATACTTCCCCACCCAGTTTTTTCGTTATTTCTGCTAATTTAGCGCGAAGTGCGGTATTAGCACTAACACCACCAGCAATCACTAAGCGGTTTAATTCACATTGCTTTAACGCCCGTTTACATTTTATAGCTAAGGTATCAACAACGGCTTCTTGAAAGGCATAGGCAATATCTGCTTGCATCTGTGCTTTACTTTCTGGGTTTAAATCGGCATTTTCTTCTTTGCGAATAGTATTAGCCGCCGAAGTTTTTAAGCCACTAAAGCTAAAATCTAACCCCGGTCTATCAGTCATTGGACGAGGAAACTTATAACGCCCTTTGCGCCCTGACTCTGCCATTTTAGCCAATACTGGGCCACCGGGATAATCTAAACCTAATAGCTTTGCTGTTTTATCAAATGCTTCACCTGCAGCATCATCAACAGATTCGCCTAAAAGTTCATATTTTCCAATACCATCAACACGTACTAACATGGTGTGACCACCGGAAACTAAAAGTGCTACAAACGGAAAATCAGGCACGTTCTCTTCTAGCATAGGTGCCAACAAATGCCCTTCCATATGATGTACTGGTACCGCAGGAAGATCCCAACCATAAGCCAAACTACGACCAATTGAGCAGCCAACTAATAATGCACCAACTAAACCCGGTCCAGCAGTGTAAGCAACACCATCTAAGTCGGCAGGTGTTAAATTAGCTTCTGCCAACACTTCCTTTATTAATGGAATAGTTTTACGAACATGATCACGCGACGCCAACTCTGGCACTACCCCACCGTAATCGGCATGAACGGCAATTTGGCTATATAATCTATGCGCAACTATCCCTTCAGGTAAATCACCTTGGCCATCATCATAAATCGCAATACCGGTTTCATCACAAGAGGTTTCAATACCTAAAATACGCATAGTTTTTCTTTACCTAGGAGTGTTTCATCAAAATAGAATATTAATCTACCGCAGAGCAATTGCGCCAACAGTAGTTATTTGGCTGATGATTTTACCTAGTGACTGACAAACATTCAATTTATAGCGTAAAAGTTGTTTAAATAGTTTTGTGATTAAATGCTCTCGGTGCCAAGTTTTGACTATCTTTTAGGCTAGTAATTCAGAAATCCTATAGTAAAACATTAAGACAACGAAATATTAATATGAAAAAGCCATTACTCCTTTACATTACTATGTTGTTCGCATTAGAATACGTCACCAATTTTTAATAGAGTGGGCGAAGATGAGGCTATTTAGCTGAAGTCGACCGTCGATTTATATAGATTCATAACTAAGGTAATACAGTACATGCCAGTAATTAAAGTAAGAGAAAACGAACCATTTGACGTTGCACTACGTCGTTTCAAACGTTCATGTGAAAAAGCAGGTATCCTTTCTGAAGTTCGCCGTCGCGAGTCTTACGAAAAGCCAACTTGGGAACGTAAGCGTAAAAAAGCAGCAGCAGTAAAACGTGCAGCTAAAAAAGTTTCTCGTGAGAACGCTCGTCGCGTTCGCATGTACTAAGAAGCCCTTAGTAAATTATAAGTCAACTGAGTTAACTTAAGAGAGAATCAAATCATGAGTCTACTTGGCCAGCTTAAAGATGAAATGAAAAATGCTATGCGTGCCAAAGACAAAGTTCGTCTTGGCGTAATTCGTATGGCATTATCTGCGATAAAGCAGGCAGAAATAGATCACAACACTGAAGCAACTGATGACAATATCGTTGCGGTGCTAACCAAAATGGTTAAGCAACGTAAAGAGTCTATCAAAATGTTTACAGAAGGTGGTCGCGATGAATTAGCAGCTCATGAAGCTGCAGAAGTTGTCGCCTTAGAGCATTTTCTGCCACAACCATTATCAGCAGATGAAATTGAACTACTGATTGCAACAGCAATTGCTGATACCGGTGCCGCTTCAATGGCGGACATGGGCAAAGTAATGGCGGTGTTAAAACCGTTAATGCAAGGTAAAGCAGACTTGGGTGCGGTAAGTGGCCAAGTTAGAGCAACCTTAAACAGTTAGTTAAATATCATATTGAACAAATTTGTTCATCTTGAATCTAAACCGCGATCGCCTTGGCCTCGCGGTTTTATTTTAACTAGCGTACAAAAACTTGCTATTTTCCACCCCTTATTTGTGTAAAATGGTCTTTTCCTCTCTAAGTATAGGTTTTTATGGCTGGCATGATCCCCCGACAATTTATTGATGATTTATTGGCTCGAGCCGATATCGTTGAATTAATAGATTCTCGTGTGCCACTAAAAAAAGCCGGAAAAAATTACCAAGCTTGTTGCCCTTTTCATACCGAAAAATCCCCCTCATTTAGTGTCAGCCAAGATAAACAGTTCTATCATTGCTTTGGTTGTGGCGAACATGGCAACGCAATTTCATTTTTAATGGAGTTTGATCGCTTAGAATTTCCCGATGCTGTAGAAGAACTCGCATCACATTACAGTATGGAAGTGCCACGCGAACAATCAAACCGTTCGCCTGCTCAGCAAAAGCAAGACCAAAAAGCTTATATACAAAAGCAAGACGATTATGAATTAATGGCACAAATTAGCCGTTTCTTCCAGCAACAGTTAAAAGTTGCTAGCGATAAAGATACTGCCATCGACTATTTAAAAGGCCGTGGTTTAAGTGGTGAAATTGTTAAACGTTTTGGTATTGGTTATATCAGTGATACCTGGGATGGCATGATGAAAGTGTTTGGTCGCAATAGCCAAATCAACCAACAATTAGTTGATTTAGGGATGGCGATTCAAGGCGATAAAAACAAGCCATACGACAGATTCAGAGGCCGAATACAGTTCCCAATTCGCGATAAGCGTGGTCGAGTAATAGGTTTTGGTGGACGCGTTCTTGGCGATGGTACACCAAAATACCTCAACTCACCTGAAACGCGCATTTATCATAAGGGCCAAGAACTCTATGGTTTATATGAAGCAAAACAAGCCACTAAGCAACTGACTCGTTTAGTTGTTGTTGAAGGTTACATGGATGTTGTAGCCCTTGCCCAACATGGCGTTGACTATGCCGTAGCTTCACTTGGCACAGCAACAACGCCAGAGCAATTACAGACGTTATTTCGCACCGTAAAAGAAGTTATTTGTTGTTACGATGGTGATAGAGCTGGCCGCGATGCGGCGTGGCGCGCGATGGATAATGCTTTACCCATGATACAAGACGGCTACAGCTTAAAGTTTGTATTCTTACCTGACGGTGAAGACCCCGACTCATTAATCAGAGAGCAGGGTCAAGCGGCATTTGAAAGCATATTAGATAACGCAACACCATTGTCTCAATTTCTTTTTGATCACCTATTATCTCAACTTAATATGTCTTCGGCTGAAGGCAAAGGTGCTGCGGTAGATGCTTTCAAACCCTATTTAGCCAAACTGCCTGAAAGTAACTTGAAAGACGCTATTGTAACGCAGTTAGCGAATAAGTTTGGCGCAAACAATGAAATGCAATTAAAGAAATTGCAGCAAAATTTCACTCAATCAACAGATAATAAGCCAGCAGTTAAGCGAACAAAAACTACACCAGTGAGACTTGCTATTGCATTATTGCTAGAGCATCCCCATATAGTAGAAGTATTACCAGATCCTGCTATATTACAACAGCTGAATATGCCAGGAATTCCACTATTGAACCAGCTATTAGCGCTGTGTAAGCAAAATTCAAAAGTGAACAGTGCGCAATTGATTGAACACTTTAGGGGCCAGGACGCCGGAAAACAATTAACTAAACTGATGTGTTTAGAACATCATGTTGAGCCAGAAAATGCAGAAAGTATGTTTCTTGATTTAATTGAAAACTTTTTAAATGTTTTTATTGAACAAAGAACGGAGCAGTTGCTGGAAAAAGAACGTAACGGCGGCTTAAATAAAACCGAAAAGCAAGAATTGCACGGTTTGCTAAGCGCATAAAATCAATATAGTTGTACTATATTTAAACAAATAGAAGCGCAGTTTATCGCTGGTAATATAGTAAAGTTTTCGCTATAATTTCCGGCTTACTGTTGTATTTTTGATAGCCATAAATAGGTGGACACTCGTCAATGGATCAAGCCCCTCAATCTAGACTTAAAGAGTTAATAACCAAAGGTAAAGAGCAAGGTTATTTAACTTTTGCACAAGTTAACGATCATCTTCCGCAAGATATAATCGATTCAGACCAAGTTGAAGACATTGTTAGAATGATCAACGACATGGGTATTCAAGTATTCGAAACTGCACCAGATAACGATACGTTAATGATGACAGAAGGCAATACTGATGAGGATGCTGCTGAAGCGGCGGCCCAAGCACTTGCTACTGTTGAAAGCGAAATTGGTCGTACTACAGACCCAGTACGTATGTATATGCGTGAAATGGGTACGGTAGAACTTCTAACACGTAAAGGCGAAATTGTTATCGCCAAACGTATCGAAGAAGGTATCAAAGAAGTACAACGCAGCGTTTCTGAATATCCGCCAGCAATTAACTACTTGCTGGAACAGTGGGATAATTTTGAAGCTGAAGAAGTTCGCTTAAGCGACATTATCGTTGGTTTCTTAGACCCTGACGCTGAAGACGAAGAAATTCCAGCGGCAGCAACTCATATTGGCTCAGAACTTTCTAAAGAAGATTTAGAAGAAGAAGACAAGTCAGATGAAGAAGATGAGGAAGAAGAAGATACAGGTCCTTGTCCTGAAGAAGCCCGTGAGAAATTCAACGCCTTACGTGCCGCTTATGAGAATGCTAATAGTGTTATTCAAGCTAAAGGCCGTGGCCATGCTGACGCACAAACTGCAATCGACGCATTAGCAGAAGTATTTAAAGAGTTCCGCATAGTACCAAAAGTGTTCGACCGTTTAGTGAAGAACATGCGTAGTGTTATGGATCGCTTACGTGTTCAAGAACGTTTGATCATGAAGCACTGTGTTGTTGGCGCAGGTATGCCAAAATCAACATTTATTAAAATATTCCCAGGCAACGAAACATCAAAAGATTGGTTTGAAGCACAAAAAGCAGCTGGAGAGTCGTACTCTAAAAAGCTTGCTGATATTGAACTAGATGTTGAACGCTGTATTTATAAATTGAACATGTTAGAAGAAGAAACTTACCTAAATGTTCATGGTATAAAAGACATCAACCGTCGTATGTCAATTGGTGAGGCGAAAGCTCGTCGCGCTAAGAAGGAAATGGTTGAAGCTAACTTACGTCTAGTTATCTCAATTGCGAAAAAATACACTAACCGTGGTTTGCAGTTCTTGGATTTAATTCAAGAAGGTAATATCGGTTTGATGAAAGCCGTTGATAAGTTTGAATATCGTCGTGGTTATAAGTTCTCAACTTATGCAACATGGTGGATACGTCAAGCGATTACTCGTTCAATTGCTGACCAAGCACGCACCATTCGTATTCCAGTACATATGATTGAAACGATTAACAAACTTAATCGTATTTCACGTCAAATGTTACAAGAAATGGGCCGTGAACCAACACCTGAAGAATTAGCTGAGCGCATGATTATGCCTGAAGACAAAATTCGCAAAGTGTTGAAAATTGCTAAAGAGCCAATCTCAATGGAAACACCAATTGGTGATGACGAAGATTCGCACTTAGGTGACTTTATTGAAGATGGTAGCGGTGAATTACCGGTAGACTCAGCAACGTCTGAAAACCTTAAAGATGCAACTCATGAAGTATTAGCAGGCCTAACCGCTCGTGAAGCAAAGGTTTTAAGAATGCGCTTTGGTATCGATATGAATACTGACCATACTTTGGAAGAAGTGGGTAAACAGTTTGATGTAACACGTGAACGTATTCGTCAAATTGAAGCAAAAGCATTACGTAAATTGCGTCACCCTTCACGTTCAGAGCAACTGAAAAGTTTCTTAGACGGTGAGTAAGTAATACCGTTATAACAAATGCATTGTTATATAAATAAAAAAACCAGCTTGTTTAAGCTGGTTTTTTATTGCCTAAAATACTACTTTCAACGTTAGTCGCATGACTAATAATATTAAGCGGCTACTGATTAGGTGTATGTCGAGGTGTATTTAAAAATTCTTTATCTGTAAGCGTATTAAGAAAAGCGAGTAAATCTTCTTTTTCTTCTACCGTTAGTTCAAAACCTTTAACAAATTGGCTTTTTAAAGGATTAGCTCGACCATCACCTTGATACTTACCATGCTCTATATTACGCCCGCCAGCGGCATAGATATCAATAACTTCTGAGAGTGTTGCTACGCTGCCATCATGCATATACGGGGCGCTATATTCAATATTACGCAGCGTAGGCGCTCTAAAGCGGCCATTATCTTTCGCTAACGTTGATATTTCAGCTAAACCATTATCTTTTTTAGGGTAGCCACTTGTGTCACCAGAAAGCTCAACATTATATAAGCCAGTATTATGAAATGGTCTACGGTCAATAAGTTGCTGTTCATGCCCTGTTGATTGGGTAAAGTTAAAGCCTCCGTGACAATGATGGCACTCCAAGCGTTCAGAAAAGAACATATTCATACCGCGAATAGCTGCTTCGGAAATCGCCGTATCATCACCTGCATAAGCATATTGATCAAACGGTGAATTTAACGAGATTAAACTACGAACATAGCTTGCTAGCGCATTAACTATTAGTTCAAAACTGATTTTTTCACCAGGAAAAGCCTGACTAAACAATTTGCTATATTCTTCAGTCTCGAATCGCAACAGCACTTCCTTTTCATGACCTGTAATGCCCAACTCAATTGGGTTTTCGCCAAACATAGGTAACAATATCTGCCGTTCTAACGAAGTAATACCGTCATGCGCCCAAGTAAGCGTTTTATTATAGGCAATATTGACAAGTGCTGGTGCGTTCCTTCTATGCAGTGCGCCGGTAGAGCCAACTGACACTTGTTTATCCTCTGCAAAAGCAAACTCTTGTAAATGACAGCTCTCACATGATTGTTGCTCGTTAGCTGATAGATTTTTATCAAAAAACAATGCTTTGCCTAAGATAACCTTTTCATTACTCATTGGGTTATTTTCAGGCACTTGTGGTTTTGGAAAACCATCAATTATAGGCCATTGATAAGCAGTATTAGACTTAGTTTCGGGCAAACACCCAATCAAAAAATAGCTAAGAACAATTAATAAAGAGGTGCTTATAAACTTATTCAACTGAAATTCCTTTCTTACCACTACCGACTTTAATTACGCTAAAAACTCCAGACATAGCATCTGGACTATTCACTTTTTCTACTGGTGACAAATTTTCAAATAGCTGTTGGCAACTTTCACTGTCTTGTTCTGATTGGCAACTAGATGTTTGCCCTAGCTCAACACCATTTAATAATTTTGCTAAGTTAAAACTCAATGAGAGCGAATTATTTACATCTTGGGTAACAGGTATCTCAAACTCAAAAGTATTAGGGTATCGGCAACTTTGTTTAGGCGCTCGCATGACACTACTCGCTTTACATCCCGTTGAGCCAAGATGAAATAGCCATTGCGCATCAACTGATGCAAGCTCAGCCCTTAAGAATTTATGCCCTGTTTGCCAAACCCAAAACATTGAAGGTATATTTAGCGGACTTTTCTGAGTTACAGGGTTTAAGTGATTATACTCAAAAGGTACTCCTAAGCTAAATCGCACAGCACGCACTGTAGAAATATCAATATTATTATCAAATTCGATGAGCCAATTTCCGTTATCTTTTACATTTTGTTGCTTAGTTTGCTCTCGACAATTTTCTCCCAAAAGAACAGTTTCGGTAGTTTGATAAGGACTGTCGACTAATGCCAACTTCTGCCAACCTTTACCCTCTACCTCAACTTCTAAATTACTTAAGAAGAATTGCAATTGCTCTATAAACCAAGCTTCACCATTGCTTTTAGGCGCAAAGGTTGATTGGCATTGCAACGCTGCTTCATGCCACATCAGGCTCACATTGACTTGCTGCTTAACTGAAGAATTAAAAAAGATAAAATATATTAAACAAGAAGAGAGCAATAACAAAATTGCTACGAATTTTTTTATGAACATACGTCCTACATAACGGCCCAAAGCCAATGATTATAAACGAAGATAAATCGACAATGAGTAAAAAGCAATGATTTAAAAAGCAATTCAAATACTGTACAGTGACATATATAACATTTTATTAACATAAGGACTATCCGATGTTACGAATAATATGGATATTTGCGGCTATTGCTGCACTATTCAATAGTCAATTATCATTCGCTCATTCAGAACACGATAAAGCACGTTTTGTTGCTGAAAGCGGTAAAGATTCAGGCAAATGTGATCAAGTTTTAAGACCTTGTAAAACTATTGCATATGCCGTTCAACAAGCCAATAAAGGCGATAGAATACTAGTTTCTTCTGGTGAATATACAATCAGCTCAAGTGAAGAGTTATTCTATTTAAAAAGCGCATTAGTGCCAATTTATGGTGGTTACAATCGCTTCGATCATTTTCAGAGCCAAAGCCCAGATACCAACGCGACTGAATTAAAAAATATTCCTCTTGATATGGCAGAGCCATTGCGTAAGCAAGGTTTTGTTATCATGGCAGATGGTAAATCACTATTTGCAGAGAATAGTCCTGAAAGTAAAGCCCTTAAAAATAAGCTTGCTAGTTATCATATGTTAAGCGAAAAGCAAACCGGTCTTGATTGTGTTAACGGCTCAGCTGGAAGCTTTTCTTGTAATAACATTGACCTACTTGCGCACATGCCCTTAAACGAATTCTCTAGCCGTCCTAGTGCAGCAAATGATATTTGGGGTCATGTTGACTTAAACACTGGTGATGAATATGCCCTTATTGGCTTACGAAATGGTGTTGCTGTAGTTAATGTTACTGATCCTGAGAATCCTAGCGAAGTGGGTACCATTTCAGGCCTTAGCTCAAGTTGGCGTGACATCAAAGTATATCAATATTTTGATTCTGGTATCGGCGCATGGCAGGCATATGCCTATGCCACTATTGATAGTTCAACGGATTACGTAACAATCATCAACCTCAACCAACTGCCAAACTCTGTTAGCTTAGTTGAAAAAAATAGAGTAGTAACCAAAGCACATAATGTTTATATCACCAATGTTGATCACACTTTAAATATTGCTCTACCTGGTTTAACGCCAAGCTTACAGCTTATTGGTAGTAATAGGTTCAGTGGTGCATTCCATAGCTACTCATTAAAATCACCAGAAACATTAACCGCAATATCAAACAACTATTTTGGCTCCGGTTATACCCACGATGGCGCATCAATGAATATCACTGATAGCCGCAAAGACAGTCAATGTAATACTAGTGGCGACAGTTGTACTGTTTTCATTGATTTCAATGAAAAAGAAATGAAGCTTTGGAACATCACCGACACTTCAGACACAAAGTTACTAGGTACTGGAGAGTATGACGACGTTGCTAAAAGCAACCAGTACGTGCACTCAGGCTGGGGCACTGAAGACAAACAACATATATTCTTACATGATGAGTTTGATGAGAAAGATGCTGGTTTAAATTCAACCGTTCGCATATTTTCAATTGCAGACCTTACAAACCCAACTCAAGTAGGACAATGGACAGGTCCTACACGCGCGATAGATCACAATGGCTTTGTTCGTGGTAATCGCTATTACATGTCAAATTATGAACGAGGCTTAACTGTATTAGATATTACTGACCCTGCAAATCCTGTAGATGTTGGCTTCTTCGACACTTACACACCATCAAACAATGCAGGCTTCAATGGTGCGTGGGGTACTTATCCTTACCTACCTTCTGGCAATATTTTAGTTAGTGACATTGGTAGTGGTTTATACATTCTTAAAGACCGTACTCATGAGTCAAGCCAAGGGAAATTAGGTTTTAGTAACCGTACTATAAGCGCTAATCAAGGCGAAACGTTAACTATTAACGTACAGCGTGACAGCGCCAGTAACCCAACTGAGGCCGTAAGTGTTAATTATCAACTATTACCCGGTAGTGCAAAAGAAAACACTGACTATACTCCTGTTTCTGGCACCCTAAATTGGCCAGCAAATGATACTGCAGATAAAACCATTGAGATTGATATAGCTGCTGACGCAACAGGTGAAGAATTTAAAGAAAAGTTTTTTGTTCGCCTAAGTCAACCAAGTAATACAGCCACTTTGGGTAGCAATAGTTACCTAACTATTGATGTTGCTGGACGTGTTAACAGCGGCACACTGGCATTTACTAGTGCTGAAACCACAGTAGCTGAAAACCAAGGTAGTATAGACATAACACTTGCTCGCCAAGGAAGTTCAATAGGTGCGGTATCAGCCTCGTATTTATTAAGCTCAGGTACAGCAACTGTTGGTGATGACGTTGAGTCTGCTTCAGGTACTGTCGAGTGGGCAGATGGTGATGCCAGCGAAAAAACTATAAGTATTGATATTATTAACGACACCGAAGACGAAGGTAATGAAAGCTTCACAGTTGAGTTGTCGTCAGTATCTGGTAGTAATTTAGGTTCAATTACCCAATACACAGTCACTATTTCAGATGACGATAGCAATACGGCTCCTGCTGTTACTCTATCTGAAAATAGAGAAGTTAACACGGGAGCTACAGTTACTGTTACAGCAACTGCAACTGACAACGAAAATGATCCGCTAACCTACTTATGGCAGCAAACTGCAGGTACTACAGTAACGCTGAATAATGCCGATGCATTATCAGCTAACTTTGTTGCACCAGCAACAGCTGGCACTGTAGAGCTGTCATTTACGGCTACAGACTCTAAAAATCTATCAACTACAAGCCAGATAACACTTACAGTCGTTGCAGCAACAGTGACAACGCCTGCACCAACGCCGACAACTAATACTAAATCGTCTGGTGGCGGATCATTTGGCTTCCTAATCATTTTCTTAACCTCAATACTGATAAGAAAGCGTATTAAATAGTCAACTTTAAGGTTGAGCGATTAGGTAAAACTCTAAATCGCTCAACTATTAAACTATCAGACTCATTTATCAGGTTTTTTAGCGTTATAATGGTGACAACAAAATAAAAAATGCTTATACTTCTCGCCGCTTTGATTAACCTTTCTCAGGTTATCAAGCAAAAGTAAAAAGATGGCCCCTTAGCTCAGTTGGTTAGAGCATCCGACTCATAAAAGGTTGGAAAGGTTGGACCGGAAGAAGTAAGATAGCGAAAAATTAGGTAAGAGCACATATACCTAAGACAAACTCGAAGAGTTGTTTTATGTATATGCCCTTTTAACAAAGAAGCATATAAGTAGAAAGAGATGGCCCCTTAGCTCAGTTGGTTAGAGCGCCCGACTCATAAAGTAGTTGTGACCTATAGCAGTAATGCTATATGGAAAAATCGGATGAATTGCTGGAAAGCTACGTTTCATTAGAAACTTGCCAATCAGCAGCCAAGCCTAGTAAGCGTACTAGGAAGGTTCAGAGACTAGATGGTGCAGCACGAACTTGCTGTGTAATACATCATTAGCGTCCGACACCCTACCGCCTAAATTCGTTTTAGTCGGGGGTGATGATATAGTCCAGGCCTTTACGAAAGTATTGGATAACCCGAATCGGTAGGTCCTGTGTTCAAATCACAGAGGGGCCACCATCTCTCTTCTATAGTTCTTAAACTCAGAGCTAATTCTCTATTTGGTTACTCATCATTTCACTCTATAAATCACCAAGTCACACCGATTTTATATCAAAATAATTTTCAATTTTTTACTGTTCCGGTCCAATTCTGGTCTAACTCAGTATCAATCAGAGTTAAATTACCGGATGATATTTTTCAAAACAGTTATAACAGTGACAGTTTAATTCTATTTTAAATACTCTTTTTAGCATTTATGACGAAGATAGAGAGCAGAAGGCATAGCTTAAGCCGGACTAAAATCACTTTGTAAAACTAGTTTTACTCATACGAGTAATATGCTTTTCTTAAACCTATTTTCCTATAATTATTAGCAAGTTTATTATAATCAGGTTTGCACCATGACACCGCTAGAATTCAAATTAATTGATAACCAATTAGAGCAACTCGCCCTATCTACAAAAAATACTAGAGATGAGCTTAATTTAACCTTAAAGCATATTGAACACCTTAAGCTACATCTAACTACGGCATTCGAAAAACAGCGCGAAGAAACGGTAAAGCCAACGGTTGAAATACTACAACCTAAAGATAACTCCAAACCTACTGATTTATTGAGAATAAAAGAAGTTATCAAGATGACTTCATTATCTAGATCTTCAATTTATTCTCTACAAAACAAGAATAAATTCCCTCAGCCCATTCAACTGGGTATTAGAGCTGTTGCTTGGGTTAGAGCGGATATATTGAACTGGATTGAGGAAAAATCCAGTTCAAATCACCGGATATGAGCCGGAGCGACAAGTCGTCGAGTAAGTAATTTTAAACTTACTATTTTACAATCAAACATAGCCAAAATCTTATAGGTAAATGAACTGGTTAATTTAGCCATAGCGCAACCGACTACCAATCCGATTGCTTTAGTTAAGTGAAAAAAAAGAGCACTAAACCGATTGGCTTAGTGCTCTTGTTAATCTTTTATGTAAACCCAGACTTGTTTAATCAATAGTAATTTCAACATCAAATACTTTCATTTGCCAATAGCTAACAAAGTTAGATTGCCACAGTTTGAATAAGTTTTTACCTTCTTCAATACTTATTTTACCGATATATAAGTGATAAGCATCGCCAGTATCAAAACAAAAGTCTATCTCTTTTGTTAGTTCTGCCATTGGTGAAAAACCTACGTAAGTAAAATCCGTTATGTAATCAAACAACCATAAGTTATCTGATTTAACTAAACGTATTTCAACAGGATGGTAGCCACCTTCTTCAGGGCTATAACTTGGTGATCTAAAGTTAAGAATAACTGAGTTTACAGCATGTGGTTTATTTTCAATTTCTTTTTGAATGATTGCTAATAATGTATCAGACACAATAAAGGTTGATACTTGACTAGAAAAAGTCAATTTCATTATGTTTATCCTTGGAGCTTGTTAAGTAGAAAGGTAGTGCTGTTAATTACTATGAACTAAGATTTACCAGCTATAGCTAGTAGCTTCTTTTTGCTTTCAGCGTAATTGACACTCAACTGATGTGAATACATTTTTGTGGGTACTGCAGCGATAAGAGAAAGCTCTCTTGCTATCGATGCCATGAAAGATCCGTTATTCGCGCTACCAGAGGTGAAAAGTGTTTTGAAAATTGAAGAGTTAAAGTGCGTTGAAGGTGATTTTATTTCATCCAACACTGTTAGCAGTTTTTGAATGGGAATATCTTCTTTCGAATGCAACCCACCACCATCATTAGCGGTCATCTTTAAACTGAGTTCCTTATTTATTACGAATATTTCAAAATGTATAAAGCCACCATTCTTAGGGTTTAATTTTGGTGCTTTAGCTGTCATCAGTATTTTTGAAGTTGTAACAGAGTCGCTCTTCTTTGGGTTTTCTTTTGTTTTGTTAGTCATATGCTTTTCCTAAGATTTTTTCTTAATATGCCGTTTAGCTTGCGCCTTATGGCTCGATTTAATGTGTTTACTTATGCTTTTTAGGGCTGCTGCGAGAATGGCGATATCATCAGCATAAATTATTGGATCAGGACCTAAAGGATCCCAAGGATTAATGAAGTATATTAATGCGCTGGAACATAGCGCTTTAACCCAAATAGGTATGTCTCCGTCACACATAACGTAGAATAAAGTTAATGCTGTAATAATTAGACGGTTACTATTTTTCAATGACTTTATTTTTTTCCAAAAGTCTTCAATATTTACACCCATTAAAACCCCTTATTGATCAATTCAATTAACGGGCATTCAGGTAAAAATAAAATATAGTTACCACCACCTTCATCATTCATTATGGATAAAGTGAGTATTAAGCTTTGTCCGCTACTAGAGCTTGGTACTTTCTCTACAAACTCAGGATAAGTTAGTGAGTGATTAATTTGCTCCTTCAGCTGCTCAGGCAGTGATAAAAGAGTATTAACAGTGTCATTAGTACTTGCTATAAAAAGTGAATTCCCATAACTCTGCCAAAATGTCTTAGCTTCAGTTTCATTTCCAAATGGCTCAATTAGCAGGGATATGACTTTATCCTTTTCATCTTCAGCTAATGAAAGATCAACATCACCTGGCCAATCAGTAATCATCTTCATATTGCTTCTCCTAAAATAAAAAGCCGATCCCTCAATGAAGAAGGATCGGCTTAAATTGTTATAACCAGTAATTTAATATGAGGTTGAAAGTGCTTTATTTACTTAGTTGAGTTACTTACCAGAATTAAGAAGCAATTCCATATTACTCGATACTTCTCGTAGTCTGTTAGTTGATACATGAGCATAGCGGGTTGTTGTTTGTGGGTTTTTATGCCCGAGCAAATGCTGTATTTCATATAAGCTAGCACCACGACCATTCTCACTATTTCCCATATTGATCAGCAAGCTAGCAAAACTATGGCGTAAATCATGTATCCTTAACCCCTCTAGCCCACCTACAGACTCTTTAATACGAAGAAATGCCTTTCTAGGATTGTGAATATGCTGTCCCGCAACCTTTCCAGGAAAGATATAAGGATTACCACGTTCACGAAATTGCTTTTGCTCTAAAATCACTTTTAAGGCTTCTTGATTTAATATCACATTTCTGGAAAACCCCGACTTTGTGTGGGGCAAAAATAAACTACCTTGCTCGCTTGTTATATTTAAGTTCTTCCAGGTAGACGAAATTATCTCACCAATGCGCATACCTGAGAGAACGGCTAGTTTCAGTGCATTAGCTGGTGTTCTAGATGGCTCAGCGTCACAAGCGGCAATGAAACTCTCTAACTCTTCTTTTGATAGGTATCGTTCTCGATGATTATTCTCTTTTAACTTGCGAATACCAGCTGCAGGGTTAGCAAAAGACTGCGGTGTAAAATTCCATTCATTGGCTAGTTTCAACATTCGATGAATTAAGCTAAGCATTCTATTAACACTACCTGGCATAAGGTTTTCAGCCACTTTATCAAGAAAGCGTTGAATATCGTGTTTAGTGATCTCTGTTAATCGTTTGTCACGCCACAATGGGTACATGTGAAGATCAAGAATAGACTGATCATTTTTATAACTACGCTTATTTGATTTGGCATAAGGCATGTAATGTTGCTCTGAAAATTCATAGAAATTCAAGACAGCTCTAGCATCATCACGCTGTTGTTTAGGGTCTATATCATCTGCAAGCATTCGTTTAAATTCAGAAGCTTTCATGCGTGCTGTATTAACGTCAATAGGACCAAATTCTCCAATCATTAAACTCTTCTTCTTTTTCAAAAAGGTATAACGAAATAAAAAGCGCTTGCGATTTTGACGATTAACTATTATTCGTAGACCTGAGCAGGCCTCATCTGAATATTCAGTTTCTCTACTACGGCTATTTTCAGGTGTGGGAGGGAGGCTATCAATTTGACGTTTATTAAATTTAAATCTTGATGGGTACATAAGAATCTCCAAAAACAAAAACGCCAGACAGGAACCTGACCGGCGTTAGAAATGTTGAATAAATTAATTTTCAATTTAGCCAGTTAGTAACTAGCTTCAATTAATTGTTAGTTTAATTTGACCCAAAAAATTTTATTTTATGGACTCAAAATTCTTATATATATTTGTACTACTTGTTAAATCGTTCGCCTGACCTGACGACTCGGCGATAGTATTAAGTTACACTAGTAATAAATTAATTTATTACTATGAAATTACTTAATTCGTATGAAAATCGGGATGAAGCTGAAAAGGCAGAGACATTAATTACTGGTGAGAAACGACTTGCTAGTGAGCGAGATGGTACAGAGGTTATATATAATTTATTTGGTCAGCCTAGCTGGAACAACTTTTATAAGTTAGGCATGTTCAACTTACCACTATTACAATCTATTATTGAGCAGCGAAAGGATAATCAGCCTTACGACCAAGCGAAGCATAAAGAAATACTATCAATGCTCAAGTATGCAGCAAACTCATTTGAATTAACGATACCAGAGCATTGGTTATAATAGATTGCATATTAAGGTGGAGTACAATAATCGGACTTCGTACCGTTATATGCATCACTTATAGCATTAATAACGTCATCATGGCCGCTAAAAACAGTAATCCAAATAGACCAAAATCCAGACATTTCAGAGAAAGTTACAATATTACCAACCGTCGTATTCCCTGCAATATAATCAGCTTTAAGTTTTTCAGCTACAACCCATACTTTCATTCTCTGCTGCCATAAGAAATCTTTACTTTGATTAGCGTTACTTTTAGGCGGAGGTGCTAAACCACAAAGATCTATAGTCGCTTGAGCTTTAGTCTTATCAGCATTATCTAATGTCGATTTCACCTTTAAATCACCTGAACTAAAATATTCATAATGACTAAATGAGTCAACTTCATCCGGCCACACATAGCCATTTCTAGTATTATTTATATTGCTTTTATGGTCTCTATTACAGCTAGGGCAACCTAACAGTAAGTTATTCCAATCAACTACTAAATGTTGACCCGCCGGAGACGACTGTGGAATAACGTGTTCAATATCTAAACTGTCAGGCCTTTCACAGTAACTACAATAAAAACCAAAGTTAATAACTAAATCTTTAAAGAATCCTTTATAGTTACTTACTGCAAACGTCTTTCTATCTCCATTTGGCTTTAAAGGCCAGCTATTCCTCGTTACTGGCCTCATAGTTTAGCCTCAAGAAATGCGGTTATTAATGGGTTGTCTGAAATGTAGGCCGAATCTTTGGTCAACTTCCTTCTCAAAACATCTATCATATCTTGTAGTTGACTATACTCTGGAGATTCTGAATTAATATCTCGTAGTTTATCTTCAAGCTCAAAAATCTCCTTCCCTACAGCTACTGTATTATTAAACATTTCGCTTCTAATAACATTGTCCAGCCCCATAAATCGCTCGATTGTGTCTTCTATACCGAGCTCTTCATTCATAAATGTATTTTCAACACTTTCTGGGTTTAGTGAAATTAATTCACTCTTTCGAAGTGACTGAATAATGAATGGGGAATGAGTACTAGCTATAAACTGAATGTTTTTAAACGTGTTTTTAAGCGATGTTACAATTTTTCGTTGCCATTTAGGGTGTAAATGAAGATCAATTTCATCGATTAAAACTACACCAGGAGTTTCTGAAACAGCTTCAAATCCCATATGAGGATTAAGCTGTACACAGCGCATTGCAATATCACCAATAGTTGCGCATATATTCCTTTGACCATCACTAAGTAAGTACATTGGTACAATATCTCCAGTTTCAAACTCGATGAGTAAATCATCGTCTTGAGCCCCCCAAAATACTCTTTTAGCACCTTCTACATTTTTTGCTATTGCTTCATATACAACGGTGAGCGATTCAAATATTCTCCCTTCATTAAATGATGCTTTGGTGAGTTCACTGATCCACCTTTTTAAAACAACCTCATTAGATGCTGGATCTAGTGCTTTCAAATAACCTGTATAACGACTAGCTTTCATAGCCTCTTCTGGTACTTTGGTTTTCTTAACTACACCTAAATTACGCTGCCCCCATAAACGTCCTGTACCGTAATATGAAATAATAGGTAACGTAACAGGACTTGAAGATGTCAACCGCTGGTTAATAAACTCAGATTTTTCAATTAAGTTTTCGGCTTTTTTATAAGTAGTACCACCACTATGCTTTGTCCTAGTCCAAGATATTGAATTACCAAAGATATTACCTTTTGAAGAAAGAACGCATTCGCCTTTTTTTTGGAAGGTGACAATATCGCCTTCACGCTTTCGAACAACTCTAACTTCCTCTTCATGAATATCTTTACTTTTAACTTCAGGCAACCCTAAAAACCAAGTACCAAGAGAAGTAGCTAAAGCATTCATTATTGAAGACTTACCGCTACCATTGTCACCTATAAGTACATTAAAACCTGGTGAAAAATCTAACTTCAAATGATTAAAGCAGCGATAATTTGAAACTGTCATAGTTTCTAGGAAAAATTTATTATCCATATGATGGTTTACGCCTTAAATATATCAATACTAGTCTCTAAGCACTTACGTAAGCTTAAATCATTCACCCCTACACCAAACCAGCTATCAGGTTTTTGGAAGAAGTCTAAGCCACGGCCAATCTTCACTGTCCAACCATTATCAATGCGTATTTCACGGTCATGTAAGTTTTCATTGACTTGAATATCTAACTCAACATCAAGTTCTAGCAAGCTTTGTTGGAGATCTTTAAGTGCTTCTGCCATTTCTTGAATATTGGTTTGATCATCGTATGAAGTAACTAAGGTAATTTTCTTCACTGTTGGTTGTTTTAATACAGCCTCACAGAAACGAACAAAGTTGTTGAGCTGATGTTTTGCTCTTATATAAGGATCTTCGATTACAACGGCTTTGGCTTTAGCTAAGTACGGAGTAATTAAAGATTCATAACTGTACCCGGTAGAGTCATAGGTTATCTTGAAGTGTTGCTCTTTAAGTTTAATTGATTCAGGTACGTCAATCTGGGAAGTATTAGCCTCTTTTTGAGTTGAACTTTCAACTTTAGCTGGCTGCGCAACCGCTTCTTCAGGTTTATGGCTTTCACCATCATCAGGAATATCACTACTTACACCTGGTTTAATAGGGTTTAATGTCGCTTCAACACCAATAGTTTCAGGACAATCAACAAAAATTTCTTGGTTATTCGCGTTAAAATAAGATAAACGAATATTTGCAAACTCATCATCTGGCTTACGCTTATTCATTTGCTCTTTAACCCGTCTACGTCCTTCTACAGCATAAGAAACATATTCTTCAAACTCACTATCAGAACAGCTACCATGTGGATGCAACATCTTTAGAAACGCTGCTACGGTTTTCTTGATACCCTTTTCATCTCGCCCTTCAACACAACGTCCTAATTTAAGGCGCTTGCTAACATCCTCATATCGGTTTGTATTCTTTAATTGGTAATGAAAAGCTTCCGCTAAATAATCAGTAATAAAACCGTAGTTTTTAGTTAAGAACTCAGAGCTGTTTTTGGGCATTTCCCAGCCAGGCATATACATGCAGAAACGATCCATGACAGCCAGATCAAACTCTTTTGGTAACGGCTGAAATAAATCATACTCTGTCGAGTTAACCACTTGCTCAACACCTAAATCTAAATTTCCAATAAAGGTCATACTGGCATCAGCAATAACCTCCGCTCCTCTAGAGAATCGCCCATTAGCCATAAAGTCTTTCATGATTTGAATGGTATCAGGGTCTTTAACTCGCATATTGCCAACTTCATCGAAGGCAATTGTGTCCCAATATCCAACCAAGCCAACTTTTCTTCGCGCATTGTTGTAGAAGAGTGAAGCACTACTTGTTTGACCACCAGATATTAATGTTGAGTAAGGTGAAAATTCACTATAAAAATATGACTTACCTGTCCCCCTAGGGCCTAACTCAATAAAGTTATAATTTGCTTCAACAAGGGATGCCAACCTGGCTAAAAAATGAAACTTAACGCGTTTAGTTAGCTTACTGGGCTCTAAACCTACAGAGCGCATCACAATATCTAACCAATCATCACGACTATAACCAGCGCGGTTTTCACAATAAGCCTCATAATCAAATCGACTTAACTGAATTGGCCGTAAATCTTCAATATAAAAAGCATAATCATCTTCTTCAATTTCGTTATGGCATAGAGTCACTTCAGCCCAAATACCACCTTCAAGTAAACGGTCATTGTTTTTATAAAACTTCTCACCTATAGCAATACGTTGAGAGTTAAAGTTTTCTAAACTTGCCCAATGGCGTTTTTCTTTTTCTACATAACGAACATGCACTTTATCAATAAATTTATGTCGTCCTTTTGTTGCTACTTTTGATTGAGCGGCATTGGCTTCATCAGGGCGAACATAGTTGTCATTTAGTGTATCTAGAACAGCACTTAATCCTTCCTGTATTTCATCGTCATCATCACTTGCACAAAAGCGAGCTAATAAAAATTCCAATACAAAGGTAGGTACATTGGTGCCTTTTTTAATGCGATGTAAAAGATCTTTACGAACAACTTTTCCGTCGAACCCTTCAATTAACTTTTCGTCTAATGCATCCATAAATTACACCACATAGTCTGTTTTAAGTTTCAATTTAGCGTGTTCTGCTAATGTATTAGGGTTAAGTGCTTTAATCACAAAACTACCGTTGAAGTCATCATCCATAATTATCGTCACTTTCTGGCTATCGCCTGGTTGTAGGGTAATTGTTCTAGTAGCCGCATTAACCGGGCCACCAATCTTTGCTTCACCAACAACTTCAGTTGAACGAAACTTTTGAGCTTCTAGCAAAATCTCGAAACTCTTTTCTTCACTAAACATGTCATCTGAACTAACGGAAACTTCCACTATTGGGCGACGAGATGTTATCGACGTAGCGCCTTTTTTATAGCTAAGAGAAATAACTTCACTTTGCACAGAAGGTTGCGCTTGAGGCTTAAGCTTCAATTCCATTACTGGAACTACACATTCTTGCAGTGATGCCCCCCCATGAAAGTAAAGCTTACCTTTACGGTATGCAGCCATGGTCTTAGGTCCTGCCACAGAGCTATAATCACCTTTAATGCCAAGCTGATCAGCAGGTATAACAAAATGGTGTTCATTAGCGTTGCCACTGCCTAACGCAATCCGTTCATGGGTTAAATACCAATTGCCTGCAGGCTTAGGGCAATCATCGCCAGCACCTGCTTGTCTATTCATAAAGAAGCCATGATCTGTTGCAATCACAACCTGATTGAAACCTTGTTTTTGAAGCATACTAATAGCAACACGAAGGTTTTTTAGTTCCCGTAAGATAACACTTGGAGCTGTTTTAGGTGTATTTTCGAATTGTGTATCTATTTCTACACTGCGTAAAACAGCAAGCTCTACATTTGAATCAAAAACATGAGCATTATCGACAAAACGATCAACGGCCATTTCTGCAAAACGACTACCATATCGGTTCTCGAAAATAGCCATACGCTGGTCAACTGTTGCAACTGTTTGCCCATTTAAAACAGGTACCAATTTATCATCTTTATTTTTTAACTCTAATTGTTCTCTGGCACCAGGCAACAAGCTAGCCATACCTACTAAGGTTATACTCGGCAGACAAGAGAATGCTGGTTTTAGAGTAATTTCAAAGTCATCTTTAAGCTGCTTCTCAAGCTCTAACCCTAACTCGTAGCGCAGAGCATCAACCATTAAGTACGCAACTCTCTGCCCACTCTGGCTAAGCTTAGGTGCTACAAATTCATCAAACACATTTGAGTTATTGGTTCTTCCCTGTGGTGGCCAACCATGAGTTGAAAGCTGTTTGGTAAATAAGGTTTGTACTTTTTCGGCTAATTTCCAATATTGATTTCGAGCTTTATCTATTACTGATTTAAGTAAGCTGTTCTCATCCCAGTAATCCGTAACAGCTTGTTCAAACTCACGTTGTAACCTGTCCGCTTCTCTCAAGTGAGTTAGGTAGAACTCAACTAGCGCATCCTGACTGCCACAGTTTCCCGGTAGCTCTCTTAGTAAATCTGTACAAGATACAATTAAATTCTTTGCTGCTGATACTAAATCCCACTGAGTTTGGTTTTCACCTCTATTTGTCCAAACAGAATTGGTATGTCTTGAGAGTATCTCTGTTAGGCTATCAAAGTCGTCATCTTCTACATTTTTAATTGCTGCATTTAGAAAAGTTCGCTCTTCAAATGGAAAGGTATCTCGTATACCTAAATTAATGATGTTTGAGCAATAATTAACTAAGTTAAGGCCGTCTTTCTCACTTTCAATAACTTCAGCTTGTTGAATATATATTTCTTGTGTTCTTAAATCTTGACGAAGCCCGTCACAAATATCTTCAATTATTGGTTGTGCTGCGTGTTTGGCTTTCGGTACACCAGAAAGGGAGTCAGGTAAGGCTTCAGGTAAATCAAAAACAAACTCGCTAAACAATATAAATCGCCAAAGCTCATCACTAACGGATTTCCACTTTTGGCCACGAGTGGTTAACGTAAAACCAAGTACTTGTTGAAACAATTCTTTAACTTCACTTATCCAAGCAAAATTATACTCAAGTGCTGCTAACTGCTCAGACTCTGGAACCATCAGTGCTCTAATAATTTCGGGAGACGATTCTACTTTTAACAATGCGCGAAGTGCAGGCCACTGCAATCCACCACCAATACCATTAATCACATCAAAGCTTGGCTTATCATCTTGCTCAAATGCTTGACGAATTTGTGTTTGATGATCAGGTTTGGCTTTCAAGCATAAGCTTAAGTAACTATCACCATCACCTTGAGGAAAAAATTCACCACTGGCAGCGTACAAGCTAAATGGGTCTTGTTGCTTATCTTCATCTGTTAAAGGAGCTGCTTTAGGAATGTAAACCAGCAGTTTACTTCCGCCTTGTCCAAAGCCTGCTAAACATTTGAGTGCTTGCTCCCTACTGGTAATACTCGACTCAGATGCGTCAACAACAGTTACTTCTTCTGAAGCTAATTCCAAGCATAGCTTTCGGTATTGATGCTTCTCATCATAAACAACCAGTACCCTTTGCTTAAGCCTAGGTTTAAATACCTTGTTAATTATATATTCTTGTATTTGCATAGTTTTATTAATCCATAAACCACATATTTGTGATTACACCTGGTTCCCTGGCTTTTTTATAGCGGTAGTATTGATGAAACGAATAAGACTCAAATGCTGAAAATTCATTTAAGACTCCTTCAAACGAGCAAGTTGTTTCTGTACAAATGAGCTGTACTCTTGAGGTGTCAATTTCTTTGGTTGCCACTCCAACTTAGTACCCTTACCACGATTGGCTGGTACTTCAACTTCATGCCATAAATCATTTTCGACGCCATGAGCAACAGAAAAACTACGATCTTGATGACATTTTTTTAAGACTCGTTCTGGCCATACATTAAATGCCATATGCGACCAATCATATTTCTCTTTATCAAGTTCTTGCCAAGTTTTCTTCAACTTGTTTTGCCAAGGTTTATGTTGAAAAAGACTCCAAAGTGGTGCAGCTGTTATTTGAACCCCGTCATTAAGATTAGGTTTCCAATATTGCGCTATTAAAAGAAGTTCATCTCTCAAATCTTTTAGCTCTATTTCAAAAGCAACTAGAGAAGAAAAGTCCTTATCTTCATCTGGAGTTCTATTTTGCTTCTGCCTTAATTGAGATAATTCATCTGTGGTTTGCAGGAGCTTAGGTTCTACAAAGTCATTAATGCATGAATATAGCGTCTGATTAGATAATTCGGGATAATATAGCCACAAACGATAAGAGCCGCTAACTGTTTGAAGTGGCCAATATATAGGTGCTTGCCTTCTACTTTTTGAATATTCTCTTAAATGTGTTTTAAAAAAACTTGTTTTAAGCCATTTATTTATATCAAAATCACAATTTTCATCTATAGCACTCAATACATCGTTTATCAGAGATACTATATCGTGTTTATGTGCAGGATCTTCAACTAAAATGCCATCAAACTTATGAAACTTCGGTTTATCTACAGCTAGCATGGCAGGACTTTTTGATGGAATAGGCCTAAAAGGATCGTCGACAAACGTTTGTTTCTTAAGATTATGGAAGCTATTAATGTCAAATCGCCCCATAGCGACACCAATTGCCCAGGATAATAAATTTTCAGAGTAACTAGTATCTTTACTAGATAAATCAGGCTCCTTCTTACTTTCAGACATCCATTTGGGAGAGTTGATGCTTTCCATCATATCTAACTCTAATAGTGATAATTCACTCTCATCTAACCCGTAAGACTTAGCGATGGCAATTTCAGCGTCTTTTCCCAAAAGAGAACTACGATCCAGTTTAACCTCCCCCCCCTCCTGTTTAGGAAGAAAACCATTAAATTGAATTGCAGTCTCATCTTGTTGAAATTGACTCTCCGAGATTACAAACTTTTCATTAACTTTATTTCGAATCTTTTCTAGATCTACTTCATCTATATCGCTATATGGGATAGAAGCAACCATGGAGTTTTGAAATTTAGGCTGTCCAAAATTTTCCCCTTTAAACCTTGCAACTGAACTTGCGACGTTGGATGAAACAATAATAAGTACATCATTTTCGAAGCCTTGACTAGGGTAGATCTGTGATCTACCTGCTGCAGGTATTACTCCTCTAGGAACAACGTATGGCACTAATCTGGAACTTCTTAACATATAACTGAAGCCAGGTTTGAAATATAAGCTTTCACTCATTACATACTTCGAAGCAGAGTGGCCATTGCCTTCATGATAAGACTTTATTTCTCTACCATCCCGCCCCCATTTTACAAGTAAATGTATAGGTGCAGCTAATGCTGATGCCTTGTCAATCTTTGAGTAGTAACACCAAGATCCATCACTATTAACTTTCTCCAAGCATTCATCTCTACATTCCTGTGCAGCTAATGATTCGTCAGGCACCATAATTTTTTCTGAAGGTACTTCCCACCATAGACGCAAAAACCTGAAATCGGTACCAGTTTGAAGTCCAACTCTAATTTCAGCCTTACTAGGTTCAATAGGTTCATGTTTCGCTATTTTTTTAGCTACTTTAATTGGTATCCAATATATAAATGGTGCACTGTCAATAACTTCAAATTGGCTCTGTGGAACCATGAATGTACAGCCTGATATAGAGCCATCAGACAAGCTATTCACTTCACGATGAAGAAGCTCTTCTTTTTCTTTTTTTACAAGTAGTCTAATAAATGGCGACGGTGAATCACTATTTTTACCTTTACTGAAAACACTACTTGCAACTTCTACCATTGCATCTAGAACTTTAGATCCCAAATCGACATGGCAGTCTATCTGTGAATTTTCAAGAATATGCTTTCTAAACCCTGATAAAGTTGACAAGTAATAGCCAGTACGACTCACTAACGTTCCTATCTTGGCTCCTTCTACTCCCATCTCTATGCCTCTTTCAATGAAGCAAGCTAGAAGATTCGATTTAGATTTAGAATAAACATTATCAATATATTTTTTGGTATCCCTACTAGAATCTCCAAATGGTGGGTTCATGACAACAACGTCAAACCTCTTTCGGCATAAATCAATAAAAGCAAACCCTTTAGCTGCATCAGAAGCAAATAATCGCCTTTGAATCGAGCCTTTATTTAAGGCCTTCTCAGCGTAATTTTCAAGCTCCGCCAATATACTACTTTCAACATTTAGCCAAAACTGCTCATCAACACTTTCTTCTGTCCCCTGAATTAGTGTCAAATCACCCTTTTGCCATTGCTCATTTTTTATATATTCCGCTCTGGCTTTATGTATTGCAGTTTGTATTTCTTGTTCAATTTTAAGCAATGAACCGGCTTCGCCCGCTAATTGCATTTTATTAAAAACAGTTTCTACTAAGCTCCCTAATACTGGAGGTTGAATCTGGCTAGTAAACTCACTTAACATTCCTGATTCACCAGGCATCGGCTCTGCGCAAACTATATTTGAACGACTAATTTGTGCTCGTTGAGCAGGCTTAATACCATTATCCGCCCATGATTTATGTGCACGAAGCCAAAGCGACAAACCAGCTACTTGAGCTGCCCGGGGGTCAATATCAACCCCGTGAATATTATTTTCAATAATCAATCGAGGAATATCAGCTAAAAACAGTTCTTTATTTTCGTAATCTTGATGTAGGGCTTTTCGCATTTCACCATTAACGCTTTCTCTTACAAAACTCCCGAGACTATTAGACGCTTCTAGCTCCCATGCTTCTTGATAAATTTTTTCAAATAAATCGAAAGCATAAAGACCAAAATGCATTGAGCCACAAGCTGGGTCTAGCATTTTTATATCTCGAGGGTCTTTTAATGGTCTATGTTTGATAAAAACGTTTTGCTGTAACAGTTCTCTCTGACTTAAGCTCTTTTCATGTTCAGTCTCTGTAAGTGGTAACGCTATGCCTGAAGCGAGAAATTCTTCATTAGGGCGACGAACTAGAAAATCACAATTATTCACCAAATCAGTTTGACCTTTGGTCATTTCATACCAAATTCGACCTAATGTATTATCCGTCAAAAATTCAACTACATACCTTGGTGTAAAAAATTGATTGCGAACAGCCATTTCCCTAGAGCTTCTTGGAGCTCTAGAGGCTGATCTCATTTTATCAATTTCATCTCTACCATTCCAAAATTGATATATCCAACCTATAGTTTCATCTTCTCCCCAAAGTTGTTCAAGTTCAGTATCATTAATTAACTCTAACAGCTCAATAAACATTGATTCATTAGGAAATAAACGACCTTGACTTGAATAACGATCAAATAAAACCGCCAAATCTAAACTAAGCTCATCAAACATACTAAAAAGATATACCTGATAGGCTTGACCAGTTTCACCTAAGCTACTACCAGCAATACGTTGATAAAGTTGGAAACCTTTTGATTGATACCCTTGACTAATTGACTCCATTACAAAGTTTCGAGACTCTGCCATGCGCAGCGCTGCTAATCGATTTAATACCGTAAAAGCTTGTTCACGAACAATACGGTCAAGTGTAGCGATAACTAGCGACTTATCTTGATACGGTGCTGATTTATGACTAGCTGCCAAATAGTGATCTAAGGTATCACGCAATAATGTCGCAGTTTGACTCTGACTTGGACTTAAGCCAGGTAACTCATCTAAGCTAGCAACTACACCTGTATTAGGATCTAAACCGTAGGTATTTTGCAATTGTTTTGTAAACTCTTCACTTAATAGCTTTCTAGCGTCACTTACAAATTTTTGCAGGCGATTTCGTGTTGATTGATCAAATGCCATCTTTCATATCGCCTTTATTTATTGGAAACTTCAAAAGTAATATCCAATACATCGTATTCTTGGATATCTATTTTTAACTGTTGTAATTCCGTGATGACTATATCTATGTCTTTAGCAGAAGTTAATTTGCTAGGTAATGATTGCTTACGTGTTAATACCTTTGGTTGATATGTTCCTGCTTCTTTTTCTTTTACTAACTTTTCAGCTTTTTCTTTTTCACGCTGTAAACGTCTTTGCTCTGCCGTTTCTTTAACTGAACGCTGCAAATTACGTAATGTTGTGCTGATACCATAATCGTTATTTAGTAAGGTTTGCATCCCTTCAAGACTTACTACAACTTCACCACTGAATTTTTCTAATTGACCAAGCAATGCATTACGTTCGTCAGCATTTAGCTCTTCCCAACCAGGACTACGCGGTAACTCCTCTTGAGCATTTTTCAAACTATCAGCAACATCCAAATTCATCTGTTTAGCCGCATCAACAACACTACCCTCAATTTCACTTAAGGTAGTTGAGAGATCTGCCTGGTGTTGATAGAAGTCTTCTTGGTTAAGTCGTTGCTTAAGCTGAGTTAACACTTCAGCCAAGTCACTTTTAAGGTCGCCTGGAATACCTGTGTCTGGTAATTTTTCAATTCCTCGACATTGAATTTCAATTGTTTGCAGTGTGTCTTCTAAACCATTTTCTAGTTTAGTTTTTACTTCAGAAACCCACTTTAAGCTACTGTAAACAGAAGAGTCTTCAGCACCTAGGCGCTGAGTTGCATCTGAACAGTCGTTATATAGAATATCCCTAAGTGTTTGCTGAAGCGTTGTAACTCTACTTTCACCTGGAACCTTAAGCCTTTTAAGTTTTTCACCTAAAGCACCAAATTGCTGTAAGAATACGGGTAAATGTTTTTGTGCTGCTTTACTAATGTCATCTTCTAGCGGCACAATCATGTTACCGTCGCCAATGACTTCACTTAGCCTTTCTGCTGCTCTTGCACACATTTCTATAGAAGGTTTGTCGTCTCGAAGAGAGATACCGACATTGGCAAAACTCTTATTAGTTTTAAACGCATCAATTGCTTGTTGGCCAACACTTGTTAACTCACGGCCTGCGACTTTGAGTTTTATTTCACCTGCACTCAACATGGCCGCTAGCATGTAACGAGTAGTGTCTTGCGCCCAGCCAAATTTTGGTCGGCTAAAATCTTCACAGATTTTTTTACCTTCAACAGTGCCATTACGTTCTATATAGTCACGAATACTGACCAAACCTTTATGGTTCTCATCAATCTTGAAGTTACCTGAAGTATCTTTTATAACTAAACTTAACGGATCAGTTTCACTAGTAGCGCCACTTAGACCAGCTTTTAAGAATTTCTCTGCCAAGATCGTTTGAGCTCGAACAGGCGCTTCGTTGTAACGCTCATAAACACTGTCAGCTACATCTTTTAGGTGCTTTTTGTTGGCCTCTAGAAGCTCTTGAGAAAAGGTGTCGACCGCAGTATTAGCACCTCGAAAGACAAAAGATCCTCCTTGTAATGCTCGTTTTAAAATACGTTGTAACTCAGGTATTAGCTTACCCTGAGCACGGTCTAATTCTGCATTACAGTAATCTTTAACTTCTTTGTCGGCTTCATTACGATGACGTCTTGCTATTTCTTCACAGCGATAAATATTGGCAACTAATTCATCTACCTCTGGTGATTTCCGTCCTAGTAGATATATTGTATTTTGATTTGCTCGCTCACGGGAATCAGACACTAAATCAGCTAATGCTGTGTCATAGTTATATGGCTCTACAAAATCAATTTGAGTTTGTACTGAATTTCGTTCTCCAGCCATACCACTTGGTATACCATTGGTATTTTGAAGTTTTAACCCTGTTTCTACACTTAAAGAACCTTCAACCTGAACTTTAGGTAATGGTGTTAAGGTATTCTTTACGCTTTCACTTAAAATTCTTCTTAAATCTACAGTTTTAAGGGCTATTTCATTTCTTGCTCTTTGAATTTCAGTGAGTTTTTCGCTGATGAAACCTAAATAGCCATCTTGTTCACTGAAAGGGATATTACCTTCATTAATCAAGTCATCAACGGCTGCATTAAATGCTGCTTCATCTTGTATTTGACCAATGTGAGATTGCATTAGAGCCAAAGTATTTCGACGAGTTACAGGTAAATTAGTTAAAATTTCTAATACCGCCACTGTTTTAGCAATATCAATATGCAAAGGGCTATCGTAATAGTTAGAGCTTTGTACTTTACCGACCGCTTGATGCTTAGTTGGAAAAGCACGTTTTATATCTTTTTCGAGCGCATCATAAAGCGTGACAGTATTAGCCAACCAACCAACTTGCTGTTCTGTAATTGGTTTGCCATTTACTCCTTCAACTAAGATGTCTTGAATAACTTTAATAGCTGAACGTAAACCAATACCACCAGTAGATTTGGCTAACTGACCAAGTAAAGTTAGAAGCACTTCGAAATGAGCAGGTAAAAATGGATATAAGTTAGTAAAGCCTTCTTTATCAAAATCAGCTTCATAAACTCTAGCATCTTCTAATTTAGTTGCGTGCCTTAACGCTTGGCCGTGATTATCAAATTGCTTATTTAAAGCTTCAACACCTGTCGGAGACTTACCTAATAAACGACGGTAACAAATCTCTTTAATATCACTTGATTCTAAATTAATTTGAATTGGGAAACGGTCTTTTAATTTATAAAGTTCGGCAGAGTTCAGGGCTGCTCGTTCGTTATCTTCAGTCAGCGTTTGTTGCGCCGTACCAATTAACCAAACCTTACCATCACCTATATTTTTAAGGTTTTTGGCTAAGCCATCTAGGTTGAGAATTAAGTTATTACGCGAGCCGACATATTGACCAACCTCATCTACTACAAAGATAATATGCTCACGACCAGAATGTTGCCTTGCGATATCAATCATTTCCGAAACACGATCATTCTCAAATCGAATAATATCGCTAGCTTCTGTAGAGAATGCGGTATCGGTTCTAAATAATTGAGGATACATTTCATGTGCAATGCTAGGAATTAAACCATCAACGATCAGCTCATCATTTTGTAGGTCTTTCCATTCTTCGCCTTCGGTGAATTCTTTAAACATTTCAAGGAATTCATCATAACGTCCGTCTTTTTGAAGTTTTCGCTCAAATGCTGCCACTTTGAGGTTGCGAGAATAACCAGCCCATTGCAGTACTTTGTAATAAAGCACGGTCGCAACATCTTCCATTGTTGCGCCAGCAACTTGCTCAGAAGCTAAATCAAGCATAATTACCGCTGCAGGAAAACGCTTGGCTACAGTATTTAATAAAGATTTGGTTGTGTTTTTATTTAATCTATCTTTAAGGTGATCAATAAAAGGGCGTTCATCAACAGTTATAGAGTCATCAAATGCTAAACCAAGATATTTAGTGAATGAGCTTTTACCTGAGCCATAGAAACCAGATACCCAAACACCAACTTCATTTTCACCACCTTGCTCCATAGCAAGCTGCATTTTAGATAATAAGTCTTCAAAATGTTCTTCTATACTGTCGGTAGCAACGTACTCTGATATTTCAGATTTTAGGCGTTTCTCTGCATCGGCACCATAACTAATTACCTTTTCAATGGCACGTTCAATTCCTTTACTTGGATCAAATAACTGTTTAATTTCCATTATTAATTCTCTTATTTTTAACTGTTCTAGTATTAACCGCCAACGTGCATTGAACGATAGTTTCCATCTTCAGGGTAAAAACCTAAAAACTTAAGTCTTGTCTGGCCTGTACGTACTCCTGGGTATAGAAATACCGTGGGTACATCAAACTTTCCTTGTAGCTGGCTTTCAATTGAACCGATACGCATATATGGGTGAAGTGCTTCAAGGTCTGTCACTAATAAAAGTGCTTTGTCATCACTGGATAACTCCAGTAATTTATTCTCGATTACTGCTTGTAAGCCTTTTTCATTATCAGATAATGTATTTGCTAGTGAGTTATTTGTTTTAGTCCAATCAAGTGGTGCTGCTGCATCTTGTTTTAACCAAATATTCCTGCGAAATTTCGGTACATTTTCAAGTAATGCGTTGATATGTTCAGCAATTGAAAATGTGTGAACATTCCACCCTTGCTTTTTCAACATTTGAGACCAGGGCTTTACCTGTTTCTTCACTTCGATAATTTGATTCGGTGAAAACACCAAATAATAAATAGGTTCAAAACTAGCGTGTTGAAACTCTCTTCCTTGTTTTATTCGGGTAACGAGTTCATCAAAGTCTTGCTTCAAGGATGACATCAATAACTTCCTCCATGTTTTTATATGACCAACTAATAGATACGACATCTGCAGCACTTTGAATGATCCAAAGCTTATGTACACTTAGCCTTTTCAGTTCATCTCTTACATCATCTGGCTCTAAACCAAATAATCTCCAGTCAGGATGATTAATCAAATTATTATCAGCAATACCTCTCAGGTGAAGCTCATAAGCTAAGATAATTGCTACACTCGTATTTAGTCGTATTGGTGTAATTTGTCTTGTTGTTCGGGTCTGTTTCTTTAGTAAGCCATAATCTACACAGGCCCCTAATAAATATGATGAAATACGCTTAACCGTTGTGTCTGACCATAACTTTTGAGTTTTTCCATCACTTGTTGCTCGTTGAACAAATTCTTTCGAGTCTTCATTCGAAAGTTCACTGTAACCAGAAGCAAAACGTTCCCAATACACTTGAGATACAAAGTCTCTAAGTATTAGATTTGCTCGTGCGGTAAACAGAAAGAAGAGCTGATTAAGTGAGCGAGCATCAATGCTATGGTTCAAGACTTTTAACCAACTTACAGGTGGAAGCTCTGGTTTCGTGTACCTAGGTGCGAAACATTCAGCAATGATGTTGCGGAGACGTCTCGCTGTAACATTTGGGAATTCACCAGACTCGAGCGCAGTTTGAAACAAATCTGTTGTAGACATATCTTGCTGCCATATTCCTAACAGTAGTTGTGTTTCATTCACAAGCCCCAAACCGGCCTGTAGTTGCGTGGTGTAATATGATTTTGTCATTACGAAATTCCCTTAAAGTAAGGGTACACGGGTTGACTATTAGCAAAACCATTTATGTAGGCTGCAGCAATATTATTGACTAATTTTTCTTTATTTTCCGTATCATCAATTAATAAAGGACCTGTGCCTTTAACTGAATAGCCTGCTGCTAACTCTTTTAACTCTTGTAACGCTGCATCAATAGAACTAGGAATTTCTATCCCGCTATCTTTATTTGAAAGCAAGTGCATAAGTTCGCTTTCTAAATTTTCCGGTAATCTGAATAAGTGATTCACATCACCTACACCGATAAATTCATCATGAACAATTTTCGCGGAGTTCGAACCACCCGTAATTTGAGCGAGTAATGATGTTTTGGGAAATACAGGCCCTAAAAATGCTTTGCCTGAAGCCGACAAGAAGGAGCTTGGCCACCAGTTGTTTTGCTCTTTTTCGCCAAGGTATGCTACACATACTCTTAATTTCGCTAATATATTCACTGATTCTACATTCATTATTTTTCTCTCTGCATATACAGATTATTTATTAATATCTACTAATTAACACTTGTTTTACTATGCTAAACACATCAATTATCAAGTTCTAATCGACCTTATAACCAGGAGCTATGGTTAGGTTTTCAGCACCATATAAGGTTTGTCTATTTCTAAGCCACAACTGATACTCACCACCTCTCAAAGAAGCTTCTTCAGTGCAATCAACATTCCAACGACGAAGTAAATACCCCGCTAAGGCCGCCCTGATATTTAGCTCTAAAACACCTTTATCCATGCCATAGTCCATTTGTATCGCTGTTGGGTGCTCTATATTATTTGGATGTGGTACCAATTGAAGTGGCATCATACGCATCCACTGATGGTCTTCTAGTTTGTCTTCGAAGCTTTCAGGAGTATCATCTTTGATAGTAACTTTACTTATACGAGTCAATACAAAATCACGGAATGAATTTGATTTGCGGTCATAAGCACGGACATGCCACCTTAGCCCATTGTCAATAATGCTGTGCGGCACCAATTCTCTTGCTGCCGAGCCACTGGATAGTGAAGTATAAATAATACTTACGGCTTTGTTATTAAGTATTGCTTGAACCAACTTCGCAACAATGAAAATGTCTGGCACATTTAACTGGCTTGGTGCATCAACGGGGAAGTTAATATCACCGATAGCATCAAAGCCATCAGTTATATCATTCGCTAATTTAACTAAAGTTTTACGCGCATCAAGCTTAAATAAAGGCTTAAACTGCTTCATTTGAAAATACATTTTCGCAGGATTATCAAAATCACAATTCTTCGGAGCCAGCTCCCGGTATAACGCTATATCTCTTGTCGCATTAGCCATGCCCATTTCAAACTTTGAAGTTAAATCACTACGGACAAATGAACCTTTAAACATCAATAAGAAATCTATAAAGGCTAATCTTTGCTTTTGCGCGAAGCTAATGTCTTCGATTTTTTTATTATTGTTATCACTCATATCATCATGTCAGCTATTACAATTGATTCTAAAACATCATCAATTTGATTAAGTGTTAATCTTCGCATATTTCAATGCTATGTCAATCACTATAATGTTGTATTTCAGTTACTTTTTGTACAGTTGATAAACCTACTCACTTGGGAACAACCAGTGCCAAAATCCATTCCATGCTTTTATTAATAAATAGATGATGACAATTGCCCAGATTGCACTAAATATTTGACCTAAGATATCGAATAAGGTCTCCATGTATTATCTTCTTAGCTTTCAACAACGGGATAACACGGTTCACCCCAGAGTTCTTTATAGTTATCCATCATGATTTTTATAATGAATGGAACAAACTTACTCATGAAAGCGATGGCATCCCTCACTTGGTCTCTGTTAACACTGCTATTCCAGGTTGCCCCACCGTGTAAGGTTTGATTACGTAAGGTATATAAACGAGAAAAAATTACTGATAGAACAGCAGAAGTATTTTTATGGCCAAGTGCTTTATGGGCAAAGGCATTGGCTGATTTAAAATCATCTTGCCATTGTTGTTCTGTTTTCTTGTTGTTATGGAAATCCCAAAATGGCTGAAAGACAAATTTGTTGCTTAATAACACTCGAATGCTACTAGTGAATTCTTTCCAAACGAGATCAGACAGACAACTATTTACGTCAAAACTACATAGACGCTCTATAAAATTGCGAAAAGTTTCTTGCTCGGTAAAGCGGTGGTGATCATCGATCTCGTTAGCATAGGCCGCATTAAATGAAATCCAGAGAAAAATAAATTGTGCGTCTTGATCGTCTTCAGCTTGTTCGGCACGGTCTAACCAACTTAACGCCCGGTGTACTCTAAGGCTTAAGTTTATTGGGTAGTTATCGCGCTCTTTACGTTGACGTTCTTTTAACGATTGATAAGTAATTTCCATATTGTTCATCCGTCCAAGTTTGATACTAACTATCTCTTATATAGACAAAAATTACTACCGTTTAGATCAAAGGAATGTGTACTAAATATACTGGGGAACCTATTAACCGAATTAATCTTCGGTACACTGGTTAGGTTTTTAGATTAGTAATTTAATCAAGTGAACTAACCGAACTAGGTAATGATTTTTACTACAACCCGTCGCCATGACGGTAATGGACGCCAAGTCGTCGACTTATGCTCCAACTCATTTACTATGAAGCAGGTGAACTACTTTTCATTCCAATGCTTATTCTTCTAGAGCGACCTCGCTCACCTAACTTTAAGATCACACCTTGAGCTTCAAGAGCTTTTTCCAAAGTACGTAAACGCAAACTTGCACTAATTGCATTTTGTGGAAACGCTTTAGCATTACCTAATATTTTAAGCGGTACACCTTCGGATAATAGTCTAAATAGTTGAGTTGGTTGACCTGTCCATATTTCTGGTTCTGGGTTCTTTTTAGCAAACTCTAGGACCGCATGTGCAAAGGGGTCTTCTATTAGCGTATCTAACATAGCTAACTTAACATTTTGAGAATATGCGACTTGTAACTTTCCAGGCTCAAGATCAATACATTCTTCCATTGCGGCCAGCCAAATAGAAAAATCTATCATTCGTGCTTTTTGAATAACCTCAACAGATTTTCGCTTAGCCAATATCTGTGACGTCAAGTCCAGTAAGCCACGGTAAATTTTAGGTGTTAATTTGTCCAACTCATCAGATAATGCTTTTTCATCTTTTCTGCTTTCTTCTGATAACCGCTTAAGGTTTATAGTTAAGCAGCGATCCGCCAAATCAGCTTCTTTTATAAAGGCATGAATACCATTAAGGACTACTGGAGAATGCAATTTCAACACGAACTCTTCAGCATTAGTATAGAGACCTCTTGTTGATATAGTTCCACCACAGGCCAATATAGCTAAAATATCCGACCAATCAGAGCTGAAAGATCGAATGTTATCGTAAATCAGTAAGTGATTATTCTGGCTCGCTATTGCCATGTCTTTTACATTTTTAGGAAAAACACTTATCGGATTTGCTACAGGGTCAACGAACCGTCTTATAATGCTTTTGCATAGAAACGACTTACCGACACCATGAGAGCCGAGAAGAATCAATAACGGATAACCGGCGTGCAAAGACCTTGGTGTCGCGATAGTGTAAGTCAACCAAGCTATGAAAAGGTATACTTCCATTGAAGCCATATTTAAAAATTTCAATAACAATTTCCAATTACCAACCTCCGCTATCTGTGGCAATGGCTGCATATTTTCAGTACGTTGAAAGTGAGTCTCTGAGCCATTAGTTATTGTAGCAACCTCATTACCACCAACCAGATAAAGTGAACCATCCTCATTAGCACAATCAAGTTTTACATACTCTAGTCCGTATGGGGCTGTACGTTTATAAGGTTGTAAATTTTGTTCACCTTCATGCTCCGCTTCAGAACTTATCTCTTCAATGACTTCTTTAATATCATCAACTTTTAAGTTGTCACCGTGCTCCCTAGCTATTCTTCGTAATGACTTCTTAAATTTTTTAGAATACAGGCTAGTTAAAATATAATTACCCGATTTATCTATATGATATGGATGATCACTTTCATCAATGCCAAAGCTTTCAGTATTAATCATATGGTTAACAATACGCTCAATTTTTCCGTCTCCCTGATAGTGTGATGATTCTTCATTTGTCATTAGTCTTGCCTCTTTGATAAATAGCTTCAACAGAAACACGCAGCTTTAAATTCTGAAGAATAAATAAGCTTGCATCTTCCATTAGTTGAGTTGCCAATTGGATTTTTTCGTTTAGTTTGCTAGTAGGGATTTTAAGTAAAACAGCATCATGAAATGCTGCAATTACAGGTAATTTGGCTTCATCGAGTAATTGACATGCCTTTCTTAAGATAACGCCACCAGTAGTTTGAATTGGCCAATTACGCACAGACAAAATTCGACTATGATTTGAAACCGACATGCGCCAATCATGACAAATCATTTCTTTGTGCTCATAAGCCAAACTAGCTCTTCTGTCTAAATCATCATTTACCTTATTAAAATAATGATTAAAACAAGCGAAAACCTCTTGCTCAGCTTTTGTTTTAAAGGCCTTATCTTGCCCATACAAGTGCGCTAAAACTTGTCGTTTCACTTGTTTACGAGCCATGCCATCTGCCGCAAAGTTTGCGTAGATATCACCACTCAAATACAGATTGATCAGTCGCTGATCATTTGCGAAAGATGCGGCAATTCCAGGCTCTTGTTGTTCGTAATCTATTAAAACAAGTGTTTCACCTGCTTTTGGATTAAAAACATGCTCTCGATACTTTTTGGGTAAGAAAGGGATACATGAACCCGTATGATTATCACGGCCAGTGGTCAGTGCATAAGGTAAAGTACGAGCATGGTGTAACTCATTACTCTTAACACTTATCCCCTTAATTATGCGACCAGAGTAAACCTCTTTTTGTGCAAGGAGTAATCGAGCAATATCATGATCAATTTGCTTTAAACTCTTATTATCAAGACACAACCCTCTATTACGATCACAATGAACGGGCCAATTACGTAATATTGGCAAGGGTAGAATACGCTTTAGTGCTAACTGATCAATTTTACCTTTGTTAAATAGCTCAGCTGGCATGTTGGAACGTACACTTTGCTCTAAAACTTTTAGCCGATTAGATTCAGCGGTCAAATACGCCTTATCAACAGGTATTCCTCTTTTATACCTTTCTTGGCAATGTAGGGCATACATTAGCCTTTCTTGCCAACACGACATGTTGTCGAGTTTATTATTTTTTAAGTGCCGCTCTATTGCATCCAACCGCCATTGTTCAGGATTCACAAATTTAAGAGCACTTTTAGCTAAGAAACCAATCACTTTTAAATTAGGCGGTAACTCCAATGTGGAGTTACCGTTAATTAAGTAATTAGCTTCAATAATTGAAGCTACTGACATTGTTATGCAACTAGCTCATCAGCAATGTCACCATGGAAAGGTTCATCATCATCGTCTAAGTTGGCAAAGACTTCATCAACAGTACTTGTATGACTTTTTTGGACAGTTATACCTAGTTCTACTAGCAATGGATGGTCAAGCGAATCAATAATATTATTGCCTATCGCTGCTTTTAGATCTGGTCCCAACTCACGAAAGGTCTGCGGGCGTTTATTGAGTTTTACCTCTTGAAACTTATATTGTTTCTCTGCACTATCAGCCCAAATTCTAGCCCAATTACCTGGCTGTTTAATCACATCAACAGCAATTTCTTGAGTTTCAGTCCATAAATTTGTATAGCCGTTAATCCCCGGCAATTTTTGGATATAAATGAAATCTTTACCGTGTTCGGTTCTACCAGCATGACAACGAATAATACGGATATCATTAATCAACTCATGCTGTATTTCATCCTTAACCACATAGATTTCTTCGCCAGCAAAGTTTCCATTATCATCCGTTAACTTTTTAAATAAGACGACTAAATCAATTGATGTTGATGGATCGAGTTGAGAAGCTTCTTTCTTATTAGGCTTGTAAAATTCTGCTCCAAGTGCTTCTTTAACCGAATTTTTAACTAAATCTTTATTAAGTTTAAATTGATCTAAAAAGTCTTCTTCTGAATTATTTTCGACATTATTCATGGCAGTGTTAGTCGCATTTCTCTTGAATTTCATCTGTCTTTTATTTTGCATGATATTTTCCTAATTTTAGTTGTATATGCCCGCATATGATTTAACAGGCAAAGCTTAATTTATTTATTTAAATGCTTAACACTATGCTAAGCGGCTACGTTTTCAGGGGTTGGTTCTTGGTCTACTCTCAAGGCATTGTCTTCAAACTTAAATGAACGTTCAGGTATTGAAAGAGTTCTAGGTTGGCCATTACAAAAAGCTGAAAGTAGGAGTTCATGAAGCCTGTGAACGGCCCATTCGTAGTCAATATCTATAACATCAAGATCAACGAATGCATCTGTAAGTTGCTGAACGTAGTTGGCAGATTGGGCAAGTAAATCAACAGGAGTTTTGCCTATTAAGTCACAGCGATACTCTGTAGTACTTAGAACACCACCTAGTTGATTAATAACAACAAAGGTGACCGTACGTTCATCAAACCAAACTAATACTGGCTTTTTAGTGAAACTTGCAAAGCTAACTCCTGGTCCTTCCTCTTCAATTTCCGCGCATACACCTACTGGCATAACAACGTAATCTTTCGATGCAGCTAAAATACAGTGAGTAGATGAAGCCTGGTTTTCAATAAGTTTACTAAATGATGTTGCAGCACTATCTGTACGTTTATGAAGCCCCATCATTTTAGTATTACGTTTCAGTCGTTTATCAACTTTACTCAAGAGCTTGTCTTCTGTTACTACTATTACCGGCTCTTTTTTGATGTTTTGCGTATTCATATGTTTCTCCAACGTTATGTGAACATTTCACGATGTAGATAATGAAGCAGAAACAACTTACCATCGATGTTTGAATGATGTTTTAAATTGAATGCTATTGACGTTTAAATACAGTAAGTTAAGATAAACACATACAGGTTAAATCTGGAATTAAAGGGGGAGAAGGTAAAGCTGTGATGTCAAATATAGAACCTATGTGGCATATTGTTTTGGGTCTTCGGCTATTAGGCGTGCCAGCTAAACAAATATCAGAGATTCTTCATATAGACATTAAAACTGTCTATGAATGGCAGAAACGGTTAATACCTGTAAACAATAAAGAAGAATTTTCGAAGAAAAAAAATACTGACTGGCAATGTGTGTTGACTCACCAGTTAAAGAAACGAAAAATCACACCTCCAAAATCCAATCAATGGTCTGTCCCTACGTTACCTAAAAATGAAATTTTTCTTACTAAAGAACAAATAAATTCAGTTGAAGATATTCATAATAAGTTCTTATCAATTATTGGTGAAACAACTACTACTGCTAAAAGTGCTAATAATAAATTTATTAAGCTAGTTTGGGTTCAGCCTATTCCTAGCACGTTAGTTAAACGATACAACCCTTTCGCTAAAGAAATCATGCCAAGTTGGACAGTATTTCATAAAAAAATAATAGATAACAACCAGTCAAGTATTGACGAATTATTAGGGCTTAATTATTGGCTTGCTTGTATAGGAGTATCAAAACGCTTTAATAAGACTACGTCTTTATTATTACAGTCTATCCACCAAGAGAGGTTCAAAAGTAGTGATATCGACATATTAAGAAATATAAATGACGAAATTGTTTATGATGATATTCTAGATAACATAGGACGAAATTCACCACTATCACTAAAGCGAAATTTATTAAGGGAAAGGCGAAAAAGTAAAGCTGGATTTATTAGTGATTTAGCATTTATTCCTGTATTTGAAGAATATGGGTTTATATATATATTTGAATATCCAATTAGTTCAATACCTCCTAATATGCTTTATCCTTCATCGATAGAAAGCAGTAATAGTAGAATTAGCTTTTTTTACCCTGAACATTTGGAATCTAAATTGAAAGACTCTCATGGTGATATTGAGCAAGACTATAAAAATAGAATCGGTTATGAGAGAAGCGAATTAATTGATGACAAATTATCAGTGTTTAATAAATTTTTCACTGGTAGATGGTGACGAGTACAGAGCAGTATATATTTGATCATCATAACCTGACGCTTTGACGTTAATTAATCAATGAAGTTAACACGGTAATTTTAATTAAAAAGGATGTAAGTGAATGAGTACCCCCCAGGAAATAATTACTGAACACATCAGAAGAAAAATAAAAGTCATCAATACAGATACTGAAGTATTTGAGTCCTTTGTTAACGGCGAGCGTAGTGTCCGTAATGATTATCGTGGTAGAGCTATCTTTGAATTATTTCAAAATGCTGTTGATAAAGCAGAATCCAATGTTTGGATCACTTTAGACAAAGCCAACAAAACACTAATCGTTGCAAATGATGGAAAACCAGTATCAATTTATTCATTAAATAATGATGAACCACGTTCAGATTTTCATGCTCTCTGTTCCATAAACACTAGTAATAAAGAAGTGGGTAAGTCTATTGGAAATAAAGGGGTTGGATTCAAATCTATTTGGGAGTTTACAAATAAAGTAGAGATAAGAAGCCATCACCAAGAGCAACCATGGGCGTTTTTATTACACTATCCGTTTACGTTAAATAAACTTGAAGATTGGGAAGATGCAATACTTGCTAAAGAGATACATGAAGCATTTAAACACAGCAACTTAGACGTCAACGCAAAAGCTCCTTCTTTTTTCTTTCCTCAATATAAAGCAATTAGCCAAGATAATCTGACTAATAAAAATGCCGCAACTGAAATTGTTCTATCGGACTTAACTGACGAAGCAATGTCTGCTATAGAAAAAAAATTAGAGGCATTTTCAAAACAAAACCTTTTATTTGTATCTGAAATACTTATTGGTTCTACTTCGAAGAGTGAAAAAGTTGAACTCAACCTGAGCTGGGCTGGAGATACAATAAATAAAAATCTTTATCCTGATACTGATTGGATGGTATTGAGACCCGTTCTAGCACCAGTAATGCCTGAGATAATAGAAGCCGCAACTAAACTAGATTACGATGTTAAAAGACCATACGTTACATTTGCATTACCTAAATCAAAAGATACTTTCGACGCTAAGCCTTATTTTCACTGCTATTTACCTACAGAAATAGCTACAGGCACACATTTCCCTATTCACGGTGAGTTTTACTTAGATAACTCCAGAAAACATTTGGAAATTACAGATAATCTATATAACCAGTTACTGTTGCAGTCTTCTTTGAAGTGGTTTCTTAGCCTATATGACTCTACAAGTAGTGATATATGGAAATTACCGAACCCTTTACACTTTCTGATACCGGCAGACAGAGCAATAAACGAAGTTTCAACGATTTATAATCAAACACTAAAGAGCAAACATAAATTACTTGAAATCATTCAACGTTTTTTAGAAAAATTTGACGGAAGAGTAACCGAAGAACATTGCAACACCATCAGTAGGATTATCTGGCATTACCGCCCGAAGAGAGCTAGTAATGGCCACTATACTGTTTACCTCAGAGATAACCTACACCCATATCTATCATACTTTCTGAATAGCCAATTAAAGATAATTCCAACATATTCAACTGAACAAGGTTCACTTGTCGATATAATTGAAACGCACCCCTTAAGTGATACCTCAGAAGGGATTACTACCGCGTTTTTTTATAAAGATGATAAAACAATAGTTGATAGTAAGATTGACGGATATCTTGCAAGTTGTGGCGGAATTTCAACAATATCATGGACATTCAAGCCATCCGGTTTCCAAACACAGTTAATTGAAGATAACTATATTAATAAATACGATAATCAATCTATTATTAGATCGCTTAACGGAAAAGCAAAAAACAGCTCAGATGAAAACCTTCGAGTATCAATATTAAAAGCTATATGGCACCTACTTCCAACTAAAAGTAGTGAACACACCAACTGTAAACACTTAAGTTACACGGGTGAAACAAATAGTCGTGTGTTACTTCCGACAATATCCGGTAAATGGAAAAAAGCTTCTCTTTGCTATTTACCAAATGATGAGCTTGATAGCTTATTAAGTGGTTCAGAATACAACCAAGTCGATTTAGTTAAAATATGCAAAATAATTGAAGAAGAGCAAGTTGAAGGTAGATTAAAGCAAATAGGTGTATGGGACTGTTTACCACTTAATAGACCTAGTTCGGTACTTCATATTGCCAAACCTGAGCTATTAGCTGTGTCCTCCAATAAGTTGATATTCAAATCATGGTTTACCTGGACAAATAATCTAGACCAGTCATTATTTAGCAGTGTAAAGTACCAGTTTAAGCAAGCCAAATGGATAGTTCCTCATGGCACGGGTAAGGAGCGTACTTCTCCACAAGAAACATTCTTAGTTACGCTCCCAATAACAAGTCTAAATGATAAATTTAACTATATACGCGAAAGAGATTTTTCTCATTTAGAAATCGATTTCCTTCAGAAACTTGATATTTTTCGAATAGACAATTGTTCTGCCCCCAAAAAATTAATCAATCTAGCAAAGTGTGTATGTAGTGACGACATAATTTCAAATGATGCAATCTCTTTGTATCGCTCAATCTGTCAACAGCTAAATAAATTACAACTAGATACGATAGAACCAAGTGTAATAGAAGAGCTACCTATACTAATCGAATTTAAGAATCGAGCGAGAAAAGCTATTGATTCAAGCACTGTCTTTTACCAGCCTCAAGAAGAACGTATATGGCGTGATCATTTTGCCCAATTTAAACCTTCCTATTTAATCCTTAGAGACAATGCAGCAGAGTTAATTAAGTATTTACCTAACGTTACTCGATTTAAAGTTAAAGAAAGCATTCAAGTTAATGATAAAAAAGGCTTCCATGCAACAGAGCTAAGTCAGTGGCTAGAGAGAGAAGTATTACCAATTTTCTTGTGTATTGCTGCTCACGGTCAATTAGATGGTGTAACTAACATAGATTTGCATACAGTCATACAACGCTGGCAAAGGGCACTACTATTAATCAGTGACGAAGCATACATGCAGTTGGCATTAGAAAACACGACTCAATTTAATATTGAATTAGAGTTAGACCGAGGGCAAGCTCTTTGGGAAGCTAAGACGGCTCAATATAAAGGTGAATTAAAAGTATTTATAAAGTCTACGGATAGCTTTCATGATTACCTTGCTCCTTTAATTCGATGGTTTTCAACTGAGATATTCAGAAATAGGCAGCTGACGGTTTACTTCGAAACAATAGTAGAATTAATGCATTCAAAAACATTAAATGCAAAACTAGAAAAATGGGGAGTGACAGCAAAAGACATTGCAGCCGTAAAAGTTGAAGTATTAGCCTCTCTCCCCCCTGAACGCCACTTTGACCTAGCTGAATCTATTTCAAGATATACAGGGTTACAATTTACACCCGAAAATTGGACCAATAGAGAACTGTATAAAGGCCACGGCATTAACTTTAAAAGGCTTGAGTTACACCTTCCTGATTACATAGATCATTTAACAATTTTAGATCCTAGCCAAGATAACGAACAGGAGCTTAGTGAATGGGCTGACGAAAATATAACTTGGCTGAAAGATACTTTTGAAAGTAGCAGCGAACTTGTTGATGAGAGTCGCTCGAGCGACGCTTTATTTGAATTTGATTTTAATGCTGATAGCTGGGTCAAAGAACACCTTAACCTTACTAGTGAAGAACTTAAGCTTCTAAAGGAAGGGGCTGACATTGCATTAAGCAAAGAAGTTGAAGCCAACGGCTCTCTTGTTAATGATACCGATAATACTCCTGAAGAAAAAGAACTAGAATTTACCCAAAATGAGGGGGGCCCGAACTCATCTCCTAGTGGAGTTGTAGCAAAGACAATAGAGCAACACCTTGAAGAGGCACTCAATAAAGCTACAAGGGGGCACGGAGCAGAAAAGCAGCGGGCACTTATATACGCTAAAGAAGTTGTTGAGACATTTAGTGTTGAGCAAAAGCAATTATTTTTTCAACTATGTAAAAACGAATACAAGAGAATTAATTTACATTTTGCAGATGTAATGCCTATATCAGGAATGGATTGGTATAAAATCATTCATGTGGGACATGAAGTAGAGGGGGTTGGTTACGATATGTTAGCCATGGAACAAGAGCTGCTGCTTCTAGTTGAAGTAAAATCTTCAAGTGTCTTTTTATCAGAACCAGAGCGACGTAGGATTGTTGAATTCAATTCTCCAGAATTTCAAGATGAAAATCCTCATTTAGCTTGGAAAATGTGGTTTATAGAAAACGGGAAAACTTTAGACATAACAAATTCTATTTCACGAGCGGTGGTAGAGCATGAAAGTACTTTATCTCCAGCAAGTCAGGTGATAAGAGGAGTGAAGTGGAAAGTGAATTTTAAACTGTAATAACATAACCCGCTACTCTATGTTCTGCACAACTAAATCAGGACACTTTTCTTAAGGAACTTTGTTCATATTCTACTGGCGATAGATCACCATTAGCGGTATGAAGCCGTTCTAAGTTGTAATAACGCATATACGCCATCACATCTTTTCTCATATGCTCACGAGTTGGTTGTGGTACTTTCAGTAACCAATCATGTTTCAAACTGCCGAAGAATCGTTCAACAACAGCATTATCCCAACAAGCACCTACATCACCCATACTAGCTCTAACGCCATAACTCCAGAGTAATCGTCGATATTGCTTGCTCGTATACTGTGAGCCTCTGTCGCTGTGAAATACTACCCCCTTGGGCGGTTGCCGTAAGTTATAAGCTTTTATCATCGCCTTGCTTACCAAATCAGTCGTCATGCGCTTACCAATATGCCAACCAACAATACGGCGAGAATATAAATCCATAACAATGGCTAGATACATCCACCCTTCACCAGTCCTCAAATACGTCACATCACCAGCCCAAACTTGATTAGGTGCAACAGGATTAAAGTTCTGGTTTAACAAATTATCTGCAACAACATCACTGTGCTTGCGCTTAGTTGTAACTTTATAAGCAACTCGTTGAGTAACCACTAAATTAAGCTTAGCCATGAGCTTTTGAGTACCGTACACACTCACTTTAAAACCCTCTCTGCATAACCTTTTTCGTAACTCTCGATAACCTAAGCTATTTCGACTTTGCTTAAAAATCGTTTTGGCTCTTCGATACAAGTGAAGTTGCTCTGCTGCAATGATTTGGGCTGGTCGGTTTAGCCAAGCATAATAAGCACTGCGACTGATTTTCATTATTTGGCAAAGCTTCACTATTGGAAAAGCTGAAGATAGCTGTTTAATCGTTTGAAACGTTACTTGGTTTCCTTTAACAGGAGGGCGCTGGCCTTTTTTAAAATCTCTTTTTCCATCCTTAGCTCCTTGACTTCCTTGCGTAACTTAAGCAGTTCAGCGCGTTCATCAGCATTTAAAATAGCACCTGATTGTTCGGCTTCTAACTTGGCTTTCCAGTTATAAAGCAATTTATCTGTGATACCTAAAGAGCCTGCCGCTTTAGATACGCTGTAACCTTGCTCGGTTACTAATGCTACGGCTTCTTGTTTAAACTCAGCCGTATAACTTCTGTTTGTTCGTTTTGTCATTTAACACCTCAATAATTGGATTATATTCCATTATTAAATTGTCCTGTTTGATTATTGCAGATCACTAATTACCCTAATTAACTGATGCTAATTAGGGTATATCTCGCTTATATATTGATAACCGTTATGTCAGAGACAAGCCACTTAGTTCTGCGACCAAAACCTGGTTTAGGCTCATATTGAAGTTTTACTTCTACGGGAAAATCCAAACCTTCAAGCTTCGAACTTAGTGTTTCTTTTACATCCACCTGGTCAACCTCAAAGCCTCTACTGCTATGAATACTAAAGTTAGCAGTATCTTTCGACTGAACCGGTTTTACATAGAATAGATGCGCAATTTTAAAATCTGACTGTTGCTTGGTTGAAAAACCACTACCAATTTTATAACCAATAAGCATGACTGCTTCATCACATTTAGCCGTTAAACCTGAGTTAGTCTTAGGTTTAGCATTGTGTATTAAGTTATTCACGTATGTAATTTTTTCTTCGAGCTCTTCTTCAAGCGCTAAGGTTAATTCATAGTGTTCTTGATAATAAATAAAGTGCCTAGGTGCCGAGTAGAGTACAACCTCTTCAAGTTCTTTATAGGGCAAAGTTCGTGATACTTGCGATAGATTAATTTCTAACATATTACGCTGACGATCAATCTGATCTTTTGCCTTAACATCATCGACTTCGTGAGTTACTTTTATTTCTATATCTAGCCATTCACCTTCTAAATCTAATGCGGTTAAATCAGGTCTATAACCTTCCATGACGGGTTCTTCTTCGACTGATTCAAACATTGCCAATTTAGTTGGAATAAACTCATTAACGTGGTGAGGATGCACATTAGTATCAAGATCCATTTTGTGAAAATAAGTTGCTGGTAACTGAACAGCTTTTCGATCTGCTATGATTTGCTTTGCCATTAAATGTATTGCTGTTTCAGCACCATGTTCACAGTCTATTGCATTGTAATGAGCAAAATGGTGAACACGTACGTTGCCTTTTTTGGCAATCAATTGACTGCCACAGTGCGGGCATGAACACTCACAATCAAGGCCATTAGTTACAGATTCAACATGAACTACGCGGCCGTCTTTAATGCCATAATGTAGCTCTGTTTTTTCGATATCATTGATTAAGTTTATTTCGTTACTATTTACCTGAGCCGTTGATACATTCATAATATTTCCTTTTCTTAATTAAGTTTTATATGTAGTGGCGCTTGTGCGCTCAATATGAATAATCAATAAAATCAGAAAGATAATCGTGAAATTCCAGAATTTCCGGAAAATAGAACAAGGAAGATTATGAAAGATAAGCAAATTTCGTTTTTAAAAGATGCTTTAGATTTCTTAGATGAAGTCATGAGAAGTGAAGAGCAGAGGTTATTTTTTGTAGCTTGTTTGTCACATCTATCAGATAACGAACAATTACTACGCACGCAATTGTCTGATGTTGCCAATACGTCAAAACCAAGAGATCCAAAAACCTACGTAAACTGGTTAGATTGGCTGATTACAAAAATCAACGACAATAAGAAATTCATCTGGGAAAGTAGAGAAATAAAAGAATTAATTCTCTTTCCTATGATCAAGAAGCAATCTGGAAGTGGTGGTTCGGGCAACGAGACTTCTTTTTATATTGAACCCGTCGGTCTCGACGCAAATATTCCGAAGCAAGATGATACTGATGCTTCTGCTAGTACTACCATTAATTTTAGTACGGTTTATTACCAAGCGAAGAAACTTAAAAGAACTCCATGGTATTTAACAGCTTGTAGTCCATTCTTTGAAAAAACGCGAAACAGACAATTTTTGCTAATAGTGTTAATTCTCTATTTTATTGCTATGCCTATATCTCTTGGTTGGATGCTTGTTAAACCTGGTTTTTCAATCTACTTATGGGCACCGCTATTTATCATTTATTACATTACTTTTGTGCCTGTGAAAAATATCCTTAGCGTTAGCACTCGTAAAATGACTTTGCTTGAACATATGTTTCAGCCTTTGAGCTCAATTTGCCTTTCTGAAGTTTCAGCTTCACCTAATACTAAGAAAATAGGCGACATCAGCAGAAAGCTAAGTTCAGTTCAAGTTGAAGGAAAATGCCCTGTATGTGCTAGTGTTTACGGCCTTGAGAACTCAATTATCTTAGAGAAACAGAGTATATTTAAATCTAGGATTATCGGTAGGTGCTTAAATAACCCGCAAGAGCATCAGTTCACTTTTGATAAGGACTTAATGTCTGGAACCCGACTCAACAGTTAAATTCAGAGGAGGCCGTACTATTTTAAATACGGCCCTAATTGCATGATTAGATAAAACTAATCGTCATCATCATAGTAGTCGTCAGGGTCGTCACATCCACAATCGCTATTAGCACCTCCGACATAATCATCCTTTCCATCGTCATCTTCCCAATAGTGTGTCGTGCAATAACACTTATGACATTGATCATGGTATATGGTCATAACTCCCCCTAATTCAGTGAATAAGTTATTGCCAAAGGAGGTCGTTCAACAATAGTCTGTATCTCGTCAAGTCGTCGATTCACAGCGTTGTTCAATTCTTGTGTCGCAAGAGGATTACTACTTCTTGGCATTAGAGTTTCAGGACAATTAACATACCGAGGCGTATACCCAATAAAAGGAGCCCACTTGTAAACGGATGAGCCAAAATCGTTATAGAATTTATCATCATACTTGTCGGGTACTCGTTGAAATTGAACTTTACAGAAAGCTGAAATATCAACAATAAGGGCATACATATATGGGCCAGCACGATAGCAACCATCATAAAATGCTTCACGAAGAAACTTACCTGCCTCGTTGAGCTCACCAAATAAAATTGAACGTTTAGCGTAAAACCATTTCAATAACCAAACTGAACCGGCGTTTACTTTCATATGTTGGTGGATTAAAAACTCAAGCTTTTGACAATCCTCGAACGTTACATGACTATTTGGCAAAAGCATCTTACTGAAATGCTTTGAATTAATAATTTTATCTAATTCAGCCTCACTATTCCCCATTTCACTAAGTATTTGCTGAGTTAATGCTAATACTTCACCTTGATAGAAAGACGAGTTTTTCTCTACGCTTAACTTCTTCCAATCCAAGCTTTCAATACTCGTTTTATCTGCAAGGCCAATACTTATAAGTTCATCTCTTTTAGTTGGGAAATAATTTCTTATAAAATGTGACTTTCTAACACGATTACCAAAATTATCTGCATATGACTCAAGTACAGTTATTTCCTTTGAACAAAGCTTAGCTAGTGATTCGGCATTACGATTCATTTCTTTGAATGTTTCAGCATCCATATGCTCGCTGCATAATTGAGAAATACTATGTATGACATAAGCAGTGAATAAATTTGCCTTTAGCTCTTTTTCACTAAACTGATTTAACTTTACTAGTACAGGAGACAGTACCATCCATACGTCTCGCCATTTAACCTTATTTACTTTGCCTATTCGGTTGAATAACTGTTTAACTTTTGTAGATGGCTCAGGTTTCTTATCTAATGCTTCAAATAACCCCCATGCTTTAGCATTACTTAAATTACTATTATTTAACTTAAACGCATGAAAACACTGTAATTCCCAAGCACTAATACCAACTAACTTCAAAATATAGTCAATAAAACTTTGAATAGGCCACTTAGCAACATTACTGTCGTCTATAGAAAATGAAGTAATAAAACAATTTAAAGGAACCTTTTGGCTAAAGTTATTGATCAAGTTTTCTGTCGCAATAGTTTCAATTACTAAGGGAATTAAGTAGCCGACAACAAAGAGCATCATCATGTCTTCAGTTGAAGAAACATATGGGTGGTTGCGCAAAAACAGTTTGTATTGCTCAATTGTATCTAACCATAAGTTATCAACTACCTGACTTAACTCGTCATCATCTAATGCGGCATTGAGAAGATGCTTTATGTAAGGTTGAAACTCTTCGAATAAAGTAGAGTCTTCTAACTCTGATTTTGATAATGCCTGCACATGTTTCTGTATTGTTTTGCTCTTAACTGTTTTTTCTTTTGCTTTTGGCGCTTTAACCGTCGCTACCGCAAGTAAATCATCAAGGTTAAAAGGCTGAGAGCTTAATGAATCAATAACCTTCTTTAATGCCGCCTTCTTTTCTTTTTGATTAGGTGCAAGTTCAATATCTAATGATGCTTGAGTTGAACTCCAGATATTCAGCTGATTTAAAAAAATTTTGTTAAGACTACCTACAGTTGGTAGCGTATTATGATTACTCATTAGATTTTCCTTTCTTTTTAAGACCTTTAATAAATTCAATGTGCAGATATTAAATTTATTTCCCTGAAGGTATTAAGTATCAAAACAGCGATTATAGATATTGTGTGAACTTAGTGCTAAAAAATTAAATGTGAATAACTATCACACTACCTACAGGTTAATGAAAAGAAAAGGTTTTTCCAATTATACACAAAGGTTTTAGTTATGATTTACTCCATAATCAGATCCAGTTAGTATAATTTTTTGCAAACTTAAAAGGATGTAACTTAGCAATGAGCATATCAAATTCAGAACAACAGTTAATAGACCTAAAACCTACTTCGCATCGGAAAATTATCGAGTTAGTTGAAGAAGCTGGTATTGATGTGAGTGATTGGCCAAACTTCAAAGGTGGTACAGAAAAAGCAGCATCCAACCCTAAGTATTGTTATGAGTGGTCTTTTGAAAACAAAAAAGAAAACATCATTGTATTAAATCTTTGGTTTGATAACTGTGAATTAGAAAATGACACTATAATTCAAAAGCTAAACATGCGAGCTGAATCAGAAGAGTTTACAGGCATTCGTATCAGAAGAGCTATTAACATGGATTTCTCATTACAAAGGGCCGCTCGATTAAAGAGCCCTGTCCGTGTAATTATGTGTGATGAAAATCCAAAGGAAAAACTTAAAGAAGGAAAATCTACAGCTGATAAACGCAATTTAGATTCAGTCGATTGGTACGTTAAAGAATACGACGAGGAAGGAAATTGTGTTCTACAACGAGGAGAACTGGCAGCGCCATATATTGACCAGTTTATATTACGTGACTTAGAGGTTAATCCCTCTGAAAAGCACGAATCGACTTCTTTTGTTTACCCCCGAAGTAAAGCCGTAAGAGATGAAGTGTTATTGCGAGCCAAAGGCAACTGTGAGCATTGTGGTGAAGAAGGATTTAGAACCAATGCAGGTGCCTTCTATCTAGAAAGTCACCATATTGTTCCCTTGTCTGAAGAGGGGATAGATCATATTAGCAACGTTATAGCTCTTTGCCCAAACCATCATAGAGAAGCTCACTATAGTGAAAATTCTAACGAACTTCGAAAATTGTTTTTAGAAAAAGTTAGTAGTTAATACTTATGGAAAATTTACTTACTGATTCATCATTACTCCTAAACGAAATTAATCCAATAATTTCCGTAGGGCCAAACCAAAATAATAAACGATGGTTGGGAAGCTGGATAATGTGCGATGTATCTTTAGAACATGCACATTCACTTCAGACTTTAATGAATATAGGAAACAGTACTTCAGCGGTATCAATGCTAAGACTTCAATTTGACGCACTAACAAGGGCAGTTTGGCTTTTGTGGGGAGCCACTGAAAGTAAAGTTGATCGTATAATGCAAGAGTTAACTGTTGATACAGCTAATGCTGATAATGGACTACCTTCTCATGTTGATATGATTAAGCAGATAGACGGGAAAGCACCTGCGGAAGCAACGCGTATGCTCAAAGAGTTTAGAGATGTTACCTGGAAAGCATCGAGTTCTTATGTACATAGCGGTATTCATGTGATGAAGCGACATGGCGAAGGTTACCCCATCCCCTTAACCAGACAAATTATTATCAACTCTAATGGATTGGTAATGTTATCAGCAGTCCATTTGGCAACTATGACAGGTAATGCACACGTCGTTAGTGATATTGCACGCATAAGAGATGCGTTTAGAAATATTTTGCCGAAGTTGAATTTATAAAAGTACTCAATTGAAATTTCATGGTCGACTTTGTCGAGAGCAAAGGCATAAAACTCAGGTAAAAATGAATGCCGGTACTCTACCGGTCTTGGTTAAAAGGTTTGGAGTTCATAGTTGAAACCTAGCTTTTTTTGTTTTGAAATGGCTTTTGATGACTTTGTTCATATGATGATGAAGTACGAGACTTTATAGGTTTCAATTGGTAAAACAGCACTAAAATTGAGGTCTGTTACTCAAACTCATAATCGGCAGGTCCCCCGTTCAAGTCGGGGAGGGGCCACCATTTTTAATGTTAAAGACGCTTATTATGCGTCTTTTTTTGTATCTGAATTTCATTCAGTTTCATTTATGTATGACATTAAATTATCGTTAGTTTGATGCAGTACTTCTAATGTCTTCGCACTATATTATTAATGATATCCAATAGTCGAGTTCAGATTAAATATCACAATAATAAAAATAACTGCACATAAATAGCAGCTAAAAAAATGCTCTTACAATAGTAAGAGCATTTACTAACACATACCTAATTAGTTATTTAAAATTTATAACTAGCTTTAACATACACAAATCGACCTTGGGCGCTATGTGTGCTGTTCGCGTAGCCCATAAAATCATGATAGCTAAACGGTGGTTCTTCATTAAACAAGTTTGTGGCACCTAAACTAAGTGTGGTGTTTTCAATACCGATGTAATTCACGACGCTATCAACAGTAAACATAGATTTAACATTTGGCAATATAACGGTTTCTACAACGACACCTGCGTCATTTTTTATCTTTTGAATTCGTACTGAGCTATCTTGTTTAAACTCTCCAACATAATTCAAACCTAAGCTAGCATTCCAATCCCCTTTAACCCATGCGGTATTGAAGCTCCAACGGACCTCAGGTTGCTCAAAGTCTCCCTCATGCGTATCAATGCGAGGTAGGCCAACACTGCCATCAAGATTAACCGTTGGGCGAGCATCTTCATACGACAGAACATAATTAAGTACATATGAAAATTTGAAGTCCCCCATATCGGTCTCTAAGCCATAATTAGCTTCAATATCTAAACCAGAAGTGGTGACATTACCAATATTTTCAAATTGATCGTGAATACGTACAATTTCACCTGGATCACCAGGAATATTTGACGGTAAACGTTCAACCACATCAGGATTCAACCCCTGAGTATCAAGCTTATACTGCGTATCTTTGGTAATAATCTCTTCAATATCGTAATTATAATAGTCAATTGAAAAATCTAAATTATCAGAAATTTCATAAATCACACCCAAATTGTAGCTTTTTGACTCTTCAGGTCCTAAATTAGCATTACCCGAAAGTACCGCGGTATACTCTTGTGGTTCACAAGCTTTATTGATGTTGCCAACAGCCTCACAACGAGGGTTATCTACTAAATTTGGCGATTCATCGGTATTACCTAAACCGATTTGGTGCAATGATGGTGCTCTAAATGCTGTACCGTAAGAACCACGCAATGAGAGCGACTCAGTTGGTTGCCAAATAAAAGCCACTTTTGGATCAGTGGTTGTGCCGAAATCACTGTAATCCTCATGCCTTACAGCTACTTGTATTTCTAAATTATCAAGTACAGGAATAGCCAACTCAGCAAAAACTGAAGTATTATCGCGCAAGCCATTAGCTTGCGTTGCTTCGGTACCGAAAACTTCACCACGCAAAAATTGGTCATCTGGGTTATCAGCTATTGTTTCTTCACGATATTCAACGCCGACAGCTAAACCAAGATCACCGTGTTCCATCTCCATCAATGAACCACTTATTTTACCATCAAATGATTTACTGGTTGATTTACCAATTCGTGAGGTTGTCGTTTCAATAAAGTCGAGAGACTCTTGGCTGTTACTTGATGGTTCAAATGGGTTCCATAAACCACTATCGATTGCCTCTTGGGTTCGGCGAGAATTAGGAAAACCATTAACACCACGTTCTGTAGAAGAACTTTTGATGTAATTGTAAGCAACTTCCCAGCTCCAATCGTTTACTTCACCTTTAAGGCCAATAATTGCTCGATAGTAGTCAGAAGTCACACGTTTTTCACGGTTACCAATATCTAACATACGTCGACGCATTGTTAAATCTTGTTGATAAAACTCATGAGTAGGCATATCTGCGAAAGGGTGATTAATGTTATCTCCCGACATGAATAATTCATTAAAGCTGGGGCTACCTGCGCCACGAATTGTGGTTTTTGAATGTTGACCGTTTAACTCGGCAAAGCCCTGTAAATTATCATTTATCTCATATTTACCCATGTAGATAAAACTTGCACGTTCAGTTGCGGGAACCGAGGTCATTACCGGCGCATAATCATATCGGCAAAGATTTCCAACAATATCTTCTGCTGCACAAACATCATTACCAAACGTATCGGGCATACGATTAGTTGAGTCACTTGCCAAGGCTATCGTTCCTGGAAAGCCTGATGAACTTCTAAAGTCAGTAGCAAATGGGTCATTAGGTCTTAATGCAGCTTGGTTTGAAGATTTTGAATAATCGCGATCACCATAAAGTATTTCTTCACGGTCAAAGTAGTCTAAGGCAAAGGTATGACTGGTTTTTTCTGTCGAGTTACCCCAAACCAAACTTATATTTTTTTCTTCGCCGCCACCATCTGCGGTATCACCGAACTTTGCTGATATTTCGGCACCTTCAATATCGTCACGTAAAACAATGTTGATTACACCAGCAACAGCATCAGAGCCATAAGTTGCCGACGCGCCATCTTTCAAAATATCAACACGCTTAATTGCTGCTAATGGAATATTATTAATGTCAACAAATGCAGTATCAATATTATTTGCAAATGGTGATACAGATACCCTGCGGCCGTTAACTAGAATTAAAGTTGAATCAGCACCTAGACCACGTAAAGAAACACTTGAACCACCATTACTGGTATTATCGCTACTGTTTCCTTGCGTTGAGAATGTGCCCTGACCCGCCATTGGTAATTTAGTAAATAAGCCAATTAAATCAGTTACCCCAGTGTTAGCAATGTCTTCAGAACTAATGGATGTTAATGGCGATGGCCCTTCCATATCAGTTCTCTTAATATGGGAGCCCGTGACTTCAATTCGCTCAACTTCATCTGCTTCAGCAGCAATAGCTGAGTAACTTTGTGAAGCAAATAATGCGGCGGTTATACTTAAGGCGAGAGCGTGCTTACGACTATTTAATACTTTCATGTTTAAATCCTTTTTGCTTTTATAGTTATTTGTTTTTTATATATTTATTCCATCTACAACATTAAAACACTGTTTAATTAAAACAAATCAGCAGTTTTTTATAACAAATAAAATTGAGCTTTGGTAGATAAGTTAAATTTGATGATTAACTAAAATGTAAACTTTTGTTAACCAAATAAAGTAAAAGTACGAATTAATTCGGATTTATCCTCCCTTTAAAAAATTTTAAAATGCTTTACAAAAACGTCTAATAATCATACTGAAAATATATATGAATAAAGCAATAAAAAAGGAGCCATAAAGGCTCCTTTCGAATAATGTAAACATTAATTAAAATACAGTTATTAACTTTTACGTTTCACCAGTATTTTATTTATAACTCTAAATAATGCAGCAGTTAATGCTAATGTTGCGACAATTGCTGCACCACTTGGTAAGTCAAAGCTTGCTGATAAAAATAAACCTAAAACATAGCCAATAAAGCCAACTCCATAAGCCCAAACTAAAATATACCTATTCTTTAACTTGTTAACGGCTAGCGCTGGTAAAATCAAAGTACTGAAAACTAGGTAGACTCCAACAAGTTCAACTGACAGTGTTATGACTAATGCAAACAGTAAGTAAAAAGCGGCTCCATCTAAAATTTTAGGCTTAGCGTATATCAGCGCTAAAATTGCACTATAAACAACCGCAGGTAACAAAAGCTGTTGCCAACTTACCCAAAGAATTTGGCCTGACATTAGCTGCTTAAGTAACTCAGCACCATGCGGATCATTCGATAATAACAACATAGCCGCAACTGCCGATAGCACGTAAAAGCAACCTATCATCGCCTCAAGCTCTTCTGCCATATGCTTAGCTAGCCAGGCAATAACGCCTGCCCCTGCTAACGCAAACAGTGCTGGCATCCAAACATGTGCATAAGCAAGTTCAGCAATATCATGATCCATATGCACAACCATTGCGCCCAGCGCCGCAATTTGTGCAATTGCCAAATCAATAAATATTATGCCACGTTTCAATACTTGTTTACCCAACACAACATGGGTTGAAAGCACCAAAACACCTGCGGCAAATGCTGGTAACAATATTGTTAGTAATTCATAATCCATCGTTAGAGCCCTATCACAAGGTCAGCAACTTTTGTGCATTGTATTCTTGTATCAATAAATCAAGCACATTGTCGTACAAGCTAAATAAGTCGTTACTTTGCTCATTGCCCCCAACAGATAGAGGCAGAACAATAACAGGCAAGCTAGACTTTTCAGCTAACCAATTGGCACCACGAAGGTCCTGATAAGATGCCACCACAATAGCCGAAATATCATCTTGTTTTGCCCGTTTTAATAAACTAGCAAGATGAGTACTCGTTGGCGGCAAGCCTGGCTTTGGCTCTAAATCAGCAACTTGCTCAATACCAACAAAATCAAATAAATAGCGGAAACTAGAATGATAGGCGATCACTTTCATTCCCTTTAATTGACTTGCCATTTCATGCCATTTTGAACTTGCAGCTTGCCAACGCTTACTAAAGCTTTGTAAACGTTGTTGATATGCTTCAGTTTGTTCAATATCTAACTGCACTAATTTTTTCGTCAATGCTTTAGCAATTAGCAACATGCGCTCAGGTGAAAAATGCAAATGCGGATTACCTAAGCTATGCACATCCCCCATGCTGCGATCAACATTAGCCATTTTATCTAATGTGTCGACATGCTCTGCAGCAAAAAATAATCCTTTATCAGTGCTACGCACTTGAGCATTGGCTGCTTTCATTTGCAACATAGGCAACCAACCAATTTCAAGCTCAGCTCCCGCACATATCACTAAATCAGCCTGGCGCATTTTAGCAATTAAACTTGGACGAGCTTGTACTAGATGTGGATCTTGCATTGCCGTTGTTGCAGAGTATATTCTCGCTTCAGGTGCAAGCTCTTCTGCTAGGGCAGCATATTCAGGCTCACAAGCAAAAATATTCACTTGTGCGAAAGCTTGCTGACTCAAAGATAATAAAACACCTGAAACTAATAGTTTAAAATTGATGTGCACCGTGAGCCCCCAAAGCCATAACATATTGTAAAGTAATGGCGTTATCACTTAAATCATTGTCAAAACCGACATTGCTTTGGTGACTAAATTCTAATCGTACCGTTGAAAAGTGACTGTTATGCCAAGCAATGCTTAGTTCAGTTTCTTTTAATTCCTGTGCATCAAAATGTTCTTCATGCTGAAGTTGACTGTCTAATTCACCGTAACGTAATCCAGCAGACCAGTTTGGTGAAAATTGGTATACACCACTAACATACCAAGCTTGATGATAGTCCTTGCTATTACCTTCTGCATGCTCATCTTCATCATGATGGTCTTCTTCCTCATGCTCATCATGAAGTTCAGGTACCATAAAATCGCTCACTCTAAAGTATTCTGCACTTAATGTTAGATGTTGATACTTATAGTTGCCATTTGGCGCCCACTTGAAAACGAAGTCAGCAACATAAGTATTCTTGCCCGTATAACTGGCAGAGTGGCTGTGGCCATGTTCATCTTCTGCATGCTCGTCTTCATGGTCACCTTCACCATGCTCGTCATGTTCTTCTGGTGTCAATAAACCATTTTCATTACGTAAATAACTAAAACCTAATTGCCACGAACTTTCAACGCCAATATCACCGCCGAACTTAGTAAATGCGGTATAAACACCAGTACGGTCAAACTTACGCTCACCATGTTCATCTGCCGCTCGAAGGCTATCACCTGAGAATACTTCAGCTCCCATAGTCCAGTACAAGTCAGTTGGTGCAATATAACTAACTCTCAAACCATCATCGAAATAATGACCACCTAAAAAGGCACGATAAGCACTTGGTCTGCTGGTAAAAGAATCTGAATGAAGATGCTGGTTATTCAAGTAACCAATATCCGACAAAAATCGTCCAGCGCGCACGGTAAAACCGTTAGGTAAGGCCATAGTTTGTATGAAGGCTTCTTCAATGTTGACTTCACTTTCGCCATCATGCGTTTCAAATACGGTAGTTAGCTTGCCATAGAACATATCATCAATACTGGCACTAAAAGCTAACTCTGTTTCACCTAGCCCAAAGCCTTCGGTGCGTTCAGCCATTAAGCGGTTTTCACTTTGGTAATAACCATCTAAAATTGCACTAACAGTAGGGTTAGAAAGTGTTGGTGTTTGCGCTTGTGCAAGTACCGGAATTAATGCAGACATAGCCAAAGCAGCACTTACTTTTGCAGATAAGCGCGTAGGTGAAAATTTCATGTTTTTCATTGTTTTAAATCTCTAAAATAAATTAAATACGACAACACAGGCCATTTACTAATCGAGTAAATGAACATTGTGGATATACAAATTGTTAACTAATGAGTTTTAGAGAAAAACGGGAGGTGCGCGGCTAAGGTAAGTAACACTATGAACAAGTGCTAATAACGGTTGAGCAATACTTCTTGCTTCGTAATACTGCCCTATAAATTCAAGATTGGCGTCTTGCTGCGGTAGTACTTGATCAAATTGATGCTGGTGAAAGCACAACGTACAGTGCGTTTTCGCACCTTCATCGATATGTTCAACACTATGCGCAGAAGCAGCCACAGACAATACTAACAATATAGCACTGAGCCATATTGCGATTAGTCGCCTGTTAGTTACTGAAAAGTACATTTCTGCTATCCAATGAGTGAATGAATCAAGTTCGCCAATAGTGTACGCGACTTGCAATACGCCTTGCAAGCCACGCTAATGTCATTCGGCACATTAAAATGCGCTTTTAACGCAATCAGACAGTTGGTACTTTCAAGATTCAGCACCGTGCTCAAAAGATACCACTTGTTAGGTTATGGCTTACTTTGCGCAGAGATCAGTTCGTAAGCAGCTTGAATATCTTGCGCTTTTTGTTTGGCAATCTCCATCATTTCCGGCGGTAAGCCTTTAGCGACTAATTTATCAGGATGATGCTGTGACATTAATTTACGATAAGCTTTTTTAACTTCGCTAGCAGAATTGTTATCACTAACGCCTAGCACTTTATAAGCATTTTCAAGCTGCTGAGCTGAGTTTGCAAAACCATTACCTGCGCCTTGCTGGTGAAAGTTTGCCCCAGCAATAATCATTTCTAACAGCTTATCGAGCTCTTTCGGAGAATAGCCTAAACCACTGGCAATTTGATGTAAGGCATTGCGCTCATCGCTATCTAATTCACCATCAGCGAAGGCAACTTGAATTTGAATTTCTAAAAATAATAATAATAAATCATGGCGATGACCGACTGCAGATTTTAACTTGGCTAAGCGCTCAGCCAACGGAAACCCTGTAGTTTTACCATCTCGAAAAGCGTCTTGCGCTTGTTGTCGCAATTCGTCTTTAAGACCTAGTTTGTCCATATAAGCTTTAGCAAAAGCTATTTCGTGCTGAGTAACACGACCATTAGCTTTTGCGATATAACCCATAACGGAAAAAGTACTATAAAAGAATGCCGCTTGACGGTCAGTATCACTTTTTGAACCGCCTAAGTTATTAAAGTTAAGCCCTACACCTTGATCAAAGCGATGACCTAACCATGCGCCAAGTAATGCACCAAAAATGTTCTTACTCAACATAAAGCCAAATAAGAAACCTAATATTTTACCCCAAATCCGCATAATAGAACTCAATAACTCTTTATTTATAAAACAATTTATTCACGATTTAGCATAGCTAAACGTTCAGGTGTACCAACATCAGTCCACGGTACATCAATCAAACTAGCCGATATTTTTCCAGCATCGGCTGCGGCCCTTAACATAGGTGCCAATGGTTGTATCGTATGCTGCTCAAACTTTTCTTCACATAATGCTTTAACATATCGTTTAAAGAAGCGTTTGCGATAAAGCGCAATACCACTAAAGGTATAGGTTTCTTGCTTAGCATTATTAGGGTTGTTCAACATGCCCGCTGTAAGCTGAAAGTCACCTTTTACATTATGCTCAGGGTTAGCCACTAGCATTAAGTGAGCATTACAGTGTGGCGGCAGTTCAGGTAATTGTTGAAAGTTATAATCACAATAAACATCACCATTAACTACGGCGAATATCTCGTCATCTTCCCCGGCTAGTAAAGGCAAAGCTTTAAGAATTCCGCCTGCGGTTTCTAACGCAACAGGTTCTTCGCTGTAACTAATTTTAGCTGAATATTTTTCACCACTACTTAAGTAGTCAACTAATTGCTGACCTAACCAAGCGTGATTAATCACAATATCTTTAATACCGGCTGCGACTAAATTTTTAATATGATATTCAATTAACGGAATACCTTTTACCTTCAGTAACGGCTTAGGGCAAGCATCGGTTAATGGCCGCATACGCTCGCCACGCCCTGCCGCCAAAATCATGGCTTTCATCTAACATTTTCCATTTATTTACACTACGCAAAGTAAAACTAAGTCCAACTCTACTTACAAAGTTATTTCATCTAATGCTGGCATTACGCGCTTCGTCACAAGCTCATGAAGAAAGCTGAGTTTATCATATTGCCCACTAACATCTTGTATATAGGTCAAAGTAAGTGGAATATCAGCTAAGTAACTCGACTTTTGATCTCTATGATGCAATCGCGCAAATATTCCACTAGCCTTGATGTGCCTTTGTAAACCAGTTAAATCAAACCAATATTGCCACTTTTTTTGAGATAAATTTTCAGTTGGAAAGTGTTTTTGCACTCGCAAGCGGTATTCTTCAATTAGCGGTGCTAATAATTCTGCGGGCCAGCGCACATAGCAATCTCGCAGTAAGGAAACCAAATCATAAATAATAGGACCTTGCACAGCATCTTGGAAATCAATAATGCCCAAAGGTTCATTTTCTAACAGCATAATATTTCGACTATGATAATCACGGTGCATGAAAACTTTTGGTTGTTCAATAATAGCTGCTGATAAGTAATCAAAACATGCTAATAATTTGTTAGTTTCTTCTGCTGATAATTTAATACCTAGGTGTTCTTCAAGTAGCCATTGTTGGAATATCATTAGTTCCGTAGCAATAAACTTTTCATCGTATATAGGTAAAGAAGTCATTGCGGCTTGTTGGGCAAAGTTAATTTTTTCTAATTCAACAATTGCTTGTGAATAATACTTTTGCATGTTTTCTTTAGACAATTGATCTGCCAGCAATACATTTCCTAAGTCACTCAAACATAGAAATCCTTGTGAACTATCCTTTGCTAATATTTGGGGTACGTTAACGTTAGCTGAGTGTAAATATGCTTGTATCTCAATAAAAGCACTGTTGTTTGATAACTTCGGTGGCGCGTCAACGGCGATATAAGATTGGTTATTATAGTTAAACCGAAAGTAACGTCTAAACCCCGCATCACCAGTTAATGGTATTAAAATAATTTCTTGGTTCGAAAAATGCTGCTCTAACCACTTTAGTAAATTGCCTGTTCTTAGGGTGTTCAATAGAATTATTCTCTCAAAAATGATAATGCCAATATAACTAATTAGCAGGCTAATGAAAATTGCTATATTATTGCAGTCTTTAGCGGTAAAATGCCGCGGTTATTCTAAGTTTTTATTTTTATAAGTTAATTATTCGGACAATAAATGCGTTTTCCCTTAAACAAAATTTCTTTTGCCTGCCTACTATTTTGTACATATGGCAGCAACGCACAAAATAATAATACGAATAAAACTGACGTTAGCCAATGCCCTATTCCAAGTTATGCTCAAATAGCAGGTGAATCAGGTAAAGTAGCTAATGATAATTTTACTATTTTATCTTCAACGTCAAGTATCAAAAAAGGTGAGTACGCTCAATTTACCGGAGGCGTAACATTATTAAATAAAGATAAGTCTGTTGTCGCAGATGAATTATCAGTTAATAGAGAAGATGCTACTGTTATTGCAAATGGTGACATTCATTTTCAAAACAAAGGCATTGATATTTTTGCTAGTACCTTAAATATCAATGAACAACAAAAAACCACTTCACTAACAGATACTTCTTATCAGCTAAATGGTACTGCTGGTCATGGTAGCGCAGAAGAGATAAATATTAATGGTGATGGAAAAACGCTGAACTTCATCGATTCAAGTTTCACCACTTGTTATGGCGCAGTACCTGATTGGCAAATGCGCGCCAGTGAAATTACCATTTCAGCCGATGAAAAGTCACTAGAAGCCTATAATGCACGCTTTAGTCTTTTCGATATTCCAGTACTATATGTTCCCTATTTAACAATGCCAATAGGAACTGAAAGACAATCAGGATTTTTATATCCAAGTATTAGCTCTTCAAACAATTCAGGCATTGAAGTTCAGATGCCATATTATATCAATATCGCTGAAAATATGGATGCAACCATTACACCGCGCTATATGTCTGACCGCGGTACTCAGTTAATTACCGAATTTAGGTATTTAGAAGGTTTGCAATCAGGACAAGTCGATATTGAGTACCTTAACAATGATAAAAAAATCACTAATAATGATTCGCGATATTTAGCACGCATTCAACATATTGGTACTTATTCAGATAGATTTCGAGCTCATGTTGATTATAGTACCATCAGTGATGACAACTATTTGGTGGATTTAGGCAGTAGCCAGTTCAATTCAAACGACTCTTATTTGTATCAAGTTGGAGAAGTGTCGTACTTTGCCGACACTTGGCAGTCGACGTTTAAATTACAAGATTTTGAAGTATTAGGTGATCATCAGCAAAGTTATAAAACCCTACCGCAAATAGAAATAAGCAGTCAGCAAGCATTAACAAGCTTTGATGGTATTATTGATATTTATTCGGAGCTTTCTGTTTTTGACACCCCTGATAAAACTAAACCAACTGCCGAAAGATATCACCTTGAAGCAGGACTACTATATCCAATAGTGACACCTGCATGGTTCTTAAACTCTGAACTAAAACTATTACAAACCAATTACCAGCAAAAAAATATTGATGCAGCCAGTAATCTAGAGAAAGACGTCAGTCGAACATTACCAAAAGTTCGAGTTCATGGTGGCGTAAACTTTGATCGCGCTTTATCGCTCTTTGGTCAAAGCTATAATCAAACCTTAGAACCACAATTACAGTATCTATACATACCTGATAAGGATCAAAGTAATATTGGTATTTATGACACTACCAATTTACAAGATGATTATAATGGTTTATTCCGAGACCGTCGCTTTAGTGGTATCGACCGTATAGCCCAAGCTAACCAAGTATCATGGGGACTTACCAGCCGCATTTTAAATGAACAAAACAGTGAGTTATTGCGCTTTAGTTTAGGTCGTATCGTTTACTTTAATGAAAGTAACTTTAACAATAGTGAACAAGATGTTATCGCTGATAAATCAGCGTTAGCTGCTGATATATACGTTCATTTAAGCCGAAATTGGCAGTTTAGTAGCGACATTCAATACAACACAGATTCAAATAGCACCAGTAAAAGTCAGACATCATTAGATTACTTATTTTCAAATAATCAAACAATTCAATTGAACCATCGCTACGCTAGTGATGTCTCAGGAGAGTCATTAGAACAAATGTCATTGGCGACTAGTATAAAAATTGCTGACCGTTGGCAATTTGTCGGCCGTTTTACACAAGACTTAAAAGGTAGACGCAGTATCGAAAGTTATGCAGGTCTTGAGTATAGTAGTTGTTGTTGGGGAATACGATTTGCATACCACCGCAATATTAACTCTAAAATTGAAGACGATAACAATATAAATGAAAACCGTGATGCGTTTGATAGCGGTTTTAAGATTGAATTTGTATATAATGGCGTTAATAGTAAGCAGTCATCTAACAGTGTTAGTGATATGCTAAATTCAAGTATATTCGGCTATAAACGCCCTTACTTCCTTAATAATTAATTAGAAGAAATTTACGTTACATGAAAAATTCATTGAAATTATTACTCCTTAGCTCAGTGCTAATGTTAAACCCTATTAAGCATAGTTTTGCCGAAGAAGTTGAACTAGATAGAGTAACAGCGATTGTTAACAATGGTGTGGTATTAGAGTCTGAAGTCAAAGATCTAATCTCATCCATTACCTTGCAAGCTAAAAAGAATAATCAAACTTTACCGTCTGATCGTGCCCTGCGTATTCAAGTAATGGAAAAGTTAGTTAATGATGCCATTATTTTGCAACTGGGCGAGCGAATGGGTATTCAAGTAAGCGATGCACAACTTGATGAAACACTTTCAAATATGGCAAAGGATAATGGCCAAACACTTGAGTCATTTCGTGAAACACTACTTTCTGAAGGTGAAAGCTATGAGAAATATCGTGAAAATGTTCGCAAAGAACTAATTTCCGGTGAAGTTCGTCGCGCAAGCCTCAGACGCCGCATTTACATTTCTCCACAAGATGTAGCTAATTTACTGGAAGTAATGAAAGAACAAACATCTGCTGATGTTGAATATCGTTTAGGTCATATCTTAATTGAATTTCCTAGTGACCCTAGTCAAGAGGATATCAACGCTGCGAAATCTCGTGCTGAAAAAGTTCTAGAGCTTTTAGAGAGCGGTAGTGATTTTACTAAAATTGCCATGACCTCTTCAGGTGGCGGTAAAGCACTAGAAGGTGGTGATTTAGGCTGGAAAAGCATCAATGAAATGCCAACACTTTTTTCAAAGATAGTTGATGGTAAAGAAAAGGGCAGTGTTTTTGGCCCTATTCGAACAGGATTAGGTTTTAGCATTGTAAAGCTTGTTGATGTTCGAGGCCGACAAGTAGTCGAAATTGAAGAAGTTAAAGCTAGTCATATTTTAATTACCCCGTCAATTATCCTTAGTGAAGCAAAAGCTGAAGCAATGCTGCAAGAGTTAATTGAACAATTAAATACTGGTGCTGATTTTGCAGAATTAGCAAAAGAGCATTCAGATGGACCTACCTCTGTTCGAGGTGGTGATTTAGGCTGGAAAGAGCCAAGTAAATATGACCCCATTTTTTCTGAAGCCTTAGCAAGTTTAGAAGTTGATGAAGTCCACAAACCATTTCGTTCATCGTTTGGTTGGCATATAGCTAAATTGACAGGTCGTCGTACGTTAGATACAACCAATCAGATGAACGAAAACCGTGCTTATCAAATGCTTTACAATCGAAAGTTTGGCATGGAAGGTGCTCGATGGATTAAAGAACTACGTGATGAAGCTTATGTTGAAATTATAGAGTCGGACGAAAAATAGTGTTAAAACGCATAGCAATAACACCAGGTGAGCCTGCGGGCGTTGGACCTGATTTAGTCATAACAATAGCTCAACAGTCATGGCCAGCACAAATAGTTGCAGTTGCCTCGGTCGAGTTATTGCGTGCGCGCGCTAAGTTACTTCAATTACCATTAATTATTAAAGAATATAATGCTGATGATGAGCCCACCGCTCATCAAGCAGGCACGCTAATCGTACTTCCTGTTGAATTAGACGATGTTTGTATTCCCGGTGAACTTAACGCTAACAATGGTCGCTATGTTGTTGAAACATTGCGTATCGCCAGTGAGAGGAATATTTCAGGTGAGTTTGATGCCGTAGTTACTGGCCCTGTTCATAAAGGGCTAATTAATCAAGCTGGCATTCCTTTTAGTGGTCACACTGAGTATTTTGCTCATCAAGCAAATTGCTCTGACGTAGTCATGATGTTGGCAACAGAAGGACTAAGAGTAGCGTTAGTCACCACACATATCCCTCTTGCTTATGTAGCTAAAGCAGTTACTCACGAACGACTACAGAAAATAACACGTATTTTACATCAAGATTTGATCACTAAATTCGGTATTCCAAGCCCTAAAATTTATGTTTGTGGTATCAATCCGCATGCGGGTGAAGATGGACATTTGGGTCGAGAAGAAATTGATGTCATGATCCCTGCTTTAGATGAACTCCGACAGGAAGGTATGAGCCTTATCGGTCCATTGCCTGCAGATACTATTTTTCAAGAAAAATACCTCGCAGAGGCCGACGCCGTATTAAGTATGTTTCATGATCAAGGCTTGCCGGTGCTAAAATTTAAAGGTTTTGGCTCTTCAGTAAACATTACCTTAGGTTTACCCTTTATTAGAACATCAGTTGACCATGGCACCGCCTTAGATTTAGCTGGTAGTAATCAAGCCGATGTCGGAAGTTTCAACGAAGCTATCCGCACCGCAATCACTTTGGCTAATAACCAAACTTAGCTTCAATTCGAGCAATAGAAAATTATGAGTAAAAATTCCCATTTAGGTCATCAAGCAAAAAAACGCTTTGGACAAAACTTCCTGCATAATGATGCAGTCATTAGTGATATTGTCGATGCAATTAACCCTGAGCCAAATGAAAATTTAATTGAAATCGGTCCCGGCCTTGGCGCATTAACTGAGCCTGTAATCGAACGAGCAGGTGAGCTTAGCGTAGTAGAATTAGATCGTGATTTAGCACACAGATTACGTCATCACCCTTTCTTAGCACCTAAATTAACCATTTATGAAGAAGATGCATTAAAGTTTGATTTTTCAAAATTAGCAAGTGAAGACAAGCCATTACGTATTTTTGGCAACTTGCCGTATAACATATCTACACCACTTATCTTTCACTTGTTAACTTTTAAAGATAAAGTGAAAGACATGCACTTTATGCTACAAAAAGAAGTAGTTCAGCGCATGGCTTCAGGTCCTGACTGTAAATCATTCGGTCGTTTGTCAATCATGACACAATACCAATGTCAGGTTATCCCGGTAATGGAAATTGGCCCAGAAGCATTTAAACCTGCGCCTAAAGTTGATTCTGCTATTGTTCGCCTTGTGCCACATAAAGTCATCAAGAATCCAGTTAAGGATATAAAAGCGCTTAACCAAGTTTGTTTAGCTGCTTTTAACCAACGTCGTAAAACAATTCGCAACAGCTTTAAAAAATTAATATCAGTCGAACAGTTACAATCATTAGATATTGATCCTAGTTTGCGTCCCGAGAACTTGGGCTTAAATGATTTTATCAAACTGGCTAATTTTATCACTGATAACCCTGTAATAGCCAATGATGACTAAAAGCAATTATATAGTTACACATGCCGTACGTGTTGAAGTTCAAAGCAACTATATTGCTCAGCAATCAATCGAAGCTGAGCAACAATTTGTTTTTAGCTACACCATCACCATTAGCAACCAAAGTAATGAAACAGTACAGCTTATTGACCGATACTGGCTGATTACCGACGCAAATGGAGAAAGTAATACCGTATCTGGTGAAGGCGTTATTGGGCAACAACCACATATTAAGCCTAACGAAAGCTTTACCTATACTAGTGGTTGCGTCTTAAAGTCACCACTAGGTAATATGCAAGGCCATTATCAAATGCAACAAAGTGATGGTGAATTAATACAAGTTGATATTCCGCTTTTTCGCTTGGCGAAACCTAATATTTTAAATTAGTAGGACGCTATGACAGATTATTTTGTCGGTGATATACAAGGCTGTTATAGCGAACTCGATGCGTTACTGAGTAAAATAGCCTTTTCCACAACTGATGATCAATTATATGTTGCAGGAGACCTAGTCGCACGTGGTCCCGACTCATTAGCGACCCTTCGACTTATCAAATCATTGAAAGACAATGCAAAAGTAGTCTTAGGCAACCATGATCTACATTTACTCTCAGTTTTTCACGGCTTAAAAAAAGTAAAAGCACAAGATCAGCTTTCTACACTATTATCAGCGCCTGATGCAGAAGAGTTACTTCATTGGTTAATTAGCCAACCTCTTATTCAAAAAGTGCCAGGTGAAGAAACTTATATGAGCCATGCGGGGTTGTCACCACAATGGACGCCAACAATAGCATTGAAACAAGCTGATATTGCCCATCAGCACCTAATTTCACCTGAATTCAAGTATTGGCTTAAGCATATGTACGGTTCTCAGCCAATAAGTTGGGAAAATGCTAACGATGAAATATCGAAGTTTCGCTTCACTATTAACGCCCTAACACGTATGCGCTATTGCCATAACGACGGCAGTTTAGATTTCGAATGTAAAGAAAACTTAAATCAAGCGCCAAAGGAATTAACTCCCTGGTTTGAATTTAAACATATAAAAAACAATACCCAATGGCTATTTGGTCATTGGGCAGCGTTAATGGGCAACTGCCAACCAAATAATATTTATGCTCTCGACACAGGTTGTGTTTGGGGTCACCACTTATCTATTTTAAGATGGTCTGATAAAGTATTATTTACTGAACAAGCCCATAAAACATAAAGATAGCTGACGTCTGCTGTTTAAAATGTTGCTTAGCTTGCTATACTAGCGTGAAGACTTATATGTTTTCCTTGTAGTCTAATAATAATTAATGATTAATTACGTTAATAAAGCATGCTTTTTAATTAGTCTGTACATAATTTAATTTATATATTGGTGGGATCTATGAAATTAACTGTAGCAATGAAAATAATTGGTGGCTTCACCGTTATTTCACTTTTACTCATTTTAACCAGCGTAATATCATGGAATAGTTTAGATACTATTGGCAATGCCACGAAACAGCAAAATGAACTTGCGATACCGACGTTAAAAGGAAGTAATAGGCTCGCGAACGATCTAACAGAAATAGGCAACTTAACGCTACGTGCCTATTACCAAAGCGAATTAGCGCCCCTTGCAAATAACCGTTCGGCATATAATAACGACAAAGCCGATTTTAGAACTCAGTTAAAGAGTTTAAAAAATATCGTTAAAGATGAAGCAAGCTTAATCGGAAATTTGCGTAAACTAGATTCGGTCTACAATAATTTAGAAAACGAAATTGATAGTGTTATCAGTAACCGTAGGTTAGCGATTGAACAGCAGACAACACTTATCGATAAAATCGATATTATTGAAGAGAAAGCTGATGATACAGCAACTATCTTACTCGATCTTGCCGACCATGATTTAGCTGATACAAAACTACAGCGAGCGGTTGGCTTAGCCGAGCGTTTAGAAACTCTGCTAAACGGAATGGTAAGTTCAGCCTTCGAATATCGTGAAATAATTGAACAGCAATCTGCAAATTTAGTTGCTGGCGAAGTAAAAAATTCTTTTAACGATATTATCAATTCGGTTAATGACGTCACAAGTGAATTGAATCAGCAGGGAGTGTCTGAAGTAGCAGAAGAACTAACATCCAGTTTTTCTGAATTAGAAAGCTATATCACAGGTAACGATAAAATCTTTGCCAATAAAGATAACCAGTTAAATGCAATAGCTGCAGCAACTGTTAGCCTAAAGGCAGCAGAAGACGGTATTAGTAGCGCAAATAAAATTCTAGCAGCACAAGTAGAGCTCGCGAATAAAACAACGATTGCTACCGGAATATTAGTTGAAGACTCAGTATCCGAAGGCACTCGAAACACACTTGTTATTACACTCATATCAATCGTACTAGCGATAGTAATTGCTTGGATCACACTGACCAGTATCACTCGCCCGTTAAGCCGTGTTAACGAAATGCTTAATGTTGTCGCTTCAGGTGATTTGTCACGTAAATTAGACGAAAGTGGTAACGATGAATTTGCACAATTATCACGTAACTGTAACTTGCTAATAGATAGCTTACGAAACTTAATTCAAAGTATTGTTAGCCGTTCAACGCAACTAGCAACTGCCGCAGAACAAACATCTGCAGTAACAGCACAAAGTACAACGGCGATTGAAGAGCAACGCACTCAAGTAGAACAAGCTGCATCAGCGACTACTGAAATGAGCAGCACTTCACAAAGCGTACTTTCAAGTGCCAACGATGCCCTAGGTGAAATTAAACAAGCCGATGATGAAGCAGAGCGTGTGAAAGTTATTTCTGGCCGTAACCGTGAAACTATCGAGTTACTAGCAAATGAAGTTGAATCGGCATCTCAAGTTATCAATAAATTACAACAGGACAGCGCCTCTATCGGTGGTATTCTTGATGTTATTCGTGGAATTGCAGAGCAAACGAACTTATTAGCATTAAATGCTGCGATTGAAGCTGCTCGTGCCGGTGAGCAAGGTCGAGGCTTTGCTGTTGTTGCTGATGAGGTTAGAACACTTGCTAGTCGCACACAGGAATCGACACAAGAAATTCAAAATATGATTGAAGTGCTACAAGGTGGTGCTGAAAAAGCCGTTTCCGTTATGGATACCGGTAAAAAGCAAGCATCAAATTGTGTTGAGCAAAGTGTACAAGCAGAACAAGCTCTCGACACTATTACTCACGCAGTTCATGAAGCCTTTGACCGTAGTTCACAAATTGCTACCGCTGCTGAAGAGCAAAGTGTTGTGGCACATGAAATCAGTGAAAACCTGGAGTCAATTGTTGCCATTGCTGAACAAACATCAGCAGGTTCACAACAAACAGCTGAATCGAGTAGTGAAGTAGCTCGCTTAGCAGAAGAGTTACAGCAATCTGTACAAGAGTTCAAACTGTAAATATTCTAAGAACTTAATTGCTCATTTGAATATGAGTTTTCTTCTAAAATAAAAAGAGCGCTATCAGCGCTCTTTTTTATGTCAAAAAATAATTAAATAACTGACTAAAAATTTCGTTCGTAAACGTTAAAACGTAATTGGTAATTATTTTTCTCATCTGCAGCCTTAACTTCACTTACTCCTAACTGCCAATCATTAAGGTCATACTCAGGAAAATAAGTGTCGCCAGCAATATTAGCATCAATATGGGTAATATAAAGGCGTTGTGCAGCTGGTAAGCAATGTTTATATATTGCACCTCCACCAATCACCATTACCTCTTCAACATCACTTACTAATGCTAATGCAGCTTCCACAGAGCCAACAACTTCAACACCTTCTGCTCGATACTCCTCATCACGCGAAATAACAATATTTTTACGACCAGGCAAAGGTCGACCAATCGATTCATAGGTTTTTCGTCCCATAATAATCGGCTTACCCAGTGTTGTTCTTTTAAAATAGGCGAGATCTGCTGGTAAATGCCATGGCATATCATTATCTTTGCCAATAACTCTGTTATCAGCATGTGCCACAATCATAGATAGTATGGTCATAATCACTCTTTTTATTTTTAGATTAACTCGATATAAAAATATTATACGTGATTAAAGGCAACAAAAAAGGCGCAAATGTAATTATACAAATGCACCTTTAAAACAAAGACTTTAATAAAAGTCGGTGAATAAAAAACTCTTACTAACGTTTATATTCTACTTCAACATCGTAGTCATCTTCATCCCAATCTTCATCATCAAGATCGTCGGTTAAATCAGCCATCGCATCTTCATGATAAGTATCCCATTTAAACTCAACGGTTTTACCATCAACAGGAGTCTCTTCTTCCTCTGGCGGTAAGGCTTCAATGAAACTCATCACACCTTGACAAAGATCTTCAGTACCAGTTCGATTAAAAGCAGAAATGCTGCGTACTTCACCGTCCCAACCCAAGCCTTCAATAATGCGTTCAGTGACTTCTTTAGCCTCTTCTTCCAGCATCAAATCTAACTTATTAAATACCAACCAGCGTGGTTTACCCGCTAGTTCGACAGAATGAGTTTCAAGTTCACTAATAATAGTTTGAGCATTCTCAAGTGGATCAGAGCCATCAGCAGGCATCACATCAACTACGTGTAGCAATATACGACAACGTTCTAAATGCTTAAGAAACTGAGTTCCCAAACCAGCACCGTCAGCTGCACCTTCAATCAAACCAGGAATATCAGCAATAACAAAGCTACGCTGAGAGTCTAAACGCACTACACCTAAGTTAGGTACTAAGGTGGTAAACGGATAGTCAGCCACTTTAGGTTTAGCCGCAGAAACACTACGTATAAGCGTCGATTTCCCCGCATTTGGTAAACCTAATAAACCTACATCGGCAAGTAATAGCAACTCAAGTTTTAAGTTACGAATTTCACCTGGCGTGCCGTCTGTTTTTTGACGAGGAGCACGGTTAGTACTACTTTTGAATCGTGAGTTACCTAAGCCATGCCAGCCGCCTTTAGCGACAAGTAATTTTTGCTCGTGCTGAGTTAAATCGCCTAATTGCTCACCAGTATCAACATCAGCGACACGGGTCCCTACAGGAACCTTTAGTAACAAGTCGTCAGAGCTTTTACCTGTACAATCTCGACTTTTACCATTTTCACCACGCTTTGCTCGATGAAATCTTTCGAAGCGATAGTCAATTAGGGTATTCCAACTTTCATCAGCAACTAAATAAACGTCACCGCCATCACCGCCGTCGCCACCATTTGGGCCACCGAACTCAATGTACTTTTCTTTACGAAAACTAGCGCAACCGTTACCGCCGTCACCAGCCTCTACGCGAATTTCTACTTCATCTACGAATTTCATGGTGTTTTAAAACACTCCAAAACTTTATTTCTGCGAACTATTATAAATGATTTTGCTTAATTAAGTTTAAACAAAGTCATTTTTTATACAAAAATTAACAATTAATACCAATCAAATTAATTAATAGGTCAGATTTTAATGAGGATAAATTTTCAAGAATAAGGTGCTAGATTGACCAATAGCTGGCTATTGGGAATGAAAGCAACGATGTTATTGGAGATTTAGGCCATTTAAAAAGAGCACTTAGTTAATCTGATTGGTATAAATTATTTCAGTGCAAAAAAAAACCCTGCATAACAGCAGGGTTTTTTAAGTTTGAAAGCTATTATTCAGCGATAATGCTTACAAACTTACGGTTTTTAGGACCTTTAACTTCAAATTGTACTTTACCGTCAGATAAAGCAAATAAAGTGTGGTCTTTACCGATACCCATGTTGTTACCAGCGTGGAATTTAGTACCACGTTGACGAACAATAATGTTACCTGCTAAAACAGCTTCGCCACCAAAACGCTTAACACCTAGGCGTTTAGCTTCTGAATCACGACCGTTACGTGTACTACCTGCAGCTTTCTTATGTGCCATTGTAAATCGCTCCTAATTAGCCGTTAATGCCAGTAATTTTCACTTCAGTAAACCATTGACGATGGCCAGCTGATTTACGTGAATGCTTACGACGTTTAAATTTAACAATTTTAACTTTATCAGCGCGACCTTGAGTTACAACCTCTGCCACAACTTTACCACCAGCAATGTAAGGTGCACCTACATTGATGTTCTCGCCATCGGCGATCATTAAAACGTTTTCGAATTCTACTGCTGCACCAATTTCAAGTTCAATTTTCTCTAAACGAACTGTTTGGCCTTCAGTTACACGATGCTGTTTACCACCGCTTTGGAATACCGCGTACATAGCTACTCCGTACTGCGTCACTATCTATGAGATGACGCTTAAATTTAAAATTATAGGGCGCGAATTCTACGCGAAGATATCTGATAGGGCAAGCATAAAAGTAATGATTTATTATAATAATTACTTAAGTGAAAACTTATCACTTAGAAAACTTCTATCATTATGAATTTCGTGTAAAATTAGCTTTGAAATATTTTGTACACTATAACATGAAAGGCAGCTCGTTACGCTTTATGAATATCAAAAACATCCAATCTTTGACTCAACAAGACATGACAGCGGTCAACGACCTTATCTTTTCGAAGCTCCATTCAGACGTTGCCTTAATCAATCAGTTAGGTATTTATATTGTTAATGGCGGCGGCAAGCGCATGCGCCCTCTTCTAACCGTACTAGCTTCAAGAGCGATGGGTTACGAAGGCAGTGAACATTTACAACTCGCCGCTATTATCGAATTTATTCATACTTCTACATTACTTCATGATGATGTAGTAGATGAGTCTAATATGCGTCGAGGCCGTGAAACAGCAAATGCCATGTTTGGCAATAGTGCCAGTGTATTAGTAGGTGACTTTTTATATTCTCGTTCATTTCAAATGATGAGCGAGCTTAATAACTTACAAGTTATGAATATACTTTCAGATGCGACTAATATTATCGCCGAAGGTGAAGTATTGCAGTTAATGAACTGTAATGACCCCGACACCACTGAAGAAAGTTACATGCAGGTAATTTACTGCAAAACCGCTAAGTTATTTGAAGCCGCAACACGCCTAGCTGCAGTAATCGCTAATCAAGATAATGAAACAGAAATGGCGATGCTTAATTACGGCAAGCATTTAGGTACGGCATTTCAGTTAGTTGACGACATTATGGATTACACCGCAGATGCGCAAGAAATGGGTAAGAATGTTGGTGATGACTTAGCTGAAGGGAAACCGACATTACCGCTACTTTACGCAATGAGACATGGTAATGAGCAACAAAGCGCTTTGATTCATAGCGCAATTAAAAATGGCGATGGTATGGACCACCTTGAAGAAATCCTTGCCGCAATGAAGCAAACTGGCTCATTAGTATATACTCAGAAAAAAGCAGAGCAAGAAGCCGACAAAGCGATTAATGCTTTAACTAACTTACCTGAATCAGAGCATAAACAAGCACTTATTTCACTCGCTCATATTGCAGCAAATCGCAGCCACTAACATATTCAAGCAATAGTTAATTTTTTAGCTGTTGCTTAGCTTTTCCCCCTTTATAATTCTGGTAATCATTTCTCAAGCGCTAGTAATCTTATAAATGCATTTGTTATAGTCTTCTTACTTAAGAACCCTAAAATGAAAAATGTATGCCTAGCGAAACTTCAAATAAGCACTTATCTATTATTCAAAGCAGTTTTGGCACACTAGGCTCTGGCGAAAATGCACAACTTTATACATTGTCGAATGCCGATGGACTTTGCATTAAAATCAGCAATTACGGTGCTATTATTGTTGCTTTAGAAACTTTAGATAAAAACCAAGTTTCTGCCGATATCGTTCTTGGTTACGATAATGTAAAAGCGTATGAAGCAGACCCATATTATTTAGGTGCAGTCATTGGCCGTTATGCTGGACGAATAGATAAAGGTGAATTAGTCATTGAAGATACAACTTATCAACTCAGCATTAACAACAATGACAACCAACTACATGGCGGCGTTAATGCTCTTAATAAGCAACTTTGGCAAGCAACAACAGAGCTTTCCGACGCGGAAGCTAATTTAACCTTAAGGCACACTAGCCCTGATGGAGACAACGGCTTCCCCGGCAATGTCACTTTTACGGTTAAATATAGCTTAAATAAAACCAATGAATTATCGGTTGAGTATTTCGCTAGTACAGACAAAACTACGGTTGTGAATCTTACCCAACATAGTTATTTTAACCTTGCTGGCCATAACGCTGGCAATGTATCTAAGCATTTAGTGCAATTAAATGCTGACCACTTTTTGCCGATGGATGAGCGTATTTATCCAACGGGAGAAATACGAAATGTTGCCAACACTGCGCATGACTTTAGCAACTCAACAGCGTTAAGTGAAAATATTGACAGTAACGATGAACAGGTAAAAATCGCTAAAGGTTTTGACAATTATTGGCTAACAACTAATGATGCTATTTCAGGTAATAACTTTACCGCACAAGCTGTTGATCCCAAATCAGGCCGACGTTTAACTCTATATTCAGACCAACCCTGCTTAATTCTATACACGGCAAATTACATTGATGGAAGTCGAGTGGGCAAAAATGATTACTGCTATCAAAAACATGATGCTTTTTGCTTTGAACCTTTGAGACTAGCAAATATGAATTCAGCTGCCGATATCAAGAATACTATTTTACGCCCTGAACAGCCTTTTTATAGTAAGTCTCGATATATTTTTGATAATACGAGCACGGATGATTAAGAACGAGCATGCGCCCGCGATATTACCTACATGGATGTAGCTACTTAGTTTTTAACTGACCGTTCATCCTGAACATACACGCTCTTGCGCATCCATGCACCCGCGATATACCGTTCATCCTGAACATAAAAAGGGTAAACAATCATTGTTCACCCTTTTCGGTCATAATGTTTTAAATAGCTAAAACTAACTTTGTGTTGAAACACCGAGCAATAAGCTAATTTCTTTAGTTATTTCACCAATACGATTTACATCCGTTGGTGCGATAAATATCGTGTCATCGCCGGCTAATGTGCCGAGAATGCCTGTCGACTCACCTAAACTGTCTAACATTCTTGAAATTAGCGGTGCGCCACCAATACCTGTTTTTAAAATAATCTGCATATTATTGTGTTTAACACTAATAACGACAGATTGAATGGCTTGCTTTGATTTAGGCACAGCAAGTTCGTCAGGTAGAATGTAAACCACTTGCTCACTGGCATTACGCATTTTTACAGCGCCAAGTTTAGATAACAAACGGGATATTTTCGCTTGCGACATATTCTTAAAGCCTTGCTCAGCAAGCGCATCAGCCAACTGGCTTTGCGAACCATAGCATTGCTCTTTTAACAAAGCTTTAAATGCTAAAATTAATTCTGCTTCATTTTTTTTACGGCTTGTTGTCATTATTTAGCTCAAAACGGAAATATCTAACGCCTATTGTATAAAATAAAAAAATATTCAGCCATTTTTTATTTTATACCCAGTGTTTTATCTTCTTTTATTCAACAACTAACTTACGTTGTTCACTTAATCCCATCGCAAGAATAAACGGATCTTGTTTCTGTTGGGCAATAAAATCAGCCTTGGTTTGCAAGTCTAGCCATTGATGAGCAATTAAACTTTGCGCAACAGCGCCGCCTAATGTTGCCCCAGGTCCTAGAATAATTAACTTATCGGGAGCAAACTCTTTAATCGCTACTTCAATTGCTTTCGAAAAGTTATATGGCGCTACCACTTGCGTATCTAGGGTGTAATTATAAAGTTGCTTGGTATCGCAACTGTAAGGTTGCCATACTTGCCCTAAGCCGTCGATAAGAGGCACTTTCGGAGTTGAAAACATATCGGCTGAAAGTTGCTCCATTGCTTGCTTAGAAACATCTTTTAGCAATGGCGTGTGAAAAGCAGCATGGTTAAACAAGTTCATCGGATACCTGTCTTGCACAACAGGCAATACGGCTTCTAACGCTTTCAAGCCTGCTTTATTACCACCAAAAACAATGTAGCCACCTAAGTTAATAGAAACATGCACATCACAAGCACTATCTTGATTTACTTCGGCTAGCCATTGCATCACTTGCTGTTCTTTTTCAGCATCAATTTGCCAGTCATCGTTAATAATTGGATAAATCATCTGACCGCCGACCAAGCCATTAGTCATCATTGAACCCATGGTATTAATTAATTCTATTGCTTGTGGCTGGGCTAATGCGCCAGCAACCGCTAAGGCGATATACCAGCCCATGGAGTTACCTGTAACGGCAACAACATCAAACTCTTCTTTATTAATCGTTTGGTAATCTGATAGCGCGCAAGCATAAATAAGTGCTGAGGCATTTTCTCCAGCGGTATGCACGCGCATACTATAGTTATCCATACCATCAAGTTCAGAAACTTTCATTTGTCCCTGACTATCACGATAATCATCTATCAAAGAAATAATTTCTGTTTTATCGCTGTGTAAGCGCTGTAAGTAACCTAACTCTTCTTTATTGTACGTACCGCGACCAGGACAAATAACCACTGCGCGTTGCTTCTTTTTTACTGACTGTTCTACTGATGAACTCATTGGCAAATCTCCGTAGCCGCTGTCACTATATTTTCAACCGATGGCAGCACTTCATAAGCAGCCGCGCCTAAAGGAATAAAACTATCACTGGCGGTAACTCGCTTAATTTTAGGCAACGTTTCAGCTTGCTCATGAATCAAAGTCACTAGCGCTTCACTGATTGAGCCGGTTTGACGACATTCATCAACAATAAGTACACTTTCACAATCATTAACCTGTGCCAAAATACCTTTTTCATCAAGCGGTGCTAACCAACGTAAATCAACAACACGAACATCAATACCTTGAGCTGAAAGTTGTTCCTGCGCTTGGCGTGATAAATAATAGCCATTGCCGTAAGTTAAAATACATAACTGCTTGCCTGAGCCAGCAACCTTAACACCTAAATCAATATTGTTATCTGACAATGCTGGAGCCTGATATTCATGAGTCCACAAACCATCGCCTTCTTGATGCAAATCTTTGGTCATGTATAAAGCAATCGGCTCTAAAAACACCACCATACGTTGTTGCTCTTGCGCTAAACGCACACTGCTGCGCATCATTTCCACGGCGTCTGCACCATTTGATGGGCAGGCAATAATTAATCCTGGAATATCACGAAAAACAGCAAAAGAATTATCATTATGAAAATGACCACCAAAACCTTTTTGGTAAGCTAAGCCAGCAATACGAATAACCATAGGGTTAGTAAATTGGCCATTAGAGAAAAACGGCAACGTCGCTGCTTCACCACGAATTTGATCTTCGGCATTATGCACATAAGCTAGAAATTGAATTTCAGGAATAGGTAAAAAGCCATTATGGGCAAGACCAATGGCGGTGCCCAAAATAGTTTGTTCGTCTAGTAAGGTATTAATCACCCTATTCTTACTGAAACGCTCACAAAGCTTAGCGGTAACATTATAAACGCCACCTTTTTTACCAATATCTTCACCACACATAACAATGTTTGGATACTCAGCCATTAAGTCCATTAATGCCCAGTTAATCAATTTAGCTAAGTGCTGTTTTTTCTTAAGATTATGCTTTTCATGCCTAAAAATTTCGCCACGCTGCTCTGCACTGACAACAACGGAACTTCGTGCTTTGGCAATATCCGGCACAATACTGGCCATAACTGAGTCAGCAGACGTTAGTTTTTCTTTACCTGCGGCATTTTCTGCAACTACGGCAATACGTTGTTCTACTTGCTGATAAATATTAATCAGCTCATCAGGCGTTAAGATATTATTTTCTAAAATAATACGCGCGGTGTGTAACAGTGGGTCTTGAAATTCAGTGGCGGTAATATCTGCCATATCACGATAAACAAACTCAGCATCAGAACCCGCATGCCCTAACAAACGCACCGTTCGAACATGTAAGAATACTGGTTTACGCATTTCACGTGCAATACGCTCTGCTTCTTTTGCGGTTTGATAAGTGTCTAAAATATTTAAACCATCACAATACAGGTAAGTTAGCCCGGCTCTATTCTGGTAATTAGCAGCAATCCAACCATCAGGTGTTGAGGTTGAAATACCAATGCCATTATCTTCACAAACAAACACAATCGGCATAGGAATAGATTGATACGCCGCCCATGCGGTGCTGTTAATCGCACCTTGGGTTGTTGAGTGATTTGAAGATGCATCACCAAAGTTACAAATAATCACACCGTCATCAGGAATTTCACCTTGATGTGCTAAGCGCTTGGCCAATGGAATACTATAGGCCGCGCCCATCGCTTTCGGTAAATGAGACGCTATGGTGCTGGTTTGTGGCGGAATAGACAGCGCTTTACTGCCTAATACTTTATGGCGTCCGCCGGAAATAGGATCGTCTTTCGAAGCCGCAAACGATAACAACATGTCATATAGCGAAGTTTGCCCTGGCACTTGTTTACCACGTTGGATAACAAAAGCACCACTGCGATAATGCAAAAATGCCATATCTGTTGGACGAAAAGCTTTCGCATAAGCCGCATTACCTTCATGCCCTGAGCTGCCTATCGTATAAAAGCTTTGCCCTTTCTTTTGCATTACCCGTGACTGTAAATCTAAGTGCCGGCTCATAGCTTGAGTTTCGAACAAGTCGATAACATCTGTCGCAGATAAGCCGACATCGCTTGGAGTTAAATTAATCGAGGATTGCGGTAGCGTTTGTGCACGAACAAAATTGATAAAATTTTCTTTCACCAATTGATTACGATCAGACATCATATCTCCAGTGGAAATTGTGATTTTTGAATATTATTAGCGGGAATTTCGTTAAGCTCATAAACAAAAGGCGTATGATTAATACGCCTTTAATTTGGGTTAACTTTAGAAGAAAGCCTGTAAGCCGGTTTGCGCTCGACCTAATATCAGGGCATGAATATCATGCGTACCTTCGTAAGTATTAACGGCTTCAAGGTTCATCATATGGCGAATAATATGAAACTCATCAGCAATACCGTTACCACCATGCATGTCTCGGGCAATTCGGGCAATTTCTAATGCTTTGCCACAAGAGTTACGTTTAATCAGTGAAATAGCTTCAGGTGCTAATTGACCTGAATCCATTAATCGACCCACTTGCAAACAAGCAAATAGTCCAGTGGTGATATCCGTTTGCATATCAGCCAATTTCTTTTGTACTAATTGTGTTGCCGCTAATGGACGACCAAACTGTTCGCGGTCAAGGGTATATTGACGGGCACCATGCCAACAGAATTCTGCCGCACCTAACGCGCCCCAAGCAATGCCGTAACGCGCTTTGTTCAAACAACCAAATGGACCAGATAAACCTTTAACATTAGGAAGCATGTTCTCGCTTGGTACGAAAACGTTGTCCATGACGATTTCACCAGTAATCGATGCACGTAATGAAAATTTACCTTCAATTTTAGGCGCGCTTAAACCTTCCATACCTTTTTCTAAAACAAAACCGCGGATAACACCATCAAGCTTTGCCCAAACAACAAAAATGTCAGCAACAGGTGAATTAGTGATCCACATTTTATTACCTGTCATGCGGTAACCGCCTTCAACAGCTGTAGCGTGAGTCGTCATACTCGCTGGATCTGAACCAGAATTTGGCTCAGTTAAACCGAAACAACCTATATGTTCACCAGTAGCAAGCTTCGGCAAATACTTCATGCGCTGCTCTTCACTACCGTAGGCATAAATTGGATGCATCACTAATGATGACTGCACACTCATTGCACTACGGTAACCACTATCAACACGTTCAACTTCACGCGCCACTAAACCATAAGTTACGTAATTCACACCAGCACAGCCGTATTTTTCCGGTAATGTAGCGCCTAACAGGCCTAGTTCACCAAGTTCACGCATAATTTCAACGTCAAATACTTCATTGCGGTTGGCTTCTAGTACACGAGGCATCAACTTTTCTTGGCAATATTGGTGGGCACTATCACGGATCATTCGCTCTTCTTCAGATAATAAAGAATCGAATAAAAGTGGATCTTCCCATTTAAATGACGGACGGTTAGCACTGCTTGAACTAGACATGTATTTACCTATTTTTTAGCGGGTGAATAATAAAGTGCAAAAATAATAAGCAAATAATAGCCAAAGTTAAAATATTCTTTTTCTTTATCTGATATAGTTTTTATCTATACCTAAGTAAACAAGTTGCCCTATGGACTTAAAATCACTTTATTATTTCACTTCAGTTTATGAACTGAAAAGCTTCAGCGCTGCGGCAAAGTCGTGCTTCATTGCACAGCCTTCAATATCATCAGCAATAGCACAGTTAGAACAACAACTTAGCGTACAGCTATTTAAGCGACATGCTCGTGGTGTAACCCCAACGGAACATGGTGATAAGCTTTTTCCATTAGCAAAACAGTTGCTTGGGCAAGCTGGTGCAATAAAAACTATTTTCACTGAAAAGGCCAATAAACAAGCATTTAACTTAGGAGTTACTCGGGGTTTAGGTGTTGAAAGAATGAGCTTATTGCTGAAAGATTTTACCGCCGCACAACCGTTTGTCGAATTAACCTTAGTACCGCATTTAGAAAATGTTGACGCCCGCATTATTCTCAAAGATGAATTAAAAGACGGTGAACACTATATTGACATGTGGCAAGAAGACTACTTACTCGCCTTGCCATATGACCACATATTTGCGCTTAATGACGCAGTAACACTAAAACAACTTGATGGTTTGCCGTTTATTCAGCGTACCCCGTGTAGTGCATGGAATAACTTACAAGATACACTAGCGCTAACAGGCATAAGCTTAGATATTCGCGCAAAAATCACCACCATAGATTACGCGATAGGCTTAGTGCATGCTGGCATTGGCTGTGCATTTTTACCTGCCCATGCAGAAATAATTAATCAAAGTGATGTGGTATTTAGGCCAATTGATGGTCTGCAATTAACCCGAGAAATTGTCTTAGCATATAAACACTCATCCGATATTGTTGATACCTTAAAACGCCTTGCTCATAAGCATGCGAATTAAACCCACGACAATAAAATCACGACAATAAAATCACGACAATAAAACCAAAGAAACGTTTCATTAGATTAGGCTTTCTTACATTTTTTAAACACTTTATCCATCAAGGCAACTAACGCCTGATAGTTACATTTGATAACATACTCACCACTATCAAGTTTAGTGATATGACACTAAGATGTTTATTTAGGAATTATTTGGCTAAGCTTAATAGCAGCAAAGTAAGTAACTAAGTTTACGATAAATATTTTCATAATCATGAATTAAAAATAAAAATAATATGCGAACAATAAAAAATACATTAAGCATGAAAAACAAATATTCAAGATCTCAACTTAAAGCGATGGGAAATCAATAATGCTCAAGTATCTATTGTGCAGTTTGCTACTCATTACAGCTTTGCCAAGCTTTTCGAATGAAAAAATTCCTGAAAACGAAACCACTGTTTTTAATGAAACTTTCAGCTGGCAAGCAATGGGCAATATTTTTGTTACCTATAACCCGTCATTATTGGCTGGACATGACCAAGAAGAAGTTTTCGATTACTTTGGTGCAGGCATACTGTTAGATGTTTACTATAAAGGCTTTTTTATTCAATCTAACCACAAACGAGCTTCACTACAGGGCGCTGAGCTTGGTTACCAGTTAGTCGTTACCCCCAAATGGGAATTAGACATCATCAGTAAAACTTATATTTTTGGTTATCAGCCTGAAGATATTATTGATGATGCCGATAAGTCAATTCCAACATTAGCAGGCCTTAGTGACAGAAACGCAGGTGAAGGTGTTGGTTTGCGCTATACCCGTTACCATTCTAACTCTTCGCTTTCAGTTGATTTTGCAACCTTAGCGCCATTAAGTGACTCAAATGGTTGGGTAGTTGATGTTTTATATACGTATATGCTGCCCTATCGAAATTGGGATATTTATTTAAGCGGCGGCTATACCCATTATTCTGAAAAAGTAATGGATTACTTTTATGGTGTTAACTCTTCTGAAGTAACACCTGATAGAGCATATTACGAAGCAAATGCAGGTTATCGGGTACAACTAGAATTATTTGCACAGCACCCTATTTCAACCAGTTGGTCTTTTGCCGGAGGCGTAACTTACAGCCACTACTCTGACAGCACCAAAGACAGCCCATTGGTTGACACCCAAGATTTAGCGAAAGTGATGCTTGGAGTGATCTATGTTTTCTAAATGGGACAAGGGAATTGTCTTATTAGCCTGTTATTTCGGTAACTTAGCTAGCGCTTCTGCGCAGCAAGTTTCTGTGCTTAATGAAAACACCAATGCTACACCAGCAGAACTTACTGTTAATTCAGCATTCTCTGTTTTACCTGCAAAATGCATTACCTTAACGCAAGGCCGACAATGTTTTGCAACAGTTACATTTACTTGGCAAGCTCCTATTCAAGGCAATTATTGTATTTATCAAGTTGGTAAAAAAGAAGCCTTAGACTGCTGGTTCAATCAAAAGCAAAACAGCATCAGCTTTGAATTCGAATCAAATAAAACCATGCAATATCAGCTTATTGCCTATGACTTTGATAAAGTGATAGCAGAAACTAGCATCGAAGTAAGTTGGGTACACAAAGCATCGCCAAGAAAACGTCGCTGGCGCATATTTTAAGAGAATATTTTATGACTGAAGCAAAACAAATTTTACTCGTGGAAGACGACTTAACCTTAGGTGATTGGGTCTGTGAATATTTAACAGAGCAAGGCTTTAACGTTAAGCATTGCACTCGCGGCGACGAAGTTATGGCAACGTTAGATTCATTTGCTGCCGACATTGTATTGCTTGACGTAATGCTACCGGGCTTAAATGGCATTGAAGTATGTCGACAAATTCGCCAAAAACTACAAACGCCAATCATAATGTTAACCGCTCGTGCTGATGAATTCGACGAAGTAATCGGCTTAGAAGCAGGTGCAAACGACTATGTTATTAAACCTGTACGTCCGCGTGCTTTACTAGCCAGAATAGCAGGCGCTTTAAAACAAACCACACCAGCGGTTGCAGTGTCATCTGATATTCTACATGGCGATTTATTAATTAATATCGAAGCCAACCGTGTTACTTATCAAGGCAAAGAAGTTGAATTATCAACCAGTTTATTCGCCTTCTTATGTTTCTTAGCAAGTCATGCTGGTGAAGTTATTGACCGAGATACGGTATTTAAAGCACTGAAAAATCGTGAATATGATGGCCAAGATCGCCGCTTTGACGTTATGCTTTCAACCTTACGAAAAATATTTAACGACGACCCGCAAAAACCTCGAAAATTTAAAACCGTTTGGGGTAAAGGTTACCTATTTGTTGCCGATGCTTGGAACAATGACGAGCAGCCTAGTTCTTAGCCATGCGCCGTTTATATATTAGTATCATTTTAACCGTCATCGGCTCGCTATTTATTATTACTTGGGGGCTCGATAAAATTGTTGCAAAACAAGCCCCTGTCGATGAACAAAATGAATATGCGGTTTATCATCAGCTAATTGAAGGCTTTGATCATCAGCTATCCGAACTACCTGTTGCCGCATTAACCAAAGCAAGCCAAGCACTTAACCAGCAGTTTCAAATTTCATTGCAGTTAGATAAAAGTGAAAATATTGCCCTACCGCAAGAATTAACCAGCCAACTAACACAAATTGGTGGCTTATTACTGGCTTCAGAAACGCAACCTTACTTATTAAAACAACTTTCAGCACACCCTGAATATATCATTCAACTTTCTCTACCACTGCCAGTTGTTGATAACCAAAATATTAATATGATATTAACTGCAACACTCTACATGGGCGTTTGCGCCATTTTGTTAGCATGGTTATTTCCATTAACTCGTCGATTATTTTTACTGACAAATACCGCAGCAAAAATAGGTGCAGGCAACTTAACTGCGCGTATGCCAATGAGCCGTTTTTCATATATTAGTTTGTTGGAAAACAGCTTTAACCGCATGGCAACACAAATTGAAAAACTCGTCGCTGATAACAAAATTCTTGCCCGTAGTATGTCGCATGACATTCGCACGCCAATGTCATGCTTACGCTTTGGCGTAGAAGCCGCTATCGACACCCAAAATATCGACAAAAAAAATCATTACCTTGAACGTATGGAAACAGAGTTAACCCGCATGGAAGACATGACAACAGCGTTTTTAGAATATGCAGGTATGGAACGTCAAGGTTTTCGCTTAAAACGTGAATTAGTTAATATTAATGACTTCTTCACTAGCATCAACGCTGATTTTCAATCTCTTGCTGAGCAGCATAACGTTGAACTGAAGTACCAAGCCAGTGCTGAATTTGTTAAACAACAGGTTAAATTGTCGCTTGATTTTCATTGGTGCTACCGAGCTATTCAAAACTTGTTAGGCAACGCCGTGCAATATGCACAAAGCCAAGTCACTATTTCTACTTATCAAAAAAATAACCACCTTTACATCACCGTTGAAGATGACGGCAAAGGTATTCCAGAAGAAAGTATCGATAGTATTTTCGACCCTTTCGTAAAACTCGACGTAGATCGGTCACGCGAACTAGGACATTTTGGTTTAGGCTTAGCAATAACCGCCAAAATCATTCATTGGCACAATGGTTCTATTCACGCAAGAAACAGGCAGCCTACCCCATCAACAGAAAATGCATCAGAGCAAACAACCTCTGAAACATCAGGCGCTTGCTTTATTATTAGCTTGCCGATAACAGGAGGTGAAGCTTAGCCTGCTATCGGCAGGCAAATTGTATACCTTTCCATCTGGTCAACGATGCCTTAACATATGCTTAAATATAGGCATATGTTGCCTTCAACGTTAAGAGTTTTCACGCTAAGTATGATCCCAGCCCAAGAAAAAGAAGCACTATCAGTAGTTTTAGAAGAGTTTGGTTACAGCCCCAAAAATTGCAGTGTAATGCCACTTGGCAACGGATTAATCAATAGTACTTATCTAGTAAAAGTTAATAACGAAAGCTTTGTTTTACAGCACTTAAATAAACACGTTTTTAAATCACCTGAGCAAGTGACCAACAACGCCGACTATATTAGCCAGCACCTAAAAGCAAAACACGATAAAAACCAGTACGCCCTGCAACCTATTTGGCAGCATCAAACCAAAAGTATGCAAAATCACGTGAATATAAATGGCGAATATTGGCGCAGCCTGCATTGTATTGAGAACTGTTACACCATAGAAACAATCGAAAACAATGAACAAGCAAAGTTAGTAGCCAATGCATTTGCACAATTTACCTCTGCATTGACTGATTTTGATAGCAAGCTACTGGTTGATATTATTCCTGATTTTCACAACTTGTCGGCTCGCTTAACCCAATTCGAAAGTGCCTTAAAACAAGCCAGCGTTGAGCGTCAGCAACAAGCTGCATCAATCATCGGTTATATTCAATCTCAGCAAGAATTTTGCACGGAAGTTAACAATCTTAATAGCGTTTTACCACTACGAGTTACCCATAACGATACGAAAATAAATAACCTGTTATTTAGTCATAGCAACCACAAACCTAAAGCAGTAATCGACTTAGATACCTGCATGGCAGGCTATTTGATGCATGATTTTGGCGATATGATACGTAGCTGCTGTTCGTCAATTGCTGAAGACAGTGCTGAAATAGCGAGCATGTCGATAAACTTCAATACCCTAACAGCACTTACTGAAGCATATCTTGATGGTTTTTCAGAAACCTTATCTGAAATTGAGCAGCACAGTTTAATTACTGGCGTAAAGTTAATGCCTTTTATGCTCAGCATTCGCTTTTTAACTGACTTTTTAAATGGCGATCAGTACTTTAAAACTCAGTACCCCGAGCACAATCTGGTGCGAGCAAAAAACCAAATGCAACTTTACAAACTTTTTTGCAAGCACCATAAGCAATTGGCTGAGATTATTCTGCGTAAACCTGCGCTTAATGCTATTGCTTAGGTTGTGCTAGCTCAGGTTGAATATAGTCATTAGAAAAACGAGTTTACATGATAACTAGAAGGAAAGTTAACTGTGCTTTGCCCCCTATTTAAATATTTGTTAACTACTTATGCTTTCATATTGGTTCTTTAAATTTTCGTTTAGTTTGATTAACGCATATTCTATCAATTTCTTTTTTTCATTAGGCATATGCATACGCCTAGATTCAAAAAACAAGAATAATAAGACTTCCGAACAATTTATTGTAACTTCATAATATTCTAATAAACTTTCACCTTGCAAACGGGGCATAAAATGAATGAATTGATTTCTAATATCAATAATTCTACCTATCGAGTCACTGGTTTTCTTACAGTCAGGGAGAGTCACAGAATCCATATAACAACAGATATCCGGATTTTTTAGTCGCTGGTATAGCCACTTAATAGAATCTAAGTTTCCATTTTCAAGATGTCTTTGATTTTTACTTCTTAACACCCCCTTACCAGATTCCATGAGAGATAAAACCATAAACGCTTGTAATGAATTATGAATTGAAATCATTAACCACTTCCAATTATGGGGATGAGTATCTACAGATTCAGATAGATAACTCGCCAACTCAATAGACGAAGCTGCATCACTGTATTCATCAAAATAGATAATTTGATCCATAATATTACCTCTAGAAGCAGCTAACGCCTCGTTAAGAGGCAATAAAGTTGTTGGCTAAAATTAGTTACAATGGAGTGAAAAGCCAACTATTCCTTTTCTTTTTAGTGACTTGTTAGTTACTATTTTTACCATAACAACTTAATAGTGCTTTAACAAAATCATCATCAATTTCAGCTACTTTAACTGATTTTATTTTCCCATCAATATCAAACCACACTTTGTCATTTTCTATCATATAAATACGGTAATCTGTATAAATACGGTTTCGATGGGATTTTTCTAATCTGTTCTTTAATCTGAACTCTTTATAATTCCAAAGAGAGGTGAGCAGGCCGCCAAGGAAAGACAAGAAAATCATTCCTGCAACTATATTACTTTGCATTAAACCTGAACCTGGGGGGAAACTAAATATCTTCGTTACAATAATGAAAATAGATACAACAAGTATGGCAAATGATAACTTTAGGTTTTTATTAGCTTCACTACATTCATTCTTAACTACGTTATACATTTGACAAGACAATAGTAAACTCGATGTAGAACAATCATTAAACTCTTTCATTTATCCCCTTTAAAGTTCTACATATCACTATGAGCAACTAACAGCTTAAATATAGAGGCCTCAGTAATCACCATCTATTAAATTTTAACAAAAATAACTCAACACCTTTTATTTTCAAAGACTTATTGTGTTATTTTTTGTTCTATTTATAGAGGATTGTGCATATTACTTACAAGTCTCCGTAATATGCATCATTCGCTCGTTAAACGGTGTAACATTAGCACTAATTAACTTGTTTATTTGAACTTACCAATCCAAGCCTTTTTGTGCTTTTACACCTGCTTTAAAGGCATGCTTTATCGGCTGCACTTCTGAAACTGTATCTGCCAACTCAATCAATCGACGATGACAAGCGCGCCCTGTGATCAGTACATGCTGCATTTTAGGGCGATTATTCAACGCTTCAATAATTTCGTCTAATTCAATGTAGCCATACTTAACCATGTAGGTCATTTCGTCGAGTAGCACAATATCAAGCGTTTCATCGCTGAGCATTTCTTTACTCTTTTGCCAAGCAACTTTTGCTGCGGCTTTGTCGGTTTCGGTGCTTTGGGTTTCCCATGTAAAACCTGTACCCATGACATGATGTTTAACCGGAAATTGCTTAAGAATGTTCATTTCGCCACATTCCCATTTAGAGCCTTTGATAAACTGCACAATACCCGCTTGTTGGCCGTGACCAATGGCGCGTAAAACCGTACCAAAACCAGAGGTACTTTTGCCCTTACCGTTACCTGTTATTACCACTAATACACCACGTTCTTCAGTCGCTTGAGCGACACGTTCGGCAACCTCAGCTTTAATTCTTTTTTGGCGCTCAACATGTTTTTGTTCTTTATTTGCCAATTTCTCTTCGTTATTCATACTTTACTCTTATTATTCGTTACTAATTAAGATCAGTTTACCTGTTTCTGGGTCGCGATAAACCTGTCCCATGGCTTGATAACCTTCTTCGCTCTGTAATTTGTTTTGCAATGTTTCTGGTGGCGAGGTCATTTCTTTGCCCACCGAGTCAATGGGCTGAATCATGGCTTTATTATCCACTTTTTTCATTTGAAAGTGTTGCTCTAAATCTGGGCTTACCGCCACCAAAGCGGCAATTAAACCACAGGCAAACACCAGCATAATGTCAATTAAGTTAGCAAGCGGCCCTAACGGCTCTTGTTCTTGATTGTCAAACTGGCTACTTCTCCATGCATCACTCATCAGCTTTCCTTATGCCGTTTTGATTGAGGTATCAACAACTGGCGTTAGTTTAGCAGTATCGGTAACAGATTCTGCAATTTCTAATCGCTCTAATTCACCAATCGCATTGTCGTACCAACGTCTGCGCATTCGTCCCAATACGAAACCAATAACACCGGCGAATAAGCCAATAATGGTGGTATCAAATGCCACTGTCATCGCAGTTGTCAAAATACTGATATCACCCGAGCCAAGCGCAGAAAGGCCAGGACCTAACGGAATAAGCGTGCCCATTAAACCTAACATAGGCGCAATGCGGGTAATAAAATCCGCTCTTTCAATGCGTTTTTTACCTTGGCTGATCAAGGCTTGCTTTTGCTTTGCTGCTTGTAAAGCAGGTATCACCGAAAGCCGTTCACCTAACGCTAAGCCAAATTCATAAATTGCCAAGCCAGTAAAAAACAATAAGCCCCATACCACAGGTTGAAGCAACCAAGAGGTAATTAAATGCATAATATCTAATGAAAAACTATATAACATACTAACTTTCCTCCTCAACAACCGATAATTTAGGTAACTGACGTTGCGCTCGAATATAACCAAACAGTATTAACAACAACACGACACTAATTAACCCAAGCATTAAAATTTTCTGCTCAAATAACTGAGCTTGTTCGTTATCCTGACTCGCATTATTTTTTTCAGTCGCGGTCGCACTATCGTTCGGTACAACTTCATTAGCTTTTAACGATTTAGTTGCCGCAGTTATTTCTTGAATATGCTGAACACCAGAGCCCTGTTCCCCAATAGGTGTGTGGTTTGCCGCAGCAAGCACCTGAGCAAGTTGCTTTTGCAACGACGCAGACAACATAGGTTTAATGAATGGATAAATAGGATGGTTTGCATGGGTATGACCACTGCCCGGAATGCCATGTTCAACAATATTTTTCGCAAATTGCTCAGCAAGTTCGGTTTGCGTTTGTTGGCTGGCTTGCCAAAAGCCTTTTTCAATAGCCACAAGCATCACCGCCAAAATATTACTTTGCACATGCACGTTATGCTTTTCTTGTAAAAATTCATCAAGGCCAAGTTCTAAACTATCATCAATATAAATGGCTTTTAGATCCTGCCAAACCCAAGACTTAATAATTTCTGGGCTTGTTGCTTGCCAACCCCATAGGTTTTCAATGAACTCACTGCCTATGGTTCTTGCGCCCGCATAACCTTGCTTCATTAGCGGTTGTATCCATTGTCGATTTAAAAAGCGCCCGCGTAACTCTGACAATAACGCGGTTTGCAAAGGGTCTATCGACAACTGTTGATTGTTCGCATGCGATATAACAAAGCTATTAGGTTGCTCTCCAGCAATGGTTTCAATCGCTAAATTTAACCCACCCAAATAATCATAAGCGTCATTGTTATCAATCAAGCCATAAAGATTACTTGCGCGTCCTAAATAGGTGTTATTTACGTTAGCAAGTTGTTGACGAAATAAGCTTTGTACATTGCTGCCCATCGCTGTATTTTCATTTGGCACACCATAGGCATGACTCATGCGTTTGATATACGCTTCGCCTAATTGCTTACGTTCTTGCCATGCGCCAGAGCGCTCTGCTAAACGGTTGATACCCGCGCCATAGGCACCAGGCGCAGTACCGAAAATTCGATAACTTGCCTGACGACCTAATAGCTCAGCACTGATGCTGCTATTTGCTCGTAAAAGTGCTTGCGCTTCACGTAGCCAATTACTGGCAACCATATTGTTTTCAATGTTTTCATTGAAGTGATGGCTCTGCTGCGAAAGCATATGTTCAACCGGTGCTAATGCCGCATGTAAAGCACTAATAAGTGCTGGATGGTCACGCTCAATAACATTTTTACTGGCTGCTAATGCCAGCAATACTGAGCGATCTAACCACGCCAATTGTTGAGCATATAAATCACGGAACAAGCCCGAGGTGGTAAAAACAATATCTCGACGCTCTTTACGTGTTTTATCAAGCTCGATAAGTTTCAGCGATTTTAAAATACCACGTCGATTCCACACCGGCTGCACGCCGAGCATATCCATACCAAAGGCGATCATAGCGCCTTCATCACGCACCGCATCAGAAGCCCATAAAATAACGGCTTCTTTATGAGTTTTATCAACAACGGGGTTTTCTGCTCGCGCTTTAGTTGCCAATTGCTGACCGGTATTAAAACCTAACTGCGACGGTATTAAACCACTATCAAGTGCGTAAAAATTTCGTCCCGTTGGCAAGGCATCAGGTGTTCTAATCGGATCATTACCTTTGCCCGGCGCTACAAAACCGCCATTTAAAGCATTTAAAAACGCTGACATTTCACTTTTCGGTGATTTGATCAGGTTCTGTTGAATTTCATGACGTTTCGCATCATCAAAGTCTAACTCGCCTTTTTCAATCGATACCATCATGGTTTCAATGGCATCTTGTTGCCAATCTTTACCATAAACATGCAAACCTAACGGCATAAAGTCTTCTTGCAGTTTCGTTAGATAATGCCCGACTTCATGCAATAAAAAGTCATCATCTACTTCACCAAAACCAATGCCTCGAACTTGCAGTTCTTCATCCATACTGGCAACCAGTTCATCAGTTAAATTCAACACTTGGATTTTATGACGTAAGGCTTTAATCGCTTTTTTCTTGGTATCGTCATTCGATGCTGCTTCAGCACTTTCAATGAGCTGACGTAACTGCAATAAACCGTCATATAGCTCCGTTGTGGCCAACGGTGGCGTTAAATGATCTAGCATCACCGAAATACCACGGCGCTTAGCTTGAATACCTTCACCTACGCCATCAACAATGTAGGGGTAAATACTTGGAATGCTTTCAATAATTAGCGACGGGTAATCACTTGCTGATAAACCCACTGCTCGTTTAGGTAAAAACTCATAGGTTGAATGTCGGCCTAAATGCACTATGGCGTTGGCTTTAAAAACGTCACGTAAATGATAGTAAAACGCTAAGTATTGATGCGGCGGCGGAAAGGTCATATTGGCATGCAATAGCTCTTCATTTAGCTCCCAACCTCTCGGTGGCTGCGGCCCTAAAAATACATTTCCGAACTGAACACCGGGTAATAGAATTTCATTATTCCAAACCATGGTTTTCCCCGGCACATTGCCCCAACCTCGAATGCCTTCAATTTGCATGGCAATTAGCGCATTTTTCAGTTTTTCTGCTGACTGCCATTGTGTAACTGCAATCTCGCTATTTGCCTGTTTTAAGGCAATTAAATGGCGATATTGCTCGGTTAGCTGTTCAAGTAAATCTAACGCGCGGGCGCGCCCTTTGTGTCGAATACCATCAAGGGCGTGATGTAAATCAACCGAGGTACTTTCAACATTGGCCAGCAGTGCTTGTAAAACCTTATTGCGCTCAACCGTTGAAAGTTGCGCTAATTCCGTTTGACCTTGAGCAAATAGGTAAATGTTAACTTGAGCATGTAAATGCCCTAACGGCCCTTCAATCATTTCAGCCTTTACAACATCAGGTAAGGTGTCGAAATACGCTTGGTAGTCACTTACCGACATTTTATTGATCAGCGGCGACATTTTATTGAGCGCTGCGGCATCTTGCGGCAAGTTCACCGCTTTCAGTTGTAATATATCCAGCAGTTCTTCAGCAGAATTAGGGAAGTCAGCTTCAGCACCAAGGTTATAACCTTGCGCTTTTAATTGCTCTAATATTTGCCAAAGCGATTGTTGAACATCGAGGTTATCGGCTCCGATATTATGGCGACCCGGAGGATGATTATAATAAACAATAGCGACTTTTTTCTTCGCGTTTTCAGTGGTGCGCAGCGCTAACCAAGCAGTTACTCGCACTTGTAGTCGTTCAACTTCTTTTGTTAATACTTCACTAATCGATAAGCTTGCACCGGTTAATGAGTCTAGCTTAGCTGCTGAGGCTAACGCCAATACATGCGGCTGTGAAACACCTTGTAACTCAGGCATAGCAACACGGTAATGCACACTATCACTCGGTAAACCTGTTGGTGAAAGTTGATATTCCAACGCACTCATTTCGGTTACTCGAATGCCTTTAAATACCGGCACGTTCAATTGCTGAAACTTCTGCGTAACCGGCTCGCGCCCTTCACCGCCACCAATCACAAAGTCTTGTAAAGCGATAATGGCTAATGGCTGGGTAACGTTGAGACTGCGAATGATCTCAATTGCTTGCTCACTGGGTTTTCCCCAACCTGCAAGCACAGAAACGCATTGCCATTGGCGCTGACATAATTGCTGATGTAATTGCCATTGTCCCGGTTGGTCGCCGGTATCGTGATCGACAATAAATACCACTGGCTTAGCTATGTTTTTAGCAATATTACTCGCTAAATCAGCCTGACTGATCAGTTGCTCTTGCCAATAAAAACGTATTGGTTGGAGTGGTAAAATTTTCGGTGCTTGGGCTAATAAAATATTACTGTCGTTACTAAGTTGAGGGCTTGATATTTGTTGCAACCACTCAAACAAATGCCCCAAATTTTCCTTACCTCTGTTTTGCCAATAAGCACGGGCTTGTAGCCAATAAGAAAATTGTCGCCATTGTTGCTGCTTATTCGATAATGCAGATAAGTAATTGTTTTTATCGAGTGCTGACATCAAGTCTAATAATTGTTCTTTAGATAAATCAGCAATTCGCCCGCCTTGTTTATCATGGTGTAAAACCATTAAGCGCCTATCGGCATTCAATATTAGCCGCGTTTGTTGAGCTTGATATTTTAAGGTAAGTAAACGCTCGACAGATTCACCAAAAACTCCGGCAATGACCAATGCTTGATGTTGATTAATGAGTTGCTGTATTTGATTGTTAGTTAATTGATTGAGTTGGCTAACACTACGAATAGTAATACTGCTTTTAGCTGTTTCATGTGTTGCTAAAAACTGATGTGCGCCTGCTACCATACTCGCGGCGGAACGGTCTGACACTAAGGCTAACATCTTAGTTTCTGCTGCATTTAGCGTAAAGCTACTAATAAAAAACGCAATAAATAATGTTAAAGCAAGATAGGTGTTACTACGACCTTTCGATACGCTGATAAAAGGCTTTATAGCTTGATTGCTACAAATAAAACTTGTCATGAAAACTCTCATAAAACTGTGTGGAAAAGCAGTATTAGTAAATGTGTTAATAAAAAGGTGCTAAGCACAGTTTTTCGGCACGTTAGAAGCAACGCGCCTTATTAAAAATACGTAATGTTAAACCTGGATTACTCGGAAAATACCAGTGCATGTATGAGGCTAGAATATTGTTATGTTGATAAACAAATTCGCCTGCTCTTTCGCTTGGGTGATGTGTAGTTTGGCAAATGGGTTCAAGCGCAATTTCCGCACGCGAGTAATGAAAACTATGACCACGCATAATATTTTCACACGCGTCATCATTATTACTCGAGATGTTTTGCTCAAATGGTGACAAATCAACCCATTGTGAACCTATTGAAGCCAGCTTTTTCTGCATTGTCGCTTGACCAGGCATAAGGCCAAGCATAGGTAACTTTTTCCCCGACATATCAGTCAGTTGCTCAAGTAAATACAACATACCGCCACATTCAGCAATGATAGGTTTATTACTAGCAGCAAAGTCTTTAACGTCACTTAAGAAAGTAATATTGCTCATTAACTGCTCCGCATATAATTCTGGATAACCACCAGGAATATATAGAATATCGCCTTCAGGCAAATGAGCGTCATTAAGCGCTGAGCAATAAGTTATTTCGGCGCCAGCTTGCTCTAAAAAGGCAATATTAGCGGCATAAATAAAACTAAAAGCATTATCACGAACAATGATGACTCTGGTACCCACTAAGGCACGATCAATAAAGCTTTTTTGATCTTCATATTCATTAGCGTTGGCTTCAACAGCGAAAAACTCTACTTTTTCAGGTAAATCAACCAAGCCGGTATTGGCGATATGGCTAGCAGCTTGGTCAAGTTGAGTATCAATATCAGCTAGCTCTTGCGCTTGAACCAAACCTAAATGACGTTCAGGCAAGGTGATGCTGTCATCTTTTGGTATTCGGCCATAAAAACAGAACTCTTCAGGCAAGCTACTACTAAGTAATTCTGCATGGCGCTCGGTATTAACACGATTAGCCATAACACCAGAAAACGGTAAGTTTTCACGAAACTTCGCTAAACCAAAAGTCACCGCAGCAAAGGTTTGTGCCATGGCTTTTGCATCAATAACACCAAGTACAGGAATATTAAAATATTGCGCTAAATCAGCACTACTTGGTGTGCCATCGAACAAGCCCATCACACCTTCAATCAAGATAAGATCAGATTCCATAGCTGCACGATGCAATAGCGCTTGGCAGCCTTGTTCGCCAACCAGCCATAAATCAAGCTGATAAACCAATTCACCACTGGCTTTTCGTAAGATCATAGGATCAATGAAGTCAGGTCCGACTTTAAATACAGTTACCTTTCGTCCTTGATTGCGGTGATAACGCGCAAGCGATGCCGTTACTGTTGTTTTCCCAGAGCCTGAATGCGGTGCAGCAACAATTAATGCAGAACACATAGTGCCGCTGCCACTTTCTTGTTCAGGCTTGTGCTGAAAAGCGGCTGTCGCTTTTGCTGTTTCTGACTGACTCATTGTCATTACACCTTATCTTGTGGCGATTTTGCTAAGCCTTTATCAGTCAAGAAACGACTAATAGTGAAATCAATAACTATCGCAGAAATCACATAAAATACCGGATTAGAAATAGAGCGGAAATAATACTTATCAACACGCGTTGCATATTCAGCCCATGATAATTCTGGGAATTTTCCTGACAAAGCATAATAACTGCCATTGGAAATGAAAAAGGCAATTGAGCTAGCAACAAACAAGCCTAAAGCAACTTTAATAATATTGTTTTGCCAGGCGCTTTGCTGCCAATTAGGGCGAGTATAGTAGCCTGCAGTAAACATAGCGGCATAGCTCAAGACTAGTGCAGGATACGAGGTAGTTATGCAGTCGCCGAATTGTCCACGAAAATACGATGAAGCAAGATCAATCACTAAAGTTAAGGTATAGAAAAACCAAAACGCTTTCATATTGCGTAAATACATACCGGCTAAGAAAAATATTGCGATTGAAGCGCTAGGTAAGTGATTTAAGCTGGCAAAATGATGCGTGCGTGTAGCAAGCATAAGAAAGCTTAATATTGCAAATACTGCAGCAAGCAAACTGATAGGTGACTTTTGATTGACTGATTTCATAACGATTCCGCTGTCTAAAATAGATAGAATATTAACGGTGTAGGAAATCAAAGTAGGTAAACGGTGTGCTCGCAAAATGAATAGTTGAAGCGTTAAAATAACGCATTTAATACATCAAGCGATCGTGGAAATATAACTCAGACCGTATACTGTTCTCTGAATTACCGCCCACCGCAGTTGTCGAGTAATACCTATTGATAATTGCGCTAAATAGCTTGCTAGCAATAAATATAATTTAGGCCGGTCTCCGGACTCCTGATCATCGCACTTGCAACACCTTCCCATATTTATCAATACAGTGGTTTTGTTGCTGCTCACAGTTACCGTTGCGGGGGCAGTACTGGTATTTCACCAGTTTCACGTTTCATCTTCATTAGTTGGTATTTATCGGATAAATTTTATCACCATAAATTGACCGCTGAAGACACCTAAATCGGCGTTGATGTTACGCCATGCAAGAGAGTTATTCAACAATTAACAATATATACAACTAAAGTACTAATTATATTTTTTGTTAAAAAGACAATGCTCAATAGAAAGTAAATTTGCATTGAATCAAGTTAACGATTTAGTTATTCTCCACAGCCAATTAATACCTGAAAACCTATAGAGTTGAGCAATGAAAACAAAGTTATATTTAGCGCGTCACGGACAAACTCTATGGAATAAAGTACAACGTTTTCAAGGCCAATTCGACAGTGAATTAACTGCAGTTGGTAAGCAACAATCAGAAAATATTGCTCAGCAGCTTGCCGATAAAAACATTGATTTAATCGTTTCATCATCGCTTGGGCGGGCAATAGCAAGTGCTAACATATGCCAACAGCAATTAAATGTTCCGGTTATCAATGTAGATGGCTTGATTGAACGAAACTTAGGGCATTGGCAGGGGAAGCATGTTGATGACATTAAAAGCGATAAGAACTATCACGAAATATTGCATCAATTTACCGAACTTAAACCTGTTGATGGTGAAAGTGCAGTGCAATGTGGCGCACGCATTTATCAAACACTGCAATCGCTGGCAGAAAATAATTCAAGTAAAAGCATACTGGTTATTTTTCATGGTGAAGCGTTACGTTGCTTATTAGCAAAGCTTGGAGAGAGCTCTACCGATAATGCCTATGAGCTTTTCGATAACGGCTGTTTGTTAACGTTAACTTATCAACACCAAAACCATAGTTTTCAATTAATTGATAAAATGGCTGAGACAATAAAATAACTTGCGTTAAGTTAGTTAAATTAAGAAATTTCATCAACAAAGAAAGCTAAGGCAGTGCCAACATTGTTTGAACATATTTTTCAGCACCACATATTTCAACAAGTTGTAGCGATACTGCCTGAGTTTAGTATTGCATTAACGTTATTAGTCGCACTTTTATTAGACAAAAACTTAGGTGAAGCAAAACGCTTTCATTACTTGGTTGGTTTTGGTTGGTTAGCAAATAAAATAGCAGCATTACTTAACCCATTACCTTCAGAAAACACCTCAAAAATATCAGCCTTAAAAACTAAACTGCTTGGCACTATTGCGTGGTGTGTATTGGTATTGCCATTGCCTGTGTTTTATTTCCTATTTATTGAAAACTTAACTTGGTATTGGCAAATAGCCGCTGATGCCACAGTACTGTATTTAGCGATAGGGCTAAATAGTTTGTATCAACATGCGATGCAAATTTATCGGCCACTTAATTCTGGAGACTTAGAAGCTGCCCGTCACTTCACCGGTTATATTGTTAGCCGAGAAACCAAAGCGCTTACCGAGCAGGAAATGTCGAGAGCCACTATTGAATCTATGCTAGAAAATGGTCACGACGCGGTTATCGCATCACTAATTTATTACCTTATTGGCGGAGCGCCACTAGTTATTCTACACCGGTTTGCCAACACTTTAGATGCGATGTGGGGCTATAAAAATTCACGCTTTATTAATTTCGGCTATGCCAGTGCTCGACTAGACGATGTACTGGGCTTTATTTCAGGAAAGTGCTGCACAGTGCTTTATGCCATACAAGGCCTACCACAAAGGCTTTTCGTCAAAGCACTTTACAATGCCTACAGCCAAGGCAAACAATATAAAAGTCATAACGGTGGTTGGGTGATGGCCGCCGGTGCAACAGTGATGCGCAGAAAATTAGGCGGTAGCGCCCAATATCATGGCAAAGAAGTTCATTCTGTCACTTTAGGTGAAGGAAATAACGTTAGCAGTGATGATATTCCAGCCAGTTTAACTTTGGTTAGCCGTGCCAGTTTACTGCTACTCATTGCGGTATTCGTTTTTCAATTATTGATTTACTTGAAGTAATCTTCAATAACTCTACATAGCCAATTTCATAGTGATAATAGGAACAAAATGGCGTTAATTCATGGTGGACAGCTGCAACAAGTTGCAGAGCAATATAAAATTCCTGTGGCTGACTGGCTCGACTTATCAACGGGTATTGCCCCCATTAGCTACCCTATTCCCGATATAGCACCAAGTGTATGGCAACAACTGCCACAACAAAGCCCTGAGCTAATAACCGCAGCCAAGCAGTACTATCAATGTTCACAGCTAATTGTTACTAACGGCAGCCAAACGATTATCAAAGCTTTACCTGAGCTAACTCGTCAAAGAAACATTGCCAGTCAAGATGTCTACCTACCAGAACGGGGTTATAAAGAGCATGCTCAAGCATGGAAATTAGCTGGCTACACACTGCATTTTTATAAAAAATCATTACCCGAATTAAATGAATTACCAATGAATTGTATTGTGGTGATTATTAACCCAAATAACCCGACGGGGCAATTTTTTGACCGTACCGTCATCAGCCAATACCATAAAAAAATAAAACAGTTTAATGGCTTGTTGGTTGTTGATGAAGCCTTTATCGATGTTATGCCTGACCACCAATCTTACTGCAACGAAGTTGGTACTGAAGAAGATCACATCATAGTGCTACGTTCTTTTGGCAAGTTTTTTGGCTTAGCAGGTATTCGTATCGGTTTTTTAATTGCCAGTGATTATTGGTGTCAAAAATTTAAAGAATTACTAGGCCCGTGGCAAGTGAATGGCCCAGCACAAATTATCGCCGAACAAGCGTTAAGCGATACTGTATGGCATAAAAAGCAATGCGTTAAATTGCATACGCTACGCGTGCAACAAGAAGCATTATTGTGGCAAACATTCAGTGATAAATTAGTTAGTGCTATTGAAGGTTGTGATTTATTTCTCACATTGAGTTTTCATCAAACAAATAATGCAAAAAAGCTCTATCATCTGTTATGTCAGCAAGGCGTTTATTGTCGACTTTCAGATGAACAAGATACGCTTAGGTTTGGTATTGCCGTAGAAGAAAGTTTCAAGCGATTGGAAAGTGCCTGCCGCCAAGCTTGTAGCGAATTAGCTTAAAATAAGTCAGCGTCAACCTTATTTAAAACGGGTAAGGCATACACGCTCTTTCACATCCATGTGACCGCGACATATCGTACATCCTGTACATACACGCTCTTTCACATCCATGTGATCGCGACATACCGTACATCCTGTACATAAAAAAGGCACCTCGTCAGGTGCCTTTAAAATTAGAAACTAAGCTTTATATCTTAGTTTTGGTAAGTAATACCAACATAAAATGCACGTTCTTGAGTATTGTAAGTATTAGCTGTTTGATATTCTTTATCTAATAAGTTTGTCACGCGTGACGATAAACTTAAGTTATCCGAAATATCATAATTCAAACCTAAGTTTACTAGTTGGTAACTACTTAGTTCGACATCGCCTCTATCTAAACGAGAACCAACAAATTGATACTCTACGTAAAGGTCAGCAGCACTAATTGAGGTTGTAAACTTATAGTTAAACTTCTCTTTTGCACGGCGAACCAATTGTTTCTTAGTCTGTTTATCTTCAGCATCAGTGTACGACATATTAAAGTCATGAGTGCCACCTAACTTGTCGAAGTTCAAAGCAAACTCAAGACCATTAATCTCAGTTTCTTCAATGTTATCAGCTTTACTACCATCCCAAACAATTAAGTTATCAACATTTGAATGATAGAAGTTCCAGCTAACATTGATGTCTTCAAGCGTTGTTTCGAAAAATATCTCTGATGATTTAGAAAACTCAGAAACTAAGTCATCATTCCCGCCCCATGGGTAATATAAATCGTTAAATGTAGGCGCTTTAAAACCAGTTCCATGGTTCACAACAATGCGACTATCACTATTAAAAGCATAACCTAAACCTAAGTTATAAGTGTTTTCTGACTCTATATCTTCAACATTGTCATGGCGTAAGGTTGCTTCATAAGTCCACGCATTTTTTGTATATAACGTATGAACAAATACACCTGTAGTATCGCGTTCTTCAATATCATACATTGTCGTACTTTTAGAAACATCATCTTGATAATGGTCAACACCAAGGTTTAACTGTAAGTTATCTGAAAGTTCACTGTTATTAACTAGAGAATACTGATTACGACGGGTTTCGAAAACCCCCTGTGATTCGCCATCTCTCAAGCTGTCAGCGCTATCGCGATTTTGACCTACTGAAAATGCAGTTCGGTTAGCAATACCGTTAATATCAGTTTGGTAATTTGCACGTACTAACCAAGCATGGTTTTTAATGTCTGAGCCATTATAGTAGCCATCAAACTCATTATCGCCACTATCACTAGTTAATAGCCACTGTAATGAAAAATCATCCGTTACTTTCTGTTGGCCGCGAATGGCGACAGAAGTAAAGTCATAACCATCATCGTCAGCATCATCACCGTCAGCTTCAGTGACATCATAGCCATCACTCTCTTCCTTACTTACAGTAATAGTTGTTTGACCATCACCATGGCTAATGCCTACACCAGCTTTATATTTCTTATAGCTATCAGTACCAAAGCTAGCACCAGCAAAAAATTCACCATCAGACAATTGACGAGTAAATATTTGAATAACACCACCAATAGCATCAGAGCCCCAAAGCGCAGCGCGTGGGCCTTGAACAATTTCAATACGCTCTATCATTTCAGGAGAAATAGTACTAAAGCTAGTACCACCAGAAGTAGCAGAGCTGACACGAACACCATCAATAAGCACTAAGGTATGATCTGAGCCTGTGCCACGCATAAATATAGAACCAGTTTGCCCTTTACCGCCATTCGAGGCGACATCAATACTTGGTACTGACGATAATAAATCCAAAATTGATACTGGGTTTGCTAACTCGATATCAGCTCGAGTGATAACCACTTGGCTAGTTAACGCATCATCAATGTTCAAACTTGAACGAGTAGCCGTTACTGTTAATACTTCAATATCTTCCATACTTTTTTCAGCATTTGCTGAAGCGATAAAAGATGTCGACATAGCACCGGCAATTGCCAATGATAAAAATGATTTTTTGAAAAAGTTATTTTGCTTAATGTTCATATGACCTCATTAATGATGCCCACCGCACCATATTTATAACTGCACAAATACAGTGTGAATTAAGCAAGCTCAAGTGCTCGGACTGACATTGTTATGACATGCATAACAATGATTACCGTTGCGGGGGCAGTGAAGAAATCTCATCTTCTTCCCTCGAACTTACTGTATAAAACAGTAATTAAAATTTGTAATTACTGTCGCTAGTTTAGATTCTTTTTATCTTGATACTGCTAATAGAATATTTGATTCGTATTTCCATTAGTCACTTAACGATTATTGCTTGGCGTCTCGACACCTTCAGCAATAATGCTTTGAATTTTTTCCATATCTAAATGCTGCTCGCAAATATCCGCCAAGCGTTCTAACTGCACTTCTCGATGCTGATTTATATCGATAACGGGTTGTTCCATATCTTTTATGCCTAACCAATTCAGCACCGCTTGTGTTGGCTCTGGGCAGTCGAAAAAGCCATGTAAGTATGTGGCGATAATTTGATTGTCTTCAGAGATACAGCCGTCAGGTGTGTTTTGCTTTGTACCGACACCATCACTTTCAATATGCAATAATGGCTTGGCTAACGCTGGCCCTGTTGAAACACCACAGTGAATTTCATAGCCTGATAACTGACAAGTTTCACCGTTAAAATTCATTCGAGCATCAACCTGAGTTAACGTCTTATCCTGCGTTAACGTGGTAGTGAAATCCAATAAGCCTAACCCTGATATTTGCTCAACATGAGATTCAATATGTTCGGGATCAAATATTTGTTTACCCAACATTTGATAGCCGCCACAAATCCCCATGACCTTGCCGCCATAACGAAGATGTTGTTCAATTTCTTGCTGCCAACCTTGTTGTTTTAAAAAGGTTAAGTCAGCGGTGACATTCTTACTACCTGGAATAATAATTAAATCAGCCCCTTGTAGCGACTGACCAATGCGAATGTATTGCAAATCAATATTGGGTTGTAAGCGCAAAGGGTCAAAATCAGTATGGTTGCTCATGTGTGGCAGTAGCGGAACAAAAATTTTAACTTTTGCTTGCGTGACTTTGTTATCAAGCGCGACGGCATCTTCAGCGTCTAACGCTAAGTCATGTAAATAAGGCAATACACCAAGCACAGGCTTTCCTGTGCGCTCTTCAAGCCAATCTAAACCTGATTCAAGTAACTTAATGTCACCGCGAAAACGGTTGATGATGAAACCTTTGACTCTTGCTTGTTCTGACTCTGACAATAATTCAAGCGTTCCTACTAAGTGCGCAAAAACGCCACCGCGGTCAATATCTGCAACCAATAAAACCGGGCAATCTACTTTTTCAGCATAACCCATATTGGCAATATCATGTGCACGTAAGTTAATTTCTGCTGGGCTGCCTGCCCCTTCCACTAGCAATACGTCATGGTCATTAGCCAAGCGCTGATGAGATTCAACAACCGCTTGCATCGCCACTTTTTTATAGTCGTGGTATTTACCCGCTTCCATGTTCGATAGTGCTTTGCCGTGAACAATCACTTGCGCACCAGTGTCGCTATTCGGCTTTAGTAAAATCGGGTTAAAGTCGACTCGAGCTTCAACTTTCGCCGCAATCGCTTGTAATGCTTGGGCACGGCCAATTTCACCGCCGTCTTTCGTTACCGCACTATTTAGTGCCATATTTTGTGGCTTGAATGGTGCTACGTTAACGCCAGCATTAACTAATACTCGACATAATCCAGCAACTAAGGTGCTTTTTCCTGCATCAGAAGTGGTGCCTTGCACCATCAATGTTTTCACAATTTTTCCTTAGTGGCTTCAGGCGATTTTAATGATAAGGGCAAACCAGCCATAACAAACTCAACATTGTCAGCAACTTTGGCAATGGCTTGATGTAGCCAACCGGCCTGATCAACAAACTGGCGCGACAGTTCGCCCATCGGCACAATGCCGTGACCCACTTCATTACTGACTAAGATAATTTCAACTCGCTGTTTTTTATCACTCAAACGCAGTTTTATGCTTTCTAATTGTGCTAAAAATTGCTGTTTTTCTTGTTGCCAATAATCGAGATTACATTCTGAGGTATGTCCCGCTTCAACATTGGGCTTACATAAACTATTACTGAGCCACAGTGTTAAACAATCAACCAATATGCAGATATCTTGCTGACTATTTTCAATCACTGATGCTATGGTTTTGCCTAGCAATAATGGCGACTCTACTAGTTGCCAGTGCTCAGGACGTTCAGCTTGATGCTGAGCAATGCGTTGCTGCATTTCACTATCAAATGCTTGTGCCGTTGCGATATAAGTCACCGGTAAATTTGATGATTTGGCATAACGTTCAGCCAACGAACTTTTACCAGAGCGAGCGCCGCCAATAATTAAGTGAACTTTATTCAACATTTGCTGACTCATAAACCCGCCACAGAAAGTGATAATAAGGAGAGATAAATAACCACTTCAGAAAGCTGTTGTGCAGCGCCCAAACAATCGCCCGTGTAACCACCTAGTTGTTTGGTAAACCAACGCTTTAAACACCAACGCGTAATCAACAATATAGCGATCAATTTCCAAGCGATGCTAAATGATAAAGTAAAAACAATAATCACAGCCCCTGTCGCCAATAAGGTTAAATAGCTGTTGCTTGATAGCTCTTGCGCAAGTGGTTTAACTTTTGATGTGGCATCTTCGCTGACATACGGCATATCAGCAATCAGGCTTGTGGCTAACACTCGACTTAAACAATGCCCTAACAATAAAATAGCTAGTATGCTCAATGCATCTGTAGATAGAAATTCACTGTTGATAGAGCCGTTGTTGACAGTACTGTTATTAATAGAACCGTTAATCAAAGCTAGTAATGCTTGATATTTGATCATCAATATAAAAAATAATGCCGCAGCGCCATATGTGCCTAAACGACTGTCTTTCATAATGTTGAGTTTGTTTTCGACCGTCCAACCGCCGCCGAAACCATCCCAAACATCAGCCCAGCCATCTTCATGAAAAGCGCCAGTAAGCAACACACTGCAAAACATCGAGATTAAAAGCGCGATCTCAACAGGTAATAACGTTGCGCTAAGGTAAAAAGCTACGGCTGAACAACTGCCAATTAACACGCCAACTAAAGCGAAATATCGACTAGCTTGATTAAGCATACTAGCAGTAACATCAACTTTTAGCTTCACCGGTATTCGAGTGAAAAAGCTTATTGCTAATAGCATTAAATGCCATTGCTCGCGCAGCATGCTGTGCTTAAGTAACATCGGTTACCTCGGCATCTGCAAAGCTTGCCATGTCATTATAAAACCCAACAGCGGCTTGTATGATTGGCAATGCTAACGCAGCGCCGGTTCCTTCACCTAAACGCAACCCTAAGTTTAATAAAGGTTTAACATTCAACCACTGCAACATTTTTTGATGACCTTGCTCGCCTGAACAGTGAGCAAACACCATGTAACCTTTTACATTAGCGTTTAATTCAATTGCTAACATCGCAGCTGCAGTACAAATAAAGCCATCAACAATAATAACCATGTTGTTTTCTGCGGCCGCTAGCATAGCAGCAGTAATTTGTACCAATTCAAAACCGCCTAAGCAGCGTAAAACGGCTTTCGCATCAACTAAGCTTTCACTGTGCAATGCCAAAGCTTGTTCAATAACTTGTTGCTTCTTCTTAACCACGTCATCAGAAACACCTGTACCACGGCCAACAACTTCGCTCGCTGGTACTTTCATCAACGCTGCCATAATGGCGGATGCAATCGTGGTATTGCCTATGCCCATTTCACCAAAAGCGACAACATTGCAGCCCGTTTGGCTAATGTTAGTTATATGCTGCTTAGCAAATTCGAAACCTTGTTCGACTTGCGCTTCAGTCATCGCGGCTTGTTGGTTTATTGGTTTGGTGATACTGCCTAAGCGCTGATTAATCACAGGTAATGAAGCGGCTGGAGCATGCAAAATTCCAGCATCAACAACACTGAGTTGCCAACCGAATTGTCGGCAAAATACATTGATAGCCGCACCACCATTAGCAAAATTAGCCACCATTTGACTTGTAACATCACTTGGCGCGATAGAGACACCTTCGCTTGCAATACCATGGTCGCCAGCAAATACGGTTAAATGAGGAGTTTTGATTGAAAGTTTTTGTTGAGATAATTCGAAGGAGTTAGCTTTGTTATTCGCTAACTGAATTTGCGCAATTTTCTTCGCTAGCTGTTCAAGATCACCCAATGCGCCCAAAGGTTTAGTTTTGCCATCAATTTTGGCTTGAATTTCTGCAGAATGTTGACAACTAAGCGCTTGAATATCGAACATGACATCACCTAAACAAGACCACGCTAATTAAACAATTAGTGGGTCAAACTATTATGATTAACGTCGATAATATTGAGGTTTTTAGGGAAGCAAAACTGTTTTCATCTGTGACTTCACCACAAATTTAATTACAGTAATCAATGCTCGAGTAACCCGCTCGACGTCGCAATTAATGACTATATTCATCTGGTATCCTGACTTACAGCGTCTAGATATATCCCTTCCCAAGTTATTTTGGCGCAAAACTTAGTGGTTAATATATCGCTCTGTTTACAGTTGCGGGTACAGTTGTGGATTTTCACCACATTCCCAGCCTCACTAATTTAGCGACTTTAAAGCATGCTAAAAAAGTGTATTTGAATATGACATTATTTAATTATTGGCGCGATTATCGACAGCTAGGGCAAAATAGCAAGGTTTATTTTTATCTCGCATATAACGCAATGTCATAAAAACTATTTGAATCAATCGATTGCTATAAACTGATAAATTGTCGTCATACTAAAGGACTAAAATAATCACCCTTTATAACCGACAAATTAAAGCATTAATTTGGGCCAAGATTTACCGTCACTATCGATGAAAATTTGAATATGAATAAGCGCGCCATAAGGCACATCGATATTAGTCATATGGTTAGTACCGGGAATAGCAAGGCCTAAAACTTTCGCCAGCAAGTATCGAATAACCCCACCATGACTAAACACTAAAGTATTTGATGAGTCACTTTTATCAATATTAGCTTGGCTTAGCTGCGAAATTAAACTTTGCCAGAAATCATCAACACGCTCAGTAAAGCTTGCCATAGATTCGCCGTTCGGTGGTAAGCATTGCCAAGGGTTTTGCCAAAACTTTCCTAATGTCGGTATTTGCTCATTTAAACTTGATTGCTTTTGCCAAAGTGCTTGATAGCTTGCTCCATCCCAGTCGCCAAAATTCATTTCTTGTAACTGTTCAGATACTTGCAGCGTGAGTCCATTTTTTTGGCAGAACTGTTCAGAAAAGTCTCGACAACGAATTAGCGGGGAACTAAAGCAATGTGAAATAGTAGGTAGCTTATTTGTCGCTTCAATTAATTGCTGTTTACCAAAATCAGAAAGTGCTATATCCGTTCTTCCACACAGAATACCTTTTTGCACCAGCTCACCATGGCGCAGTAAATAAACATTAAATTCTGACAAGTTTTATTCCTAATTCTACTGATAACTTCTAGAGCAGTGTAACAAATAAGTGAGTAACATTAACGAGTTAAATATTTCGAATTAGCTCCTACCTCCTTTACCGTGAATAAAGAATAAAGCATTGTGTCTCAACAGTGAATAATGTAAAAACAACCACACTAAAAGAATAATTTATCCCAAGGAAAGTACATGAACCAGCTCCCACAACCTAAATGGCCAGAACGTATTATCTGTTTAACAGAAGAAACGACCGAGGCACTCTATTTGATGGAAGAAGATCATCGTATTATTGGGATATCAGCCTATACCATGCGCCCTGAACGAGCGCGTAGAGAAAAAACTAAAGTTAGTGCTTACATCACCGCTCGAACCGAGAAAATATTGGAGTTAAAGCCTGACTTAGTATTAGCTTTTTCTGATATGCAGGCTGATATCGTTGCTGATTTAATAAAAGAAGGCGTGCAAGTACATTGCTTTAATCACCGAAGTATTAGCGAAACCCTGCAAATGATCCGCACACTATCAGGCTTAATTGGTCAGCCTGAAAAAGGTGAAAAGCTGGTTACTCAATTGCAAAGTAATTTGGCTAATATTCAACAACAAGCAACTAAATTACCTGTTCGCCCTAAAGTATATTTTGAAGAATGGTTTGATCCCATTATTACTGGTATCGGTTGGGTAAGTGAACTAATTGAAATTGCAGGTGGTATCGATTGTTATCAAGAATTTGCTAAACAGTCTTTAGCAAAAAATCGCATTGTTGCAGACGCTAGTGATGTTATTGCCAAACAGCCCGATATTTATATTGCCTCATGGTGTGGTCGAAAATTCGATAAAGAAAAAGTGATATCACGAGATGGCTGGCAAGAAATTCCAGCAATAAAAAATGACGATATTTATGAAGTAAACTCAACCGATATTTTACAGCCTGGTCCTGCGGCATTAACTGATGGTGTAGCCCAGTTAGCAAATATAATTTCACAATGGGCTGAGCGTAACAAAAAGCAAAGTAACTAGTGTTACGTTTTATCGTTATTAGCCATTAATATTAATCAATTATTTGGTCACTATTTATTGTCTGTAGTACGCCTTACTGCTATGTTTTAATTATAGAATATTAAAGGCTTAATAATGGACTTTGGCATGAAAGATACTGCAACCATATTAGTAGTTGATGACGCCCCTGAAAACATTGATGTTTTAGTTGGCATACTGAAGCCTAGTTACCAAATTAAGGTGGCGCGGGACGGTGAAATGGCGATAAAAATTGCCAATATTAGGCCCCGCCCTAACTTAATTTTACTCGATATTATGATGCCAGGTATCGATGGCTATGAAACATGTAAACGCCTAAAGTTAGATATCGCTACTCGCGACATTCCCATTATATTTATAACCGCAAAAATTTCTGTTGATGATGAAGCTAAGGGGCTTTCCTTAGGCGCTGTCGACTATATTGCCAAACCCGTCAACCCTGCAATTGTAATGCAACGAGTCAAAACCCATTTATCTTTAAGCAACCAAAAGCGCGCGCTTTATCAACAAGTAAAATTGCAAACTAAAGAGTTAATTAGTACTCGTAACAATATCATTCAAAAACTTGGCCGTGCTGCTGAGTTTAAAGACAATGAAACGGGAGATCATGTTCAACGCATGAGTAAATACGCCTTTGTTCTTGCTACAGCCTTTGGTATGGATGAAGCCGCAGCTGATATGCTAATGAATGCTGCTCCTATGCATGATATCGGCAAAATTGGTGTGCCCGATCATATTCTTAAAAAAGCCGGTCGGCTTAACGAGGATGAATGGCAAGTAATGAAAGAACATGCTGCTTTTGGCGGTAAAATACTTGATGAAAAAAATCCATCACCATTAATGGAAATGGCAAAAACGGTTGCAATAACACATCATGAAAAATGGGATGGTAGTGGTTACCCCAAAGGCTTAAAGGCGCAAGAAATTCCATTAACCGGCAGAATTATTGCCATTGCTGACGTGTTTGATGCATTAACATCCGCGCGTCCATATAAACCTGCGTGGACAATCGAACGCAGCGTAGAACTTATAAAAAGCGAATCGGGTAAGCACTTTGATCCAGAATTAGTTGATTGCTTTGTAAATAATTTGGATGAAATTCTTGCGATTAAAGCGCAATTTTCAGAATGATAGATCACCACTGAGTAGTAAAACACATGCAAAAAAATTCTCGTTTGAAAAATATAATTACCAGTTTAATGGTTACATTGTGCTTAGTGTTGAGCAATCAAAGTTGGGGGCAAACGCTAGAGAAAGTTTCTATACAACTGAACTGGTTTCATCAATTTCAATTCGCCGGTTACTACGCAGCTATCGAACAAGGCTTTTATCAAGAACTTGGTTTAGAAGTAGAATTACGTGAATTTAATGGCAAAGGTGCAATAGAAGATTATGTCATTGATGGTCGAGCGCAATATGGTATCAGTGATTCGAGTTTGATTGTTGCAAAAAGCAAGGGAAAACCGGTTGTTATAGTCACGCAAATCTTTCAACACTCACCAGCAACCCTTGCAACGCTGCGTTCGTCAGGAATTTCGACTCCTTTTGAATTATTAGGGAAACGTATATTAGCTGATTCAGTCAGTGAGAATAATGCACCTATCATCGCCATGCTAAAACAGGCAGGAATTGATATATCAGAATATACCTGGCTAAAAGAAAATTATCAGCTTTCCACCTTAAAGAACGGTGGTACTGATGCAGTACTAATATACAGCACCGACGAGCCATTTAAGTTCAACGAAGAAAACATTGATATATTTATTATTGATCCTAGAGATTATGGCATTGATTTCTATGGTGATAATCTTTTTACTAGCGAGACTGAGGTTAAAAATAATCCGCAACGTGTACAAGCAATCCGTCAAGCAACTATAAAAGGTTGGAAATATGCACTAAGTCATCAAACAGAAATGATTGAGTTAATTGCTAAAAAGTACAACAGCCAAAATAAATCTATTGAGCACTTAACTTTCGAAGCCAGTGAAATTAGTAAAATAGTGTTAGCAAAGTTCATTCCTATCGGTTCCATTGCTCAAACTAGAATGGAAAAGATTACTGAAACTTATCATCAGCTTGGCATGGTAGGTTCACCATTTTTACCAGAAAACATTTTGCTTGATCAAGCATTAGAAAGCTTTGCACCAAAAGTTATTGCCGCTGATAACAGTACGTCGTTAATTATTACTATGGTCGCGATTTCACTAATGCTCATTGCAATCACCTTATTTTTACCGAAGTTGATCACGCCAAAACGTATGGCTATATTCATGGCTTCCAGAAAATTTTCATTAATTGTGCATTCAATTTCACTATTAAACATTGCCATTATATTCAGTGTAATTTACCTAACACTACAAGAGAATGAAGAAAGTACGCAAGCGAACACAAAGAAAAACCTTAAATTTGTTGTTGAAGCAACCAAAACCCGAATAAACGACTGGATAGCGGATCAAGAGAATTTATTAAAACAAATTAGTACTGATGATAAGGTTGTAAAGATAACAGAGAAACTACTGCTGCAATCCCCCCAACAAGAAAAGTTAATTATTTCATCACCATTACAAGAGATTCGCCAATATTTCCGTCAAAGTAGTATTGAAGGCCAAGGTTTTTTTGTTATCAATAGCGATTACATAAATATCGGCTCTAGTCGCAATGAAAACTTAGGTCAAATCAACCTAATTGCTCAACAGCAACCTGAAATACTTTCGGCGGTATTTGCTGGGGAAACACGTTTTGTCTCACCAATTAAATCAGATATTAGTTTGCTATTTGGCAATGTTAGTAACCCTATAGACAAATATAGTATGTTTATTGTTACTCCAATTAGAAACAATGAAAATCAGGTCATTGCTGCATTAACCTTAAGGGTTCAAGCAAGTGGACGGATTTCTGACATTATGCAACAAGGCCGTATTGGCGCCTCTGGTGAAAGTTACTTAGTTAACAACCAAGGTGAAATGATATCTAAGAGTCGATTTGAATCAGAAATTTCATCACTTAAATACTTCAGTGATAGAAACGAAAACAACCAATTAATATTACTAAAAGATCCAGTAATTAACCTCACAAAAACACCTAACGAATCAATACAATCTGAGTCATTAGCCTTCACTCATTTAGCTATTGAATTACTAAGTAGCGTGCGCTCTGCTGACCCATTCGTAGTTACCAATAAAAAAATTGGCTCCAATGTTATTGGTTACAATGATTATCGTGGCGTAAAAGTTTATGGCGCTTGGCTGTGGGACAATAATTACGGCTTTGGTATTGCCACAGAAATAGACGTTACTGAAGCCATGCTGGGGGTAAGCTCACTACGCAATAAGTTGATGCTAATTTCCATTGTCACCTTACTATTAATTTTAACATCAAATATATTCACCGTTACTGTTGGCCAACGTTCGACTAAATACATGCGCCGCTCAAAAGAGGAACTAGAAAGAGTTGTTGAACTACGCACTGCTGAATTACATCAACGTGAGCGTGCTATGTGGGAGCTATACGAACATGCACCCGTTGCTTATGCGACACTGAATACGTCAGGTGTGTTTATTAAGCACAACTGTGCCTTTGCTCATTTATTTAAACGCCAACGTGAAATATTTCCTTCTTTGAACTGGCAGGACTTTGTTGCGCCAGAGCATTATGTGCATCAAATATTTCAATCGAAATCACATTTATTAGAGTGTGAAATTCCCGTTGCTATTAGTGCTAACCAAACCATAGAAACCATGATGTCGGCGTTGCCAGTATATGATGACAAAGAACAATTAACTGAGATACGTTTAACCTTAATTGATGTCACCCAAAGAAATGCAGCAAAAGCACAATTTGCCGCTTTAATGGAGTCAGCGCCTGACGCTATTTTAATGCTAGATAAGTACCGTGAGCATAGTATTGTAAACTCACAAGTATTAACCATGTTTGGCTATGAAAAGTCAGAGCTTATTGGCCAGAAAATAGAGCGACTGCTACCGGAAGAAGCCAGCTTGCACTTATTTGACAAGTTAATTCATCAAGAAAATCCAGAAAAGCAGCTACTAGAATTAACCGGGCGACGAAAGTCAGGCGATGAGTTTTCCGCAGAAGTAACCGTAAACGCAGTTGATATTCATAACGATCGTTTTATTGTTGCCGTTGTTCGCGATATAACACAGCGTAAAATAAATGATGCTGCGCTGGCAGAACAAATACTATTTCAACAAGCATTGGCTGACACTATTCCTTACCCGGTATTTGTCAAAGGACCCGATACCAAGTTTATCAACGTAAATACCGCCTATGAGCAAACCTTTAATGTTAAGCGAGAAGATATTATTGGCAAAACAGTACTTGAGCTGGAATATATACCTTTAGCCGATCGCGAAAATTATCAAAAAGAAGATATCGACGTGATTGCTTCAACAGGCATGATCAAGAAAGAAATTTCGATGCAATATGCTGATGGGTTAGATCATTCCACCATGTACTGGGTACGAGGTTTTGAAAAGTCAGATGGCAGCATTGGCGGGCTATTAGGTACTTTTGTCGATATAAACGAACAGAAAATGGCAGAGCAAGCCCTAGCACACGCAAAATCGTTGGCCGAAGATGCAGCCAAAGCAAAATCACACTTTTTAGCCAATATGTCTCATGAAATTCGTACACCAATGAATGCCATTATTGGTATGTCGGCATTGGCATTAAAAACCGAACTATTGCCAAAGCAAGAAAACTACATTTTTAAGGTCAATCAAGCGGCAGAATCACTGCTTGGTATTATTAATGATATTTTAGATTTTTCTAAAATCGAGGCTAACAAACTTGATATTGAGTCAATTCCTTTTTGCTTAGATGACATTTTAGATAACTTAAGCAATATGCTTATTGATAAACTGAGCGAAAAACAAACCGAGTTAATATTCGACGTAGCACAAAATGTTCCGATTGATTTGATCGGCGATCCTTTACGGTTAGGACAAGTTTTAACAAACTTAGGCAGCAACGCCACTAAGTTCACCGATCATGGCGAGATAAAAATTTATATATCTTGCGTCAGTAAGCACGATAACACTGTGACCTTAAAATTCTCAATTTGCGATACTGGCATCGGTATGACGGAAGAACAACAAGGGAAGTTATTCCAGTCATTTAACCAGGCCGACGCATCTACTACGCGAAAATATGGCGGTAGCGGCTTAGGACTTGCCATTTGTAAACGATTGGTTGAATTACTTGGTGGTGAAATATGGGTAGAAAGCCAAGAGCATGTTGGCAGCCAATTTCATTTCACCGTGAGCTACCAAGTTCAAACACAAGAACAAATACAGTCAACTAAACCCTACTTATCTTCAATTCAAGGGCTGAAATTAGCTTTGATAGAAGATAACGACACTTATAAATCTATCTTGCAAAGAATCATTAACTCTTTCGGTTTTGTATTGGAAGTTTACTCTTCAGTTGCAGAAGCGCTACCTGAATTATCACAACAAGAGAGCTCTTTCGATGCCTTAATATTTGACGTATCTAAAGTTAGCGATGAGCAAAGTTATCAAGATATTTCTACCTTGCGTGATAGTTGCAAAAAACTACCGATATTACATATTTTGCCTAATCGACGTGAGGTAACGATGCAAGCCTTGGATGGCGATGAAAACTATTATATTACTTGTAAGCCAATAACTTCATCCAACTTACTTGATAGTTTATTAATCACATTAGGGCATGAAAGCTTACGACGAATGAAATTTAATTTATTGCCGCAAGACGAACAACTTGCGATAGACACCTTGCTGGGTGCAAAAATATTACTAGTTGAAGATAACGAAATTAACCAAGAGCTTGCTACAGAATTATTAAGTCATCACGGCATTGAGGTTATTGTGGCGAACAATGGCCAAGAAGCAATTGACTGCTTAAATAGCCAGGCATTTGATGGTGTACTCATGGATTGCCAAATGCCAGTAAAAGACGGCTATACGGCAACCAGAGAAATACGCCAAAATCCAAAGTTTACCACATTACCTATTATCGCTATGACAGCCAATGTTATGACAGGAGATAGAGAAAAAGCTTTGCAATCGGGTATGAATGAACACATAGGAAAGCCAATTAATACCAATGAATTATTCACCAAATTAGCACATTGGGTGAAACCTAGTGGCATTGGTAAAGGTGTTGCTATGCCACACATCAAATTAGACGAGTCGATTGTTATTCCAACGCTCGATGGTATAGACACCACAGCGGGCTTAGCTATTTCACAAAATAACCATCAGCTTTATCAGCGCTTATTACTTAAATTTAAAAGTAACTATACAGATGCAATTACACCAATGGTTGAAGCTGAAAGCCAAAATAACTTTGCATTAGTTGAACGTCTTGCACATACATTGAGAGGCGTAGCAGGCAATATTGGTGCAAAGCAGCTTTATAGCCTGTGTCAAACAATAGAGAGCAATGCAAATCAGCAACAAATAAGTTCAATAGCCCTATCGCAAAGCAAAGATGAATTGGCACGCATACAAGTGGCGCTAAAACAATTACAAGCGCCAGCACTAGCAAATGAAGGCTTTAATATTTCAGCGTGCAAAACACTCCTTGCACAATTAAAAACCGATGTTGAAAATTATGATGTTGCCGCTGTTGATACCATTCAAGCATTGCTACCAATGACCATGCAGCAAACCTACAACCAGAAGCTTAAAAACATTATGGCTAAAGTTGAGGTTTATGAGTTTGACGATGCTGCCGAATTACTTAAAGACATTAATATTTAATAAGAAACTTAAAACACATAACCCATTGAAATTAAAGAACTGTCATATGAATGTCGGACAAAAGTCGTAGCAAAAAATCATCTCACAGTGAATAATTCAAAACGAACAGCAACAAGGAAAAGTAAATGATCGTTCGAAAATTAAGACTTAAACGAGCTTGGTCTCAAGAGCAACTAGCCCAATTCAGTGGTTTAAATATTAGGACCATTCAACGTATTGAGCGAGGCCAAAAAGCAGGTCTGGAATCATTAAAATCTCTTGCAGCTGTATTTGAAGTTGAATTAAATGAACTAGTGCCGGAGGAAAACATGAGTAATTCAGATAAATTTAGTGAAGAAGAAAACCGTGTTATAGAACATGTTAAAGACATTAAAGGATTTTACAGTCACCTTATTAATTATACGGTAGTAGTAATGGGATTATTCCTCATCAATTTTTTAACCAGCCCTGGGTATTATTGGGCTTGGTGGGCTGCTTTAGGCTGGGGTATAGGGCTAATTTCTCACGGCATTAGTGTTTTTGAAGTTTATAGCTTTTTTGGGGCTGATTGGGAAAAGAAACAAATAGAAAAAAGGTTAGGTAAAAAACTCTAAACTGCTGTAAAAGCCTAGCTAATACATTGCGATAGCCACTCTGAGAGTATAACCGTTATAAGTTAATTAACTATTTATAACGGTTTCAATTTGCACAATGTCACACTAAAGCAAAGAGGATTTAGTTAAAATTCTGCTGGCACTTCAAACGTCATTTCTTCGCGACTAATTGGGTGTCGCAATGCTAAATATTCGGCATGTAAATGTAAGCGTTCAGCCTTATCACCATAATGATCATCACCAACAATCGGCATATTTAGACCTAATTTATGTGCACAATGTACGCGAAGTTGATGAGTACGACCTGTTTTCGGATACAAATGTAGCCGAGTGATATTATTTTCTCTCGCCAACACTTTCCAATAAGTGGTCGACGCTTTACCATGTTGATAACACACTAATTGACGAGGCTTATCGTCTAAATCTAAGCGTAGTGGTAATTCAATTGTGCCACTTTCAGCTTCAACATTACCAGTAACCAATGCGACATAACGCTTCTCTACCGTGCGTTCAATAAACTGTTTTTGCAGCGCTTTATGAGCTCGTTTATTTAACGCGATAACCAATAAGCCAGATGTCGACATATCTAAGCGATGAACAATAAGCGGCCCTGAAGCCTGCGGAAATTGCGTTTTAATACGCAAATATACTGAATCTTCAATATTTTTTCCTGGTACAGACAAAAACTCTGCAGGCTTATTTACCACTAAAATATCGTCATCTTGATGAACTATGGTTAAATCTTTACCTTGGGCGGGATTAACTAACAGTGGATTTTCATCAACCACTAACCCTTGCAACATATGCCCTAATATTGGCTGGCATTTACTATAACAAGATGGATAATAATTCTTATGTTGTCTAATCGCCGATTTTGGTGCTGGCCCCCACCAAAACTCAGCCATGGCAACGGGCGTTAAGTTATGCTGATAAGCGTACTGCAATAATTTAGGAGCAGCGCAATCACCTGCGCCCGATGGTGGCGTTTGCTCAGGTAAGTCAGCAAAGATACGATTCAGATCTTTTACTTCACCATCGGCATTTAAAAATTCGTATTGAGCAAATAGCTTTTTCTGTAAAGCCTTAGATTTAGCACGTCTGAGCTTTTTCAAGCCAGCAATTTCACTATTGAGCTCATCCAAATGGCTTTGCAATGCAGAAATTTTCTCTTGCCAAAACTTCTTCAATGCTTGTAACTGTTTTTTCTGTTCAATACTTTCGCCAGCAAGTTCGCGTTCTAGTTGTTGATATTCATCTTCGCTTACAGATGTTTTCGCCGCTTCACGTTGCTGTTTACGCTGCTTTCTGGCATCTGTCATCGTTGCTTGTAGCCTAAGTAAACGGCTTTGATAATCGTTTGTAGCAACGGCTATTTCATCAATATATTGTCGTAACTGCGAGCTAGTTTCTTTTGCTGTTACTTCATCATTTATGCGATTAATCAATGCCTGCTCTGTCAGGTATGCATCATCGTTTAATTGCATAGAAGATACTGGTGGAACAAATAAGTTATTTGTAGATAAACTAATTATTTGCCCTGAATATGCGGCTAAGTAGCCAAGTTCTTCGGCTGAGTTTTTAACCACTAGCACACCAAACATCTTGCCTTCTAACGCCGTTTTTTCGGTTGTAGATTCAATATCGTATTGCCATTGTGCTTGGTTATTTAAATAACCTTGTAATTGTTCTGCCGCCATATTCGCTAGGATGTGTGGCTGATAATAAAATGGAAACGTAAATTTTTCCGGTAAATTAACTTGGCATGTATCTCGTTCGAAGGGAGTAAAACAAAGGCTATTCAAGGACATAAAATATTGATAAAAATAACGACATTAAGATAATGCAATTTTACCATACTTTACCAACAATAATTGCACCTGAAATGATGTCGTCGCTATAACGCCCAGCTCAGATAAAGATATTATTTTTTAGCATGACTAAGTTGGTCAATTGATTGGTTATAAACTTTGTCATTATCAGGGTCACAACATGGTAACTTAACGGTAAATTTTGCCCCTGAAAGTTGAGTGCTGTTAGCCGCCGTAATTTCTCCGTGATGCCAATCAACAATTTTTTTAGCAATAGCTAAACCCAAACCATAGCCCGCGACTTCATCATGTTCACGGTTAAATGGTAAGAATAAATCTTCAAGTTTTTCGCTTTTTAAGCCACGACCATCATCTTCAATTTGTAAAATTAACGACTCTCGCTCTTCCCGTACCGTAATAACTATTTCGCTGTCGGCATGTTTAAGTGCATTATCAATTAAATTTTTCATCACTCGTGAAAAGTAACGATAGTCAATCAGGGCTGTGGCATTAGTTTGCTTAGTCAGGGTAACTTTCTTATCGGAAAATCTTAGCAACTTTTCAACATACTCATCAATAATGGCAATAGGTGATTGTGCTGACAATGCTAAAGAGGGACATTGATGTTCTTGTTTTGAAAAACTTAAGTACTCTTGTACTAGTCGTTCAATATCACAAATATCACCATCAAGTAATGGTTTCATTTGCTGATAATTTTCATCATTTAGCGCCGACAAGGTAAACTTAGCACTCGACAAACTAGTCCTAACTTCGTGCGATAAGGTATTCGATAATTCTTTTTGCAAAGCGACAAGTCGGCCAATTTTTTCAAGCATTTCTCTAATGGCAGAAAATATTTGCTGAAAATAGGCAGAATCAGGAAAGTCACTGGCGTTAAGGTTTTGCTTTAATTCGAACTTTCTTACTACGTCACTTAGCCGTCCCATATCTCTAAATAATGGATAGAAACCTAAAAATAATGCTGCCGCTAATAATACGTAAAATAGCGTGGTATAAAAGCCACCATTTTGTTGCGGCTCAAGTTTACTTGGTCCAAGTTGTAGGTAATATTTTTCATCATAATTGACATAAAAATAATTACCATCATCTACATCATGAACGGAAATAACAGCTCCCGATATCAGCTTTTGCTTTTGCTCAGTGGGAAACATGATGTGCTGTTTTTCGACTAACACACTAGGTATCGTTAATGGAATTTTCTTACTTATACAATCTTGTAGTAAGCAGTATTGTTTCACTAACGGTATAATATGGTTGACAGTTAATGGCTGAGGAGCTTGTACGGCATTACTTTTGTTATACCAATAATCTGCAATTAGAATGCTCGAAACAATACCAATAACAATCAGTAAATAATGTTTAATGAAAGCTTTAAACAAGGGTTACTCATTAACCGTTAACATATAGCCTTGGCCCCACATCGTATTGATACGGCAAGTTAAGCCTTCATAAGTCAGCAGCTTTTTACGTAACCGGCTCACACGTCCATCAATAGTACGATCCAGGCCATCGTATGAGCGTTTAAGGGTATTTACGAATAAATATTCACGTGTGATTTGCTTGCCATAATTTGCCGCCAGTAGCCAAAGTAAATCAAACTCATGACGAGACAGTGATATATCTTGTTGCTCAAAGCGCGCCCAGCGATTGTTTTTATCTATGGTTAAATTACCTATGGTTAGCACATCGCTTTGTTCTACTTTTGCGGTGCGCTGCAAGCACGCTCTAACTTTTGCCAGTAATAACTGTGGGTCAACAGGCTTGCAAATATAGTCATCTGCTCCTAACTCAAAACCCTTAAGTTGATTTTTTAAATCATTTAATGCACTCAAAAAAATATACGGGCCATGATAAAAAGCACGTACCTTTTTAATAATACGAAAACCATCATTCCCCGGCAGCATGATATCGCAAATGATAATATCAATTTGCTCATGCTCAATTAACGAGCTCAAACACTCATCATTAATAAAGTGTTTAACATCAAAACCTTGAGAGGTAAAAAACAAGGTGATTGATTGCGCTAAGCGCTGATCATCTTCAATTAATAATATTTTGGTTTTACGTTCATTATTCGGGCTTTCTTTTAATAACGCTGACATTAAAATACACTCCATAAATGTCGACGAGATTGTCGAACATCTTTACCCAATTCTCGTACTTTAAGTTGACGTCGCATTTCTTTATTTGATGCTCCTAACCGTAAAATGAATTCATTTTCTTTCTGAACATTTAACGTGAGAACAATCGAGGTTAGCTGTTGCATATCGCTGCAATATAACGCTTTTTCTTCACCAACAAGAAACAAACAGCTATTACTAGCATGGCTCAATCGCCATTGAAAACGGATATCTTGCTCGCAACTATTCTCTCGGGCAACAACACAAATACTTGGCAAAATGCTAAAAGATTCAATCATAGGGTTATTCGCTGCTTGTATCATTGTTGATAGTTGCAGCAAACTTAGGCTGAATGACTGAATAAGTATCTTCATCGTAGAATTAGTACATATACTTAATGCCAATGAAATATGACAATATATTAGAACGCTTGATGACTGGGCTACGACGGATATTGGAATCTAACCATTGCTGCTTTACAACAGCTAAAGTAAACCAGTGTTCTGACAATGAATACGCGGTGGTATATTGCAGGTAATAATTATTACTACTTTCTAAACTATGGTTATTTTGTTCAAATTGAGCATAATCAACGCCGTAGTAGTAATTACTCATTTTATCACTTTTATGAATAATTCCCATTTCGAAATCAGCATTAACTTTTCCTAATTCATGCTGAAAATGTAAACTAAAATCTACTTCATAACCGTTATGGACATTACTAACATCAAATAATGTCGTCAGAAAATAATCTATTTTTCCGTACCAGCGAATTTCTGCCCCTGCCATATAAGACATTGATTTATGTTGTGGAAGAACCTCTTCTGCCGCAATAGCATCTTCCAACAGTTTACTATTAAAGGTCGGGGTTCGAATAAAAGTGCCACTAGCTGCGACCGCAGCAAAAGCATCACGATGATCGCCAGGAAAATAAATGCCATCAAAATTTTGTTTACCAACTAACTCAACAACAAAATTAGGCTGCTGAAATAAAGCATAAGAAAAATTTAAATTTTCTACTGAAAAATTTTCTCCGTAATAACGAATATCAGGGATAAGAAATAACTTAATATTCTTTTGTTGAGCAACCGGCTGCCTAAGCTGACCGTAGCCTAAAGTCACCCCTAATTGCCACTCATTGGCTTCAACCAATTGAGTTGTATTAACCGTGTCATCTGCATAAGAAAATGACATTATAATTTGCAGGAAAAATATGCATATCCAAAAAAACTTCATGAATTCAATTTGCTAAAAATATCGAGTTAAAATGACTAAACAAGTCAAATTTAAGGTGTCGACAATGTAACAACATGCATAAGTAATTACAAACAAGTCTAGTTACACATTTTTATCATGGTTTAACACATTACGAACGACAAAAAAAATAAACACTCAATAACAAAGACATACAAGAAAAACAAAAGTAAAAACCAATAGAATATTCGTTACAATTTTCTACAAATGCTACACTTTTGTACAATTGTAACTAATCCTTTTCAAATTTAACTTAAAAAAAGTGCAAACGTATAACTGGCTTACCACTGCGATGAGAAAGCAAAAAAGTCGAGCTCACCCCATTCAATAAATTAATTTAAAACGATACAAAGTTGTACATTTTAAGCCTTCATTTTATGCGTTACTTTCAAGCGAATTGCGTATTTAAACGCAAAGAATAAAACAAGAGAGAGAACAAAATGAAACTTAAAAAAATAGCTTTAGCTATTAGTGTTGCCGCCTATAGTGCTGGTGCAGCCTATGCTGCAACACCACATACGGCTGTGCATAAACTACAACCTGTGAAGGTTACCACTGAACAAATAAAACAGCGACAACAAGCAAAATTATCGTCTGAGCAAAATATGCTACGAAACGACGGTCTTAATGTTCATATCAATAGACAAAATGGCAAGTTTGTTGAAGAAGCTGATATTACGGGCGAACATACTTACATTATTCGTTTAGTTGACCAACCGGTTGCTATTGTTGCTAATGACCTTAACTCAGCCATCGCACAAGAGATGCAAAGCAAAGGCATTAGCAAGTTATATGACAATGGCAAAACTAGCATTAGCGCTGCAAAAGAATATGAACAACAACTATTAGCAACCCAACACAATGTTATTAGTGAAGTTCAGAAAGTTGCGGGTAGCAGCAAAGTTAGAGAACAATTCACTAAAGCACTCAATGGTTTCTCAATGACCATGACTCAAGAGCAAGCTAAACAAGTTGCTAGCATGGGTAATGTTGCTAACGTTCAACGTTCAAAGTTTTATGATCTATTATCAGATCAAGGCCCGAAACAAATTGGCGCTGACCAAGTTTGGACAGGCACTGCAACTGTTGACCAAATGGAATACAAAGGTGAAGGCCAAATCATTGCGGTAATTGACACTGGTGTAAACAGTGATCACCCTTCTTTTGCTGATGTGGGCGATGACGGTTACGACCATACTAACCCATGGGGTACTGGGAACTACGTAGGTAACTGTGCTGATGATGAACTAAAAGACTTTATTAGCTGTAATGATAAGTTAATCGGTATCCGTACTTACCAATCGGTAACTGATATCCATAAAGAATTTCGCGCAGACTGGCCAGCCATTGGTGAAGATTACCAAGGTCACGGCTCTCACACGGCATCTACTGCTGCAGGTAACGTGTTGCACGATGTTGACTTTGTAAAAACACAAATCGCCGGTCCTGACGGTAAAGCTGACGGTGATTTAGTTAAAGCCGATTTATTTCCTGTTATTTCTGGTGTAGCTCCACATGCAAACATTATTGCTTATCAAGTATGTGTTGGTAACAACGATGAAAATAAACAAGGTTGTCCGGGTGAAGCGCTAGTTTCTAGTATTGAAGACGCAATTACTGATGGCGTAGACGTAATTAACTTTTCCATCGGTGGTCAAGACAAAAACGTTTGGGCTGATGATGTACAACTTGCTTTCTTATCTGCTCGTGAATCGGGTATTAACGTAGCTGCTGCAGCCGGTAACGGTGGTCAATCATGTGGTAGTCTAGAATGTATGGGCGGTGTTGATAACTCTTCACCTTGGTTAGCACAAGTTGCAGCCACCACACATGATCGAGAAATCGTTATTGAAACTGCTGTAGAGTACAATGGTTTTATTGACCCTGCTTTAGGTAGTGAAGTTCCTCCAGGCATTGATCACCCTGTATTAGGTGGTTCAATCAATGCAGCTGAATTAAGCGGTGTTGTGGTTTGGGCAAAAGACTATGAAGATAGCAGTGGTTCAAAGGATTGGAATGGTTACTGTGTTGACAACTATCCTGCCGGTACTTTTGACTTCTTTAAAGATGGTACCGCAATTCCAGGTGCGGCCGGCGGCTCAACCAACGTCATAGTTGTTTGTCAGCGTCATAGACCAAATGATCCTGAAGCGAACGCACGTACTGTAAAAGCAGAAAATGTACAAGCAGGTGGTGCAGACGGCTTTATTATGTTCAATGCCGACCCAACACAAGGCACAGTTGCAGATAGTTATGTTGTACCTTCAGTTCACTTTACCTATGAGCAGTTTCACGGTAAAGATTTGGGTTGGCAACACCCTGATAACACTGACGGCATTGCCGACTGGATAGATTCATACAACGAAATGGGTCATCAAATCACCATTAAATCAACCATTATTGAACGTAGAGTTGATGAAGGAAATGGCGACTGGTTAGCGACATTCTCATCTCGTGGCCCTTCCTATCGCAATATAGAAATATTAGCACCTACATTAGCGGCACCAGGAGTTGACGTTTATGCAGCCTATTCTGATGAAAACCCATTCCTAACCAATTCTTTTGGTACTGATTATATCGCCATTAGTGGTACATCTATGGCATCACCGCATGTTGCAGGTTCAATGGCATTAATTCGTCAAGCAAACCCAACATGGACCGCTTCAGAAGTACAATCAGCATTAGCGATGACAGCCGACAATGTTGTGCAATATCATCGTTTAAATAATGAGAATGATGTTGTAGGTAAAGCAGAAATTTACCGCGCAGGCTCGGGTCGAATTAATGTTGCTAATGCAGTACGAGCAGGCTTAATAATGAATGAAACTGCTGAAAACTTTAGAGCAGCAGACCCATATAATGGCGGTACACCACATAAACTTAACATGCCTAACCTTGTTGACTTTAGCTGTACACCAGAGTGTTCTTGGGTAAGAACCGTTAAAGCAACACGTGACGGTACTTGGACCGTTTCAAATGAAGCCGTTCGTAGCTGGGCGTTCGATATGAGCATCCAAACGGAAGAACAAGGCATCACTATTGAGACATCACCATCAACATTCACTTTAAAAGCCGGTGAAACTCAAACAATTGTTGTTAAAGCATCTATTGCTGCTGCACAAGGGATTTGGGGCAACGGTGAAGGTGAACTTCATTCAGCACTGGTACTAACTGCCGAAGATGAAAACATTCCTGATTCGCGCTGGCCAATGGCATTTAGCTACGACGCTGATGAATTACCATCACGCATTTCAGCAACGGCTCATCGTGATGAAAGCTCTTATCGTATCAACGGTATTCGCGTACCAAAATCTGACAATCCGGTAGGTCGTGTTTATACGCCTGTTAAAGCAGAAATTGATCATGTTGTTCTACACAAAGATGATGACAAAATCGAGCCATGGATGATCAATAGACCTGATCCTGAAGATTTAACAGAATTTGCACTTGATGAAGATGCTACATTTAGCAAATTTATTGAAGTTCCTGCAAATACCAAACGCTTAGTGATTGAAATATTAGGTCTTACCGAATCAGCAGCAAAAGGCACGTTTGAACAAGGTAATGTTCAACTTTACATGGGTAAAGATTATAACGGTAATGGCAAAATTGAGCCGGCAACCGAAATTCTTTGTTTATCAAACTCACCAAGTCACGATAACTTCTGTAACTTAAATGATCCTGAGCCAGGTACGTATTGGGCAGTACTTCACAACCCAATCAACCAATATGGTGAATTTCCATTAATTCCAGAAACATTCACCTTAGCTACAGCGGTCATTTTAAATGATATTGCCGACAATATGACTGCAGAATTACCGGCAAGTGATGGTAATGACACCGTTGACTTAGATGTTAACTGGAACATGGCAATGACTGAAGGTGACATGTACTACACAGCTATCGATGTTGGTACATCAGCAGCAAATGCTGGTAAATTAGGTGTTATCGGCTTCATGCTAAATCGTGGTGTTAATGATGTTAGTATGACAAGTACACAAAGCGCTGGTAAATCGGGTGATAATATTGCTGTTAGCTTCAACATATTAGCAAACAAATCAGGCGCAGACCGTGATTTCACCATTACAACAACATTACCTGAAGGTGTAGTATTAACTGATAATGATCTAGCTAAATCGAATGCTGATGCTGCAACATTGAGTGTTGATGGCAACATCTTTACTATTTCGGGTACTCAACCAGACACTAGTGCTGTTGTTCCTCATTACGATATCACCACTAATGCTACTAATGCTATGTGTATGACTCCTAATGTCGGTAACTCAAATCCGGGTGGCTACATTGACATGAAAGATTTTGGTATTAACCCTCTATTTGGTGGCTTTGACGAAAATGGTAACAACACCAATGTTAGTTTTAAATGGGCAAATACAAACGTATTTGAAACATCAGTTCTTTTCGGGGGATATACAGATTCTTTCCACCTGTATAACAACCAAGAAAGCTACGCACCTGACATATTAAAAATTGGCGGCAATGGTGCAATTATGTTTGGCCAACGTCCAATGTTTTGGGATTTCTACTTCCCATTACCATTTGACGGATTCCCAGATGAAGTTATTGCACCACTTTGGCGTTCAGCTAACCCGATCACCAACAGAGAATCATTTAACACTGAATTAGCTTGGGACTCTGGTGTTTCAATGGCCTTCACTAATAACGGTTGGGCAATTATTGAATGGGATAATGCTAGCGATTACGCCTATGCGGGTCAAGACTTGCCAGCAGGTAAAACACTTTGGGAACGTCGTGACAATAGCTTAGATTTTGAAGTACTTATCAACGCTAACGTTCGCCATAATGATGGTGAATACGAATTAATCATGGCTTATGATAATATCGACTTTGGCAGCACTGATGGTCGCGGTTCAATAGGTATTAAAGGCTACTCTGACAAGTTTGATGCTTACGGTCCACTTACAGGTTACAAAGGTGAACAATTTGCATTGAACAACTTAGATGAAGTCCTTAAAGATGACCTAATTGTTTGTTATGACTATGTTGGGCCTGAATCTTCACAATTTAATGTTACTTTGAATTTTGATGTTACCAATGACTTTTCAGGTCGTAACCTTGAATTTTCTGCAGTTTCTAGCATTGAAGGCATGGCTGACATTAGCATGAGTAAAAACATTGCTATTAACAGCAACATCACCGTATCAACATTGAATGATATGGAAGTTGATGAAAATTCAGACTTTGACATTAATGTTGTATTTATTGATGACTTAAACACAGCTAACACTGTTTCTGTTTCTGGTGATGCTATTGCTAGCTTCACTTCAGTAGGTACGGCTGCAGGTGCAACCTTAACGGTAACACCTAAAGCAAATTACCACGGTGAATCAAAAATAACAGTTACTGTTTCAGATGTTGATGTTGTTTCAGACAAAGCGATGACTAGCTTCATGCTAACCGTTAACTCTGATGGCATTGAATTAGGTTGTACTGATAGCTCAGCAACAAACTTTGATTCCGCAGCGAACCAAGACAACGGAAGTTGTATTTTTGAAGAAGAGAAGAAGAAATCTTCAGGTTCTTTTGGTTGGTTAATGTTAGGTTTAGCAGCATGCTTTGGCTTACGTAGAAAAATTAAAGTTAACGCATAACACTATACGATTAACGTAAAGTAGTTTACGTAAAAAAGACGAGAAAGAGCAAAGGTAAACAGTTTCCCTACTGTTTGCCTTTTATTTTGTCTGCTATTTGTAAAACAATCAGAGCTAAGAATTAAAAAGGAAGTTAGGGTTAAGCAATGATTAGAATCGTTATAGAAAACTTAATGTCGGAGTAACTTGCACAATATTGCGTTGTGAATCCAACTGCAATACTACATCAGACTTTCTCGCCATCGTTTGCAATGCATGCTCAGTTAACCTTTGAAATAGTTGAATAAAGTTTTTCACTTGCTCTGCACTGAACATCTCATTATTTGTATTGTTCTTATTTGCCTTAAGCAGCTTATTTTCTTGCTCTAATCGCCATTGAAAAACACAGTCAAAGGAAGGAGCCTGCAAAAACACCCAAAAATTCATCATCTCGTAAAGTGGTTGATAGTTGAGTTTTAATTGCTGATTTACATACTCACGCCACGCTTTATTTGGGTCTGCTGCTTTTTCTAAGGCATTAGCATCAACACTGAGTTGCTGCGCACTTTGCGAATCAACGCCCCAGCACCAACCTTCCATAAGCACAATATCAACAGGCAAACTGACTTGTTCCGCATTAATAGGGTTATCAATGACTTTAGAGAATCTCGGTAAATTGGTTGTGCCACAATGACGCTTAAGATCGGCAAGCACTTTTGCCAGTAATGCAATGTCGTGAGTGCCTGGCACACCTCGAGTTTTTAATAATGGATGAACAGATTGAGATAGGTTTTTACGCGACGCTTGGTCTAGATAAAAGTCATCAAGAGAAAGTACCACAACCTTTAATTGATAACTTTCAGATAAGTACTTAGCAATAAATGCCGCTAAAGTAGACTTTCCAGAGCCTTGGCAACCGTTAACACCAACAAATAATGGTGCTTTTAAATTAAATTGTTTAGCCTTAATTAATTCAGCAAGCGGTACAAAGTAGCTGCTTGCTGTATCTTTAAATTCATCATTTAGCGACTGTTCTTTGGTAAACTGGCTAATTGTATCCACAAATGTTTTCTCATTTACTTTATAGTGAAAAGCATTGCCAGTTAGAAATTTTTAGCATGGCAATAGCGCTTCAGTGAGTAAGGTACTTAGCAATAATTTTATCATACTGCTTGGTTGCTTTAATCTGTGTCAGTGCAGAGTCCATGTGCTGGATAAAATCACTTTTAAATGGGAAGTCGTCATTAGCACTATCAGAGTAGCCAATATGTGCGGTTTGCGACATAACAATAAGTGACTCAGATATGTCATCAAAGTTTAGTTCAGGAGCCTTATTCAGCCTTAGTAGTTCATATTGAATAGATAATCTGTCATTTAAATAGCAATCAATACGCTGCGATTGCAGCTTTAATATATTTGCGTTTGTGCTTTTATTTTCCCAAACTAACATTTTCTTATCAGCAATCGCCACCTTGATTTCTTCACTGAAAATCATATACCCAGAGTTTATGCCGATGTTTAATATCGGCAAAACTTGTTTTGAGGCCGAACTAAAATATTCGATAATATTGATATCATTATGACAATAGGCGACAACAGTTTCACTCATAATTGCTAATGAATAAGGCCAAATATAATCACGTTCTGCTATGTGCTTATAAGGTGGTAAAATACCTAACACCCTACCTTTTTTTACTTCCATCAATGCCCTCTTCCAAGGTGCACCAGCTAATTTAACCTGATAATTTTTGTTGAACAATTTCGCTGCAGCTCTGACTATATCTACATAAATACCTTTCAGTTCATTATTTTCGACATATGAATAAGGCGGATAACTGTCATCAGCTAAAATAGTGACAACAGGAATTTCATTGGCTCCTACTTTGGTGTTATAACAAAACAATATGCTCAGCACTAAAATCATTAAAGAACCATGTGCCTTATAATCAATCAACACAATTAATACTGCCACTGCTTAGAAAAGTCGTAACGGAAGCCTATTGATACGGAAGAAAAATCATCTAAGTAGTCGAAATCGCGTTGTAAATATTCAAGATGAAATCTTAGCCAAGGCTTTGGTATCCACTCTAAAGTGGTGTTAAAACCGCTAAAGTCGCGGCTTTGGTCATTAGTAAAACCATCAGAAAAGTCAAAATAGCCTAATTTCAAACGATATTCTTTCGCCAACCAATATGCAGCGGAAGCATCTAAGGTGTGTCCATCTCTATCCATTTCGCCATTAATTCGTTGATACTCTTTGTCTTGGTATCCAAGAGCTACATACAAGCCACTATCAAAATCATAGGCAATTGCAGCAGCATATGTTTCATCATCACCAATAGTAGCGCTATTGTTACTATCATTGGCACCTTGCGTTAGATAAGTTGCAGCGACATGTAAACCTTTATTATCATAACTTAAACCTAGGTTAACTAGGTCACTGTAGTTATCACCTGCTTCACCGTTAAATTGTGCGGCAGCCATCCAGGTGTAACCATTATTTTTATAATTATAAGTAACTAAATTATCAACAAAAAAAATGCTTTCAGGATCATAAGCAAAAGGACTGTTGCCATGATCAAAAATATCAACATATTCTGCAATGAAAAGGTACTGTGCAGGCCTTTGTTTACCAATACCTATAGTGCCTACTGGGCTGTTTAGCGCAACATACACTTGCCTTGCTTTGCCAAAATCACCATTATTAGATAAATCAATGCCCCACTCACCATGCAATGTCGCACTCCACCCTTCATCAACCTCACTTGTTGCTTTGAAACCAGCGTGAGAAAGCGCGTCCCTAATATCAGCCTGAGTAGTATCATTTTCATCAATATAACCAAACGTAGGACGAATAGTGCCATATACTTTCAAGCTATTAGTATTTTTAGCCAACTTATCGGTGGGTTTCGGCTTGCTTTTTTGACTATCTTTTTTAGCCTTCGCTACAGAGTCAATACTAGCCATTTGCTGCTTTTCAAGTTGGGCGATTTTTTTTTGCAAAATCTCAAGATGTAATTTCAGTTCTTCAAGCGTGACAGCTTCTTGTGCGTAGCAGGTGCGGCTAATAACAAAAGAAAGTAGCAAGAAAAAACAAGTAAAGCCTCTAATTCTTATCATAAAAAATCACTTTCGATTTACACTTTTTATTCAGTGTAGACTATATATTATAGTTCTATAGTTTTTTCATTACGGACTTAAGCATGAACATAAAAACAAAATTTTCAGTTGCATCCGGTATTGTTGTATTTGTTATTGTCTCTTTACTTTCCCTTTCCAGTTACATATTAATCAGCAGTTCGCTTCAAGAAAAAACTCAAGCTTACGTAGAAGATAATTCATCACTATTGGCACAAAGCATCAGTAATTGGCTAAACAGCAAAACCTCTCAAATCCAAATCATTAGAAACATTGTTGAAAGTAATTACTCGGTAGAAAACTTTCAAAATACTTTAGCCCTACCATCATTAAATAAAGACTTCTCTCTAATGTTTGGCACTTTGGCAAATGAGAAACAGTTGCGTTCGAATGATCCAACACGAGAAAACCCTGCTAATGTCGATTTTAGAGAACGACCTTGGTATAAATTAGGACAAGAAAATAAAGATGTAGTATTTACCCAGCCTTATATTGATGCAGCAACAAATGAGTTACTACTATCAGTGGTAACCCCTATTTATAGTAATGGTAACTTTCAAGGTGTTTTCGGCGGCGATTTAAGCCTAAATAGCATTGCAACCAGTGTTAACACAATCAACTTTAATAACACTGGCTTAGCGTTTATTGCTAACGAGAATGGCAATATCATCACCCACCCAAATGCACAGCTTAATGGCAAAAGTACCGAGGACTTATATAACGCATTCCCAAAGAGTGACCAGCAAATTATTGAAATTGAGCATGAAGGCGTCAATAAGCTCATTTACTTTTACCCTTTGAAAAAAGAATTTGGCATGAGCTGGTATTTAGGCGTTTTATTAGAAAAAGATAAAGTCTATCAATCGTTAACTCACCTGACGAATCAAACCATTTTGTTCGCTATTATCGGTATTGCCATTTGTGTTTTATCATTACGACAATTAGCTAAAAAGCTGCTTATGCCATTAAGTGTTTTAGAGTCGGCTATTGCTGATATTGCATCAGGTGGTGGTGATTTAACACAACGTTTAACGATAACAAGTGAAGACGAATGTGGCGCTGTCGCATCAAATTTCAATCGCTTTTTGGTGAGTATGCAGCAGCTAGTAAAAGACATAAAACACAAAGCAGATATCGTGGTTAACAACAGCGACAGTGCAAAAAATTTGGCCAGTGAATCTAGTGTTCAATTACAAGAACAAGGTGTATTGGTTGAAGGCTTAGCAACCGCAATGAATGAAATGAGCCAAACCTCGATGGATATTGCATCAAGCGCACAAGATGCAGCGACATCAATATCATCAGTTAATGAAAGAGCTGATGAAGGTAAAAATTTATTTAGTAGAACTAGTCATGATGTTATGGAGCTTTCAGAAACCATCTCATCTTCACAAGAACTCAGTAATCAACTCGCAGAATATAGTAATAATATTGAACAGGTACTTTCCGTCATTAATGGTGTTGCTGAACAAACCAATTTACTGGCATTAAATGCCGCTATTGAGGCGGCAAGAGCTGGTGAACAAGGGCGTGGGTTTGCCGTAGTAGCAGATGAAGTACGTACTTTGGCTTCTCGCACACAAGAATCCACGACTGAAATTAAAACTATGATTGAACAAATTCAACAGTCATCAGGCTTAGTGCAAGTATCAATGAATGAGAGTCGTGAAAAAGCAGATTCTTGCGTTGAAAACACACAAATAGCCAACCAAGCATTAGAAGATATTTCTGGAGCGGTAAAAGATATTATGGATAGAAATATTCAAATTGCTGCAGCAATTGAAGAACAAAGTGTTGTGATCGAAGAAATCAATAAAAATACCACTCATATTAATGATATTAGCTTGCAAGTTGGCGATTTTTCTCAAGAACAAGTAGGCACGAATGAAACCCTTGTTGATGAAGTGAATCAACAGCAAGTGCTATTAGAAAAGTTTATTGTTTAGGCTCCGCTGAACGTATTGTTTTCTAAGTTGGCAAATAATAAAAGTACGTAACAATATCAATAAAATCACGACTAGCCATTTGTGCCTAGGAAGCGCTTATAATTTGTGCTTTACTATTGATATAGCTAACTTTTATTGAAGTAACTCATAATCTATATATGATGAAATTTTCTCACACAAAAGCTATCACGGCTTTCACCTTACTTTTTATGCTAATGGCTGTAATTTCGCTTATTGCCATTAAAAAATTACAATATTCTGCTTCAACCGCGCTAGCTGCTCGTACTGCCACGGTGTTGGCTTCTACCATTAACCAAGCTCGAGATTCTTATAGTAAAAATGCTGTTGCAGCTTTGCGTGCTCACCCTGATATTTCAGTACAGGCGCAATATCACGATAAACCTTACGCGGTGCCCAACCCCGCAACATTTGCAATTGAACTTGGGCAAGCGATATCAGCACCAGAAAAAGGGTTGATCTTGCATACTTTTAGTAATTACCCTTTTGCAAGCAGAAAAAATAGTGGTGGCCCAAAAGATGACTTTCAAAAAACAGCTTTATTAAAACTTAACGCAACGACCCTTGTATTTGAACGTATTGAAATGCTGGGCGAAACTAACGTGCTTCGACATGCAGAGCCCATTTTCATGGAACAAAGCTGTGTTGATTGCCATAATATGCACCCAGATAGTCCGAAAAAAGATTGGCAGGTTGGCGACATGCGCGGTGCTGTTGATATTACTATTCCATTAAGTACTGACGATGCTGAGCTGACAAAAACAGTGCAATATGCCTATGTTATTTTTATCGCATTTTCTGTGATTGGGTTATTGTGTATGTTCGTTACTTTAAAGCGTGCGCTCAATTTATCAAGCGAGCTAGAGCAACAAGTTGAAAAAAGAACAGCAGCCTTAAGTCACCTTGCACGCACCGACTCGCTCACTTCAATTGCTAACCGTCGCCATTTCGAGGAATTTGGCCAAGCATTATTTAGCAATCAGTCTAAAGTAATTTGGCCAATTGCATTACTGGTCTACGATTTAGATTATTTTAAAAACGTTAATGACAACTATGGGCACGATATTGGTGATGAATGTTTAAAAGCCGTAGTGAATGCAGTAAACCTTGCACTGAGAAATAGCCAAGACTTTCATGCTCGTATTGGCGGTGAAGAGTTCGCCATTATTTTGCAAGACATATCAAAAGAAGAATTGCAGAGGGTCATAGACCGAATATTAAAAAATGTCAGTAGCATTGAAATACCTGACAATAACAATATTCATATCACCTGCAGCATAGGCTATACAATAAAATTCAGTCAGAGTAATACCACAATGAGAAAAATGATGTCGTTAGCAGATCAGGCGCTTTATCAAGCAAAGTTGAATGGTAGAAATCAAGCGGCATACATTAATGATGAAGATGTTTAATACGCTTAGTATCAGCGGAGTGGGTAATAGAATTAACTGACCAATACAAAATAGGATTAGGTAGAGAAGCAAACTCTCTACCTTTTTAAAGCCAGTCGACTAAAAACCAATATTAAACATAGCTAACACCATGTCACCATCATCATGCATATGATGATAAGTAAAGTCGAACGCCATATCGTTGCCAAAGTCATAGCTGATCAGTAAATCAGTTTCATCTTCACCTTCATCAAAATTAACATGTGCTAGGCCAATAGTTACGTTATCAATGCCGCTATAATCAATGCCAACTCTAAGTGCTTTTTGATCAATAACACCATCAATCGTATGATCTTCTGCATTACTAAAAAATGGCCCGCCACCAAAGCCATTAATAATAGTGCCAGAAACATGATTGTATGCTGAGCTAAAAGTAAAATCATTTAACGTATAGCTTGCTGTTATGCCGTAAACATCACCATCAGGGCCTGTATTATCATCACTATTATCTGATTGCTTAGCGTATTGTACGCCAATTGAAAATTGCTCAACTTCAACCATAGCTTCAAGATAAATTAAATCAGCTAAATCGTTAATATTGTAATACCAGCTTTGCAAAGCAACATTTTCAATGCCTTCGTAAACAGCGCCAAATACATTAACACCATCACTGTTATTCATATCAGTAAAGTCTTCTGGTTTATCCGAATCAACACCAGACCATTTATCTAAATGCGCCAAATATACAGTTGTGTCACTAAGGTCATTATTAGTGATTAAAATACCAGAAAAGGTATTAGGCACCATGCGAATATCATCCATATCAGCATGAGGTGAGTCAAAACCAAAACGGCCAACTTTTACTTCTGTCGCGCCTACATTGGCTTGTAAATAAGCTTGCCCCAAAATGGCATAACTATCACCGTCTGATGCAAAAAAATCACCGTTATCATCATTGAATAGCTTTTGTGTTGTGTACAAGCTACCCCTTGCACTAATACCATTCCAACTTGCACTGCTATAGCTTAGCTCACCACCAATTGCCGAACTTTCGACACTATCGCCATTGTTATCTTCTGTTGAAATATAACCAAATCGAAAATTACCTGAAAACTTACCTGCTGATATTGCACTACTTGCATCTTGCTGCTGGTTAGCATTTTCAAAAGCAAAGGTAGAACTTGAAAAAACACTGGCTATCGCAACAGCGACTATGGTGAGTTTTTTGTTAAAAAAGATCATGTTTAAAATTCGTTTTCAGGATAAAAGTGGCGCAAATATAAAGAGCAATTTCTCATCATTCAATAGCAAAAATGCCATTTTAAATGATAACTCAGCTAACCTTGATCTAGATTAATAAATACAAATAAGAATTACTCTCATTTCTTTTATTGATAAAATAAATGCGCTACCATGGCGGCATTATTTAGTATTAGTCTCGATTACCCAGTGTAAATTAAGGATAACTTGTGAAGAAATCTCTTGTAAGTCTCGCGATAATGGCATCATTACTTTCAGGGGCAGTAACGGCTGCTCAAACAAATATTGTTGATAAAACCCATTACCCTGCAAGTAACTTTTTAGCTTATACCGAGTTTGAATTATCTGGCGAGCCTTTAGCAGAAGCATTAGGTTTAGACTTAGATATCCTTGATGCAACAACAGCGAATACACCAACCGCATTTGATTTTGCTGCAGGTATTGAAAGTTATGAATACTCAGAAGAAGCTATGTATGCGCTAAATTATCAATCAACCATGGGGCCACATTTAGCAAACGGGCCATTAAATAAAAAACGTGGTGGCAGTATTGAACAACTTAGCAAGCGTATCAACATCATGGCCGGCGCAGTAGGTTTAAGCCAAAGCGAAATCCCAAGTAATGTTTACCCATTATCCATGCCTTACACTTCAGGTAACCCTGAATTTGTTGCAAAGCCTGATACCACTGCTGGTGACGCCGAAACTTTCGATATCACCACAGCAAAAGGTGAAGACAAAACCATTATCTCGGTTACCCCTGCTTATGTTCACGATTACAAATCACTGGCATGGGATGACAAAAGTTTTGATAAAAGTTTTAATCCTGCCGCGATTGGCGCTATTTTCCTAAAAGAAGTGATGTGGTCACAAGACTTTTTAGGCGGCATGCATGTCACCGAAACTGACGAAGAAGTTGAAGCAGAATCAGCGACCATGGACCAAGACGGTGTGCACAGTTTAGGTGTTTCTGCCGCTGATGGCTTTAACGGCATGATGCTGACCGAAATGTCGATTGATAAATTAATTATTATGCAGAACCAGCTTGGTTTTAATGGCAAGCAACTTGGCACTGCCTTTGGTCTTGATTATTCACCAAAAAATGGCGCTGTTTGGTTCCCACATAAAGTGCAAGTTAATGAAGGCAATATCAATGGCGTGAATAGTATTAAGTCATTAAAAGTTACTGATGCACGTTCAACCTTGCGTGACACCTGGCAAATGTTGTGGCCATTAGCAGAATTCTACGCATTTACTGATCAACGTATTGCCAATACAGGGCAAAACCCAGCAATGTTAGCGGTATTTGACGGCGCACCATTTGCAGCCGCGCCGAAAGTAAATACCGACAATAATCCGGATAATGACATTGTTAGTGATGATGCCTTTTCATTAGCCAACAACATTTCTAACTTAGTGTTTAAAAACTTGAGCGCTTTGCATTTTAATAAAACTCACGGCAGTTTTGTTAACGATTATCAAGTAAAGCAAGGTAGCTATGTAAATAGTTATGACGCCGCTTACACCATCGTTGCCTTATCAATTTATCAACGTGCTAAAGATGCCCTGCCAGTTGGTTATGCTGCTGCAGAAACTAGCGCTGTAAACCTAAAAACAACCGCAGGTAAACAAGCTCTTAGCATGATAAAAGCACAGGCTGACTTTATGGTTAAACACTTGATCAATGATAAAGGTTTAGTTGTTGATGGTGCTAATATTGGCAAAGATGTTAAAGCAGATAATTCAACCTCATTAGAGAACCAGTTTGCTGCTATTCGCGGTTTAGTGGCAGCATTTTTAGCCACTAAAGATGATAGTTACAAAGCTGCTGCGCGCAGTATTTACCTTGCTGTTGAAAAGCACATGTTTGATAAAAACCTCAATACCTGGGCCACAATTCCGGGTAAAGCGACAGTACATACGCCATACACAGAGGCTGCTATTTCTGGTGGCTTACGTGAAACCATTTTACATTTGCAAAATGAAGAAGGTGAACATAATCCAGCCTTTGAATTAGCAACATTAACCGCACGTTATGTTAGCTGGTTCAGTACGGTAATTAATGGTGCGATGCAGTTAGCAGAGCCAATTGGTGATACTGGTGAGTTGGTGATTAAAAATAGCAACAATGCTGATACCGACCAAGATGGCGTAAAACAAATTATTGCGGCAGGCGGAAAGTATGGCACAGCGCCAGTGATGGCGAATACAGTCAGCATTAAATAGTTGCTATAACTTAGTAAGGTTAAGCTAAGTTAAGCTCAGCTCAGAGAAGCAATGAGTGAAGTTACTTAGCTTAATCACTAAAAAAGAAAATAAAGCAGCAATAATGTCATTGCTGCTTTTGCCGTTTCAAATGGTGTAAAGCATAGAAGATTAACAATATGATTAACGTAGATAATTCAACAGTAATTAACTCCCCAATATTGATAATTTCAACATGGTGGAAACAACTCGCCTATCGTCATAAGTCGGCCGAGTTTTTATTGTATTTTATGTTTGTCAGTGGTGTATTACTGTGGGATAAAATAGCGCTTAGTTGGCAGTTATCACGCTGGTTATTACCTCTTCACATGATCATCGGTGTAACCTTATTCAGCATTATTGTTGGCGCTTTTTGGAGCTCGCATCGTAAACTGATCACCAAAAGCAAAAAAGCTTTTCTTCGCCAAACAGGTACGTTAATAGAATGGTTATTAGTCGTTTGCACCTTAAGTGGCTTTTATCTATTTTTTTACGGTAATACGGGTAATAGCATCAGCCAACTAATACAAGACCTACATTTTTACTCTTCATGGTTATTAGCGCCGATTGTTTTTAGGCATGCGTTACGTTGGAGTATTTTAAATTTCCGCAAGTAAATCAGTAGCTATTACTAAAGTCTCGTTATCGAGAATAATTTTTCAATTTTATAAGTTCGGTACAGCAATGCTTAAACGCCTAAAGTGGCCACTACTGCTAGTAGCAATTTCACTTCTTCAACTATTAAGTGTCAGCGCATCGGCATCAGAAAAAAGTGCCTCATTGCTTTTTAATAGCGATAAAAGCAAAATATTTAGTGCCAACTTTGACGCAGGTAGCATCAGCATTATTAATCGCGATAATGGCAACACTATTAGCGAACAAACGATAGGCCGAGACATACGCCGAATTGCTTATGCTGAAAAACAACAATTACTGCTAGCAAGCGACTTCCAAAACAACAAAGCGATTTTACTCGACGCTAAAACACTGTCAGTAAAAAAAGCTATCAACGTGCCCGCTCGTCCTTTTGGCGTTATTTTCGATAATAAAAACCAACAATTTTACCTAACCAGTTTCAAAGAAAATAAGCTACTAACCGTTTCATTAACCGGTGAAATAACCCATACCATCAATACCGAGCAAACGCCTCGTGGTTTAGCGTTAACAGATGATGGTCGCTTATTGGTTAGTCACAGCTTATCAGGGCAAGTATCAATTTATGATGTGAACGCCGAGCAGCCAGCACTAAAAAGTGTTATTCAGTTAATCGACACCCCAAGTAACAAAACTAAATCAGTGCCTCAAGGTAAGCCAAGGTTACTCGACAATATCGCCATTAGCCCCGATGGTACAAAAGCTTGGCTACCGCATGTGTTATGGTCGTTTGGTCATGACTTTCAGTTTCAATCAAGTGTTTTCCCAACAGTTTCAATTATCGATTTAACGCCAGATAACGAGCACGAAATTACCGAGCAACGTAAGCAACTATTTAAGCAAATTAATATAATTGAAAGTGGCAATAAAGTTCGCATTGTTTCGAACCCACATGATGTACTTTTTAGTGAAGACGGCAAAAAGGTACTTATTTCATTAGCTGGCTCAGAAGACTTAATGGTCTTTGATTTATCACGAGAAGCGAGTGCCAATAAAAAAGCTAAAAAAAGAAAAGGCAAAAAACGCCACCGCCGTAAAAAGTTTCAAGGTGGCGCAAAAGTCACGCAAATATACCGCAACGTGCCGGGCGATAACCCAAAAGGCTTGCTGATAGATGGCCAAGAATTGTTTGTGCAAAATGCTATGTCATTAACCCTTGCTCACTTTAATACCGGCGCTGCTGGCCCTTTTGCAAAACTTAAATTAACGCAAGGTAACTTTGCTGATTTAGTTAACCACGACCCATTACCTGCACAAGTTCGTTTAGGTAAAACCCTATTCAATCAGGCCAACAGTGAAAAAAATAAAGACCACCCAATGGCCGGTGATTTTTGGATGAGCTGTAACTCTTGTCATTTCGACGGTTTTAATTTCACTAATAAACAATTAATGAAAGACGCGACAAAAGATAAATTCTCCAATGCCATCACAGGTCATGTTGATACTTATAAAATGATCGCTGGCGATCCGGTAGCCGCCTATATTGATATTATTCAAAAAACCCAAGGCGGTATGGGCGCAGATCCTGCTACTTCAGAAACCTTAACCGCCATTGATATGCTAAACCCACCTGTTGCTGTCGCTAAAATGATGGGCGCGTTAAATAGCTATGTACGCACACAAGAAAACCTACCTTACCTTTCTACTTGGTTAAAACTTGATGACGATAAAAAATACGCCCATCCCAAAGAGTGGTTAAGCTCAGCGCAATGTAAAGATTGTCATAGCACCATTTACGACCAATGGGCTGATTCAAATCATGGCATGAACATGGATCATCCTTACTATCGTTATCAAGAAAATTTAGCAGCAGAGCTTGAAGGGGAAGAATTTCGAGTACTGTGTAGAGGTTGTCATACACCACAAATGGTCATCAACAATGATAATTCAGCCCTAAGTGAGTTTGGCGATATGTGGGAAAAAAATGCCGCATCCTTAAATGCTGCTTATCAGCATGGCACGCCAGTTAATGAGCGTGGTACGGGTTGCGTATTCTGTCATCGTATTACCGAAGCGGAAGACGCAGGTGGTAATACCGATTTAACCGTCAACATTAAAGACCGTACTAGCTATATTTTTGAAGACAGCAATAATCAGTTTTTACAGTGGTTAGCTAAAAAACAAATTAACGCTGCGCCGAAAGCTCATAAAGCCTCGTATTCAAAGCCTGAGCTTTACCAAAGCTCGCTTTACTGTGCGACTTGCCATAACGAATTCACTACTGGTCCTGGCGCGAAAATAAATGACAACTTCGGCGAGTGGTTAGCATCACCATTTAATTCACCTGACGACCCTAGCCAACACAAAACCTGTATTGATTGTCATATGACCCAAGATGTGACTAATTTTGATAACAAAGTTTCTGGTCAATCAACTGACGACGGACCGATAAAAAGTAATATGCGCTCACATCATTTTGCAGGGGGTAATTATTACTTCACTGGTATGCGTAACCCTGAACATAAAAAGTTGAGTATCGACATTCTAAAAACAGCATTAACGCTATCGGTTGAAAAACAAGGCAATACTTTTACCGCAAATGTCACCAATGCCAATTCAGGCCACGATATGCCCGGCGGCGCTAGGCGCCAAGTTTGGTTAGAAGTTATCGCGACTGATGCTAGTGGTAGAGAGGTTTTCAGCTCAGGCGTAATGAACAATGGCTACATTCCAAAAGATGCTCGACGCTTTATTAAAATTGGTGTTGATAAAGACGATAAGCCAGTAGGTTTACGCTTTTGGCGCTATGTAAAACTCAGCCAAGACACTCGTATTAAGTCAGGCCAAACCCGACAAGAAAGCTATCAATTGCCAAGTAATATTCAATATCCCCTGACGGTAAAAACACGCGTGCTCTATCAAGTGTTTGCCAAAGGCTTAACCGAAAAAGTTCGTACTGCTTTTCCTAAGGAAAAGATTCCTGAGCCAGAGGTGATTGAATTAGTTAATGTTAAAAAAGAGTATTTTGAGTAAGTCAGCTTTAACCATTACTCATCATGTTGAATCATTATTCGTACTTAATTAGCACTGCAAACCATCGTTCGCAGCGCTTTTAATCTGTCATAGTTCAAACTCGATCAGACATTTTAAAATTTGTAGGTTTTAATCAGAATTTACTGTCGCGAGAGCCAGCAAAATGGACGTTGAAAAACGTAGTGGATAATTTGCAAGGTGTAAATTATCCACTACGGATAACAAAAGGTGGATTTTACAGAACCAATATCAACATTTCACTAGTTACAGTAATTCACCTTCCCAAGAAATTTCTATCCAGTAAGTATCGTTAAGCCTAATTAAGTTATCGAGAGAATATCTGTTAGGTAGTTTATTTCGAAACTCTTAATGATAGTAACCTAATGCCATAAGAGATATTCAAAAAAAATGTACATATTTGTTTTTTAACTATAATGTGACATACATCACATTATAGTTATCGATGGACTTAATCTTGTTGGTAGTAGTTGCTCTCATAAGGTCCAATTTTAACAAATAGGGAGATTAAAATAAAAATATGGATATTTTATTAGTAGATGATGATCAAGTAGATAGAACTGCTATTACTCGAACGCTTAAGAAAAGCAACTTAAATGTCAATATAGAAGAAGCAGTTACCGTAGATCAAGGATTAGAATTATACGCTAAACATGCCTTTGATATCATTCTGCTTGATTACAGCATGCCCGCTCGTGATGGTATAGAAATGATCCTAGATATTAGGAATGAATCCAAAGGCTCAAGCACTGCCATTGTAATGATGAGCACATTTGAAGATGAAAGCATTGCACTTGAATGTATTAAAGCGGGTGCTCAAGATTTTTTAATAAAATCTGATATCTCGGAAAAAAAGTTACGACGGGCGATACTTCATTCAACGACACGGCATGAATTAGAAGTAAAGCTTTTTGAAACATATCAACAGGTTAAGCAATTAGCAGAAACAGACTCTTTAACAAAGTTGCCCAACCGTTATTTTTTTGATGAGTCACTTAAATTAGCTATCACAAATAACAGACGAAATGACCATACACTTGCCCTATTACTCTTTGATATAGATAACTTTAAGTTAATCAATGATAACTTTGGTCATGATGTTGGCGATCTTTTACTGAAGAAGAATGTAGCAAAAATAAAAAAGTGTCTTAGAGGCAATGAATTGTTTGCACGGCTAGGTGGAGACGAGTTTGCAATCACCTTAAGTAATTTGCAAAACAGTGAACAAGCACTATTGGTGGCACAACGTATTATTAGCACAATGCAAACACCTATTGAAATAGCAACCACCACAATAAACTCTACAGTGAGTATTGGCATAGCACTTCACCCATGTAACGGAAAGACGAGTGAAGAATTATTTAAATATGCTGATATTGCTATGTATCGTGCGAAAAAATTAGGCAAGAATCGAATTTGTTTTTTTGAAGAGGAAATGCAACAAAAATTCCATCGACGCCTACAAGTAGAGTTAGAGCTAAGAGATGCAATAGAACAGCAGCAATTTGAGTTGTATTACCAGCCAGTTATCGACCCAATTAATCAGAGCGTAACAGGATTTGAAGCACTCATACGTTGGAATGTTGCTGGTGCTGTTCGTTCGCCTGATGATTTTATTGAAATTGCAGAAGAAACCCAACAGATTTCTGATATTGGGCTTTGGGTGATTGACGAAGCTATTTCAACGCTAGCAAAATGGAATAAAAGTCGCAGAAAGCCTTTAACAATGGCAATTAATATATCGGCCGTACAATTAGGCGATTTTACCGTTGTGGAAGCCCTTGCTGACTGTTTATCGAAATACGATGTATCCGCACATTTAATTGAAATAGAATTAACCGAAACAGCATTACTCAAAGACTCTATTACTTCCCGTCAAGTGCTAACCGATATAGTAGAAGGTGGCTGCCATTTATCGCTTGATGATTTTGGAACAGGTTACTCTTCAATTGCACATTTAAGAAATCACCCGATTTCAATTGTAAAGATTGATAAAAGCTTAATGCCATACGATAAACACGACATCAAGCGTATTGCATTAGTCGAAGGACTGGTATCTATGGCTAGTATTTTAGGCTTAGGTGTCATAGCGGAAGGTGTTGAAACAGAACAACATGCAGAACTCTGTAAGCAACTTAATATTGGACGTGCTCAAGGTTACTATTATTCTCGTCCTCAATCTCAACGTTATATTGAAGAAACTTACCTTTAAATGTCACATTGTTTTTGCTTAATAATTCAAGGATAAATCATGACTATAAAGGTAACTAAACCGAATAGTTTTCTACATTGGTATCATTGGGTCGTTATATCGGCTTCCCTTATACTAACCATTACGGCCTGGAAAATATCAGACAACCAAATACAAGAAAAAAGATCTGAGTTATTCAAAATCCAGTCTGAACAGTTACTTGCCCAAATTTCTGAACGAATGTCGCATTATGAAGTTGCATTAAAGGCTGGGGCAGCCGCCATCCAAACATTTGCCCCAAAAACACAGGTAAACGATTGGAAGGTATTTTCTAAAAGGCTAAACCTTACCGATACTTACCCAGGGATTAATGGCATTGGTGTAATTTACTTTGTCCCAGATAATAATATTAGTCAATTTATTGAGCACCAGCGTAAATACAGACCTAACTTTAATGTTCACCCAAAACACGATGAGCAAGAGTATTGGCCAATTACCTATATAGAGCCGCTTAAAGGTAATGAAAAAGCTGTTGGACTAGATATGGCGTTTGAATATAACCGTTTCAGCGCAGCTAAAAAAGCGCGAGATAGTGCAACTACGCAAATCACAGCCCCAATAGTACTTGTTCAGGATGCTAAAAAAACACCAGGGTTTTTAAAGTATATTCCATTTTATAATTCTTCGAATATTGAAACACCTGAACAACGCCAAACACATTTTGTTGGCCACGTTTACGCTCCTTTCATTATGCACAAATTAATGGAAGGGACACTTATGCAAAGCAATAGACAGTTGGCATTTAGTATCTTTGATGGCGATAGTAACCTTTATGATGAGCTTACGCCTGACAATGAACACTTTGACTCTAAACCTCTATTTCAGAAAACTGTCACTATAGATATGTACGGTAGACCGTGGACATTTAATATTCAAACAGCACTTTCATTTAAAACATCTACACATTCAAGTCAGCCGCTGATTATTCTAGGAGGTGGTATTGTTATTGACGCCATGTTGGTGTTTATTTTTCTTATGCTAGCACGCTCTCAAAAGGAAGCAGTAACACTTGCCAATACAATAAATCAGCGACTGTCTGTGAAAGATAAGTATTATAAACACATTATAGAATCAGCACCTTGTGGCATGATTATCACGAATGTTGATGGCGTGATTGAAACAGTAAACCCACAAACCGAATTGCTTTTTGGCTACAAGAGCGAAGAATTAATTGGCAATAAGATTGATATGCTGCTCCCCAAGCGCTTTCAAAAGCAGCACCCACAACATCGTGACAGTTTTAATAACAGCCCCTCTAATCGCCAAATGGGACTTAACAGAGAGGTTTTTGGTTTAACAAAAACAGAGCACGAATTTCCTGCGGAGATAGGGTTAGCACAATTTAAAAGTGGTGATGACATAAAAACACTCGCAACGGTTATTGATATGTCAGAGCATGTAAAAATGTCAAAAGAATTAGATGAAATAGCTCAGGCAATCATCATTCAAGAAAGGTATTTTAAGCATATTATTGAATCAGCTCCCTGTGGCATGATTATCACTAATATTGATGGTGTGATTGAAACAGTAAACCCACAAATTGAATTACTTTTTGGCTATAGAAGTGAAGAATTAATCGGCAATAAAGTTGATATGCTGATACCTAAGCGGTATCAAAAGCAACATCCACAGCATCGTCATAGCTTTAATAAAAGCCCCTCTAATCGCCAAATGGGGCTTAACAGGGAAGTTTTTGGTTTAACAAAAACTGAGAATGAATTTCCTGCGGAAATAGGGCTAGCGCAATTTAAAAGTGGCAATGACTTAAAAACACTTGCGACCATTATTGATATGACAGAGCATATTCAAATTACAGAAGAGTTGAAGCGGAGCAATCGGGAACTCAGTGATTTTGCCTATGTAGCATCTCATGATTTGAAAGCCCCTTTAAGAGGCATAATGCAACTTTCATCTTGGATTGAGGAAGACATTGCTGACTTTGCTGATGATGATACTAAAAACAACTTAGCGTTACTAATGAATAGAACCTCACGCTTAGAGAGTTTATTAGAGGACTTATTAGCATATTCTCGCATTGGCCGTAAAATAGGTGATGTTCAAATTGTTAATATACGAGAGCTTATTCTGAATATATTTGATTTACAGAATCCATCTAATGAAATTTCAATAACATGCGATAATTCTCTTCCTGAAATTAAAACGTACCTCGTACCTTTGGAAACTATTTTTCGTAACCTAATTGGAAATTCGATTAAGCATAATAACAATAAGAGTAAGCTAGCAATTAACATATCTGCTATTGAACACAGCACTTTTTACGAGTTTTCGGTAGAAGATAATGGCTCAGGTATTCCCAAGCAACACCATAAACAAATTTTTGAACTATTTAAAACATTAAAACCTAGAGATGAAGTAGAAGGAAGTGGTATGGGACTTTCTATCATAAAGAAATTACTTGATTATCAAAACTGTAAGATAACGGTTATTTCTGATGGCAAGAGCGGTACTTGTTTTACTTTTACTTGGCCTAAATAAAAAATTGGAATAAATCAATGAGTGATACTAGTTATAAGCATGCGACCATTTTGTTAGTGGAGGATGATGATGTTGATGCGAAAGGTGTTGAACGTGCATTTAAAAAACTTAAAATAGTTAACCCTATTGTTCGTGCTAAAGATGGCATGATTGCATTAGAACTTTTAAAAAAATGTGAAGTATCTAAGCCATACTTGATTCTGCTAGACCTTAATATGCCACGAATGGGAGGACTAGAATTTTTAGCAGAAATTCGTAAAGATGAAGGCTTGAATAACAGTGTAGTCTTCGTATTAACAACCAGCAAGGATGACGAAGATAAACTTGCAGCATACGAAAAAAACATAGCAGGGTACATTGTTAAGGAAAGGTTGCAATATGGTTTTGACGAGCTTGTTAAACTACTTGATCACTATTGGAGAATTGTAGAACTTCCTGAACAATAACTTTTAACAGTTTTTCTTTTATAGAGCCCTTGAAGAGTGAGTTATTTTCGCAAAGTTGCTTATGGTAGAATTGAGTACGAGCGGTCGTTGAAAGTTCAATAACCTAATAAGCTCACTATGTCTATATCAATCTCAAGGGCAGCTATGAACTTAAAGCTGTCCGTCAGGTGTAGTTAAGCTCTGATATTAAAATGTAGGATAAAGTTTGAATCCTACATTTAATATCAGCAACTTATCACTTTATAGTTCTATCGTTAACGTATTTGATTTCGGTCGTGATACGCACAAACACATTTTACCATTTGCTCGTTCTGTTGGTGTTAAACATTCATCTAAGTGTTCAATTTCACTATTTTCAGCAACATTTACTACACAACTTTTACACTCGCCTGTCATACAACTATAAGGTGCATCAACACCTGCGGCCAATACTGCATCGAGCAAGGTTTGTTCTGCTGCTACTTCAATGCTAATTTTCGATTTAGCTAAGGTTAACTGACAAGCGTTTGCCGATTGATTAATCTCTCTGGAAAACTGCTCAAAGTGAAGGCGACCTTTATCTATGCCAAGTGCTTTTGCATGTTGTTGGTATTCCCTTAGCATTGCTTCTGGACCACAGAAATAAAAATGTGTTTCCGCTTTTTGCTCGCTCATCAATGATTTAAGCATCAGCTTTTTACCTTCATTTGAAGGGTATAGAAATAATTTATCAGCCAATTGTCGAGTTAGCCTGTCAGCATATGCCATATGTTCACGGCTACGTCCTGCATAGTGCAGTTCGAATGAAGCATGCTGCTGAAGCAACCCTAATGCCATCGATTTAATTGCCGTTATACCAATACCTGCTGCGATTAAGACACTATGTGGTCGATTCTTTGCTAAAGGAAAAAAGTTTTCTGGCATCCGACAATTTAATCTTAAGCCAATATCAAATTGTTGATGAAGACTTTGTGAACCACCTTGGCCTTGTTGTTCTTTTTTTACCGCTATTTCATAACAATCAGTACGCTTAGGATTACTACTTATCGAATAATTTCGCCATACCAGTTGCTCATTTAGCAATTGCACTGGTACTTGAATATGAGCGCCAGCACTAATTTCAGGTAAAGGGCTATCATCAACACTACGCAATTCATATGCTCTGATTTCAGGGGTTAATTGCCGTATTCCTGCGATAACTAACGAAAGTTCACCGTCACCTAATTGTTCAAGTTTATCGACTTTTTTATTTGCACTCATTTGCAATTTCAATTGCGATTTTAATGTCTCAACCTGTGCTTGCAGTGGATCAAGCAATGCGGTTAGTTCCACTTCGTTGTAACGTGGAGTAATGTGCTGAGGACAGTTCCAATCAAATGCTGATATTTTAATGACAAAACCACGCTCTACTCTTGCTCGGTAGTGATTATCTTCTAGGGCAGCTAAAGTTGTCCAATCTTGTTCATCAACTTGTGATATATGCCCTAAAATCTTTAAGCGTCGTCGATTCGGGTAGTCCATTAAAATAATCGAAACTTTGTCATTGGTTCTAAAATTTCCGGTGCTAACATATTGTCGATTACCTTTATAATCAGCAAAACCAATAGTTTGCGCGTCAATAACCTTTAAAAAACCATTCGGCCCACCTCGATGTTGCACATACGGCCAGTCAGTTTCACTGACACTCGCCATGTAGAAGCTGTCTCGTTGAGCAATAAATTCCGCTTCCATCGCCGACAACAAGTAGTTGTGGTCTTCGCCAGTGTCCATACTGGCATAACCTTGACGACTGTTCTGCTCACGTTGTACTTGTCTAACAGTTTCAGTAAAAGCAATTTTTGCGTATTGATGAGCCATAATAGTTTCCTTATTAAATGGGCTATTGAAGAGCAAACTCCTCAATAGCTAAACAAACGACTCAAACTAAGAAGCCTGTTTTAATTCAACTTTTGGAAAGTCGATTTCAACACGACTTGCCTTGGCTAAAATATTGGTTAAAACATTCATACCAACATGGGTGATAATTTCAACGATTTCAGCATCATTAAAGCCAACATTGCGAATTTCTAGTAATTCTGCAGTTGATACTTCACCACTATTTTCAGCTAGTGAGCGAGCAAATTTTACTGCCACGCTGGCTTTAGCATCTTGGCTATCACCTGCCCGGTTCGCTAGCATTTCATCGCCTGTTAACCCTGCCTTTTTACCAATGGCGGTATGTGCCGAAACACAATATTGACAGGCATTTTGTTCGGCTAAACCTAAGGCAATACGCTCTTTAGTTTTGCCATCTAATGCACCTTCACTCGCAATTGTATGCAAACCAAGAAATGCTTGTAACGCGGTTGGTGAATTAGCAAATACTTTAAGAAAATTAGGTACAACACCTAGCTTTTGTTCAATCGCTGAATAAAGTGCTTGCTGTTGCTCATTCGCTTGCTCTGTTGACACTAAATTAATTCGACTCATGATTCATTCCTCTTTAATAAATTGGTGGTTTTGATCCCCTACTTCAGGATGAAACTAGTGTGCAATAATTCACTTTATTTAAGAATATAGAAAATATACAATTAATTATTTCAACTTTTGGAACAATCAATGTTAGACCAAATACAACTTATGCGTATTTTTGTTGCTGTTGCAGAAGAGCAAGGTTTTGCTGCTGCGAGTCGTCAGTTAAATATGTCACCACCAACGGTAACACGCGCTATCGCTATGCTTGAAGATAGATTAGCGGTAAAGCTTTTTAATCGTACCACTCGTTATGTACGCGTTACTGATGCGGGTTTACGTTATTTAGAAGATGTAAAGCGCATACTAAATGACATCACATTAGCCAATGAAGCGGCACAAGGTGTAAATGCCAAGCCACAAGGCAGTTTAAGTGTCACGGCTCCGGTACTGTTTGGGCAAAAGTTTGTTTTACCCGCGGTAATTGAATACCTAAATCGTTATCCTAATACCGATGTTAAGACTATATTTCTCGACCGCATTGTTAATTTACTTGAAGAGGGATACGACCTTGGTGTTCGTATAGGCGAATTAACCGACTCTTCAATGCGCGCTAAAAGGGTAGGTTCAGTGCGGTTAGCACTCGTCGCCTCACCTGAATACCTTGCCAAGAATAATATTCCTCAACATTATAGCGAGCTAAAAGATCATGCCTTAATAGCGGTACAAGCCGGTAGCCTTACGCCTGATTGGAAGTTCGTAGAAAATGGTAAAACCATCACACAGCGTATTAAATCAAGACTGAGTGTGACGACAAATCAAGCCGCTATTAACGCTGCTGTTGCCGGCTTTGGTATTACGCGTATCATTTCCTATCAAGTGGTGGACGAGCTTGCTAGTGGCAAACTCAAATTTATTTTAGAGCCTTTTGAACTTGCCCCATTACCACTGAATATTGTTCATCGAGAAGACCGACTATCATCAGCAAAAGTTAGAAATTTTATTGACTTACTTGCCGGTCATTTATCTGAGCACAGTGCTTTTAATTAAACCATGGTACTGCTTGAAAGCTTATGCTTATGAGAATACATTCTAGAGTCAGCTAAATTAATAAGTTCATTTACCGTTTTGCAATCATCAGAAAAGTGAGCCAAGCCTAAGCTAGCTTGAATATTAAGCGTTTTTGTAGACGTTTTGATAGGAGCTTCAATAGCATTTAGTAAATTTTTAGTGAAATCAGCATTATCTATTTTTTCTGATAGCAAAATTATAAACTCATCCCCTCCTACTCTAGCGACAGTATCTGTTTTTCGAACACTTTCGCGTAGCCTTTTACCAATAGAAATCAACACTTGATCTCCGCATTGGTGCCCAAAACAATCATTAACTAATTTAAATTTATCAAGATCAATATATATAACACTAAAGCTAGAACCACTTCGAACAGCATGGTTAATTTGTAAGTTTATTCTATTATTCAGTAGGTTTCGGTTGGCACACTTAGTAAGCTGATCGTAGAGCGCTAACTCCTCTAAAAGTGCTTCTTTTTTAACTCTTTCAGTAATATCAGTTATTGACACAACGTACTGTTTTTCAGATATAACATTAATTTCAGAGATAGATAACATTGCATCGAATACAGAACTTTCTTTTTGTTGAGCTACTATTTGCCAGCCTTTGTGAGTAGTAATTGGAGTATTTGATGATAAATAACTACTTAAATGACTATCATGCTCTCCTGCAATTAATAACCTAATATTTTTCCCTATAAGTTCATTGGCATTGTAATTAAACAATATATTGGTAGCTTTATTAACTGACAGTATTGTTCCGTGATGGCTTATTCGAATGACTGCCAGCATAGATGACGAGAAAGCAGCGGTATTTATGCTCTCTTGCAATTCAAGCGCTTTCTTAGCGTTTATAATGTCTTTTTTTTGGGCTAAAAATTTTTGCTCATTTTTTTCATCTTGAATAAGTAACTTATCAACATTCAATACATATTTTAAATTGCATTCTAAAGTTAACCTAAATGGACTTAACACTTTTTTTAGCGTTTCAGAAAAATCTGTTGGTTTCTTGTGAATTACACACAAAACACCGAATAAATTCCCATTGGGCCAATACAGCGGAACACCAAGGTATGAGCCTATATCCCACTTTGTAACGTTCCATTGAAAATCATCCACTGCATTTTTAACGTAAAACTCACCGTTCGCTTCAATAGTTTTACGGCAAAAACAGTTAATATCCCAAGACCATGAACTGTTAACAGAAAGAAAATTATCTTTATTAGAGCTAGTAGAAACGACATTAAATTCGTTGTGTCGGTATTGAATTATTACGCCACAAGAAACAGCAAAAATTTCAGTTAATAAATTAACTATCGTATCCCATTTTGTCATATCCAGATTAGGTAATGGGTAACTCATAATACACTTTGAATTATCAATCATTATATTTTTCTTATAATTATCAATTGTCTTAGGAAACTTTACAAAATCACAGAATATGCCTACTTCGTAAACATGCTTGCAACAATTAAAGCTAAGCTTTTGATTATGTAATAAAAACCTAAAACCACTGTGTTCTAGCTTTCACCAAAGTAGTTATTTACTTCATACGAGCAAGGCTATAATGTCTCCTTTTATCAACATAAAGGAGCAATTTGGTTAGCCTCATTTTCAATAACTAATTTATGAAATGTTTAGCCTTTTCGCCGAAAATAAACGTCATGTTACGAAAGGAAAGATTAAAACCATTTGCTGTACTTAGGCCAATAATATCTATAACTCAAAGCGTTCAAACACTTTATGAGTGATATCTTTTGCATTATTTATCGCTAAACTAAGTTCTTCAGGTGATTGGCTCATTCCAGTTTTAGTCCATAAAACAAGTAGCGTGACAATTGAGCTTGAACAGTTTTCCAAGTAAAAGTCTTCTACATCAACTTGCTTTTCTGCTTTTAAAAGTTTTTTATTAACTTGCTTGAGGTTGCTATATAAAACCTGCTTGAGGGTGTCAGTTTCTTTCAGGTTTATTAGTAGTCTAAGCAAGTCAATTCGGTTTCTAAAAAAAACTAAAGTTGGATATAAAAGTAAGTACTTGTCACTTTTATGAGGCTTGCCTTTAATTTTAAAAAACTCAAAAAGTTGATCTACTGTTTCTTGCAATTTAAATTGAATTACATCATCTAGTGAAGAAAAATGTCGGTAAAAAGTTGAGCGACTTATTTCAGCCTTCTTCAAAATGTATGTGATTGTTATTCTTTCTGCTCCTTGTTCCAACGATGACATTAGTAACGCGTTATATATATTTTCTTTTGATTTAATACTACGAGTATCATCCAAAACTTTCCCCATCAATATTACCCCTTTGCAAATATACAAATTTATTAAGCTTTATAATTGACGCTACATACGTCTAAAACCCATTGGTTATTTACACCAACGTTTATATGTTCTCTCATGCAAATATAAGTAATTTTTTTAAAGTTAAAGTTTAATCAAACAAGTTGTTAACAGACTTTCCCCTTTTCTTTAATGATAGTACGATAAAATTTTACAAATTATAAATAGCAAAGTTTAGTTTTTATAGGATGTGAAACATATCGTAAAAAACTGTTTCGAAGAGCTTAAAAAACAGCCGAAACATAGTTACATCATTTGACAGAATTTAACCAAAGACAATGAAATTTAACAAAATGTGACATTTACACATAACAGCTAGGCGTGAATCAAGGGCATCAAGGTTAGCGAGTACATTCGCATAAAAATCATGTAGCACTGCAAAGAGTGCTAAGTAGGAGCAAATTAAATTGGGGGTATTGAAGAGAGAAGTAGTTAGTAACACTATGATTGATTAATGATTATCTCTATTAATCTACTTTCAGGTAATGCGATATAAGCCGATAAGTTTAGGTTTTCGCACATGTAAAAATCAGCCAACACTCCTAGTAAGATACGGTCAAATTCAACAACAAAGCTTAAAAAAACCCAAGTAATATTTAATACTCTATTGCAGTGAAAATACTCTTTTATCAAATGTTTGCTAAAGAAAACCGAAAAACACGCAATGCTTTTTCAAAGGAGAATATTCTCCCGCTTTAGGTAACGGAGTTGGTTAACGTTGAGGGTATCTACTTAAGATAAAATATAGCTAGGTATTTTAAACAGCAAAATCGAGAGGTCTTTCTTCCCCATGAATAGCGTAAACAATTGATTTACTGTTAATAATTTTTTGGGTTGTTGCTCCTTTGAAATGAACAACTTTACGATCATCATTTTTCGCGATAACACTAATGGCATTCAGCGAAGTAAAGCCATCTAGTTTGCTATAAAAAATTGACAATCGTCCTGAAAACTCATTAATGGTAGCCGTTGCATCAAGGTTCTTTAAATGAATTTTATCAGTTGAGTATATTTCATTAACTAAACGGGAAAGCAGACTCGACGGAATGGTATTTTTTTTAACGTAACGCTTAAGACTTGTTAGGTAATTTAGAACCGGAGAAATTAGCGTTAAGTCATATTGATAACCAGTGAACCAGCTACTATTCGCGATAACGCTTGCACCTAGACCTTGTGTAATAACATGAGTGGGCTCATGGATATTTTTTACTGCACTATCAAACGCATTAACCCATTTTGGCAGCGATATATTGCTATTATTTAGCCTGTTGTGAGGAGGAATTTCAATAGCAATACAACTATACCCTTGGTTAGCAAGTTTCTTCATTAATGGCCAAAACTGATATGCGTTTGACCAACCATGCAACAGCCAAACACATTTTCCCTGGCCATATTGATAGGTGTTAACGTTACCAAACTTAGTTTCAATAACGACTTTTTTAATATCATCAGCCCATTCATTTGACTCACTTTCCGGCATCAGCAAGCGCTTTTTTAACATTGAATATGCGAGTTTAGGGAAAAAGATATTAATGAGCTTAAGCGCAAAATTCATAAGCTGAGTATTAATTGACATACGACCATTCTATTTTAATTATATTAGTGTGTTAGCAGGTTAAGTTTTCACTTACCTTGGTAGTGTTTTTTGTGCTTTGGCTTATACGCTTGTTCAACTCAATTTAGGGGATGGGATATATTTTTTAATCAATAGCTCTGGAGGGAGTTGAATTTGTTTGCTCATAAAATCAAGAAGGTATGATTTTTCAGCGTTGTTTTCACTACTTTTAATCAGTCGATATATTTCAATTGATAGCAAATAGTTATCTCGCCCATGCGTTAAAAATAAAGATTTTAGACTATCAAAATGATGAGGTTTTATTGCGCCTTTTAAATACTCTAATGCACTTAATTTCTCGATACTACAGGCGGGGATATCCTGTAAAATTATATCTAAAACTTTATCAATAACTATTGCAGGAAAAGGTGAGTTATCAAATGCTTTATATAGCTCTAACTCAGCATTAAGTTCAGAAACTTTCGTTACTCTTCCATTTAGTAACCTTAACTGAAAAAAGCTATGAGAGTTTTTATTTCCGTTCGGTATGCCAGTAGTGCCTATGTTAGCGTAGTTGGCGACTTTTTTTCGTAAACGACGCGCCCCGAGATAATGCTTGGGAATATATATAGCCAATAAAAATACTAGTAAAAGTATCGCCAAAATAAAAAGTAACATAAGCAATTTAAGAACCTAAATTCGTAACATTTACCCAAGGTAACAAACAAATAAGGAAACATTATGAAAGTAAAATAGGAACTAAATACTTTTAAAAATAGGTAACTTAATAATAACCGCTAGTCCACCAGTGTTACTTTTTTTTGCGAATATTTCACCTTGATGGGCAAGGATAATATTTTGACTAATAGCAAGCCCTAAACCAGACCCGCCTGTTTGCCTGTTTCTAGACTTTTCAACACGATATAAACGTTCAAATATCTTTTCTAAATCTTCATCATTAACGGTTGGCGCACTGTCTTTAACAATTAAAACTAACGATTCTTGCCTGATAGTGGCTGATAATTGAATTTCACCGGGTTTATCCGTGTAATTAACGCTATTGGAAATTAAGTTAGACAAAACTTGTTTAATTCTATCAATATCAATTTTTACTTGGGCTGATTCAACGTGAGTGCATAAACGCCAGGAAAAGCCTTGCTGCTCAACGTACTGTAAAAATTCATTATTCCACTCTCTGAGGATTGGAATGACGTCGCATTGTTCAGTAGTAAAAGATAAGCCATTAACATCTGACGTTGCTAGTTCATATATATCAGCAATTAGGCGATTGATATCCATGACTTTGGCACTTAATTTTTGATAACTAAGATCAACGTTTTCCACCACCTTATATCGTAAGGCATCAATTTGAAGCTTTAGTGCCGTTAGTGGCGTACGTAACTCATGAGAAACATCAGCAAGTAATTGGTTTTTTTCGGCTAACGCATCCTGATAGAGTTTAGCTTTTAACAGCGCTATTTTTCGACGTTGATATAGCATAAAGACAATAACAACAAACAACACAATCACAATAATAAAAATAGAAACATTACGTTGATTTATCGCTTTATGAGCAATCACTTCTTCCTCAATGCGTAACTGCTCTTTCTCTAACTTAGTAACCTTAACTTGCTCTTGCAGCAGATTAATATCACGTTTATGCCGCTCCATTTCTTTAATTTGTTGCTCAGAGTTTAGCTGTAGTTGGATATTAAACGCCATTTGTAGAAACTGATAAGAAAGTTGATAGTTCTCAAGTTTTTCATAAACTTGTGATAATAATTCATAATCATCTAATTGATATATTGATAAGCCAAGTTTATCGGAAAGAGAGTGAGCTTTTTCAGCATAGCTTTTTGCTGTTTGATACTCCCCCTTCTCTAAGTAATACCGACCAAAGCTATGCCAAACAACTCTTAATTGATGATCTGAGGCTGCCTGTTGAGCTGAGTTCTTAGCTAAATTCAAGCTCTCAAGTCGAGCATTGCTATTATTCATATCAGCATAAATTTTTGCTTGCTGAACATAGGCACGTGAAAGCACTTGTTTCGCCGACAAGTTTATAAATATTTCAATTGCCTTTTGCGTAGAAGCTAACGCCTCGATAAAATTACGCTGCCGTAAAAATATAGTACCAATTCGATGATGATCGTAGCCAACATCTTGCATACTGTTTAGCTGTGTATCCAGCGCTAGCGCTTGCACATAAAATGCTAATGACTTGTGGTAGTCTTTTGAGCGAAAGTAAAGCTCACCTAAATTAAAGTAGTTTGTGGCAAGTTCTTCTACATCATTTACTTTTTCAAAATAGCGCATCGCTTTTTTTTGGTAATCAGCCGCTAAAACTAGATCGCCAAGTGATTCATAAAGCACACCTAAGTTGCTATATATTTTTGCTTCACCTTCCTTATCATTAACATCACGAAAATGTTTTAAAGCCAAATGGTAGTATTTTTTTGCCTGATCCAACTTCATTTGTAAGCGGAAAAAAACGCCGGTTAATTGATAGATTTTAGCGAGCTGAGGTGAGTTCGGTAACGCTATAGGTAAAACGCGGGTTAGCATAGTATTGGCAGCGTCAGCGTACTTATTGTTGCTACGCTGAAGTTGAGCGTGGCTGATGAGTATATTAATTTTTAATTCATCATCAAATTGCTGCAAATCATTTAACAATTGGTTAAGTAATTCCGCAGCCTTTTTGTGCTGACTGCTTTTTCTATAGATTTTAATGAGTTTAAGGTTAACCAATACAAGGTCGTCTCCTTGGCTTAGCGCCATCAACCCTATTACTTTCCTTTCCGCTGATTTAGAAGAAGAAACAATAGCTGATAGTTTTCCCTCAATTGATTGTTCAATAACAGCTGCGGCTTCGATGCGACTAGGGTAGAAAGTTATTAAAAAAATAACAAAAGAAAGTAATGACAAGCATCTAACTTTATTAACTATTGGCGTAAGTTTACTTAAGTGCAAAACGGTAACCTGCACCATAAATTGATTCAATGGGGTTATCAATAATCCCCTCTTCTTTAAACTTATTTCTAATTTTTTTCACATGGCTATCAACAGTTCTATCAGTAATATGTCGATATTGTGGATATGCTAAATGTAGTATTTTTTCTCGAGAGTAAATTTGTTCAGGGTGACTAAAAAGCAGATTAAATAGATTAAATTCAATTGTAGAAAGCAGAACTTTTTTTCCTTGATAAACAATTTTTGTTTTATCTTGGTCAACGGTGATTTTTGTAAAACTCACATGGCCTTTAGTACGCGATAAAATTGCTTTCGTACGTAAAACTAACTCCATAATATCAAAAGGCTTACAAACATAGTCATCGGCACCAGAGACTAAGCCTTCATGTTTATCAGCTTGTTCAACTTTTGCGGTCAGCATTATGATAGGAACATTACTGAACTGACGAATTTTTTGACAGCAAGTAATACCATCTTGATTCGGTAACATCAGATCCATAATAATGATGTCAGGGTGAAAATCCTTCACACTTTGAACGGCTAATGCACCATCATCAATATGTTTTACTAGATAATTTTGATGTTGAAAAAAAAGCACTAAGTTTTCAGCTATATCAATATTATCTTCAACAATAAGTATTTTATTCTTTGCTTTCATTAGGCACTCACCTGCTGCCTAATCCCTCATTCAGCAATATTTGATTTTTACGATTAATATATATTAACGGTTATAAGCGCAAGTATAAATGCTAATGAGTAACCTTCCTTTATATTTTCACAATTCGATTCTTGCGAGTTATGTTAATACGCTGTTAAACAAGAGTTTTTAGAAAATCGTGGAAAAGTAAATAAATGGATGGGCATTAAAAAGCCCCGACATCACTGTCGAGGCTTTTAAGAATTAAGTGAGTTGACGCATAAGCCGGGTTTTGTAGCTTTTCCGAAGAAAAGTGACAATCATTCGTCTAGGCTATAAATCGCTCTATAGCTCAAGCAACCTACCCGGTTTCCACGCGAGCCACGCTTATACTATTCAAACTTGCGTTTAAGTAGTCATGAAACCCTATTTGGTCTTGCTCCGGGTGGAGTTTACCCTGCAATTACTGTTACCAGCAATCCGGTGCGCTCTTACCGCACCCTTTCAGCCTTACCTGTGAAACTTTCGAAAAAGTAACCATCGGCGGTCTTCTCTCTGCTGCACTTGTCGTCGGCTCACGCCGCCCAGGCGTTACCTGGCACCCTGCTCATTGGAGCCCGGACTTTCCTCCCCTCCATCTGTCTACCCGAAGGCACAACGATGAAGCAGCGATTGTCTCGTCAACTCGGAGCGCATTCTACTTGATATTATTGTACTTGGAAAGCGTAACGATCTTACTATTCACTCACCCACTAAGATTCTTTCATGGCAAGTGCATATTCATATAAAGCATTTTTCTTCACGCCGTAAATTTCGGCAGCTATCGCACAAGCTTTTTTCGGCTTCATTTCTGCTAATAACAATTTCAATGTGGCTATAACGTGAGCAGGAATAGCATTTTGGTCGACTTTATGGCCTTCAATAATTAACACCATTTCACCTTTAAGTTGGTTAGGATCTTCCTGTAACCATGCTAATAAATTCTCAGCGGTATCTGAGTGAACAGTTTCAAAAGTTTTAGTTAGCTCCCGTGCCATGACAACGTAACGCTCGCCACCTAACACTTTTACAATATCTTCAACGGTATCAATAGCACGGCGCGGTGCATCGTAAAACACCATAGTACGCGTTTCACTAGCAAGGTCATTTAAGGTTGCTTGTCTTGCACCTGATTTTGACGGTAAAAAACCTTCAAAGGTAAATCTGTCAGTTGGCAGTCCGGCAACTGACAAAGCAGAAATCGCCGCACAAGCGCCAGGAATTGGCGAAACCGCCAAACCAAGTTGGCGACAATGGCGAACAAGATGAAAACCAGGGTCGCTGATTAATGGCGTTCCGGCATCTGACACTAAAGCAACGCTTTTGCCTTCTTGTAATAATGTTGCTATTTGCTCTTGGCGTTGTCGTTCATTATGGTCATGCATCGACATTGTTCTGTTTTTAATGCTGTATGCCGATAACAAACGTTGCGTATGTCGAGTATCTTCACAAGCAATTACATCAACATTTTCTAATATGTTAAGTGCACGTTGACTGATGTCAGCTAAGTTACCAATGGGCGTTGCGACGATATAAAGAGTGCTTGGCTGAATAATTTGTTCCGACATATTAAAATACTTGTGTTGAGACTGAAGAGGATGAAGTTTATTATAAAGCACTCTTAAAAAGTACGGATTTCTTACCTTTGACACTGACTAAATGGTTTTCACCTGAAAAAAGCACCCTACTCACAATTATTAGTGTGATGTTATTGGTGAGTTGCTCAACAACAAAGTCAACGAAAGTAACCGAGTCGTTACCGGAAAAAGCAACTGTGGTTGAAAAAATAGAAACCACACTTACCGCTAAACAGTTGATGACACAAGCGCTTACTCAAGATAGTAATACCGCAGTAAATTCATTCATTCAAGCTAGTGAGTTGTATCTGCTTGAAGCTAAGCCTAATAAAGCTTTATGGTTAGCTAATCAAACCATGGCATTAACGCAGTTACCATTAAAAAAGTATCAATTATCAGTAATTAGCGCAAAAAGCCTATTAGCTTTAGAACAAGTAAATAAAGCTTATCAGTCACTTGAAAGTGCCAATAATATAATAATTACCGCAGAGCTTAATCACGGCCTTGCCTATTATCAAACCTTAGCTTTTGTGCAAACAAAGCGAAATTTACCGATTGCGGCACTTGATGCAAAATTAAGAGCCTTTGCAAAAAATCCTCAAGCGACAAGCGATGAGATAGACGCAATATGGCAACAACTTTGCCAATTATCCCAATGGCAACATCAACAGCTAATAAAAATGGCTCCACCTAAAATAAAAGGCTGGAGTAGATTACTAACTTTTGCCAATAAGTTTGGTGATGATGACGATCGCTTTCAGCGTTATTTAAACCAATGGCAACGAGAATATAACACTCATCCAGCACAATATGTGGTCACTCAGCTACAGCTAATTGAGCCTGCTTTAATCAATGAGAATAAAAATATCGCTATTATAATTCCATTATCAGGTAAGCAAGAAAGAGCAGGAAAAGTCGCACAGCAGGGAATATTAGCGGCTTACGATACTAATAGTGGCGCAGCGTTACATTTTATTGATTCAACAACCTTAGATATGTCGACACTAGCGTTACAGCTAGCAGACTTAAACATTGATTATGTTATTGGCCCATTACTCAAAGACAATGTAAAAAAGTATTTGTCGCAAGAAGCGCTAACACTACCAACACTTTTACTTAATATTCCAGCAACGATGGCATTAAAACCATATCAAGTTGCCTTATCGATGCGTCCTGAAGATGAAGCAATACAGGCTGCAACCACGTTAAGTCGCCAGCATTATAAGCAGCCAATAATTTTAAGCCACCAAGACAAAGCTAGTCGCCGTATTGCAAAAACGTTTAGCCAACAATGGCAACATATTACGGGGCAACAACCTGAAACCGTATTTTTCAATAATGATGAAAAAATGCAAAGTCAGCTAAAAGCTAGCCTTGGTGTAGACTTAAGTCAGCAGCGCACTAAAGAGCTAGATCGCCGAATTAAATATTCTATAAAAAGTGAGCTACGTAACCGTCGAGATATCGATATGATTTACATTGTTGGTTTACCGTTAGAAACTAAATTATTGAAGCCTTATATTGACGTTAATATTAGTCCATTCGCTGATATCATTCCGGTTTATGCAAGCTCACGTAGCCATAGCGCTAAAAGTGATAGAAGCGACAATCGTGATTTATCAGGCTTAACTTTTACCGAAATGCCTTGGCAGTTAGCAAGTAAACAACAAAATGCAGCGCTAGTGGCAGAAGCCAAAAAGCTCTGGCCAAACCGTAGTGATAGCTTACAAACTATTTTTGCCATGGGCTTTGATAGCCTATCTTTAGTTGATAAAATTTCTTCAATGAAAAATAAAACTTATGTCAGACATTATGGTCAAACCGGCATACTGCAATTAGGTGACGACAATATTTTAAAACGCAGTTTAATTTGGGGTAAGTACAGTCGTAATAAGGTGCAAGAAATTGCCATCGACTAATAACTCGAAATCAACAGGTCAAGTTACTGAGCAAATAGCGGCAGACTACTTAACAAAGCAAGGGCTATCATTACAAAGCGCTAACTTTCATAATCGTGCTGGTGAAATTGACTTAGTGATGACTGAAACTGATACTTGGGTATTTGTTGAAGTAAAGTATCGTCGAAATAATAACTTTGGCGGCGCTATTTCAGCAGTTTCAGTCCAAAAACAGCAAAAAATTAAACAATGTGCAGCATATTATCTGCAACAAGCAGGATTAAATGAATATAATACCTCCTGCCGATTCGATGTTATCGCCTTGCAAGGTGACATCACTAACCCAGAAATTACTTGGCTGAAAAATGCCTTTTGATGAACAAAACAACGGAGTTACATCCAACATGTTAGAACGGATAAAAAGCAATTTTACCGAAAGTATTCAAACCAAAATCGCTGCAAGCGAGCTTTTAGCTGGGCCAATTGAACAAGCAGGTATGATAATGGTGCAAAGCCTACTTGCAGGTAACAAAATTTTAGCTTGTGGTAATGGCGGCTCTGCGGGCGATGCTCAGCATTTTTCAGCTGAATTACTCAATCGTTATGAAACAGAGCGTCCACCGTTACCCGCCATTGCGTTAACAACTGACAGTTCAACCATTACTTCTATTGGCAACGATTACCATTTTGACGAAATATTCTCAAAACAAGTACGAGCCTTAGGTAACAATGGTGACGTATTACTTGCTATATCTACCAGCGGAAATTCTCGTAATGTCATTAAGGCCATTGAAACAGCCGTTTCACGTGATATGCCAATTATTGCCTTAACTGGTGGCGATGGTGGTGATATTGCCGGCTTGTTAGGTGAAAATGATGTTGAAATTCGTGTACCTTCAGGCCGAACAGCTCGTATTCAAGAAGTACATTTAGTAGTCATTCATTGTTTATGTGACATCATCGATACAACACTATTTCCACAAGCAGAGGATTAACATGTCGATTAAATCTATTGTTGCAATTATTGCTACTGCAGCAATATTACAAGGTTGTGTCGCCGCTGCAGTTATTGGTGTTGTAGGTGGTGCCAGCGTTGCTACGGATAACCGTTCGTTAGGCAATCAGATTGATGATCAAAAAATTGAGCTCGACGCACATTCCAAACTTGCGGCAAGCGATGCATTAAGTGAGAACACAAACCTACAAGTAGTTAGTGTTAACGGTAGCGTATTAGTTATCGGCCAAGCGCCGAATAGCTATTTACGTAATCAAGCCATTAAACTGCTCAATGAGATTAACGGTGTTAATCAGCTTCATAATCAAATTCGTATTAGCAACACCACTGCGTTTACAACTAAAACCAATGATATTTGGTTAACCTCAAAAGTAAAAACTGCCTTATTTAGTAGTGATGAATTAGATGCGACTAATATCAAAGTGATCACCGAAAACGGTGAAGTATTTTTAATGGGTTTAGTGACAAAAACCCAAGCAGATATATCTGTAGATATCGCTCGAAATGTTGGTGGAGTTAATCGCGTATTTAAAATATTTGAGTATGTGAAATAACGCTAAATAGATTATTCGAAAATGAACATTGCTATTCATTCACCTCGACATGTATAAATGCACTAATACCTTGTAAGACAGGGTGTCTGAGATAGGTCTGAACATAGCCATTGATTCACACCCCAGTGTTCATGACATACCGTTCCTCGACGTGCATGTTCCAACAGGGATGTTGATCATTAGAGTAATGCAGGAGCAATTACCGAGACGCACTAATGCCTCGTAGGACAGGATGTACGGGAGAGGCCTGAACATCGCCATTCTTTCACATATGTGACCATGGCATACTGCTCATCGACGTGCATGGACGCACTAATGCCTCATAGGATAGGATGTACGGGAGAGGCCTGAACATAAAAAAGCAAACCCTAGGGTTTGCTTTTTTCATTTTTATTAACGCTAATTATGATTGCCTTTTTCTCAGGCACTCTCTACCAGGTTACTTTCTACTTGCGGCTTTTCAGGTAAAAGCTCCTGTTCTAACCAATTTAATGCTTGCTGCCACTCTAATTCTAAGCCTGAAAATAATCGGCTATTCCAATTGTCATTTGCACGCGTGACATTAAGTTGTTCAAAAAGGGTTTTACATTCATCGGTATAATAAACAAATGCTATCGCTTTTAGCCCTTGATACGAGCCAATCGATAATTGGGCTTCGTAACTATAGGAATATTCATTAATACGATTTATTAGCATGCCAAATTCACCAAAAATATGAGCTTTAAAGAATTGGTCACACTCTTCAACCATTTCTAACGACAGCTCGATACCATCATCAATGACCACCTCAACAATATTTTCAGCAAGTAAAGTAAAGTAACCAAAACTCAACCTATGTTTCATTTTGCTCCTTTAAACTAGGGAATAGAATTGATACCTTTCTTTGCTGCAGCTATGCTTCCTTTGCTATTTTTAGACTACTACCATGTAAAATAAACTACCTATTAACCATAGTTTTGTAATTGCGCTTATTCAAACACAAAAGTGATAAAAACAAGTCTTAAATGCTTAATGGTTGAATTTAAAGTAAATCTAATCGCCAAATATTTTTTCAAACCAAGACTTTTTCTTCTTAGCTTGCTTGGCATCATATTCACACTCGCTTTCATAAATTAACCCATTGGTTACTGCCGGCAGTAACTGAGAGTTATCACACGCTTGACTTACCGCACGACCGCTTTTGTTATCAAAGCGCACTAGCTCAACACTTTGCGGCACAATCGCTAGTCGACTTTGTGCGCCAGTTTTTTTCATAAACTCAGCGAATAACACAAGTGCTCCACTGCTTCCTGTTAATTTGGTGGGTTTGTTATCATCTCGCCCAAGCCAGGTTGTCACTAGTAATTCATTGTCATAACCAACAAACCAACTATCACGTTGTTCATTCGTTGTGCCAGTTTTTCCTGCTAAGCTTTTATCTTTAAGGCGCCAAGCTAAAGAGCGAGCCGTACCTGACGTGGCTACTTTTGTTAAGGCATAATCAAGTAAATAGGCCGCTTGTGTTGATATGATTTGTTGTTCTTGTGCTTCAAATTTCCACAAGGTTTCGCCATCGGCGTTGACTACTCTTTCAATGGCATGAGATTGCTCTGCAGAGCCACGATTAGCCAAAGGCAAGTAAAGTTGATTAACCTCCATAGGCGACATATTTAATGCCCCCAGTAACATTGATGGTCGAGTAATTATATCGCCAGAATAACCCAACAAATGAATTGCTTGAGCAATATTGTCTAAGCCTAATTGCATACCTAAATTAACGGTTGGAATATTTAGGCTCGACGCTAATGCATCAACTAAATGCACCTGACCACGATATTTACCATCATAATTTTTCGGTTTCCACGCTTGTCCGTCTTCACTCGACAAGGTAATGGCTTTGTCTTCAATTAAACTTGCTAAGTTGAATCGTTGATAGCGCTCTAAAGCAGCAAGATAAACAGCAGGTTTGATTAATGAACCAATAGGGCGTTTTGCATGTAAAGCTCGGTTAAAACCAGCATAGCCTGCTTCTTTACCACCAATTAATGCTCGAACAGCACCACTTTTAAAATCAGACACCACCATAGCTACTTGCAGAGCTGAACCGGTTTTTTGTTCTAACGAGGGCAGTTGTTGATCAATGCTTGCTTGCAGTGCTGATTGTTGAGTTATTGAAAAACCCGTAAAAACACGCACACCCGACTGCTGTTCATATTCTGACAAATGCCTTGAAAGCTCAGCTTTTACCAGCTGTAAGTAAGCCGGGAATTTTTGTTGAGCAAGACGACGATTCTTACGAATAGACAATGGTGATTCAACTGCTCGTTCAAATTCATGTTGGGCAATAATTTCTTGTTGATACATTAAGCGTAGAACTAAATCACGGCGTTTTAACGTCCGCTCAGGAAAGCGCCAAGGATCGTAATAACTTGGGCCTTTAACTTGTGCGATTAACATCGCCATTTGTTCGACATCCAACGACTGAATAGACTTACCAAAATAAAACTCTGCCGCTAAACCAAAGCCATAAATACCATTGGCATAATGCTGACCTAAATACACTTCATTGATATATGCTTCAAGCAATTGATCTTTGCTATAGCGATACTCCAAAATCAATGCCATTAGCGCTTCATTAACTTTTCGCCATATTGTTTTGTCACGGGTTAAAAACATATTTTTAACCAATTGTTGGGTTAACGTACTGCCGCCCTGCACCGTTCGTCCAGCTTTAAGGTTTTGATATAACGCTCTTAAAATACCTAACGGAGATACACCATGATGGAAATAGAAATCGCGGTCTTCTACCAACAAAAGCGTGTCTAATAACTCTTCAGGTACTGCTTCTAAGGAAACTAATACTCTGTCTTCTTTACTTTCAGGTAAAATTCTATCCAGTAATAGCGGCTCTAAAATGACTTGCTTGACCGCGACATCATCAAGGTACAGTGCTTTAATGGCATTATTACTAACATCAAAGGTGATTTTTTTACTACCTTCAATACCGGCACCAAAGTCAAAGGCTCGGCGGAAAACAATGGCACGACTTTTCGACAAAGCGAATTCACCCGGCCTTTGGACAAAGTTTACTTTTTTATAGCGATTAGCCAATAAAGCGTGTTTAAGGTCGGTCAGGTTTAATTGTCCGCCCAATTCATAGCTTTCTAGTTTACCGAAGACTTGCACCGGCACTTGCCAACGCTGCCCCTCAAACTTACTTCGAACTTTACTGTCAAGATAAATACTATATAAAGAAATAAAGAATACCGTTAGAAGCATCATTTTCAATATAAAAAACAATGACCAACGCAACACTTTACGTATACGTGTGCGCTCTGTAACTTCCGGCGTTTTTCGGCTGTTTTTTTTAGGAGAAGTAGTTTTAGTTTGAGAAGGTTTTCTTGCCGCCATACGCTATTTAGCCAGACCTGTAGTATGTAAATATATGCTTATATTAAGCCAGCAAACCACATATCCCTAATGATTATTTGATTGAAAAAAAATTGTTGAATTTTTCACAACAAACAAGCATCAACAATTATTTAACGATATAATATTAGCTTCTCTTTTTAGGTAAATATTTAGGTTAATTATGTCCGCATTTAATATGTTAGTTGTACTTGGTTCAACGGCATCTGGAAAAACAAAACTTGCGGTAGAATTAGCAAAAATGCTTAATGGTGAAATTATCTCTGCCGATTCAAGACAAGTCTATCGCGGCTTAGATATTGGTAGCGGTAAAGACCTCGACGAGTACCAAGAAATAAATCATCACCTTATTGATATCGTCGACCCTGGCTATGAATATAGTATTTTCGACTTTCAAAAAGATGTTATTGGTGCTTACCAAGACATTACCGATAAAAACAAACTTGCTATTATGGCTGGCGGCTCTGCACTTTATGTCGACTCCATTTTAAAAGGTTATCGCTTAATTGAAGTACCTGAAAATATCGCACTGAGAGCTTCGCTATCAACACTTTCTCATGAAACTTTAGTTAGTAAGTTATTAGCGCTTAAACCTAATTTACATAACACCACTGATATTATAGAACGTGAAAGATTGGTGCGAGCAATTGAAATTGCTCAAGGTGAGCTAGACGCAAAAGATGAAATAAATGATTTTCCAGCACTAAAGCCACTTATTTTTGCCATAAAATGGCCAAGAGAAGTCATACGTCAGCGCATTACTGAACGTTTAAAAGTGCGAATGGAACAAGGTCTGATAGAAGAAGTCGCCCATTTGCATAACCAAGGAGTAAGTTGGGAAACTTTGTACTTTTATGGCCTAGAATATCGGTTTATTGCCCAACACTTGCAAGGGCAACTTACGAAAAACGATTGTTTTCAAAAACTCAATTCAGCGATTCATCAGTTTTCTAAAAAACAAGATACATGGCTACGTCGGCTAGAGCGTAATGGTAGTAAAATTCATTGGCTTGACGGTAAAAAAAATATATTGTCACAAGCAATGGCGGTAATAGCACAAGTCAGTAAATAATAAATTCAAGCGACTATCCAAAATCACGATGAAAAGTGACTTTCTAACGTATCGCCATTAATCCTGAACATAAAAAAGGACGATCATTAATTATCGTCCTTGTTACTATCAAACAACTTTACTGAAATTTAACCCGCTGAGTTAGAAAAAACCTAACGGGTTAACGTCGTAACTCACCAATAAATTTTTTGTTTGCTGATAATGCTCTAACGCCATTTTATGGGTTTCACGGCCTACACCTGATTTTTTGTAACCACCAAAAGCAGCATGTGCAGGATACATGTGATAACAGTTAGTCCAAACTCGGCCAGCTTGAATTTTACGTCCCATGCGATAAGCCAAATTCATGTCTCGAGTCCAAACACCAGCCCCTAAACCAAATTCTGAACTGTTAGCAAGTTCAAGCACTTCCGCCTCATCTTTAAAAGTAGACAGCGATATAACCGGACCAAAAATTTCTTCTTGGAATACTCGCATATCATTAGTACCTTTTAATAACGTCGGTTGAATATAAAAGCCGTTTTCGTGCTCCCCAGCCAACGTTTCAACTTCTCCACCTAGCAACACTTCAGCACCTTCATCACGGCCAATAGCAATATAGCGCATGATTTTATCGAACTGTTCTTTAGAGGCTTGAGCACCCACCATAGTTTCTGTGTCTAACGGGTTGCCACGAACGATGGCTTTAGAACGTTCAATAACTTTTTCAATAAACTTGGGATATATATCTTCATGCACAAATACTCGTGACGGACAGGTGCAAACTTCACCTTGGTTAAAATAAGCTAAAACCATGCCTTCAATACATTTACTCAAGTATTCATCTTCTTGGTCCATCACATCTTTAAAGAATATGTTCGGTGACTTTCCACCAAGTTCAACGGTAGAAGGAATAATATTTTCCGCAGCACATTTTAAAATGTGAGAGCCAACAGGCGTCGAGCCAGTAAAAGCAATTTTGGCAATACGAGTGCTGCTAGCCAATGCTTGCCCTGCTTCTTTACCAAAACCGTTGACAATATTTAACGCGCCAGCAGGTAGTAAATCGCCAATAAGTTCAGCTAAGACTAAAATTGATGCTGGTGTTTGTTCAGCAGGTTTTAATACTACACAATTACCTGCCGCTAAGGCAGGCGCTAATTTCCACGCCGCCATCAATATCGGGAAGTTCCAAGGAATAATTTGTCCAACTACGCCTAAAGGCTCGTGAAAATGATAAGAAACGGTATTCTCGTCCAAATCACCTATCGAACCTTCCTGCGAGCGTAAACAACCCGCAAAATATCTAAAATGGTCAACCGCTAGCGGAATGTCAGCCGCTAGTGTTTCCCGCACCGCTTTACCGTTATCCCAAGTTTCTGCCACTGCCAAATACTCTAAATTTTGCTCAATACGGTCAGCAATTTTCAATAAAATATTTGAGCGTTCAGTAACTGATGCACTACCCCATACGTCTTTTACTTTATGAGCCGCATCAAGCGCAAGCTCAATATCTTTTTCATTAGAACGTGGAATTTGGCAAAACACTTGACCGTTGACAGGGCTAATATTGTCAAAGTACTGACCGTCACATGGTTCAAGCCATTGACCACCAATAAAATTTTGATAGCGTGATTTAAAATTGATTAAGGCACCACTGGTACCTGGAGCTGCATAGATCATAAGACTTTCCTATAGTTGTATTTTTAGTCAATTGTTATTACCTTAGTAGATTAAAAAAATTTAACTATGCAATAAGTACAAAAAAGTTGACTGCCAGTACATATAAAAAGGGCTTGAAGATGATTAAGGAAGTGTTAGCAAAGCAGCGGAAAAACCCGAAAGTTTTAGTCGAAAACAAAATAAGCTTTGCAGGGCCAGAAACAGAATTGAGCATTTACGATACTTTTGAGCAAGCCAACCGAGTGCAATTAAGATCTGATCAACTTTTATTTTGTGGCATGGTGTCGGGGAAAAAGGTCATGCATGATGACAATGCCCGTTACGAAAGTGAGTTCCTACCGCACGAATCTTTTGTTATGGCACCTGATCATCAAGTCGAAATTGATTTTCCCGATGCTAATATAGAAAACCCCACGACCTGCTTAGCCATTGAAATATCACTTGAACGCATCAACAAAATAGTTAATAGCATTGAGCAACAAGCGCCATTGAATCAAGTTTATGGCCAATGGCAATATCATCAGCATTTAGTGCACACACATCACAATGCTCAAACTCAAGGGTTACTGAATCGAATAGTACAAATTTATACTGAAAATCATCAAGATAGAAATTATATGATTGATTTGGCTATTTCAGAATTAACCGTACGGCTACTGCGTCATCAAACTCGTGACTTTATTATTTCTCATAGTGAAAAAAACCCTGATAGTAACGGCTTAAATGCCGCTATTCATGTTATTAATCAGCATCTAGCGGCGAATTTGAATATTGATGAGTTGTGTAAAATAGCTTGTATGAGCCGAACAAAGTTCTTTCATCAGTTTCGAATTCATTTGGGCTGTAGTCCAGCGGTTTATCAACAACAAATTCGCTTAAAAAAAGCAGCCAGCATGATTAAAAATGGTCATCAAATAACGCAAGTATGCTTTGAACTAGGCTATAACAATGCCAGTCACTTTAGCCGCTGCTTTAAGCAGTTTTTCAATCTTAGCCCTAGTGCTTATAAGAACCGGCATTTAAGTAGTTAAACCTTTATTTTATAATATTCAGACACTTAAACATTAAGGTGTCGCTTAGTTTTTCGCGTTGCTTCTGCATTAGCAGGGTCATCCGGCCAGAAATGTCGCGGATATTGTGCTTTCATATCTTTTTGTACCGCACGATAACTCCCCTGCCAAAATGCCACTAAATCTTGAGTTACTTGAATAGGACGCTTCGCAGGCGATAGTATTTCAATAATTAGTGGAATTTGACTTTGATTCGCCCTATCCCCTACAGAGGGTGTTTCCGTCACACCATATAGCTCTTGCATCGGTAGGGAAACAATCGGTGCTTGCTCTAAACTATAACGAATAACACACTTACGCTTAGTTGGCCCAACAAAAAATGTCGGGGAGACTTGTTTAAACACCTGCTGCTGTTGGTAGCTTAATTGGTTAAGTAGCACTTCTGAAAGGTTAAGCTTATCCAGTTGATTTTTAGTTGTGATATCGGCTAAGTAAGGTCCTAACCATTGCTCTAAATTGTCTAATAAAAACTGCTCGCCCACCTCAGGAAAAGTTAAATGACTTTGCGTGCTATTTACCCAACGCCAACGTAACAACAGTTGCTGACTGTCGGTATCAAACCTTAACCAATTAAGACCTTTCTTACGTACTTGTTGACACCAACAGGCAACAAGTAACTCTGGCGATATTTTTTGTGAACTATTTTCGTCTTTAATAACCAATGAACCAACCACCTCCTGCTGACCCGAAATAATGCGGTTGAGCTGATTATCAAACTTTAAGTGCGCTCTACTGGTTGTATTAACCACTCCCCATGCGATTGCTTGTAACAAATCAAATTCTGCTGCTAATACGATACTGAGCGTATGTTGGCGTTGAAATAACTGCGCAGCAATAATATAGCTTTCACCCGCCAAGGCATCGGCTTCATTCATCACTACGCCTTTACCGTAGGCAGTTAAGTAGTGCCCTTGGTTATTTCTCTGTTTTGCTATTCGTTCAGGATAGGCGTGCACTAATATTAATCCACAATATTGAATAGGCAAATCCGCTCCAACAGTACACAATTTATCTGCCGATTGAGTTTGGCGAATATTGTTAGTATTTTGCTGCCGTGCTAAACGAAAAAAACGTTGAGCCTGTTGAATAATACGTTGATGGTTGCCTCTTTTAGGCTGCTGGCAAAGTTGTATAACGCGATGTGCAATATCACAATCATTGCTGCGCTGTTGCGCATTAAAAATATCACGCTCTTCTAATAATGCCGCAAGTAAACAAGCTAATGACAATAAGTGGCTAATATCTTGTTGTTGCTCTAGCTGTTGCGCACTTAGCAACATTTTTGCAAATCTTGGGTGGCAAGGAAAAACGCTTACTTGTTTGCCGTCATGCGTTAAATTTTTATTTTCTGAAAGCAAACCTAGATCAATCAACTCCTGCCAAGCCTGCTGTTCACGCTTACTATCAGGCATTTCTATCATCGGCAGTTGTGAGCAATCACTTGCGCCCCATCTTGCCAACTCCATCAACATAGGCAACAAATCAGCCTGTTGAATTTCACTAACGCTTTGCTCATTTCTACGCTGAAAGTCATCTTTACTAAATAAACGAATACAATGTCCTGCTTGTAATCGCCCTGCTCGACCAGTACGTTGAATGGCGGATGCTTTGGCAATAGCTCGCTGCGTGAGCTTATTGGTTAATGTTTGATTTTCATAGATGGCGACATTTTCTAAACCAGAGTCGATGACTAAATCGACACCTTCTATGGTTAAACTGGTTTCTGCAATATTGGTTGCCAGCACGAGTTTATTTTTACCGTTTTGTGCAGGGGCAATTGTTTGCTGCTGCTCAGTAAGCGATAAGTCACCGTAAAGTGGGCATAACAACATCGAATCAGGCATAAAAGTTGATAACTGCTCAGCTAAATAACGGATATCACCAGTTCCCGGTAAAAATACTAATATTGAGCCTTGATGGGAATTAACTACTGATTTTAAAACCGATAAAGCATGTTCACGCCATAGTCTGGCATTGGTAGGTGCCTGGTAACTAATTTCAACAGGAAAGCTTCGGCCCTGACTTTCGAGGCAAACCGCTTCTGGCAATTTTTGCTTTATGGTATCTGTTGCTAGCGTTGCCGACATCAACAGAATTTTCAAGTCATCACGTAGACCTAATTGCACATCTCGGGTCAAGGCAAATGCAAGATCAGCATTAAGTGAGCGCTCATGAAATTCATCAAACACTATCAGTCCACAATTAAACAACTCAGCGTCATGCTGAATAATTTGCGTTAAAATCCCTTCAGTTATCACTTCTAGGCGAGTGTTTTTCGATACTTTGCTTTCATTTCGTAAGCGATATCCAACAGTTTCACCAACCTTCTCACCCAGCTGTGACGCAAGGTAACAGGCAATACTTTTAGCGGCAATGCGTCGAGGCTGAAGCAAATATATCTTTTCTCCAGCTAAACAATCTAATGCTAGTAACCACAAAGGCAGCTGAGTGGACTTACCCGCACCTGGAGGCGCCGTTAATAATAAGGTATTGTGTTGTTTTAACGTTGAAATAACATCGTCTTTGATATTATCAATTGGCAACTTTCTAGCCGGTAGCGTCATAATTTACTGGATATCACATTAGGTTTTATGGTTTCAATGGCGCTAATATTACCATAGCTATACTCAAACTACTTGAGGGCACAATTTCAGTCATAGAGTGAAGTCGAATAAATATGAATAAAAGAATGTTTATCGCCTGGGATATAACAATTGCAGATAAATCAGCAATTACACTTTGGCGTGAACAACATTTATCGCTGCCTTTTAAAGTAATTCCACAGCAAAATTTCCATATAACCTTAGCTTTTTTAGGTGTAATTAATAAAAAACAGCAAAATGATGTAGCAAAAATTATCAGTGAAAATCATGACAATATTAAGCAACGGCTTAGTAACTTTTTACAAGGTAGCTGCACGAATAAAAATGCCCTTAAATTAACACTGTCACAGTTGGGGCATTTTAACAAAGCACAAGTATTACACTTGATGCCTACAACTTCCCCTGATTGGTTATCTTACCTAGAAAAAGTCATCACCGAGATATGTCAACAAAGTGATATATTACTCGAAAATAGGGCTTACAAACCTCATTTAAGCTTATATCGTAAAGCAAAAACGCCCTTAGCATTGCCTGAGCCATTATTGTTAAACACTCAACTTCCGAATGGTTTTTGCTATCAACTCAACATCAAGAGCTTTAGTTTGTATTATTCTTACTCAAACACTTCAGGTGTCACTTATCTCCCCATTCACACTTGGAAGCTAAATTATTAGCTATTGATTTTTATATTAATTTAAACTTGAAAAATTAGAAAAATCTGCTTACTTGGCAAGTGATTAAAATACTGCTATTTATTGCCACCCCGTTTGAAAAGGAGTTGGAGAATGGATACGTCAGTTAAAGGAGAATACTCGATTGCATCGCAGTCGAACATTTTGCAGGTAGATGCATTTGGCCCATTTAATAATAGTGTAACAGAGCAGTACATTGACGATATGTATCAGGCTTGCGAGCAATTTTCTAGTGAGCCATGGGGCTTACTCATTTCCTTTCACGGCAATAGCGTGTTTTCACCTGAAGCTGAAGCAGCACTAATTAAGGTCAATAGATACCGCGTTAAACATGGCTTAATTGCCAGTGCTAGCGTACTTATTGATAGCAGTACCGCCGATATTCAACAATTACAACTACGCCGAATTTACCAAGCCTGTAACATTACCTTTTACGTGTTTAGCGATGTTGATAGTGCAAAATCTTGGCTAGAGCAACATCTGCAACAAACTCGCGCGGGTTAGTTTTATTACCACTTAAAGTTTTAAATGGTAATAAAAAAACGTCAGCCTAAGAGAATAAAGATAATAGGAATGATCGTTACTAGAGCTCAATTAACTTAAACAAACCATGCTTCATTCTAAAGCCGACAAAGTATAAATTCTGAGTCGTTAATTAATTTACAAATTAATTTACAAATTAATCTACAAACTAATTAACGACTAATTCTGAATTGACAAACATCTTCCATTTACCTGCAACAATTTTTTGGCTGATAAATTCGAATAACTCGGCTTCAGGAATTGGCTTAGAAAAATAATAGCCTTGTATTAGATCACAATCGTTATCAGTTAAACTGCGTAATTGTGCTTTGGTTTCAACGCCTTCTGCAATAACCGTTAAGCCTAAATTTTTCACCATTGCAATCGTCGACATAATAATTTGAAAATCTGCATGATTTTCTAACATACCGAAAACAAAACTTTTATCTATTTTAATAACGTCTACTGGCATACGTTTTAAATAGGCCAAAGAGGAATAGCCAGTGCCAAAATCATCAATAGCAAAACTAAAGCCAAGACTACGCATGGCATCCATAGTTTCAATGGCCTTATCAATATCTTTAACTAATGTTTGCTCGGTTAATTCCAGTTCAAAGTTTTTTGCAGGTAAATCAAACTCAACTAATAAGGCTTCCAAATAGCTTATTAAGTTAACGTCAGCAAACTGCCCCGCAGAAAGATTAATAGCAATAATGGCATCAGTTAAACCAATTTTTCCCAAACCTTTACTGAGCTCAAAGCATCGGCGAATAACCCAATAGCCTAATTCGATCATATGCTCTGAATTTTCTAAGATAGGAATAAAGTCATCGGGCGAAACCATGCCACGTTCAGGGTGCTGCCACCGTAAAAGTGCTTCAAAACCATGTAATTTATTAGTTTTAGCAACTAGTTGAGGTTGTAAACTTAAACTAAATTGACCTTTGGCCAATGCTTGTTTAACTTCACTTTCCATCATGACTCTATGCGCAACGCGTTGGAACATTCCGCCTTGGTATGCAAAGTACTGATCGCCACCATTTCCCTTGGCTTCATACATAGCGATATCAGCACGACTAATTAGCTCACTGGCTTGAATTAACTCATCTTCTAACATCGCGATACCAATACTGCAGGTAACGTAAAACAAGCTACTATTAATCTTTATCGGTTTCTGGAAGCTTTTTAAAATCGACTTGGCGAGTTCTTGCGCCAATTCAAGCGAGGTATTTTCATTTAATAGAATAAGAAACTCATCACCACCGAAACGGCAAACGATATCTGCACTTGTTACGCTTAAGTTAATACGGTTAGCCGCTTCAATTAGCAGTTTATCTCCTTCACCGTGACCATGGGTATCATTAACTTTTTTAAAGTCGTCTAAATCTAAAAATAAAATGCCGGCATTACTGCTTTTACGACTAGCATTATTTATTACTTTACGTAGCTGAAAATTAAGCATATTACGATTAGGTAGACCGGTTAATAAATCATACATAGCGATATTTTCAAGCTCTTTAGTCTTCTGAGTAATTTCAATATTCAACTGCTCTAACTCATAACTTAACGCTGTTGTCGCATTAATTAAGACATCAATTTCATCAGGAAAAACCTTCGATTGCTTTATTTTAGTTTTTCGAAATTGTTCAAATTCCTTTTTCGCCAATAAAGGCAAAATATCTGTAAGGACTAATAATCGTTTGGTAAATGGTCCAGCGACAAAGTGCACGAGAAAAGCGATGACAATAAGAATTGCGATGGCTGAAAATACGAATTGTAAACGGTAATCTCGATATTTTTCAGTAAACGAGCTCACATCATCAACTTGTGCCATATAAAAATCTTGAGTCTTGGAATCCGCCAAATGCATCAAATTAATTAAATAACTTTTATCGTTAAACTCAATTTGCAAACCATCTTTTTTCACATTCGAAAGCATTGCTTGTGATTGACTATTCATAAATAAGCTATTCATCAACTTAGGCGCAGATGAAGTAATGATTTCGGCCTGCGCTAACTTAACTGCAGCTGACTTTTCAAACGCCACAATAGCCACTTGATTTTCTAATGCTTGATTAATTGCAAAAATAACGTCAACAAAAGAAATCGCCATTGAAACAATTGCCATATCACCTTTAGCATTTAGAATAGGGATTGAAACTAGTTGCAAGCATTCTTGCACACAACTTAATTGATAATCTGGTGCACTGGTTTGAATAACTCGTTTAATACTTGCTAACACTTGTGCTGGCATTGGCGAAGATTGAAAGACAGGTTTTACCTGCTCGGAAACCAGCCACAACGACTCGACATTATGATTGATCTGCAAGGCATCAAATTGCTGCTCTAAAGCATTTGCGGCTTGGTAAAAACCATCTTGCTCTCTAAGCTGAATAAGATCAGTAAAAGACTCTAGCCATACGCCCACTTTCTCGCGAACAATTCTACTTTGCATGTCAAATTGAGCATTACCTTGGCGTAGTTTATTGCCTTGATATTGTTCAAATTCTTGATCTAATCGAGAAATAGACAACATTGATATTGCCAAGCTTAATACCATCAATGCACTAACAACCAGCATGAAAAGCTTTATCGATACACTCATAAAACTAACTTTCATCATTAGAACCAGTACATAAATTGAATGGCCCAAACCTGCCAGTTTTTGCTGTTATTAGCGATAGGATCAGGCTGAACAATAGGAGACAACCTTGCAGCACCTTGCATCCAGTGATATTCAGCATTTACCCTAAAGTCACTTGAAAAATCATATGATAAGCCAATGACAGTATCATTGTGATAACCAAAATATGCCGGTACTAATCCGCCAGTATTTTGCTCTAGCTTGCTACCATTCTTATCCTCTTTATTATTGTAAAAACGCTCATGCCGCGCCATTATTGAAAGATCTTTTTGCAGTTTATAGCGTGCTTGTAGGTAATAACCTTGCCCTACTTCGTCACGATTAAAACCTGAAAAATAGAAGTCTTTAGTTATAAAGCGCTCTTGAAATAATTCCCCCGTGAACTCCCAAAATTCACCTTCATATAGCGCATTGGCAGTATAAAATTGAAAAGTAAAACTTCCATCCGAATAGTTATCAGCGTTCCCGCTATTATAGTTAAAAGTAGAGTCAAGCGCAGAAAATCCAAATCGCCATTGTGAGTTTGCAGGCCGCCAATACACACTGGCCTGTAAATCTAAATCATGCCCAAACTCACCAGTAGAAAGGCCACCAAGAATAACATCTGCTTGTTTATCGGAAATCGTACTTTTCCCTCGGCTAAAGTTAAAATCAATTTCTCCAAGACTGTCATCGCTATAGCTTAATTTTGCTGCAACGCCATCGCCACCAACGGCAATATCTCTAAAGCCGTCGAAATATACGACTTGAGGAATAATAATTGAAGGACGCGCAAACGGGATATCACGCGTACTTGAGTACAGCCAATGATTATTTTTAACTCTGCCAAAATAAAATGAAGCTTGCCAAGCATCATTATGAAATGCGTCCCACTCTAAAAGTAAGTAATCTAATCGCATACCCGCGTGGTAACGATTACCACCATTTAGATAAACAGCTTGTCCTGCAACACGAAAATCATCATTAAGTTGATATGAAGCATTAAGCCCAACTTCTGTTAACTCTAATGAAACATTTTCATCAGCATTAATATAATTACTATTATTGGCATCGATAACACCTTGCGCCACGAAACCATGAACTTGCAATGATTCACTTTTCAATTCTGTTGCTGATGCAACAAAAGCCAGACAAAGATATCCGATAGAGCAAAGTAGCGTCTTTAACGTTCTACTCGTCAATTTTAATAATGTTAACATCTTTGACCTCCAACACACTTTCCACATAACCAATAGCACCTTTAGTCGACTTTATGGCCTCGACAAGCTCTACTTCACTCGAAACTTCAATAGGGGCAACACCATAGCCAGAAAATGTTAACTTATGCCAGATACGGTCAAGCTGGTAAGGAAACAACTGCAATTGCTCTTTACAGAATTTCTGATGAATAAGGTTATCACTAGGCAACACATAAACGACAATTGGTGTACCATTTTTCCAATGTACTTGGCGCATAGAAAATATTCGGCGCAACTGTGTCGTCGACAACGAAACAGTTTCGGCCGTACTATTTGAGATAATATTTATTGCTTGTACTTGAGATGTAAATAGCAAGATAACGAAAGCAAAAAGGGTAAATATGACTTTAATAACTTCATCCTTGTTTTAAACATAGAACGACATGACAACATTTAACCATGGAGCCAACTCCCAGCACCTAAGTTAAATCAATGAATTAATTAAAATTACTACAATATTTAGTTTAGTAAACTTATTCTCAGTTACAACGTATTATTCCCCTAAATACACCGTCTAAGTGATTAGACCAGTATTTTGCTGCTATATTCTGCGAAAACACTATAATAATCGTCTAATTGTATTAAATACGGTATTTTGCTAAATTTTGTACAAAATCATATATAAATATGACATGATGACAGCATTAATCAACGTTAAAGGTGTTTTTACCGAAGATGACTACAAAGTTTAACATTTTAGTCTTAAATGGTCCTAACTTGAATATGTTAGGTAAGCGTGAACCCGCTATTTATGGTTCATTATCACTGGCTGAGATTATGACAAATTTACAGCGTATTGCCAATGAGGTAAATGCTGAATTAAGTCATTGTCAGTCAAATGCCGAACACGTATTGATTGATGAAATTCATCAAGGCTTTGAGAAAGTAGATTTTATTATCATTAACCCTGCTGCTTTTACTCATTCCAGTGTCGCGATTAGAGATGCCTTGTTATCGGTTAACATTCCGTTTATTGAGGTTCATTTGTCAAATGTTCACGCACGTGAAACGTTTAGACAACATTCATATTTATCAGATATCGCCATAGGCGTTATCAGTGGCTTAGGTGCAAATGGCTATGAGTTTGCTTTAAAAGCAGCCGTTTCGCACCTTGAAAAGCAGTAATTAACAACTAAAGTGCCTTAGGCATTTTAGTCATTCAAAACATAAATTTAATAAATATTAAAAGGTATTCAAATGGATATTCGTAAAATAAAAAAGTTAATTGAGTTAGTTGAAGAGTCTGGAATTAACGAATTAGAGATCTCTGAAGGTGAAGAGTCAGTACGTATAAGCCGTGGCGGCACAGTTGTGCAAGCAGCTCCTATGATGCAAGCTGCACCAATCGCAGCGGCACCAGCAGCGGCAGCACCTGCGGTAGCCGCGGCACCAGCAGCTCCAGCATTATCAGGCCATCTTGTTCGCTCTCCAATGGTTGGTACTTTCTACGCTTCTGCTTCTCCTGATGCCCCTGCATTTGTTGAAGTTGGTCAGCATGTTAACGCTGGTGATACTTTATGTATCCTTGAAGCAATGAAAATGATGAACCAAATTGAAGCTGACAAGTCTGGCGTAATCAAAGAAATTTTAGCATCAAATGAAGATGCAATTGAATTTGATCAACCGCTATTCATCATTGAATAATCCCATATACATCAACGCATAAGGGTCATTCTATGTTAGATAAAGTTGTTATCGCCAACCGAGGCGAAATTGCACTAAGAATCTTACGTGCATGTAAAGAGTTAGGCATTAAAACAGTTGCTGTGCATTCAACTGCAGACAGAAACTTAAAGCACGTTTTATTAGCTGATGAAACCATCTGTATTGGTAAAGCGGCCGCACCTAGCAGTTACCTTAATATTCCAGCAATTATAACTGCTGCAGAAGTAACAAACGCGGTTGCTATTCATCCGGGTTACGGATTTTTAGCTGAAAATGCTGACTTTGCTGAACAAGTTGAGCAGTCTGGTTTTGCTTTTATTGGCCCTAAAGCTGAAAGCATTCGCATCATGGGTGATAAAGTTGCCGCAATTAAAGCAATGAAAGTTGCTGGTGTTCCTTGTGTACCAGGTTCAGATGGCCCACTAAATGATGACGAAGAAACAAATAAAGCCCATGCTAAACGCATTGGTTACCCTGTTATTGTTAAAGCCGCTGGTGGCGGTGGTGGTCGTGGTATGCGTGTTGTACGCACCGAAGAAGAACTAATCGACTCAATTGCTTTAACAAAGAGAGAAGCTGGCACTATTTTCAAAAATGACATGGTATACATGGAGAAATTCCTTGAAAATCCTCGTCATGTTGAAATTCAAATTATGGCTGATGGCCAAGGTGGCGCAATTCACTTAGGTGAGCGTGATTGTTCAATGCAACGTCGCCATCAAAAAGTGGTTGAAGAGGCTCCTGCACCAGGCATTACACCAGAAATGCGCGCAAAAATTGGTGAGCGTTGTTGTAAAGCTTGTATCGATATTAGCTATCGTGGTGCAGGAACATTTGAATTTTTGTACGAGAATGGTGAGTTCTATTTCATTGAAATGAATACTCGTATTCAAGTTGAGCATCCTGTCACTGAAATGGTTACTGGTGTTGATTTGATCAAAGAGCAACTACGTGTTGCCGCTGGTCAGCCATTATCTTATACCCAAGATGATATTAAAGTCGTTGGACATTCAATTGAATGTCGTATTAATGCTGAAGACCCACGAACTTTTATCCCTTCACCGGGCAAAATTACGCGCTTCCACCCACCGGGCGGTTTAGGCGTACGTTGGGATTCTCACATTTATGCTGATTATTCTGTACCACCACATTATGACTCTATGATTGGTAAATTGATCACTTGGGGTGATAACCGTGATGTAGCCATTGCTCGTATGCGCAATGCCTTAAGCGAATTAGTGATTGACGGTATTAAAACTAACATTGCTTTACATCAAGATATTTTAGATGATCAAGGTTTTGTTAATGGTGGTGCTAACATTCACTACCTAGAAAAGAAATTAGCTGAAACTGAATAAAGCTTTAACTAGTTTTGAATATAAGCCCTGCACCGCAGGGCTTTTTTATGTTCAGGATGAACTGTATTAAGCAATCACATGGATGTGAGTGAGCTGTTATGCCATGGATGGCGGTATTAAGCAATCACATGGAGTGAGTGAGCTGTTATGCCATGGATGGCGGTATTAAGCGATTACATGGATGTAAAAGAGCTGTTATGCTCAAGATAAACGGCATGTCGTGATATCATCGTGATAATGCAATACTTATTACGTATGAAAGATTTAAGAATATGACTGATTTATTAGAAAAACCTAGCCCTCCTGCAGATGACGATTGCTGTGGTGGTGGCTCTTGTAACCCTTGTGTGTGGGATCATTATTACGCTGAGCGTAAAAAATGGCGCTTACAACAAGTAGAATTAAAAGACGCTGCAGAATTACAAAAAGCACAAACTAGCGATTAGCTTAAGCCTGACATTGTCATTCATTGAATGTATCGTATTAATATATATTCAAACTACTTGAAGATGTAGTTTCAAGTAGTTTGGGTATAAGCTATTTAAAATAGTTAATCTGCCATTTTAAGCACTTTTGCAACTAACTTGTTAATACCACTTGCCGCTTCAACCAATGAAGTTGCTAGCATATAGGCAGGTGTTGAAACTAATTGTCGCTCTTCATCAACAACAATATCGTTAACCTCACAGCATTGGTGAACCAAACCGATATTGTTTAATGACTCAGCAAGTGCGGTATCATTGCCAATAGTTGCTGTAGCGTTTTTTCCGTAGATTAATGGGATCATTACTGGCGCAATGCACATATATCCCGCTGGCTTCTTCGCTTTTGCAAATGCTTGGCATACTGACAATACCTGTTCATTTATAGCGATAGCTTCACCATTAATGGCAAAATCAGATAAATTTTTTGCCGCCCCAAAGCCCCCAGGCACAATCAAAGCATCAAACTCATCAATGTAAAACTCGCTAAGATCTTCAGTATCACCACGAGAAATACGAGCCGACTCAACGAGCACATTTCGCTGTTCCTGCTCCATAACCTGACCGGTAACATGATTAATAACATGATGCTGATTGATATTCGGCGCAAAGCAACGATATTTTGCCCCTGCTTGTTCAATGGCAAGCAATGTTAGTACTGACTCATGTATTTCGGCGCCATCATAAACTCCGCATCCTGATAAAATTACTGCTATGTTTTTCATGCTTTATCCTGATTTTTTTCCATTATTTTATGTAACCTGAACTCTGGATAATGAGTGCTTGATATTAAAGTAGATTAACAACTTAGCTAGTGAAGTAAATACTATAGCAAGATAAACGCCTTATAGACGCCATCAATGCTTTATTTTATGCCATTTCCAAGGCAAAACGTTTATGAATAGCGAGCTATTTATCGACGTTTTAACGCAGAAAATGGATTAAAAGGAAGTATTGAGCAAGTGCTGCTTATCCAGAGTTCAGGTTATGGATTAATTGACAAACTAATACCGCAAGCACGGATACTAGCATTAAACCCGCAAATGGTAGTGCGCTGCCATCATAAAACACCGCTAATATTGGACCTGCTAAAGCACCAACACCAAAACGCAAAGTACCATTTACCGCCGTTGCGGTGCCAGTATGCTCAGTAAATTCTTGCAGAATAAGCGCATTAGCATTGACCGAAATCATCGATAAACTGCCCATTAACGGCAGAATTGCTACAACATGGTATGGCAAAGGTAACGACAAAATATTTGCTAAAAACAAACTTGTCGCTGCGGTTATTGACAACAAAACACCATAACTGAGCATTTTTCGTGAACCAATTCTTGTCACTAAGCGAGTATTAATAAAATGTGCGCTCATTAAAGCAAATACATTCAAGCCAAATAAAATACTGAAAGTAAATTCAGACACTTTAAACACAGTTAAATAAACAAATGGAATAGCAGTAATGTAGGCAAAAAAAGCTAACGATACCATCATTGATGAAATAAGATCTAAACGCGCTTTTTTATTACTAAATACAATTTTATAACGTTGAATAATACTAAATTCTTCACGTTTTTTTACTGACTTAACTTCTGGTAAAAAATAAAAGCTACAAATAAAAATGATCAGAGCATAAATAGCCAAAACGTAGAAAACCATTTGCCAACTATGCAGCAGCAACGCACTACCTATACTTGGGGCAATCATAGGCGCCATCATCATGATCATACTGACATAGGAAAGCCCTTTTGCCGTATCTTTGCCATAAAGTTGACTTATAATTCCTGGCACCACCACCGTGGCTGCGCTGCCAATAAAGGCCTGCAAAAATCGTAACGCGATAAACTGCTCAATATTTTGCGCATATGTTAGCATTAGTGTTGTCAGGATAAACCCTGTCAGCCCTAGCATCACTAAACCACGTCGAGAGTGTTTGTCGGCCATAGGACCAAAAACTAGCATACCTGCGGCATAGCCAAATAAATAAATACTTAAACTATTTTGCACCAAAGGCATTTGCGTGAAAAAATGTTCAGCTAATTTAGGCATTGCCGGCAAGTACATGTCTATCGCTAGCGGAGAAACCGCGATGATTGCCGCCAGCAACGGTAATAGAAATTTTAGTGATAATTGTGTCGAGTTATTTGGCACTCTATAATTGTCCTCATTTATAGTCTGTAGATTTTATTTTCAGTTAGCACAATCACCTAAGCGATTACGCATCAGGATATTGGTGTACTAATTTACCAAGCGTTTGAATGGCTTCATCAATACGTTCACACCACTGCACACCAAAACTTATTCGCATATAGTTTTTATACTTACCTGACGGGGAAAATATTTCACCGGGTGCAAAGCTAACACCTTGCGTAATCGCTTGGCTGAAAAATTGACTAGTATCAACATGAGAACGACATCGCACCCATATCACACTGCCACCTTGCGGCTTAGAAATACACACTTGTTCTGGAAAATGCTGAGCAATTAATGCCCGCATACGTTCACAGTTATAACGCAAGGTTTTGCGTAATACTTGTAAATGCCTATCGTATTCACCGCTCATTAAATAATCAGTTAATGTCCATTGCTGTAACATTGGCGTAGAACAAGACTGCGCACGTTTAATACGCTTAGCTTTTTCTTCAAATAGCCCTGGTAGTAACCAACCTACTCGATAGCCTGGTGCAGCCGTTTTAGAGAAAGAGGAACAAGTCAGTACTAGGCCTTTTTCTGAATACAGCTGTGCTGAAGTCGGTCGACGCTCGGTAAAATACAAATCGCTGTAAACTTCATCTTCAATAAGCGGAATATTATTGGCTTCAAGCAGCTCGACCATGTTTTTTCGCTGCGCATCTGTCATCATAGAACCCAGCGGGTTATTAATTGCCGTGGAAAATAAACAAGCTTTAACCGAATGCTGTTTAATAACACTGGCTAATTCAGGAACACAAACACCATCTTCAGGACTGGTATAAACTTCCAACGCTTTCATCCCTAAGCTTTCAATAAGTTCAATTAATCCAAAGTAACAAGGCGACTCAACAGCAATAACATCACCTCTTTCAGCAACACATTGCAATGCTATTGACAAAGCTTCTTGTGCGCCATTGGTAATAATTAAATCATTATGGTTTACCAACACGCCTTGTTCTTGATAGCGACAAGCCAAACTCAACCGTAACTTAGGGTCACCATTTACCGGACCATAACTTACCGCCTTTTCAGATACTCGGCTTAGCACTGAGCGCATTAATCTTGCCAGTGCTTTATCAGGTGGATGAGCATGTACAGGATTAGAAATACCTAGCGCTACAGAGTCAGGCATATGTACCGCATCATAAACTTGTTCAATTAAACTTCGACAGGATATCTCTGCTGGCTCACAACTCGCCCACTTTGCTCTTCGTGGCAGCAGTGTTCGTGCTTGTTTCGCTTTTAAATAATAACCCGATTGAGGACGAGCAGAAATAGTACCTTGTCGCTCAAGCTCAACATAAGCCTGCTTGACCGTTGGCACACTGATCTCAAATTGTCGGCTTAACTTACGCAAACTTGGCAATTTATCGCCTGCGCGCAAGGCACCAATTTTTTCTTGGTGTTCAACAAAGTCGATAACTTGTTGGTATAAAAACTCCGGTGCTGATTTATCAACTAATCGCATAACTGTATAGGTTGCATTTTCATTTTTCTGTGTATGTTATTAAAACAAAAAATCAGTAAACTGTCCATCCATCAAGATAAACAATTTATTTAGAACGGACGTAAATAACCAATAGTCAGTACTAACAATTAACGAGGAGAGGCACATGACATTTGCATATATCGCAAAAACAGTATTGAAGAAATGGATCACCACATTGTCGAAAAGAGGGTTTAGCACTCAACTTGTCAGCCATGAAACTCAAATAGCTTTGTCTTCTCATGTTAATAAAGTACCTGTTGATAACCAACACTGCGGCATTAAGTAATTTACAAACCTGATAGCGAGAAGTTAGCTCGCTATCCCTTTTCGATTTATTTCATAGGATTGTTATGAACAACACATTTCTATATATCGTTACAGTTGCTATTTGGGGCTCAACTTGGATTGCTATCAACTACCAATTAGGCGATGTTGCGGCAGAGGCATCAATAGTCTATCGCTTTGGGCTAGCTGCACTTATTCTGTTTGCTTATTGTAAATACAAACACTTACCTTTGAAGTTTTCATTGCAAAACCATATACAGTTTGCGATTTTTGGTATCACGCTATTTGGCTTTAATTATTATTTACTCTATTCGGCGCAGCAGCACATTAATTCGGCGCTCACTTGTATTGCCTTTTCAAGCATCATGTTTTTTAACGTTTTTAATGCCAGGATTTGGTACGGCACTAAAATAACCAAGCAAGTTTACCTTGGTGGTGCATTTGGGCTAATAGGTATAGTCACGCTTTTTTGGCCGCAAATTAATGACACAAAATTAGGTGCTGAAACACTACTAGGTTTGGGGCTATGTGTTACAGGAACGCTGTTTGCTTCCACCGGTAATATGCTATCAATGAGAAACCAAAAGCTACACTTACCGCTTATGTCGGCAAATGCATGGGGAATGCTCTATGGCTCAATATTTATGGCCTTGGTGGCAATTGTACAAGGTAAAAGCTTTAACTTTGATTATTCATTTTCTTACGTTAGTTCGTTACTTTACTTATCAATATTTGGCTCTGTCATTGCGTTTGGCTGCTACCTGACATTACTTAACCGTATTGGTACACATAAGACATCTTATGCATCAATTATGTTCCCTGCTGTTGCGGTGATTATTTCTACGATTGTTGAAGATTTCTCATGGACACTTTTTACCGTTACAGGTTTAACCTTTATTGTTATTGGCAACTTAGTGGTATTGGCTCGACCAAATAAATTAAAGGCAACAAGTAATCAGCTAAATTCAACCAATGAAAAAGATTTAAAAGAATCGAATTTAAATCAAAAAACTTTGAATACAGAAGCTTTATAGTTAGGTCTACTATTTTCCAAATGGTCAACTTTGTGCGCAGTACACTTATTACTAAGTGCCAATTGCACAACACGGCGCTGAACTCCTTCCTTTTCAGCGCCGTTTTTTATTCCCTTTATATAAAATGCACTAGACAATAATTACTAGTATTAAGTTAACAATCACTTAACAACATTTTACCAGCAATTTCTTTCACCAGCTTAGCTGCTAGCTGCGAGGTCATATTGTCGATGTCTTTGTTCGGATTGAATTCAACCACATCAGCGCCGACTAAAGGCGTATTAATTTGATGGATCATATTGATAACCTCTCGCGTTGTTAGCCCGCCGGGCTCTCGATGCGAAACTCCAGGTGCAAAGGCAGGATCGATGCCATCGATATCAAGTGATAAATACACCGGATGTTCAAAAACTAAAGGCTGTGATAATGGCCAGTGCCTCATTTCTAACGATTCAACACTAAACTTGGCAATTTGTTGTTCTTGATGCAGGTTCAGTGTTCGTATACCAACTTGTACTAATCGCTCGCAAAGCCCATCTTCCATTACACGTGCAAAAGGACAAGCATTTGAATAACGATTCCCTTTGAACGAGTCATATAAGTCTGAATGCGCGTCAATATGTAATATCGTTAACTGATCAAAATGTTTACGATAACTTTTTAGCACTGGATAACTAATACTGTGGTCACCACCTAAGGTCACTAAACGGGTATTGTTAGACAACAACTGATCACAGCGTTGCTCAATTGCCACGATAAAGTTTTCCGGCACAGTAACATTAATATCGCCAGCATCCAGCCACCGATCAGACTCTCGTAAGTTTATGCCTAACTCAGTTGAGCCATTAAGTGAGCCATGGCTTAGCACGTCGCGAATAACGCTTGGTGCTAAAGCAGGTCCTCGTTCAAATGAAGAATTTTCATCGAATGGCACACCTAATAAGGCAACCTTAAATAAATCACTTTTTGTCATTTATTACCTGTTTATTAGTTAGCGCCAATCGGAGAGCCTGGCGGTAATTTTATTTTCGATACCGGCGTAGATAGCTTGTCATGGCTTAAACTGTAATTAATTTGATTTGCTAACAAAGTGAACTGAGCGCGAGAGCCTTTATATTTTCTCGTGCTACGTTTATCGCTTAACCATTGTGATAATTCAGTTAAGGTTAAATATACTTCAGCTCGCACTTCAGGCACTACATTTTGGCTATGCCACAACGCTAATAAGTGTTCTACCAATTGCTGGTTTACGCGTTGCTGTACCAATAATGCGGTAGATTTTTCCGCATCTGCTTGTAACGTCGCATCAATAAGCTCGTTAAATAACTGCCCCACAGAAGGGATATCATCATCAAGCATGGTTTGTTGTTGTAGTCTCGCTAAGCGCTCTGCATTAAGCAGTAATGACAAAGTATGCTTGGCGCTAGCTTCTGCTGCACTTATTGGATCAAACGTTAAACCGGTATTGCTAATAAAACTTTCTCGGTTACGACTGTAGCCATAGGCTTTTGGTGGAATTAATGCAGTAATTTTCGCAGGTAAAGTTAAAGTATCAGGTGATAAGGTTAACAACAGAGCTTTAAGTGCTGCATGTTGCGACTTACCTGAAACCATTTTTTGCTGGTTAGTAAATTCTTTACTTCGCAACTGATAGCCGTAATCAACACCGGCAATAAGCTTAGCAGTAGCTTCCACTTGAAAACGATGAAAATTATAAATTGGCACTAATACCAGTTCCAGTTCTGACATTGGAGTGCCAACAGGAATACTGTTCAAACCAAAATTTTCTAAGGCAAGCTTTCTAACCTCTAATACCCGAGTTAACTCAGCTGCAGCATTTTTACCGTTATCCCACAAATGCCCTGTTGCATGCGATCCTGATTTCGGGCGTGCATCTGGATCAGAAACATACTCTAATCCTTTCTGTTGAGTCGATTTAACTAACTCTGCAAGATATTGCCCTTCTTGCGCTTTTTCAACATCAGCATAGCCATAAGCAATAACGAATTTATCCCAATCACCAATATCTTCTGCGTAAGCATTTTCTAAGCTAATTTGATCATCTTTAATCGTTATTAACGGGTGTGGATAATCCATAACAGAAGCTCGGTCGTTAACACTGGCAGCAAAGTTATGGGCGATGCCTAAGGTATGCCCTACTTCATGCGCTGATAATTGACGAATACGTGCTAATGCCATTTCTTTCATCGCACTGGTATCGGTATCCGTAGTTTTAAAAGGCGATGTTAAGCCTAATGCTATTAAATAGTCTTGGCGTACGCGTAAAGATCCTAACGTCACATGACCTTTTATAATTTCCCCCGTACGAGGGTCAATAACCGAAGAGCCATACGACCAACCGCGTGTGGCACGATGTACCCACTGAATTACGTTGTAACGTACATCCATTGGGTCAGCATCACTAGGTAACATTTTCACTTGAAAGGCATTTTCATAACCAATAGCAGAAAATGCTTGGTCCCACCAACGAGCACCATCTAATAAAGCGCTTTTAACTGGCTCAGGCACGCCAGCATCTAAATAGTAAATAATAGGCTCAACCGCTTCACTAACTTTTGCTTGTGGATTTTTCTTGTTTAGGCGATGACGAGGAATATTGCGTTTGATTAAAGGCTCATCAATAGCGCTGGCATAGTCAGCATATGAGTTTTCCCAGAAACCACTGTAAGGATGAAATTGACGGGTTTTATAACCATCATCCGGTAACTTAACTAAAGAATGATGTAAATTCACGGTAACGGCTGAAGCATCAGGGGTGACTGAGCGTAAATGAGCACCAGCTTTTGAGCCTTTATAAGTAACGGTTGCTTCTAATTCAGTATTATTTGGGAACGCTTTTGTACGTTTTGCATAAACACCACTGCGTGTTGCATCAATACTATAACTGCCCTGCTTTCTACGCTTTAACTGTTCAGATAAGTTATGAATATCTGACAATAAAAATGGCGTGTAATCAATAAGGGTTTTACTGTTATCTGCCGAATTTTTGCTGACCTTAAAGCCCCAAATAATTGAGCTAGCAAACGCTTCATCAATGGCTTGTTTCTCAAGTTCATTATCAGTATCAGCGCGGTAATAAGTATTAAGCTGGCGTAAAAATACTTTTTCACCTACTTTTTCAAAACGCACTAATCGTGTATCGCCCAATTGGCCGCGGTCTAAACCAATATCATTAGAACCAACACCATGCGGCAAACCACTTTGAAATAGAAACTCTTGTTGAAAGTTTTCTATTTCTAAAAACACTTTCCCTGTTTTATCATCAAGATAAAAAGAAAAGTAACCTTGATGGTGCTGCTTGCCTTTAATGAAATCAGCATAAGTTGTTTCTGTTTTTGCCAGCACTTGTGTGGATAACACACTACAGATACATAAAACTATTACCCTAATAAAAAACCTCATTCCATATCCTTGCTATCAGTAAAAATTAAAATAATTAGAAGTACTGAAAATACTCATATTCTTGTTATAATCGACGTAAAAGTAATCTTGAAAGTTTTCAAGATTACTGAATACAACAATTAAAGCAACTTTTGATGCCTTGATGATACATCATTACATCGAAAATTAAATACAATATACAATTTACTCTTATAATAAGAGCCCGACTCTAAAGTGATTAGGTAACCCGATGCAACGACTAGCTCCAGCTTTACGTGAAGACAATGTACCGTTAGATTTAATTTCATTAATAAAAACTATTCTAGCCGCCACTAAAGAAATTTCATTCCGCGTCAGCCAAGCTCACTTAGGTGGTTTAATGGGCTCGACTTTGGATGAAAACATTCAAGGTGAAGTGCAAAAGAAACTTGATGTTGTTGCTAATGAACTTTTCAAAGATATTTTATTAGAGTCTGGTTTTGTTAAAGCCATATCATCAGAAGAAGAAGATACCTCAGTAGGTGGAGATAAAGACGGCAAGTTTATTGTTTCGTTTGACCCACTAGACGGCAGTTCAAATATCGATATTAACTCGTTAATTGGTACTATTTTCTCAATTCATGAAGCGCCAAAAGATGCTGAACCTTCAGACCCTGATATGTTCAAGCAATCAGGAAATCGTCAGGTTTGTGCTGGTTACGTGCTTTACGGCCCGTCAACCATGTTAGTAATGACAACGGGTAGCGGTACGCATTTTTACGTTTTAGACCGCACTCATGGCGGTTACTTATTAGTTGAACGTAACGTACAAGTACCACAAGACACGCAAGAGTTTGCTATTAACATGTCAAATCAACGTTTTTGGCAAGAACCAATGCAAAACTACATTAGTGACTTACTAGCAGGTGATACTGGTCCTCGTGGTAAAAATTTCAATATGCGTTGGATTGCTGCAATGGTAGGTGATATTCATCGTGTATTAACACGTGGCGGTTTGTTTACTTACCCAAGCGATAATCGCAACCCAGAAAAACCATACAAATTACGATTAATGTATGAAGCTAACCCAATGAGCTTTTTGATTGAACAAGCAGGTGGTTTAGCAATGACCAGTGAAGGCCGCATTATGGATATTGAGCCAAGTGACATTCATCAACGTGTTGAAGTTATTATGGGTTCAAAAAATGAAGTGGAAGCTTGTTTAGGTTACTACAAGTAAGCACTCAAATAATACCAATAAGCTTACTCAAGCTTAATAATATAAACACCTGAAAATATTCAGGTGTTTTTCTTTATAGCACCTATACTTTTCCTTATTCACTAGCTTCGCTTGCTTTTTACTCTATTTGTACAATATTAAAGCTTAGCAACTGTAATTATTACGTTTTTGTTACAAAAAAAGTACCTGTCAGCCTGTAAGATGTGACTTATGTCACGTATAGTGCCCAGGTAAACTTTTATCAAATTCTTTTATCAAGGAAGATAATATATGAGTCATATCACTACGTTCGAGCGCACTTTTACTCCTCAAGAACAACTTGTTTCAACCACAGATTTAAATGGCACCATTACTTATGCTAATGCAGAATTTTGTGAAATTGCCGGATACAGTCTTGAAGAATTAGTTGGACAGCATCACAACATTGTTCGTCATCCTGATATGCCAAAAGCTGCATTTAAAGATTTATGGGAAAAACTAAAGCGCGGTGACTCTTGGCGAGGAATGGTTAAAAATCGCTGCAAAAATGGTGATTTTTACTGGGTTGATGCCTATGTTACACCGTTATTTGAAAGTGGTGAGATTATTGGCTATCAGTCAGTGCGTGCCTTTCCTGATGAACAACAAAAAGTACAAGCACAGGCACTGTACGACAAACTAAATAACAATAAAGCCATAGTAGATTTGCATGCCAATATTCGACTCAAACGACTAACCGCTTTTACCTTTGCATTAGTTGCTATTGCGCTTGATTGGACATTAGTCGGAACCGCAACCTCAACATTAATACTATTGGGTTGCTTAGCACTTTTAACCTTTGTTTTCGCAGAAGAGTTAATACTATTGCCTAATCAGCTCGCAAAAACAAAGTCATTGTTTGATAGCCCTTCTCGTCTTATTTATTTAGGCAAGGGCATTCTCAGTATCATCAATTACCCAGCGGAGCTTTATAAAGCGCGCATAAAAACAGTGCTAGGACGCAGCAGTGATTCTGGTAGAAAACTAGCAAAACTTGCCGATGAACTTGCCCATACTTCAAGTGAAATGCTTAACGGTATTCAAGAAGAAAATGAGCATATTGGCCAATTCGCTACCGCAATAACACAAATGAGTGCAACTATTAGTGAAGTTAGCCAGAGCACGTCATTAGCTCATGATAAAGTGGTAGAAGTTCAAAACGATTGTTTAAACAATATAAGCACAATAGAATTCAGTGAAAGCAAAATTAATCAATTGGCTAATGATGTTGAAGATGCTGCTAATAGTGCCTCTGGTTTAGTAAGTGATGTTAATAATATATCTACCGTAATGAGTGAAATTCAAGGTATTGCTGATCAAACCAATTTACTAGCGCTTAATGCAGCTATCGAAGCAGCAAGAGCTGGCGAACAAGGCCGAGGTTTTGCCGTAGTTGCTGACGAAGTCAGAACTCTGGCAAGTAGAACACAAAGTGCCACCGAGCAAATTCAACTATCTGTACAGGAGTTACAAAAAACCTTAAATAGTTGGAACCAAGTTATGTTGGACAATAAAACCAGTGCCGATGAATGCTCTGCTGATTCGAAAACAATCAAACAAGCCATGCAAGGGATTATTGCCAATATTCAAGGTGTTAATGATATGACCGCGCAAATAGCGACAGCATCAGAAGAGCAAAGTGTGGTTGCTGAGCAAATAACTAAAGGTATTCATAATATTGATGCCATTTCGCAAAAAAACACTAAACTTGCCGGTGAAGTTACCAATAAAAGTATTGAAGTAAATAGCAACGCAGAAGCAATTGAAGAGCTTAGTGCCAACTTTAGTTAATAACTCAAGCGGTTCTATTTATTCACATTTAATTTTTACTACAGAATAAGTAAGCACGTGGTGCCAAGAAGTCGTGAAATAAGAGAAGTAATTGAGGGTAAGCTTGGATTATTAAGGTGTTAAATAAAGAAGCTTATTGAAACTTAAAAAGATATTTTATAGTGAAACTACGATGAATAACGCATAGGTAAGTATTTACGTTCAACGTATCTACTTACCTACTTGTTATAATTATTACTTAAACAGCAACAACTTTGTTTGCACATGGTCCTTTCTGACCTTGGCCAACTTCAAACTCAACTGCTTGGCCATCTGCTAAAGTAGCGTATTCGCCACCTGATTGAATTTCTGAATGATGAACAAATAAATCTTTGCCTCCATCTTCTGGAGTTATGAACCCAAAACCTTTATCCGCATTAAACCACTTAACTATACCTTTACTCATAATATTCTCTTTATCGTCGGTGAAAAATAAAATTCTAATTCACTATCACCATACAAAATCAGAATTTAGTTGCGCCGATTTAAATAGCAAATTGCTTTGCTAATTTAACGAAGCTTACCATGCTTATTTTTCATACTAGTCACCTTTCGCGCTATAGCAAGTAAGTCTGGTGAAATATCAGCTGCACCTTCTTTTATTAGCTTGCTAACATCACCTGACGAAAACAATGAACCACGTTCAGATTTCACACCTAAAGATCTAACAAAATCCTTTGTTTTGCCTGTACTAGCCGTATCAATATATTTGAGGATCACTTGTTCATTAAAGCTTTGTGGTTCTTGTTTTAATGTCGAAATTTGTTCAGTTAGCGATACAATTTCTGACTCTAATATTTCAATTAATTCGGCAATATCAGTATATGGTTTCATTTCGTTACTCAGCTATTATTGGGTTATCTGACGATAAATATGGTTTCTATAATGGTCGTATAGCAAAAAATTTAAGAAGCTTTTAACTCTTCTAATAAATCATGAATTTCTGCTTTTAGTTCTTTATCGACAATTTTATTACAACTAATTTTTGCTTGCTCTAATGCTTCAATTGCACCGGTTTTATCATCTAACTCGACTTTTAAAGCGCCGATAGCAAAGCCAATTGAAGAACGGAAATCTTTATCATTAATAGCTTCAGCTTTAACTAACGCTTGTTGATAAATAGTAACGGCCAGTGCCAAGTCGTCAGTAAAATCAGCCAATGTTTCCCATTGCACAGGATGGTCTTTATCCGTATTTTCATGCTCTTCACACAATTGCTTTAATTCTAAATAATAACCATCAAATCTTGATTGATTTTTTTGTTGAACAGCCGCCAGCAAGTTGTCAGTAAGTGAAAGTACTCGCTTGTATGTTTTTGTATTCATGATGTGGCCTTATCGATAATGATTAACTTAGCTTCAAGCAGGATTATAAAGCTTTTGGCGCAACTAAACACAAACTTAATCATTATTGATAACAGTTATGAAAATAATAACTTGGAATTACTTCAAACACTCAGCGCAGCAACACAATAAAAACCTCATAACGCTTAAATGCAAGCAAAAGCTATCAGATATTATTCCATTTATTCTTTTCACTTCCACAAGTTAAAAATAATTAGTTTAGGTAATTTCATCTTACTCTCCTCGAAAATACCAAAGTAAAATCCCATTACAATTTGTTTATAAATTGCACTTGAAGAATTAAGTCTTGTGACAAAAATCACAAATAAATCGGTTTTTGGGCTACAAAAGCTTGACTTAGATCAAAAATGGATTACAATTTTCACAAATTACTGAAAATTCAGAAAGGACTGTAATAGTGAAAATTACACCTATGACTCAATCATTGGTATTGCACTTTGGTGAAATGGGTTCGCGTTGGGGGTTAAACCGCACACTTGGCCAAATGTATGCCGTTATCGTATTAACTGAAGCGCCGTTAAACGCCGACCAAATCAGTGAAGCACTGCAAATATCACGTTCAAACGTCAGCATGGGTTTAAAAGAATTAAAATCTTGGAACCTGATCAAACTGCAGCATATTCCAGGGGATAGAAAAGAGTACTTCTCTGCTCCAAGCGATATTTGGGAAATTACTCGTACCTTAGTGGTTGAACGCAGAAAGCGTGAGCTTGACCCAACATTATCAACCTTGCGTGACGCACTGATGGAACAGCCAAGTAATGAATCTGATGAATATGCCCAAGTACGTGTTCAGCAAATGCATGACTTGATGGAAATGGTGACCTTGTGGACCAACGAAATGCAAGGCATGTCATCAGAAAAGCTCTCAGCGTTACTTAAGTTAGGCGAAGGCATTAGCAAAATTTTAGACGTAAAAGACAAATTACTACTGAGGTAGCTACGGTTATTGCCACCTCATAATTTAAATAAGCTCGGTAACTCAATCAAACTGACATAACCAACATTAGCTAAGTGGAGTACATAACGTGTTAGATGCAGCAGCTATCGCTAATGACACAAGTTTCATGCTTTCACGCATCCAATTTGCGACTAACATTAGTTTTCATATTTTATTTCCTACCATCAATATCGCCTTATGCTGGATATTGTTGTTCTTTAAAGTGCGCTTTAACCAAACCCAAGATGAAAGTTGGTTACGCGTCTACCGGTTTTGGGTGCGAATATTCGCCTTAACCTTTGCTATTGGCGTGGTCAGTGGCATCACCATGTCGTTCCAGTTCGGTACCAATTGGCCGGGCTATATGGAAACTGTTGGCAATATTGCGGGGCCATTATTAGGCTATGAAGTGATGACGGCCTTCTTTTTAGAAGCTTCATTTCTTTCTATTATGCTGTTTGGCATGGACCGAGTGTCTAATCGCGTGCATACCATCGCAACGGTACTAGTATCATTTGGCACAACGTTATCAGCCTTTTGGATTTTGTCACTCGATTCTTGGATGCAAACGCCCGCAGGCTTTGAGATGATAAATGGTGTCGCCCACGTTACTAGTTGGGTAGAGGTCATTTTTAATCCTTCTATGCCTTATCGTTTAATGCATATGTTATTGGCATCAGGTTTAACCTCAGCATTTCTAATTGCTGGTATTTCAGCATATAGATTGCTTAAGGGCGATAATAAGAAGTCTGTAAAACAAGCACTGAACTTTGCCGTAGTTTTAGCCGCATTACTTATTCCTTTGCAAATATTCGTAGGGGATTTACATGGCTTAAATACCTTTAAACACCAGCCAGCGAAAGTCGCGGCAATGGAAGGTGTATGGGAAACAGATAGCGGTATTCCATTGTTATTATTTGCGCTGCCCGATGAAGAGAAACGTGAAAACAGCTTTGAAGTGAAAGTACCGAATGTCGCTAGTTTAATTTTAACGCATGATGCTAACGGAGAAATTCAGGGTTTAAATGACTTTGTGGATGAACACCCACCCGTTGCGCCAGTGTTCTTTAGCTTTCGTATAATGATAGGCATCGGCGTATTGATGCTATTGTTTTCATGGTTAGCAACCTACCAATTTGTCATTAAAAAGTGTTACCCCACCTGGTTATTAAAAACAGGCATCGCCATGACATTTTCTGGCTGGCTTGCAACATTAGCGGGTTGGTACGTTACCGAAATTGGCCGACAGCCATACCTAGTAACGGGTATATTGCGCACTAAAGATGCGGTAACGACCACACCACCAGAAGACATCGCCTTATCATTGACCTTATACGCGGTGATCTACGGCTTCTTACTTATCGCTTATATCCGTACTTTATTTGTCATGGCAAATCGGGCAGTAATATTAGAAGAAAGTAATACTTCATTAACAGGTAAAGAGCTTTTTTCTGAGGTAAATGAACAAGTAACAACCAATGAAGGAGTAGCAAAATGAATGTTACATCAGTAGATTGGCTACCTATGGTATTCGTTGGACTTATGGGTCTTTCGTTTTTAATTTACGCTATTCTTGATGGTTATGATTTGGGTGTTGGCGTGCTGTTACCATTAGATAACCAGCAGCAACGCGACAGTATGATCTATTCTATTGGCCCTTTTTGGGATGCCAATGAAACTTGGTTAGTAATGGCGATAGGCTTATTGTTAATCGCTTTTCCTAAGGCTCACTCCGTAATATTTCAGGCATTATACTTGCCGACAGCATTGATGTTAGCAGGGCTTATTTTGCGTGGTGTATCATTTGACTTTCGAACGAAAGCACCGAGTATTGATAAGAAAAAATGGGATTATGCCTTTAAGTTTGGCTCTCTATTAGCCACGTTAACCCAAGGTTACATGCTGGGGCGCTATATCACCTCATTTGAAGATTCATGGTTAAGTATTGGCTTTTCTGCTTTATCAGCTATTTGTGTCACGGCTGGTTATTGCTTTATCGGCGCTGCTTGGTTGGTGATGAAAACAGAAGGCGAATTGCAACGCAGAGCCGCAAAGTGGGCAAAACTTACTAACGTATTAATGGCGGTTGGTATTCTTGCGGTATGTTTAACAAATCTGCTCATTGATCAGCAGATTATGGACAAATGGTTAGGCGGTATGCAGGTACTAATTTTGATTCCAATTACCTTACTACTTGGTTTTACTTTTATTACCGTTCATTTGTATTTAGATAAAGTGCCAATGGAAAATGACCTTGGCTGTTGGTTTCCATTCTTAGCAGCAATCATTCTATTTATCATGTGTTTTTGCGGTTTAGCGTATAGCTTTTATCCTTACATAGTACCATTTAAAATGACTATTTTTGATGCCGCGAGTGCTAGAGAATCATTGTGGTTTATCTTTGTTGGCGCCGCTGTCGTTCTACCAATGATTATTGGTTACACGATATTTTCTTACAAAGTATTTTGGGGTAAAACCACTAAGTTAAATTACTAGTCAATGTCACACGCATATAAAAAAGCCCAAGTTTCTTGCTAACTTGGGCTTTTATTATCTAAGAAAGGTTATGTTTATTTACTTTCATCTTCTTTTTTAGTTTTAGCTTTTTTCGCATCTAGTTTAGCTTTATGATCTAACTTGTAGTCTGGCATTGCTTTATTACCGTCCATTAAGTAGTTATCCATCCAGCGCATTAAACGTAAGCTGTAATCATATTGCGCTGCGGCTTTACGGTTACCATGACCTTCACCTGGGTAGTACACTAAACGCACATCTTTACCTTGTACCTTCATGTAACGGTACATTTCCATTGATTGTGCTGGGTGTACACGTGGGTCATCTTTACCGTGCATAATTAACAACGGCGTTTTTGACTGATGTGCCCAGTAAATTGGGCTACGTTCTAGATAATACTGCCATTTGTCCCAAGGGTAAGAACGCGCATGTACCAAGTGCATTTCGTTAGAAATATCAGTCGTACCGAACTTAGATAGTTGATTTGAAATACCAACAAACATCACGCTCGCGGCAAAATGTTCAGTCAATTTAGTTGCCGCCCAAGCAGAAGCATAACCACCGTAAGAGCCGCCCGTAATACCGACACGCTTAGTATCAACTAAACCGGTTTCAACCAAATAGTTTTTCATATCAACTAAGTCATCAAACTCTGCGCCAGCATAATCATTTTGACCAAGTTTAGAGTACTCAACACCTTTGCCTGTTGAACCACGGTAGTTTGGATAAAATACCGCATAACCACGTGCAGCACCCATTTGACCTGGTTTAGAATAAGCAGTTACCCAACCGTTTTTCTCATGGCTTTCTGGACCACCATGCACTTGCATAATTAATGGGTAGCGCTGACCTTTTTTATAATCTAACGGGTAAACTAAAATACCACCAACTTCAACACCATCACGTGCTTTCATGGTGATAGATTCTTGCTTAGCAAAACGTTTATCTTTCAACCATGGATTAGAGTCAGTAATTTTACTCAGTTTTTTGCCTCGAACGACAAAAGCTTCATTTGGATGTTTAGCACTATGGCCTTTAACAGCGAGTGTTTTATCTGACTTTGACAGTGATAATGCAGAAGCAATAATTTTTCCTGCTTTGACTAGCGTTTTATAGCTGTGACTATTGGGTTTAATATTCGCGACAATGCTTTCAGTACCAATATTAGCAATAAAGTTTAATTTATTACTTTTATGTGACCATTCAATATCAGAGACATGGCCAGCAAAGTTTGGTAACCAATCTTGTATTTCACCGGTTTTAACATCGGCTAAATATAAACGCCCCGTGGCAGGGTCATGCTTATCTTCTGCGCCAATAACCGCAATATGTTTACCATTATGAGAGAATTCTGCGGTACCTAACTTACCTTCGGTAGCAATCGACATTGTGATTTTTTGATCAGCCAAATTCATTACATGCCATTGAGCTTTAGTGTATGAATCATCAATCAATGCAGTTGGTTGCGTTTTAACAAGTAGTTGCTCGTTATCAGCAGCCCAATTCATATCGCTAACATAACCAGCAATATCTACAGCATCTAACTTAACTGCTTTATCTTGTACGGCTAAATCAGTAATAAATAATTGCTTATTTTTTAAGTCCATTTCATAAACTTCAGCTTTAAAGCCAAGTTCTTTTAGTTTTTTCTCAGACTTATCTTTTGCAGGCATAGCTAAAAGTGCCACCTGCTTGCCATCAGGGCTAATGTCATAACGGCTAATAGAGGTATCTTTTAAGCCCATTACTTTTTGGCGTTCACCACCATTAACTGGAATACGGTAAAGTTGAGTAAACTTTTCACCTTTAAATTTTGCTAGAAAGTAAACAAATTCACCATCTGCTGACCATTCTAAAGCACCAACATTAACTTTACCGGTTATGAATGGCTTAGCATTGCCTTTCGTGTCAGTAATAAATAAACCACTATAACTGCTACCATTTTTATCTACATATAGTTCACGTGGCAGTGTGCGGGTAAAAGCGATGTGATCGCCACTTGGGCTAATAACACTGTTGCGTACTGATTTTACTTTCGGGATATCTTCGATAGTGATCACATCACTCGCCAGTGCACTCACACTCGCCAATGACACTAGCGCCACTAATGATTTTAATTTCGACATAAGTTCCTCAATTGAAAAGGCTATCCATAATATAAGCCGTTATTTTGAACAAAAATTATAATAATTACCTGCCAATATTAGCGTAATAAAATAAATCCTTAAAGCGTTACCCTAACAGCTATTAATTGATATCAAGTTTCCATAGTTATTCATACCAAAGTTGTATGAAAAGACTGCAAATGACAACTAGGCGGACAGGACAGTTTTTTGCTAGAATACGCGCCATATTATTGATAACACCGCTAACGATAAGTCGTTATTCGGTAAATGGCGCTCGGAGATAACAGTTTATGTCAGCTTATGCAGTAGGACACAAAGTTCCTGATTCAGATTCAATTTGTTCAGCAATTGCACTTTCATATTTAAAGAATACTATTGGTGAAGACGTTAAACCGGCTCGTTTAGGCGAGCTTTCACCTGAAACTTTATTTATTTTAGATAAATTTGGTTTTGAACAACCAGAACTTAAAACAAGTTTTGCTGATACTGACGGCATTTATGTTGTTGATCATTCAGACCGTATTCAAGGGCCTGACGATATTGATGACACAACAATATTAGGTATTATTGATCATCATAAATTAGGTGACATTACGACCTCTACGCCGTTAGAAATTTGGGTACGTCCTGTTGGTTGTACTAATACCATCATCAAAATGATGTATGACTTTCACGGCGTAGCAATTCCAAAAGACATTGCTGGCGCTATGATGTGTGCAATTTTATCTGACACAGTAATTTTCAAGTCACCAACTTGTACAACTGCTGATATTAAGTGTGTTGAAGCATTAGCAGAAATTGCTGGTATTGAAGATTACAAAGGCTTGGGCATGGAAATGTTCACGGTTAAATCTTCTGTACAAGGCACGCCAGTACGTGAATTAGTATTGCGTGACTTTAAAGATTTCAACATGAAAGATAACATTGTTGGTATTGGCCAATTAGAAGTTATCGACCTTGCACTATTTGACGAAATGAAAGCTGATTTGCACGCTGACTTACAAGCGGTAAAAGAAGAAGGCAATCGCCATACAGTAATGCTGCTACTTACTGACATTATGAAAGAAGGGTCGGAGCTATTAGTGGTTAGCGATGATGCAAGCATTGTTGAAAAAGCTTACGACATAACATTAACTGACGGTAAAGCTTGGTTAGACGGCGTAATGAGCCGTAAGAAGCAAGTAGTGCCACCATTACAAGATACGTTTGCTTAAGTTGTTATACGAAGAAATTATCTAGATAATTTCGATTAAAATTAAAAAGCCCAGCAATTGCTGGGCTTTTTGATATTCTACGCAACAGTTCTTTTTAAACGCTTATGACTTACCTGCGCGTGATACATATTCACCAGAGCGAGTGTCAATTTTAACTACTTCACCTATTTGCACAAATAGTGGTACGCGGATTACAGCACCTGTTACTAGTGTTGCTGGTTTGCCGCCAGTGCCTGCAGTATCACCTTTTAAACCTGGGTCAGTGTCTGTGATTTCTAACTCAACAAAGTTAGCTGGCTGCACTGAAATTGGCGAGTTATTCCATAACGTGATAGTGACGATGTCACCTTCTTTTAGCCACTTTTCATTCTCACCTACCGCTTTGTTTTCTGCTGCGATTTGTTCAAAAGTTTCATTATTCATAAAGTGAAAGAATTCACCATCAGCATAAAGGTAAGCTAATTCCACTTCCATCACGTCAGCGCCTTCAAGACTTTCACCTGACTTATATGTTTTTTCTAATACCTTGCCCGATATTAACTTACGAATTTTAATACGGTTAAACGCTTGCCCTTTACCTGGCTTTACGATTTCATTATCGATAATGTTACAAGGTTCACCATCAATCATTAATTTAAGTCCAGCTTTGAACTGGTTAGTGCTAAAATTAGCCATAATTATTATGCTCGCTCGTTCACGTTGTACACGTAAAGGTTAAAAATTGAATATAGAAATGCCGCAAATAATAACCCAAATCAGCGACAGATTGCACACTTCTTGGCAAAAAGAATTGGCAAATGTTATTACAGATCCAAAAACACTATTAGAATCGCTTGAAATTCCACCAGAAGAATACCAGCGCCACTTCAGCGCTCGTAAATTATTTCCGGTTAGAGTGCCCCGCCCATTACTATCTAGAATGAAAAAAGGCGATATAAACGACCCTATTCTAAAGCAAGTTATGCCACTAGATTCGGAGTTTACAATTACTGATGGCTATAGCCAAGACCCATTAGAAGAACATGATACTGTTGCGCCAGGTTTATTGCACAAATATAAGCATCGAGTGTTAATGATGGTTAAAACCGGTTGCGCCATCAATTGCCGCTATTGTTTTCGTCGTCACTTTCCTTATGCGGATAACAGCCCTAATAAAGTGCGTTGGCAACAAGCACTAAGCTACATTCAAAACCATAGTGAAATCAACGAAGTTATTTTTAGTGGTGGCGACCCATTAATGGCCAATGATGAGCATTTACTGTGGCTAATTAATGAAATTGAGCAAATTCCTCACGTGAAGCGTTTACGCATTCATACTCGTTTGCCAATTGTTATCCCGCAACGTATAACGCCAGCGTTGGTCAGCGCTTTAGCAAAAACAAGACTTAAACCAACTATCGTTTTTCATATCAATCATGCCAACGAAATTAATGAAGACGTTATTCAAGCAATTGAACCTTTAATTGCGGCAAGAATTCCATTATTTAATCAAAGTGTATTATTAAAAGACATCAACGACGATGCAAATACACTTGCTGAGTTGAGTGAGCAGCTATTTGATAGTGGTATTCAGCCTTATTACTTACATTTGTTTGATAAAGTCCAAGGTGTTGCTCATTTTGATATAAGTGAACAAGCCGCCAAAAAAATTATTTTGCAGTTAATGGCTATTTTACCTGGTTACTTAATGCCAAAACTTGTCAGAGAAATTGCTGGAGAGGCTAACAAAACGCCGATCAATTTGGCATAATAGCGTTATTGAACATACCAAACGAATATGAGTAATTATGAGCGAAGCTGTACACAAACAATTAATCGAAAACATTTCGATAATTTTAAAGAAGTCATTGGCAGCTGATGCCACATTAACGACATTACGTGAAGCTAAACAAGCAGGCTTTGCCGCGATATTTACCGCTGATGCAGGCTTTAAGTGTTCAGCTAACACTTTCCAACCTTATGTTGAAGAAGTGGCAAATGATTTAGTTTTTTGGCAAAAAACATCTGATCAACAAACGTTGATCACGATAGTTAAAAAAATTGAGCAACTATTTAACGTATTGAGTAAGTTTGAACAAAACTAAGCGTTTAAATTTCGACAACAAAAAACGCAGCTAAGCTGCGTTTTTTTTATTTCTAATGGCCGGAACCTTAAAGTAAAGAACTACTTAATAAAAGTATCTTTAAACCAATCATCAAGCATTTCTTTCTCATAACCAAATGACTGACTTCGATATTTAAGGCCATTGTGCATTAAAAAGCCCATATCTTTTAGCGAGACATCTTCACTTTTAACCACTGAGTTATCAGCATTTAACAGTTGATAAGAAAATTCGATTCTCGGAAAAAATATATTTTTCACCACTCGAATTCGTTTCATACCGCCATGATTAACATCACCGGCCAAATCGACATTGGTAATATCAAATACCAACTTTTGGTTTTCAGGTAATGTTTCCGCTAGTTTTGCAAAGTGCTTTTCAAAAGACTTAAAGGTTCTTTCTTTAAAATGCTTTCGATGTTCTTCACCAGCCTCAATATCAGAATATTTGTCTGGATTTGTCCATTTCACTTCAACGTCAGCAGCCTGCACATTAGTAAATGGCACTAACGCCGCGATACTCATTATTAAATACACTATTGATTTATTCATTACGTTATCCTCTTACACTGCTTACAGTATAGTAGACCTTATTAATAGAGAAAAGTGTGTATGAAATTGTTAAAAACAATTACCTTTTATGTTAATGGGATTTGTGAAATTGTGCTAACACCATATTAATAACATAGTTACGACGTTGTTCTCTTTCATCATCTGTTGCATCTTCTTGCACAAAGCCTTGTATTGCGCCATGCCATACACGTTGTCCGGTATTAGCGTCAGTAATAGAAATTAATATACTGCCCTTATTTAAGCCTTGGCTATCTTGTAACCCAGGAGTAATACCAAACTGTTCACTGATAGTTTTGTCATCTAAGTCTTCAGATAATGCTAAAACAAATCTGACATGAAATGCTGCTGAATTTGCATCTTGGACTTCTTGATAACCGTTACTATTCAAATTACTTTTAATACCTTCAGCGTAACGTTGGTAAGCAAATTTAATTTCACCGGTTTTATTAGACACCTTCTCAAGATGTTGAGGAGAAATACTGTATTTGCTACCAGCACTAAATTTTGTCGGTTCATCCCAAACGCTGGTCACGGCTAGATTCGATACACGAGACTCATTATTTACCGGCACCTGTACACAGCCTGACAAAATAAAAATAGCTAACAAAAATAATATTTTAACTGAGTGCATGTTTATAAACTCCTTGAGAGCCACAAAGTAAGGTTAATAACGCCATGTTGACTGAATAGTCTATAAATGTACATAAAATCAGCACGTTAATTTGCAACAATATGTAGCCCTGATACACCTTCGACAAAGGCTCGTATTTCAAACGCTGACAAGCACTGTAAAACAGATCATCCTTTATTTGATGTATATCAGCGTGATGAATTGAATTGATGTTATAAAACTCTTTTAATTATTCTGCCCAACTTGAGTTTAGTATGATTTCAAATGGTGAAAAAAACATAACGGCAAAAGATTTAGTACAAAAAAGTTTATTGTCGTGTTCAAAAATGACCACTATTTATCAAGCGGCAATGAAAATAAGAGAAAATAACACTAGCTCTATTCTCATTAAAGAAAATGAAGAAATTATCGGTATTTGGACTGAAGCAGATAGTACAAAATTAAACTTTAACTCGACAAATTATTATAACTCACCCATTCATAAGTTTATGAGCGCCCCTGTCATAACAATCAATGAAAAAATGCCGTTGCAAGAAATTATCATGGCATTTCATCGCCATCGGGTACGCCATTTATTAGTGCTAAATAAAGAAAAGCAGACGCTAGGTATTGTCAGTCAAAGTGACGTCATTAAAAAGCAAGGAGTAGAGCATTACCTTCGTTTACGAAAAATTAAAGACAACTACAACCCAAAAGTACCCATCATATTAGGGAGTGAACCGGTAAGCGCAGTAGCCAGTGCTATGTCAGACTCTCATTGCACATCAGCACTTATTCTTCACCATCAAACCAACGAATTTGGCATTATTACGGAACGTGACTTATTAAGACTCATCACAGATAAAGACAACAATAGTGATGCATGGTCTTCTTCAGTACATCCATTAATTACTATTAACGAAGAAGACACACTCTATCAAGGGTATTTATGCCTACAAGAACATAAAATTCGACACTTGATTGTACAAAACTCACAAAAAAAAGTTCTCGGCGTTCTATCGTTACAACACATATTGTCTGATATTGAAGTTGGGTACTTTCAAAAATTGGAGAATGTATTAGTCGAAAGAGATAATGCACTGGCGCAATCGAGAAGAAGCTTACTTTTTGCAGAAAAAATTATTGAATCATCTCTTGATAGCATAATGGTCACGAATGGTAAGAGCATTATATTATCAGTCAATGCCGCTTTCATTCGCTTAACTGGCTATACGGAAGAAGAGGTCATTGGGAAATCATCTAATATTTTAAGTTCAGGTAAGCACGACAAAGTGTTTTACCAACAAATGTGGCAAAGCCTTTTAGAAGATAGAACATGGCAAGGGGAAATTTGGAATAGGAAAAAGTGTGGTGATATTTATCCTGAATGGCTAACCATAGTGCAAATTAATGAAAGTGATACCACAGAGCCGCTTTACGCGGCAATATTTAGTGATATTACCCAAAGAAAACTTGCTGAAAAAAGAATTCACGCCCTCGCTTTTTACGATGAACTAACTGGCTTACCTAATCGTCGACTTTTTAATGATAGGTTTGAGGTTGCCCTATCAACAGCGCATAGAAATGAACAACTAGTTGCGGTGTTATTTTTAGACCTCGACCGGTTCAAGCAGATTAACGATAGCTTAGGACATAACGTTGGTGATGAAATATTAGTTGCTACCGCGCAAAGAATACAAAGCAATATTAAAGAAGGTGATACCGTTTCTCGCTTTGGCGGCGATGAGTTTGTTATTCTTCTGACAGAAATGATATCACTAAAAGATATTGTTAGTGTTATCGAGCGTCTAGTCAGGGTATTAAGTGAACCTCATGAACTTGATACGCTAGCGCTTCAAATCACCTGCTCAATTGGTGCCTCTGTTTACCCTGAAGATGGTGTTGGCGCTGATGTTTTACTCAAACAAGCTGATACCGCTATGTATGAAGCCAAAGATGAAGGAAGGAATTCATATCAACTGTTTTCTCCAGAAATGAATACTATTTCAATGGAGCGTTTAATTACGCAAAATTTTCTTCGTAGTGCATTGAAAAAAAATGAGTTTGAGCTTTATTACCAACTACAAGTAAATAGCATTACGCAAAAAGTTACCGGAATAGAAGCTTTATTACGTTGGAATCACCCAGATCTTGGTCGCGTTTCTCCTGCTCACTTTATACCGATGGCAGAGGAGTTAGGGTTAATAGTTGAAATTGACCGATGGGTTTTGACACAAGCCTGCCAACAAAGAAAGCGATGGCAACAACAAGGTTATGATTGTGGACGCATTGCCATCAATATTTCCTCTCAACACTTTAAACACAACTTGATTGACTCTATTGAGTTTGCTCTAAAACAAAGTGGCTTAGCGCCCGCTTTACTAGAAATTGAAGTTACCGAAAACTGTTTTATTGAAAATATCAAACACGCAAGTGCAACGTTACAACATATTCGGCAATTAGGTATTAAAAATTCAATTGATGATTTTGGCACTGGCTTTTCATCTTTAAGCTACTTAACTCAACTCCCCTTTGATACCTTAAAAATTGATGCAAGCTTCATTTCTAAACTACCTGACGATATTAAACAATGCCAAATCGTAAAATCGATTATAGCCATGGCTAAAGGTTTAGATTTAACGCTAGTCGGGGAAGGAGTTGAAACCAATGAACAAGCTAAGTTTTTAGCGGTTAACGGTTGTGATGTTATACAAGGGTATTTGTACTCGATACCTGAAAATTCTGTGGGCACAACTGAATGCCTTATGACACATCAACTAATTCCGTCAGGTTAGAAACGAGCGCAGTATCTTACCCAATAGTCATTTGCTAAAAGTCAAAAAAGCGAAAGCCTGAATATCATGATTTAGGCTTTCGTTTGAACGCGAATTTGTGTGCTGAATAAACCATTTCGTTCAAAGCGACAAGTAGTAATATTGATACTACTTTTTCGCTTAACCATCAAGTAAACCCTAGCTAAATCTGTTATTAATTTTCCGTCAAAGTTGTTAATTTTTGATGTGTCTGACGTGTAAACTTTTCTTTAATAAAGATGAATTCAACAACAGCCAGATTGATCCCAATACCAACCAAGCGCCCATAGTCATGCTGAAATTGGCTTAGTATGGCTAAAATACTTTCTAATTGACCAAACAGCAGATGAAGAATTGCTTCAACAAATAAAGGTGTGACTGCTGCAAGTGTTACTGCAACGGCTCTTATCATCCACTTACGATGCATTTGAGCATTACGCTTAATTATGTGCCACAAAGCAAAGCTAAATGCTGCACACATCCCAACACTCATGATGACTAATGACACGTAACGTATGCCGAATGAATCAGGAGATAAGACATGGTGCATCCAAATACCAGACACTGCCATTACATAACCCGATAACAGTGCAATACGGCCGCCTATTTTATGCCAATTGGCATTTTTATTTCTTAATGCCGGTGAAAATTGAAATGGCATGGTTAGAAAAAACAGTACGCCTGAACTGCCATGAACCAAAATAGCTGCGGGTGTTTCAAAATACAATGCATTAATAAGTGATGAAATTGTGCCGTCGCCTGAAGGACCTAAAATAACCAATGCAAGTAAAAAAATAGCAGGCACACCGGGGATACCAGTCATAACAAGCAAGAAGCCAACAATTGGCCAATTAAAGGGGGATTTATTCAATTCGGATGTTTTTATTGTCGACTTTATCAAAGACATTTTGTTCACTCTCATACGTACTAGCTAAGGTTAAGTGAATTATGTAGAATGCCTTTCTAAACATCGTCCGAGCATGTTGACCCGAACTATTTGTTGGTCTTTTCCTGTAGGACAAGCCATTTAAAACAACTTGAATACGTACGTTTTATAAGGTTTACAAGGCAGTTATAAGGTTTTACTTTGATTGATAACCCAACGTTACTGGCGCTGAACATTTCCACCCTAGTTGTCATCATGTTTAGTGTAAACTTGCTTTTTTTGCGCTCTTTCGAGCGCCAAACTTATTTACCATTAGCCTTCTGTTTGCTGGCCATCGCCGTTATTATTTGTCGGCCAACCTTAGCCGTTTTTTTTCCATTATTGCAGCCAGCTTTTCTTATTTTTTCGCTACCAGCCATTTTACTTATCGGCCCCTGCTTTTGGTTTTATGTACAAGGAATTACTTGTGAAACACCTTGGTCTTTTAGTCGACAAACAATCCCTCATTTTATCCCTTTTTTCATCGGTGCTTTCATTGCGCTCGCATCTTTACTCTTGCCGACAGAAATTAGACTGGCCTTATTAGTGGAAGGCAATGAAGGTATTCTAGACAGCACACCTATAGTGCTACGTTATTTTATTTATGGGCTGCTTATCACTACTTTTATTTTAGTATTGGGCTGGGTCATTCAGTCAGGCTTTTATTTTTATAAAATCATTCGGCGATTAAGTGGCTATCGCCAGCATTTAAAAGATTTATTTTCCAGTACTGAATCTAAAGAAATCCGCTGGTTAAGCTGGTTGCTCTTTGTTGTGGGTATTGTATGGGTAGCAGCCGCAATCAATATAGTGTTAGATAATTTGTTTTTATCTACCCAATGGGATGCCATGTTGTCTAACAGTGTAATTTTTGTGATGATTTGGAGTATATCTATTTGGGGGCTAAGACAAAAACCAGGGTTTGAAGAACTATATAACAATCATGAAGCTATAAAAGAAGAATTAGTTCAAGCCGACCTTCCTCAAGCCAAATACCAACGCTCAGCTTTAGATGAACAACAGGCGTCACAGATTGCTGAAAAAATAGAACATGCGATGCGCGACGATAAACTATTTTTAGATGCCTCACTTTCTTTACAAAAATTAGCGAAATCCATTTCCACATCACCTAATTATATCTCACAAACGCTTAACGAAACTCTTGGCATGAGCTTTTTTGATTATGTTAATAAATACCGTGTAGAAGCCGCAAAGCAAAAACTTGAACATACCAGCAATACTGTATTGGATATTGCCATGACGGTTGGATTTAACGCAAAGTCTTCCTTCTACACTGCTTTTAAGAAAGAAACACAACAAACCCCGAGTCAATATAGAAAGCAATGTGCAACGAACAACCACGAATAGAAAGCAATAATGAAGTAGGCAATTTAATCAAGCATAAATGACATAATGCCGTCCATGTTAGCCTTAACCATCTGTTTTTATTTCATTAGTTACATGGGAAAAATTTCGATCACTCTGTATATGCCGTCATACTGTATTTAAAGTACTTTTAGCGTAATAAACACGCATTAAAATTTAGCTGAAATGCTCAATTTTCAAATTATATATTGATGAATAACAGAAATTAACAACAACAATACTAAGTGCTCTTTGCTCTAAATACATAAAGCCACTATTTATTTTCTAGGGCATTAAGCTGTTCTTTGGTCTTTCGATAGATTTCATGAACAGCAAGATCCTTCCTACAAGTTCGGTGTGCAGCTGTTAACAAGCTTCTATTTAACTCAATCAATTGTGCTTTATCAAGCTTAACTTTACTTGAGATTTCATCTAGCTTGCGCGAGAAATATACAGGTGCAGAAGGCAATAATGCAAAAGTTTGCCACTCTTTATTTTCCAGCTTTCTTTGAATAAACTTCTGGTTTTGGAACTTTTTCACGACACTCTCATGAAGTTTATAAGACGTTATTATAACTCCATCAGGGCGAAGAGAAGCGCGCTTTTGGCCTGCATTATTAAAAGATGCTCCCCATTTTCCACCTGAATACCAGCGTGAAGCTCCATCATAGCCAAAGCCATGAGCCATATCATTAGCCAACCGGTTAGTGACGATGTTTAGATCGGTAGAACACCACCAATTACCATCTTCAGGATTTGAAGTAATTATCTTTGAAAGGCTTTCTACAGATCTAATCGCCTGCCTATCATAAAGCCGAAACAATGGGACACCCAATTTATAAGTCATACCTGGAGATTTAAGTATCAAATTAAGCATTCTAAAGCGCCTTATATCTGACGACTTTTCTTTTAATATTTGATTAATACTGCCTATCAATTTGGGCTCGCTTCGTGCTAATAATTCTAATAGCTCATCATTGCCAAGATCGTTAGCAATCCAATCTCTCAGTAAAGCTGTACTTATTAACTGTCGTATCTGCTTTTTAAATCGTTCCTGATGATGTTCATATTTAAAAAGCGTTGCTCTTGAGGCTAGTACCTCCAACTCTAAATAGAGTTGTTTTAATTCTTTCACGTCAAGGAAAGATACATATCTAAGATAGTTATCTGAGAGGTATGCTAACTTCTCGTCTGCATTTGCCTGAGCAACACTCTTAATCCATTCAGGCTCTAAAAAGTCCTCTTTACTTTCAGCTGTGACCAAATCTATTCTAGTGAATCCTGCGTAGTGAGAGGAAATGGCTTTGAGATAAATAAGCTTCTTCAGTTCATCTACATTAAGAGCTGTAATCAGATAGTCTACCGTTCGATTGACAGCTTGGTTCTTTATGGCTTTAAAGTAAATGTCTTCCACTTTTAGCCATTTTGTCAAATCTAAACCTGTTGCAGAGCCTATACGAAGTACATTCGTGTACATTGTCCAGAATGTCACTCTTTCACTAGTAGACGCACTACAGCCAATTACTTTATCGGCCAATATATTAAACTCTCTTACAACTATCTGTGCTTGAGGGTCAGTTGGCTCTACAACTTCAGCCAATGCGCTTAACCAAGCATAAGAATTCGTTGTATCCCAACGTTCCACAGCATACTTTGCTAATTCTTGATAGTCAGAGCGCTTATCAATATTATTTTCAAAAGCCCAGTTTTGTAGGTGATTACGATAAGATACAGTCGCTGTAAACTGCAGCCAATTAATTAGATCATTCTCTTTAGCAGCCTCCCATACTGCAAATTGGAGATGCCCAAATCCTTTCGGGAATTTAGAATCAAGCCACCAATTAACAGGATCGCCTTGAGACGTGAAGATATCTAAATCGAAAACAGCCTGCTGAAGGTGAACATTATAGTTACGTTTTTCAACATTTAAATGATCATATGCCTTCTCTTGATTTTCCATTACGCGAATCGCAGACTGCATAACCTCACGTGGTTTAATAGTATAGCGATCTTGAAGACCATAGCGTGATTTTTGATTACCAAGCATTTTCAGTGGGCAATCTCTCCATCCACAGTAAAACGAATAACTCCCCCCTTCATTAAAGCTAGAAGTAATCTCTTTAAAAGTATCGCGACGATTATTCATAGCGAAGTACAACAGAGATGAACCAAGTACGCTATCAAGAGTTTTAAAATGCAAACCTCCTGTATAAAGAGTGTGATGTTCCATGTAGCTTTGTTGTAGTCGCTTAAACAATACTTCATTATCGACATCTTTTTGCAAGCATTGCTTGGGGACTGAATGGACACTAGTAAGCACTTTATCACTAGGTAAAACCGAGCTAGTTTTTACAGATAGCAAAGCTTGTTCAGGGTGTGCTATTACTACCTGTTGAGGTGATTTTTCAATTAATGATTGAGTTGAATCATTTTTCTGAGAGGTACAAGATATTAATATTAGAGAAAGTAGAACTGAATAGAATAATTCAGCTTTTTTATTTGTAGTCATATAGTTCCATCTACCAACCATCCTTAGATAAATGGAACTATACCTATTTACAATAGTTCCCTCAATAAACTTTATTGCTAATAGTTATGCATTAATTTACAGAAAATTAAAATACGGAAGTAGGACTTCAACATACTGACAAACAAAAAGCCCGAATATTGCTATCCGGGCTTTCGTTTAAATGGTTAGAGCTAGACTAAAAGATTTAAAATCTATTTACATCATACCGCCCATTCCGCCCATACCACCCATGCCGCCCATATCAGGCATTGCAGGAGCGCCAGCATCTTTCACTGGAGCATCGGTGATCATAGCTTCTGTTGTTAGCATTAAACCAGCAACTGAGGCAGCAAATTGTAATGCGCTACGCGTTACTTTAGTTGGGTCAAGAATACCCATTGCTAACATATCGCCGTAAGTGCTGTTACCAGCATTGTAACCGTAGTTACCTTCGCCGTTACGTACTTCGTTTAATACAACTGAGGCTTCATCGCCTGAGTTATTAGCGATTTGGCGTAAAGGTGCAGACATTGCACGAATAGCTACGTTAATACCGTGAGTTTGGTCTTCGTTGATACCTTCAAGGTCTTTAATTACATCAGCAGCACGTACTAATGCAACACCACCACCAGCAACAACACCTTCTTCAACCGCAGCGCGAGTTGCATGAAGTGCATCTTCAACACGGGCTTTTTTCTCTTTCATTTCCATTTCTGTTGCAGCACCAATTTTGATAACAGCAACGCCGCCAGCTAATTTAGCTAAACGTTCTTGAAGTTTTTCTTTATCGTAATCAGAAGATGAATCTTCAATTTGGCCACGAATTTGTGAAACACGTGCTTGAATTTCTGCTTCTTCACCAATACCGTCGATGATAGTTGTGTTGTCTTTAGAGATAACAACACGTTTAGCTTGACCTAGGTCTTCTAAAGTAGCTTTTTCAAGCTCCATGCCGATTTCTTCAGAAATAACAGTACCAGCAGTCAATGTAGCGATGTCTTGTAACATCGCTTTACGACGGTCGCCAAAACCTGGTGCTTTAACAGCAGCAACTTTAACGATACCACGCATGTTGTTGACAACTAATGTTGCTAGCGCTTCGCCTTCAACATCTTCAGCAATGATTAATAATGGCTTACCCGCTTTAGCAACACCTTCAAGTGTTGTTAATAATTCACGGATATTAGACACTTTTTTGTCTACTAATAAAATGAATGGGTTTTCTAATTCAACAGCACCGCTTTCTTGGTTGTTGATGAAATATGGCGATAAGTAACCACGGTCGAATTGCATGCCTTCAACAACGTCTAGCTCATCAGTTAGTGCTTGACCTTCTTCAACAGTAATTACACCTTCAGTGCCCACTTTATCCATTGCTGTTGCAATGATTTGACCAACAGTTTGGTCAGAGTTAGCAGAAATAGTACCTACTTGCTCAATCGCTTTATTATCAGCACATTCTTGTGACAAATCTTTTAACGCTTCAACAGCAGCAACAACCGCTTTGTCGATACCACGTTTAAGGTCCATCGGGTTCATGCCGGCAGCAATTGATTTTAAACCTTCGTTCACGATAGCTTGTGCTAAAACAGTTGCCGTTGTTGTACCGTCACCCGCTTCATCATTGGCTTTAGAAGCAACTTCTTTCACCATTTGTGCGCCCATATTTTCAAACTTGTCTTCAAGTTCGATTTCTTTCGCAACGCTCACACCATCTTTAGTGATTGTTGGACCACCAAATGATTTATCTAATACTACGTTACGACCTTTAGGGCCTAATGTTACTTTTACTGCGTCTGCTAATACGTTAACGCCTTTAAGCATTTTTGCGCGTGCATCGTTGCCGAATAATACGTCTTTTGCTGCCATGTTAATGACTCCTTAAATTCTGTTTTTGTATCGATTTAGGTCAATACAATAAAATGAGTGGTTAATAGATAATGTCTATTATTCTACGATGGCTAAAATGTCAGCTTCTGACAAAATTAGTACTTCTTCACCGTCGATTTTTTCAGTCTTCATGCCGTAGCCTTCACTGAAGATCACTTGATCGCCAATTTTTACGTCTAAAGCGCGCACTTCACCGTTTTCTAGAATTCGGCCGTTGCCAACAGCAATAACTTCGCCGCGTGTCGATTTTTCAGCTGCGCTACCTGTCAATACAATACCGCCAGCAGATTTTGACTCAACTGCTTTACGCTTAATGATCACACGATCGTGTAATGGACGAATACTCATTTCTTTCTCCTGGGAAGTTCTATTTAATAAAAAATAAAGAATTTAGTTTTATTACTATTTACTTGTAAAAGTAAGATGGGGATTAAAAAAAACTTCACAAGCCCCATCTTAAGAATTTTAATCTTTACGCTCAAATTCACCGTCTAAGGTTTTGCCTTTATGAGGTGATTGAATATGTTCTTGAAATGGGCTTTCCTGCGGTTCAGAAAAGTCATTTTGGCTTTGTTCTTGGTTATGTGTATGAAACTGAAAGTGCTGACCATTTGCGCCACGAGTATTAAGTTGTGCTTTAACACTACCAACAATGCCGTTACGCACGGCAGGAATTAACAAACTCAAACCTAAAAAGTCAGTCACAAAGCCTGGAGTTACCAAAAACACACCCGCAACTAACAACATTAAACCAGTAACAATTTCATCGGAAGGCATTTGCCCTTGTGCCATTTTGGTTTGCACTGAATTCAAGGTTGAAAGCCCTTGTTGGCGAACATATTTAGCTCCCAACCAAGCGGTAAAAATAACAATAGCAATAGTTGGCCATACACCTAAAACAGCACCAACCTGCATTAAAACAGAGATTTCTATTATTGGGATAATAATAAAAAGTACAAATAAAAGACGAAACATAGTCGCTCCTAATAATCTTTAGTGAAACTTATATGGGGGTTCACGGGTCTTTTTCAACCGAACAATGATTTTAGGTGCTTTTCAGCCGACTTAGTTCAGCTAATTAACTGACATAGGTCATATTTACACACTGAAAAACGTGACATCACTTAATTGAACTTTGGTTTTTTGTTATTCATTTTATTGAGCAAGTGCAATAAACAGTCAATTACATTGTTACAATAATATAAGATTGCGACAAAATAAGTTTTTTTATTGAGGTCTTTGATAATGTATCAATTAACGTTATGCACCTGCCCAACTTCTGTAATAGCACAAGATATCGCAGATAAATTAGTAACAGAAAAGCTTGCCGCTTGTGTTAATATTTTACCGAACATTACTTCGGTATATTTGTGGCAGGAAAATGTAGTCAGAGAGACAGAAGTACAGCTATTCATAAAAAGTAAATGTGAATATTTTGAATTGCTTAATGATAGAATTAAGCAATTACATCCGTACGACACTCCTGAAGTTATCGCGTTGAACATCCAGCAAGGCGATCATCAATACTTAAACTGGATTAATGAGTCTTTAAAATAACGGTTATGAAAAAAGTTGTTGCTGTTTTTTGGTTAATTCTTACTTGCCTTTCTTTTAGTCATGTACCAGCGGTACATGCGCAAGATTCAATTTTTAATGCTCCGGCGTCATTGTTTAGTAATGACGACGAGTTTTTAAAAGTTGATGAAGCATTCATTTTTGATTTTCACCAGCAAAAAAATAAGTTACAGGTTAGCTTTAATATTGCTGACGGGTACTACCTTTATCGCCATCAATTTAAATTCACCGTTAACAATGCGACTATTGTTCCGGTAAATTTGCCAGAAGGCGAGCATCACGAAGATGAATTTTTTGGTGTTCAGCAAATATTTACTGGCCAACTCGATTTTACTATCGACATTGCACAAGCGAGTGATAACGCCAATATCATCATTCGTTACCAAGGTTGTGCAGAAAAAGGTTTATGTTACCCGCCAACTAAGAAAACGCTAGATTTAACTAAAGTAATCAAAACAACTTCAGCTAATGACGCGGTATTAAGCGCCCTTAGTACAAACAGCACAGGCAATAGCTCAACTGAAACGGAAACAAGTAGTAGCGAACAACACCAATTAGCTGACATGCTTAAAAGTGACAGTGTTTGGTTAACTTTAGCCGCGTTTTTCGTTGGTGGTTTATTGCTATCTTTTACCCCATGTGTATTTCCAATGTATCCAATTTTAACCGGAATCATTGTTGGCCAGGGTGATAAGTTATCAACTAAAAAAGCCTTCACATTATCCTTTTTCTACGTGCAAGGTATGGCCGTAACTTACACCATACTTGGTATTGTAGTGGCTATTGCTGGCGCGCAATTTCAAGCCATGTTTCAACATCCAGTAGTGTTAATTGCCCTAAGTGTTTTATTTATCTTCTTGGCACTATCAATGTTTGGCGTATTTAATTTAGCTTTACCTAGCAGCTGGCAGAACAAGTTAAACCAAGTCAGTAGTAGCCAAAAAGGTGGCTCATATGTCGGTGTTTTAGTCATGGGGGCTATTTCAGGTTTGGTGGCATCACCATGTACTACCGCGCCATTAACAGGTGCGCTGTTATATATTTCCCAATCTGGCGACATACTATTAGGCGCATCAGCGTTGTACGCCTTAAGTTTAGGTATGGGCTTACCACTACTTATATTAGGTAGTTCAGGTGGTAAATTACTGCCTAAAGCGGGTAATTGGATGAATGTTATTAAGAACATTTTTGGCTTGTTGTTGCTTGCTGTACCAATTTTCTTACTTGAACGTTTCTTACCTGTTCTAGTTATTGACGTAATGTGGATTGTGCTTGTTTTAGCAACTGCCGGTTATTTTTATACGGTAAACCAAGACTCAGCGAAAACATTTGGTTTCGGCTTACGTAGCATCATAATATTTTTAATTTTCTTTTTGGGTGCGAACAAAGCTTATCAATTGGTTTATCCAACAGCGCAAATTTCAGTTTCACAACAAACTCAGCAACATGGTTTTGAACACGTGAAAAACTTAACTGAAATGAATCAAGCAATTGCAAAAGCTAACGCCGAAGGAAAAACTGTGATGGTTGATCTTTATGCTGACTGGTGTGTGGCTTGTAAAGAATTTGAAGAATATACCTTCTTTGAAGCGAACGTACAAAATGCTCTTGCGGACTCTGTGCTACTACAAATTGATTTAACTGATACTGGTTCAACAGATAGTGTTGAGTTGATGTCGCATTTTGAAATATTCGGATTGCCATCAATTCTATTTTTTGACAAATCAGGTAATGAGTTAACTCAACGTCGTGTTACTGGTTTTATGGGTGCTGATGACTTTTCTGCGCATGTAACTAAAACGTTTGCTCAATAAACCTTATTTAGGACGGGTCAAACAAACAGAAAAAAAGCGCCGTTAGGCGCTTTTTTTATTCGAGCTGATTAATTCCCAACAACTTTCACATTTTAATGGGTAAATATTACCGAAAAACTCACTGGCACTACGTAATCAATGCTTGGTAATGCGGCTAATTCTTTTAACTTATTGATACCAGCAACAACGCCGTAAGCGTCAGCTTTAATAAAGAAAGGCTTTGTCGTATTAACTAACAACGTTTTGCCATTAGTTTTAGTCACGTTAACTTCGATGGCAACTACTTGAGTTTGACCATGAAAGCTCAAGTTACCCGTCACAGTTTTTACGTAACTGTCACCAATATTAAGTGTTGATAACAAGTCTTTATCAAGCTGTGCATCAAACATCGCAGAAGTAAATTTTTCGGTTTCAAAAACAAACTTTTTCATACGTTCGTCTCGAATGACAATATTGGTATCTACACTGGTTAAATCAACTTTAATGCTAACCTTGCCACTTTTATTAATACTGCCCTCAAGTGCAGAAAAGTGATGATTTTCAGCAACGGTGCCTTTTTTAACTGAAACAAAGTTTAGTCGAGAATTTTTATTATCAAGTTGCCAACCTGCAAGGCTAGGTAAACTAGTTATAGCTAATGAAAATATAGTTAATAAAGTAACTGTCGATTTGCGCATTAAGCACTCCGTTGTTTGGACCTGGTGTAGATCCTATTTAATGTTGTTAACCGCGACAAAAATATGACCTATCACTGTTAAATGTATGTGTTTATAACTAACCATTAAAGGTAGTCTCTAAGACTATGCTTTAACGCACAGCTCTGTGCGGTTTAATCGCATGTTGCCATGGAATAGCCTTATTGCCTAGTGAAAGAAAATCAGGCTGCATTAGCGTTGTACGTTGATTGTAGGTTAATGGATTAAATTCACTATCAATAATGCTGCCACCGGCTTGCTCAAGAATACAGTGACTAGCACCAGTATCCCACTCTCCTGTTGGGCCAACCCTTAAATAACAGTCGGCACCACCTTCTGCAATTAAACAGTTTTTCAAAGAGCAACTGCCTAATGCGATATGATCATAGGAAAAGTCATCACTTAAGTATTGTCCCATTAAATTAATATCTTGGCGTCGACTAATGGCGACCTTAATTCGGCGTTCACCATCATATTCTGCAACGTGTATTCTATGGCTAGCAATATTATTTTCTTTATATGCACCTAAGTTATTTTGTGCATAATAAGTTAGCTGATGATCTGGTGCGTGTATTACACCAATACTAGGCCAACCATTTTCAACCAAGGCTATATTTACGGCAAAATCACCACTGCCAATGATAAATTCGCCTGTGCCGTCAATCGGGTCTAAAAGCCAATAACGTGACCATTTACCACGTTCAGCTAACGGCAGAGCTCCAACTTCTTCTGAAATTACAGGAATATCAGGGGTCAAAATTTTCAATTGATCCATCAAGACATCGTTAGCAGCAATATCTGCACTGGTAACTGGACTATTATCCGCTTTTATTTCCGCGGTATAATCACCTTGCTTGTAATGTTTAGCGACTTCTATTCCCGCTTTTTTCGCACTTTCAATCGCAATAGCTAATAGTTTTTCTGGGCTCATTAAATACCTCCCAAGTGGTCTTTTACTAATAATAGTGCGGCAATACTGCGCGCCTCATTGAAATCATTGGCCGCCAATAACTGTTGATAGTCAGTCAGGCGCCATGGCACCACTTCTAACTCTTCAGGCTCATCACCTTCGAGTTTTTCAGGATAAAGATTTTCACCAAGGAATATGGTCATTTGTGCATCAAAAAAAGCTGGGGCGGTGGCAACACGATGAATAAAGGTGAGGTTTTCCGCGCCATAACCTACTTCTTCTTTCAGCTCTCGGTTTGCCGCATCGGATGGCTCTTCGCCAGGGTCAACAAGCCCTTTTGGAAAGCCCAGCTCATAGCTATGAGTACCAGCACAATATTCACGTACTAGCAGCATAGTTTCATCATCAAGCATAGGGACAATCATTACAGCACCTGAGCCTTTGCCAGGTATTCGTTCGTACTCTCTGCTTTCGCCATTACTAAAACTAAGATCAATCTGCTCAATAGCAAACAGTCCACTCTTGGCAACCTGTTTACGTGCAGTAATTTTCGGCAAGTGTTTTTTTGTGCTCATAACGCCCTTTAATCACAACAGAAAATGAAGCAAAGCCTCAATACAACAAACTAAAGCTCAACAATAGTTCGATAACATTGAATACACAGCTAAACCTCTTGGGTATAATCCTATAATAAACGTGTTTCTAGGAAAAAATCTATGCTTGATTGGTCAAAAATTTCAACTGTTTTACTCGATATGGATGGAACTATCCTGGATTTGCATTTTGATAACCATTTTTGGCTACATCATTTACCCAAACGTTATAGCGAAAGTGAAAATATTAGTCTTGAGCAAGCAAAAGAAAAGCTATCATCACACTACAAAGCTGTTGAAGGTACCATTGATTGGTATTGTTTAGATTACTGGGCGAAACATACTAATTTATCAATCACTGACTTGAAGCGCGAAGTACAGCATTTGATTAGGTTGCGTGATGATGCTCATAACTTTCTCACAGCATTAAAAGCTTCAGGACGAGATATTGTTTTAGTGACTAATGCTCACCCTGATAGTTTGTCATTAAAAATTGAACGTACTGAGTTAGACCAGTATTTTGATACCTTGTATTCAACCCATGAATTTGGCGTAACGAAAGAGTCACAACTATTGTGGCAGAAGCTGCAAGCTAAACACGGTTTTGATGTCGACAGTACGTTATTCGTTGACGACAGCTTAGTCATTTTAGATTCAGCTAAAAAGTATGGCATTAAGCACCTTTTAGCAGTAGCGAACCCTGATAGTAAACAAGCTGATAAAGAGATTAGTAATTATCCAGCGATAACTGATTTCGGTATATTTGTAGAAGAGATAAAACGTACCCGCTTGAACTAATACGTTTCTGAGTAATTGTGGGGAATGAACACTGTTTAAAGGTAATAAACACTGATGGTGTTTATTACCTTGATGATTAGTTGGTCGTTATATCTTTAATCGATAACGCCCTTTTTTATCTGCTTTGCCAATAAAGCTTAATGCCGGTTTAAGTTGCTCAGGAAATTTCGCGCCCGGCGTTAAATAACCGCTGCCACTAAAACGGCCACCTTTTTTGATTTGTGCACGATAACTAAGACCTAAGTCATTTTTCGGGTCAATCTCAGCAATTAGCTCGCCTTTATCACAGCTCAACTTCGCAGCTAACTTTCCTAATTTAACTTTTTCATCTAGGGCAGTAACTGCGGCATTACGCCACTGAAAATCACCATCAAGTTCACTACAGATTGGGGCACCTACAACGAAACGTGCCACATTAATAGTCAGTTGTTCATGAGCGATAACATCAATTGGTAGGTTAAGTTTTGCTGAGACATTATTTGCCGCCAAACTTACCGTTGCATCTTCAACCGTTATATCCGCTAGCAAACCACTTAACACCAACTTTCCTTCTGGACCATTGATTAAAGCGTCACCAAAGGTAATATCAAGTTTCGGATCTAACATCAGCACTGAGAGCAATGATAATGAGCTATGTACCTGGCTGATCATGATATCGTCAACCACTACTTGTGATATTTTAGTATTCCAAATACTACCTTCAATTCCCGCAATTTCAACATTATTAGGTAACTTAACTTGTCCTGCTACCCAATTTGCCGGCATCAATGCAATAACAAAAATGCTGTACAAAACGAGAAAAATTGCTGCGATAGCAATGTTCTTTTTCATTAATTCTTTCCTAACTGTAATCGACGAACCCTAACAACACCTTGCTGGTCTGCCTTGCTTAAATCAATATTCTTCACTTGTAAGCCATCTCTGCTGGCGAGCTTTTCTAGCCATGACAACAACTGATTGAAAGATATTTCATCAATCCATACCTGTAAGTCATCACCTTGTGGTTGCATACGAGTGATAGTAATTTTCTCTAATCGTGAAGTGCGATTAACAATGCTTGATAAGCTTTCACCGCTACTTCTACCGCCATTGCGTTTAGCCTGTTGATAACGCTGAGCACTTTCTTGAACCCAAGTTAACAACTTTTGTTGACGCTCAATTTTCAACTTGCTTGTTTCAATACTTTCATTCATCGGTTGCCAAATTAAGCCGTAAAGAATGAAAATAGAAATCAACGCTGACATCACAACAACAAGTCGTTGCTCACGAATATTTAACTGTTGCCACCAAGTTTTCATGAACGTCCCTTAGATGAATTGTCTGTAATACTAAAAGACCCTGAAATTTGGTCGCCCTGATTATTTTGTGCTCCTAGATTTACCGACAGTCCGGTTTTTTCTAAAGCAACTTTTAGCTTTTCAAAATATTGATAGTCTTTAGCAACGGCTTGCATACGCACTTCTTTGCGCTTGCCATCAAACTTCAACGTTTGTGGTTTAATTTCAGGCACACTTGCCAAGGCTGGCTCTAAGTTAATCAATAAAGGTAAGAAGCCTGCTGATTCACCACTATTACCGACTTCTGCTAACTTGCGTTTTAGTTGCGAACGAATAGTAGATATTTTAACTCTTTTTGTTTCTGGGAAAGCACTTTTATAAGTCGCAATAACTTCTTGTTCAATAGCTGTTTGTTGGTTTGATAGCTGATATAACTCTGCACCTTTGAGTGCAAAATTAAGTACTAAAGCCAAACTTGCAATACCGGCAACCCACAACCAGTTTGTCGATGTTGTTGAGCGCTTTTCTTTAACCTGAAATTCACCTTGCAGCAGGTTAAACTTAGCCGAATAGTGATTGGCTAAAATAGCTAATGGTAACTCTTCTGGTAAAAACTCAACGTTTAAGTCATCAGGACTATTTGGTAATGGCGAATACGAGTGAATTCTTTTATCTATATCGCTGTTATTAATCAGTTGTGGAACAACATATGGCCAAGCATTACTTTCAAATGACATCACTTGCCAAGGCGCCAAGCGCATAAGAACTTGTTCGTCTAACATCACCGCAGTGCAATGTTCTTCATCAATAGGTAACGCTAGCGCGTCTGGGATCATCAATTTGCAGAATATATCGGCATCGGCCAGCCATTGCTGCCAAAGTGATAACTGTGCATGCTCAAGTGCTGCTAAAAAGCAGTTATGACCTTGGTCATTTTGTTTTTGCTCGCTAAAGGCAAAAAACAACTTTTCAACGTCTTGTGCCAATTCATCTTCTAGCATGTATGGCGCAGCTAAACGAATAGCTCGTTGTGAAGAACCGGGAACCGTTACACTTTTAACAGCAACATCGCATGCAGGCACAAAGGTTACCACTTCACGTGCCGCAGCCTTTTCGGCTAATTGCGCTAATTCGTTTGCGTTAGGCAATTCGCCACTGGCAATAATTTCTTCATGTCCGTTTGTTTTAATGAGCCAATGTATTTTACTGTCAGCTTGGCTGCCTAAACGGATAAATAATGTTTCACCCATTACGTTTGTCCTATGACGCGACTGTTCACGTTAATATTATTTTTATTTTTCACTTTCACTTTCCATTTTGTCACTGTCATTTTCTACGCTAACAACAATATTCATCACTACGTTACTCACGCCCGATGATGCGACTGATCACACTAATATTATTTTTATTTTCTACTTTCATAATGCTTTTCATCGCAAAGTAGCTGTCATTAAAGCTAGCATTAGTTTTGAGCTTAAAATACTCACTTTTAACCGCGAATTGTTCTTTTTGTTCTGCCGTAACTTTTGCTTTAACTAACTCGCTTAAAGCAAAGAATTCTTCAGTTGTTTGAAAGCCTTCATCTTCACGACTCGACAGCACTTGTGAAGCATCATTTTGACTTATCCCTAACATAGCCACAAGCAGTTCAGGTTGATCTTGCGCTATGGTGTTGATATTGACTTTATTCAAATTAGTATCTGGTAATACACAAGCGTAGTCTTTTAATTTGTTTATTACAGCAACGTTAAAATGCTCAATTACTCTTAATTCACTGATGCTTGCTAAGTAGTTGTTAGCCGCCAAGTAAGGAAATTCTTTTGCTGCGTAATCGTTATCTTCAGCACCGCCTGAACGAGAAAGACTATCATCAGAATCAAGCCAATCAGTTAATGCATCTGTCATCGATTCTGCTTCAAAATTTCCAACCCCTTCAATGTTCAGGGCAATTAATAACTCTTCAAACGCTTTTTGTGCGACTGTTCTAGTTGTGCTCTTATCAGTGCTACCCTCGTCAGAGCGTAAGGCGTTTAAATTAAAGCAACTGTGCAGGTCGGTAATTTCGCCGGTTATTTCGCCAAAATCAACCGGAAAGGTGTTTTCACCCTGTGCCCACATTTGCTCTAAGCTTGTAACATCTTCGTTATCTTCAAATGACTGCCTTAATACGCTTTTAGCAAATGCTTCTGCGCCCATGGCATACCAATACGCTTGCTGGTTTGAACCAATGTTTGTCGTTCTTTGCATTTGTAACTGCAAACGTGCTGTCATTTGCGTTGCTAATATGGCAATTAAAGCAACAATTAGCATCACCGTAATTAAAGCGACACCTTTTTGCAGATTAGGTTTTGCCATTACCGTCATCCTTTTCTTGCTGGCTATCACCTGCAACCAAAAATTGGCGTCGGATAACTCCATAGTCCGTTGTATCTAGTTCAATTGCAATGGCTATAGGTAAGGTATTTTCTTGTAAGGTTTTTTGCCATTTTTTGCCATCATAAAACTCAAAATCTAATTTTTCTACTTGTGATATTAATGGCCTAACTTTTGGCTCTTCGCCTAGCACGGCATCGACAAAATTAAAATGTACACGCTCAAGTACCGTATCGTTTAATTGATAAGCAACGGACTGTACATCACTGCGTGGTAATAATAACCCTGGGTTAGTCCAACCATGTCGAACAAAACCAATCGCTTGCTCACTGCTTGAAAAGCTTTCGTTGTCAGTATGCAAAAAACCTTCTTGTGGTGCTTCGCCATTTAATCGCACGCTGCGCCTTGCTATTTGCAGCATGTCGCGTTCAATCATTAAGAAACCACGTTGCAACTCATTAATTCTGTCTGTACGTTCTTTAGTAACGGTATCGCTATTTAATACGGTTTCAAAAATGCTAAAACTTGCCATACTAATTACGGAAAATATAGCGATGGCGATCAACACCTCTAGCAAGGTAAAACCTTGGTTATTACTTTTTTGTGGCGATTTAACCTGCTTGATAAAGCTCGATTGGGTAGCTGCTATTTTTTTCATTTATTTTTCTTAGCTACATAAGTCATTAAGCTAGTAAGTACTGATTCATCTCTTTCTGTCAGTCGTACTTCCATCACAATTGCTCGTAGATCTTTGTCAGTGGTTTTAATCACCTTTTGTTGCCAAAACCATTCTTGTCCAGCAAGCTCAACTTTACCTTTTTTATTATTTTTCGGCGGCCAAGTAGTATCTAAGGTCACTTCAACCAACTGATTTGACGCAACCCAGCTAGCAACAATTTTACTTTCCAAGTGCCCTAAGTTTCGTGCATTCGTATCTGCTGTGCCTAAAATAGCAATGCCTGCAATTGAAAACACCGCCATTGCTAGCATCACTTCAATTAAGGTAAAACCATTTTTAAATTTTTTGCGGGTATAATTAACGACGGTTAGCATTTTCTATCGGCCCCTCTATCGTTAATGGTGTCGTGTAAATGCCGGTAACCTTAAAACTAACATCTTCACCTTGATCAAAGGCAAAATCAGCAAGTTCAAACGTTAAGCTAAACGGCGTTATATCGCCCCCTGAAAGAATATAAACCTGTGGGATAATTTTTTTCTCTTCTTCTTCCTCTTCGAAAAGGCTTTCATCGTCTTCGTTATTTAATAATGCAGGATCAAATAGCAAAACATCTTCAATTGGTAGGTCGTCAAGTTGCAACGATAGTTCAACACCCTCAGGTAAGGTATAAGTTTCAAAAATAGGCTTATCGGCTATTGGTGACCAAGTTACGCCATCGTAGCCAAGAAATTGATAAGTGTTTTCATCAATGTACAAGCCCAGCTCAATATTATTAAGCATGCCGTACTCAGCAGCAACGTCAAAAATGCCCGCAAAGCGGGCACTGTTTTGTTGCAATAGTTGTTCAGGTTTACTACTAGAAAAACTAAACTGCACTGCAGAAACCATAATGCCAATCAAAACAATGACCAGCATCACTTCAATGAGCGTAAATCCCTGATGCTGGCTATATTTTCTAAGTAATAAATGGCCGCTTTTAGTCTTCATAGTTAACAAGTCATCAATTAAAATTGATTACTGAAAATCACCTAAATTCCAGTTACCAATGTCGTCATCAGTGCCAGCTTCACCATCAGGTCCCATAGAGAAGACATCCATATTGCTGTTTTCGCCTGGATTTAGTAATTGATATTCGCTACCCCATGGGTCGTTAGGTAAACGTTTAACATAGCCACCTTCAGGAAAGCGACGTGGTGCTGGTTCAATGTCTGTTTCAGTCACTAACGCTTCTAAACCTTGTTCTGTACTTGGATACTTATAGTTGTCCATTTTGTACATGCTTAATGATGTTTCCAAAGCATTGATGTCAGAAATAGCTTTTTGCATATTTGCGCGTTCTTGGCTGCCCATTAAGTTAGGTACTACCATACTGGCTAAAATACCTAAAATCACAATAACGACCATGACTTCTAAAAGGGTAAAACCTCGAGTATTTTTTACTGCTTTCATTTCTAACTTCCTATTAATGTATTTAACTGAAGAATTGGCTGTAATATAGCCATTACGATGAATAAAACGATGCCTGCCATTACTACCATTAATGCTGGCTCAAACGCCTTTAATGAAATATTAACGATGGCTTCAAACTCTCTATCTTGGTTGTCTGCGGCGCGACCTAGCATATGCTCGAGCTGACCACTTTTTTCACCACTGGCAATCATATGTAGCATCATTGGTGGGAAAAGTTTTGTTTGCTCTAATGACACTCGCAAGCTTGCTCCTTCTCTAACCTTATCTGCTGACTCTTTAACGCTTTGCTTAATAAAAAGGTTATCTAAAACCTCACCCGAAATTTTCATGCTCTCTAATAGAGGAACGGCACTAGCGGTTAAAATACTCAAGGTACGAGCAAATCTTGCGGTATTAATACTTTTTGCTACTTTGCCAATGCCCGGTAACGCCAGAAAATGCTTATGATAAGCAAACTTAAAACTGGCTTTTTTTAGTAACTGAGCCCATAGAAACATTAAAGCAACAACAAAAATCACAATAAACAAGCCGTAATCACGTAAGAAATCACTACTTGCTATCAACAACTTAGTTGTACCAGGTAAGTTCGCCCCCATGTGTTCAAACTGTCCAACAATTTTTGGCACTACCGCGGTCAACAAAATAGTAATAACACCAGTGGCAACTATCATCATAATGATAGGATAAACCAGCGCTTGAATAAGTTGTGACCTTAGCTGCTGTCGTTGCTCAGTATAGTCGGCAAGTCTATCCAATACTTTATCTAGGTGACCTGACTTTTCACCTGCAGCAACCATAGCGCGAAACAAGTGGTTAAATACTTGTGGGAATTCGGCCATGCTTTCTGCCAAACTATAACCTTCAGTAACTTTGGTTCGAACCGCCATCACCATGCTTTTCAATGAGTTTTTATCACATTGCTCACCAACGGCCATTAACGATTCTTCAATTGGTAAACCGGACTCAACTAAAGTTGATAACTGACGAGTAATCAATGCTAGTTCTGTTGCCGATATTTTTTTACCGCCACCAAACCTTGATTTTTTACTTTCCTGTTTACTTTTTTGTAAGCTCGCTGTGACTTCAATTGGCATAAGCCCTTGTTCACGTAGCAAACTACGAACATGTCTAGGCGTATCCCCTTCGATCACACCTTTTTTGTTCTTGCCACGGCTATCAACCGCTTGATAATCAAATGCTGCCATAATTTACAATTTAATTTATAACCTAGTTATTAGCTTAATTAGTCTTCTCGGGTTACTCGTAAGACTTCTTCAATAGTTGTTTCCCCGCGCATAACTTTATCAAAGCCATCACGACGAATACTTGGTGTTGTTTTACGAATGAATTTTTCGATAACTTGCTCACCTTTGCCGTTATGAATAAGCTCTCGCACTTTATCATCAACAACAATTAGCTCATGGATACCGGTTCGGCCTCTATAACCTTTGAAATTACACTCTTCACAACCTACAGCTTTAAAAATTGGCGCTTGGTCACCTTCAGAAAGTTGCAACAAACGTCGCTCTTCTTCTGATGGGGCACAACATTCACGACAATGTGGACACAAGGTTCGTACTAAACGTTGTGCTAATACACCAAGTAGACTCGACGAAAGCAAGAAAGGTTCAACGCCCATGTCTTCCATTCGCGTAATCGCACCTGCAGCGGTGTTTGTATGCAAGGTTGAAAGCACTAAGTGACCCGTTAAACTGGCTTGAACACCAATTTGTGCGGTTTCTAAATCACGAATTTCACCCACCATGACTACATCAGGATCTTGACGAAGTATCGCACGTAAGCCTCGAGCAAACGTCATGTCTACTTTAGTATTAACCTGCGTTTGACCAATACCTGCAATAGCGTATTCAATAGGGTCTTCTACCGTTAAAATATTTCGTTCTTTACTATCAATTTGGCTTAAGCCTGCATACAAGGTAGTACTTTTACCTGAGCCTGTTGGCCCTGTAACTAAAATGATACCATGCGGCTTTTCGATTAATTCCGAAAAGCGTGCTCTATTGCCATCCGTCATCCCTAAATCTTGTAAATCTAATCGGGTAGAGTTTTTATCTAACAAACGTAAAACTACTCGCTCGCCATGACCTGTCGGCATAGTAGATACACGGACATCAACTGCTCGTCCCGCTATTTTTAACGAAATACGACCATCTTGTGGAATACGTTTTTCAGCAATATCAAGCTTTGCCATAACCTTAATACGTGAAACTAATAATGATGCTAATTTACGGTTTGGTTTTAAGACTTCACGTAAAACACCATCGACACGAAAACGAATTTGTAATGATTCTTCAAAAGTTTCGATATGAATATCAGAAGCATTTTCTTTAATCGCCTCACTTAACATGGCATTGATCAATTTAATGATCGGTGCGTCATCTTCATTTTCGAGCAGATCTTCTGTTTCTGTCATTTCATCGGCAAGTGAATATAAGTCAACTTCGTTACCGATATCTTCCATCATTTGTTGCGCTTCAGAAGAGTCACGTTGATAAGCAATTGTTAGCAGCTGCTCAAATTCTTCGGCTGTTTTCACTTCAATATCAAACGGCGATTTTAGTACTCGCCTAACTTCTAGTAAAATATCAGCGTTTAACGTATCAACACAAACCAAACGTAAGCCACCATCATCTTTCTGAATAAGTACGCTATGGCGCTTTGCGAAACCAAATGGCAAGCGAAAACGAATATTTTCGTCTGCAATAATCTCGCTATCGTTTTCCATTAATTTTTGTTCGTCATCGGCTTCGCTTGCAGCAATAAAAGCCTGAGCTTGAGAATCGATATCACTCATTACTCATCTTCTTTTTTCGTCATTGTTTTTTTATCTTCTACTTTTTGCATATGCTCTTCAAAAGACGGCGGCAGTGATAATTCATCATTCCACTCAGGCAAAATAGGTAGTTTTTCATCGTCCATCAGTTCTAAACCAGCTTCACGACTTGACACTTCTTGGGCACGAATATAGTTGTATTTCTCTTTACTTAAATCATCCATTAACTGGCCATTACGAACAATAGTCGGACGTAAGAACACCATTAGGTTACGTTTACGTTTAGTATTACTGGTTGATTTAAATAAATGGCCAAGAATTGGAATGTCACCTAATAATGGTACTTTCTGCACACTTTCTTGCACGTCTTCGTCAATCAAGCCGCCTAGAATGACTGTCGCGCCATCATCGGCCATTACGGTAGTTTTAATTTCACGTTTGTTAATTGAAATATCAACGCCGGTTGCACCACTTACAGAAGAAACTTCTTGCTCAATGGTTAACTGTACGCCACTACCTTCATTGATTTGCGGTGTTACTTTTAACTTGATACCAATTTCTTGACGTTCTACCGTTTGAAATGGGTTGGTGTTACCGCTACCTGTTGCAGAGCCAGTGATTATTGGCACTTCTTGACCAACAATAAAGTAGGCTTCTTCGTTATCTAGCGTTGTAATACTTGGTGTAGACAAAATATTTGAGTTTGTATCCGAACTAACCGCTTGTAATACCGCGCCCCAATCACCTTTAACAATACCAAACAGTGTTCCGCTCACAGAGCCTAAAACGTCAGCAGCCAAGCTGTAATCGCCATCAATATCATTTTTACGATATTCATCACTAATCTTTTCGCCTGTTTCAGAAGAATAAACAGCAGGAACGATATCACCAGGGGTTGATTTAGCTGCTTCAGCCGCTGCGGCAATTGAGCTAATTGGTGCAACACCATTAGTAAATTGTGTCATTGCGCCTGATTCGTGATACCACTGCACACCTAAGTTAACACCGTCACCTTCAAAAACTTCAACAATAATGGCTTCGATAAGTACTTGAGCACGGCGAATATCTAATTGACGAATAACCGCTTCAAGTGAGCGCAGCATATCTGGCTGAGCAGTAATCACTAGGGTATTAGTATCTTCATGAGCATCGATGCTAATGTTTCTAGTTTTGCTACTTTTAGATGATTTTTTTGTGCCTGAGCTATCAGATTCGATTGACTTACTAACCCCTTCCAACACTTTAACCATGTCTTCAGATTTAGCGTATTTCAGGTGATAAACTCGGGTATTACCGTTTGACTCAAGTTCGCTATCTAAACGCGAAACTAATCTTGCTACTCGTTCACGGGCCTGTGCTTCACCGCTAACAATTACGCTATTAGTACGATCATCAGCAACAATTTTAGGAATTAAAAATGTTGGCGTACCAGCCGATTTCCCTTCGCTAGACTTATTCATTGCTTCGATAATACGCACCATTTCACCAGCTGAAGCATACTTAAGCTTAATTATTTGTACATCTTGGTCGCCGGCTTTATCCACACGTTCAATAATTTTAACTAAACGATTAACCACCGCAGCGGTACCTGTAAGCATGATTACGTTGGCAGGATCGTAGTTAACAACATTGCCTCCACCTGCTTGGTCAGATAGTTGGCGAAGTAGTGGTGTTAACTCACGTACTGTAACGTTTTTCACTTCAACAACGCGAGTAACCATTTCATCGCCAGAGCCAGGATTGTCGTTGCCAACAACAGGTATTGATGAAGTTTTTGCGTCTTTATTACGAATGATTTTGACAACATTATTATCCATTTCTACCGCAGCAAAACCGTACACTTCTAGCACGTTCAAGAAAAATTGATAATACTGCTCTTCAGTTAATAAGTCATAACTGCGAACATTAACTTTGCCACGAACGTTGGGATCAACGATCATAGTTTTTTTCAAATTTTTACCAACAATATTGATAAACTCTGCTATTTCAGTGCCTTTAAAGTTAGGCGAATAGTCGGCAGCATGAACATTTGCTGAAAGCAAAACACCATTTAGCATAACTGCAGTAACAACCCCGGTAAGGCTTTGCTTATACCAAGGAGCGCTTAATAATTTGCGCATCTCTTATTCCTTTTTTATTCTAATTATCGATACTGAAAAGTATTTCGGTGATCTCACTATTACGATCAAGTAACAATGAAACTTCTCGTTCTTCTTTTAAAGATTGCAGCGCTTGAGCTGCCTCTCTTGGCTCGGTTAAATCAAAACCGTTCATTTGTATTGCTACATCACCATTCTTAAGACCCGCACTTTCGAAAAAAGTTGGATCTTTTCCCGGCATTAGCCGGTAGCCGCTAATTTTTCCATTTTCACGCTTTGGTGATATTTTTAAATAATCAGTAATTTTACCCGGATCGTCATCTAAATCTTTTCTTAATGATTTAGTACTTTGGGTAAGTGCTTTGTTATTTCTTTGGTCAACAACGTTAGGTGAAGAAAACCGTTTAGATGGAGCTTTTTTAGTTGTTCTTTGTTGTTTACTCGCTGGTTTTATTGCTTGAACGTTTTTATTAAAATCTACGCCTTCAATCATCAATGTTTCTAAGCGGCCAGAAACTTTCAATAATACTCTGTCGTTAAAAACTTTTTCCAACACGGCACGTGTGCCTTTAATATTTTCACCAATGCTGTAGGTTTCTTGCTTACCTGCACTTTCAATAATGGCTGCTGAAGTTGCTTTATCACTACTGGCAACCGCACCAGTTAAGGTTAATTTCAGTCGAGTTTCTGGGGCATCTTCAATAACTAACTCTTCAACTTTTTCGGCTTCCTGTTGAGAGAATGCGCCAAATAAATTAAGAGCTTCAATTGCGTTAACATTTAACTGTTTAGATGTTGAGACTTGAGTTGGTTTTGAACCACTAGCTTTTAATACCGCAGCATTCTTTTCTTGCGGTATTGCTAGCCAAGTAATTTGTGCAAATAGGTAGGCGATATAACTAAGCAACAGAAAAATAACCGCTTGAGTAATTTTTTGCTGAGGAAGTTTAGATAGCTGCTCAAACACATTTGATAAGTTATTCGATAATGACATTTTGTTATAATTTTATTGTCTGGAAATTTTAATTCACTTTGATAATACTTGACCCGAGGCGTAGCAACAAGACGTCATATTAGTTTTTAACTATAATAAGTTAAAAAATGTAAACACATGTATTCTAGCTAGCGTAAACAATACTGTTATGCTAACTTCGCCATTTTTATAACACCTACACAGAGTAAAAGCAAAGCAATGGTCAAATCAAGCGATAACAGTACGGAAAACAAACAATCCACGCGCTTAGATAAATGGCTATGGGCTGCGCGCTTTTATAAAACCCGTGCGATAGCAAAACAAATGATTGATGGCGGAAAGGTATTTTATAATGGCCAACGCAGTAAATCAGGTAAAGCTGTTGTGCTAGGCGATCGCATCACTCTGCGACAAGGCTTTGAAGAGAAGCATGTAATTGTTATTGCACTTGCTGATAGACGACGGGATGCCACTTTTGCCCAAACACTCTATCAAGAAACCTCTGAAAGTATTCAAACCCGAGAAAAAAATAGCTTAGCTCGTAAACAAGGCATTTTACTTAGTCCTGCGAGTGAGACAAAACCAGACAAGAAACAACGTCGACAAATTCGACATTTGAAAGAAAGGATCTAGACAGTGACCAGACAAACTGACGTATTAAATCGCTATTTATTTGATAACTTGCATGCTAGAGGTGAGTTGGTAAATTTAAAGCAAACATTTCAAGATATTGTTGCCCCACATAACTACCCTGCTGGTGTAAAACAATTGTTGGGTGAGCTTGTTGCTGCGACTTGCCTCTTAACCGCAACTTTAAAATTCGAAGGTGAAATTGCCGTACAATTGCAAGGTGATGGCCCAATAGGCTATATGGCTGTTAATGGTAATCATCTACAAGAAATGCGCGGTATTGCACGCATGGCCAGTGAAACCAATGCCACAACATTAAAAGAGCTAATCGGTAAAGGTAATATGGTGATCACCATTCGCCCAAGTAGTGGCGAACCTTATCAAGGCGTTGTAGCGCTTGAGCAAGAAACCTTAGCCGAATGCTTAGCACATTACTTTGAAGTGTCAGAACAAATTCCGACTAAAATTTGGCTATATACTAACAGCGATATTACGCAAATCGCCGGTAGCTTAGTACAACTTATGCCTGACGGTGAAGACAAAGAAAAGCAACATGCTGATTTTGAGCACTTATGCCAACTGACCAACACAATCAAAACTGAAGAAATATTTTCACTCGATAGTGAAGCGTTGTTGTACCGTTTATATCATCAAGAAAAAGTAATATTATTTGAGCCACAAAACGTTAGCTATAAATGTAGCTGTTCAGAAGAAAAGTGTTTAAGTGCCATTTCACAAATAGAGCCTAGCGAATTAGAAAACATTATTACCGAGCAAGGCTCAGTGTCAATGACTTGTGATTATTGTATAACAACCTATAAATTTGAACGCCCTCAACTTACACAATTTATTGATGACGTAACCCACTAAAATCATCTTCAAACAATTTATCAGTAGCTTACAAACCAAAATTGTAAGCTACAATTACACTTCACTCATTATTATTTTTCAAAGAATCCTTTTAACACAAGTTAAGACAGCCTAATTTTCATACTAAATCAGACTCTTTTGTAAACTCTATTTGCCACTTTTAATTATTTACTTTCATTAACGCAAACCTTTTCACACAAAATATTTACATTATCTTTACATGTGCTATGTTTAACCGTCGCATTTTTGCGTTTCTCGTATTATAAAATTAGTAAAGCCGTCAATTAACGATTTTACTCACTAAAAAATAAATATCAGCACAATTTTTGTGCATTTAGGGAGGTTCTTTGTGAATAACAAAGTAACAATTGCAGTATCAACAGCGCTATTATCAATGGCAACTATGCAGGCATCAGCCAGTACAGTGCCAACGCAATATTCAGCTGACCCATTAAAGTCAGTTGCACCAATATCAATTAACAAAGGTGGCACATACAACAAGCAACAAGGCAAAAAGTTTCGTGCAGAAAAAGATTTAGCTGACGGCACATATACCTATATTGTTCGTCTTAAAGATCAGCCTATAGCAACTTATGACGGTTCAATTGCTGGCTTATCTGCCACTAACCCTCAAATAGCTAAAAAGTCGTTATTCAAATCATTAACGAATAGCAAAAAAAGTTCGCAGCAAATTAGAAAAGAGCTTCGCTTAGATTTAGACGCACCTGAGTCAATTGCTTATGCCAACTACTTAGAAAGCAAGCAAGCAACATTCTTAAGCAAAGCAAACAATAAATTAGGCAATAGCTTAAATCCTGTTTATAAGTATAAAAATGCTTTCAATGGTATGGCTTTACGCTTAACTCAAGCTGAAGCTGAAAAGCTGTCTGCACTTTCAGATGTTGCGTTTGTTGAAAGAGAACGCATGGAGCATATAAACACTGATACCGGCCCTACTCACATTGGTGCGCCTCAAGTATGGGAAGGAGAAGGCCAAAGCGCAATAAATATGGGTGAAGGCGTAATTATCGGTGTAATCGATAGTGGCGTTAATACCGATCATGATTCATTTGCTGATATTGGTGGTGATGGCTATGACCATACTAACCCATGGGGCGCTGGTGTCTACGTTGGTGATTGTGCCGGTGATTTTGCTGAATTATGTAACGACAAATTAATAGGTGTACGTTCATATGCATCAGTTACAGACAACTATGATGACGCATCTGTATTTGGTGACAACCCTCCAGCAAAAAATGGTGAAGATTACGGCGGGCATGGCTCACATACTGCAAGTACCGCTGGTGGTAACATTTTAAAGAATGTTCCAATGGTTGACCGCGAATTCGGGGAAGAACAAGGGGACGGTATAAACTCAACTGGCTTTATGTTTGGACAAATTTCAGGTGTTGCACCGCATGCCAATATTGTTTCTTATCAAATTTGTAACCCTGGTAATCGCGGACAAGAAGAGTCTGATACATACAATGGCTGCCCTGGCGCAGCAATCATAGCAGCACTAGATGACGCTGTATCTGATGGTGTTGATGTAATCAACTATTCGATTAGTGGTGGTGGTAATCCTTGGGCTAGCTCAACAGAATTAGGTTTCTTAGCTGCACAAGAAGCGGGTATTTTTGCCGCTGTTTCTGCAGGTAATAGTGGTCCAGAAGCGCAAACGACTTCAAAAAATGCTCCTTGGTATACTGTAGTTGGTGCATCGACTCATGGCCGTGAAGTAGCATTTGATAAAGAAATTGGCAGTTTTTCAGGTGGAGATACAGAGCTAGCTACATTGGAAGGAAAAAGTGCTTCAGGTGGAATTACAGCAAGTATCGTTTGGGCAGGAAACTATCCAAATAGTAATGATCCAGATGGCGATCCTGCACAATGTTTACAACCATTCCCTGAAGGTACTTTTGATGGTGAAATAGTTGTTTGTGATCGTGGTGCAATTGCTCGTGTAGACAAAGCAATAAATGCTAAAGCGGGTGGAGCAGCTGGTTTTGTACTTGGCAATATAGATGGAGGTGCCACATCTGTAGCTAACGATGTTTATGTAATACCTGGCATTCATATGAATGCAGAGAATGGCAATGCTTTACGTACTTGGTTAGCGTCTGGTGCAGACCATATGGCAACAATTACAGCTGCTGATGGTGAGCTAAAAATTGGCCAAGCCGATGATATGGCTGACTTCTCTTCTCGTGGTAGCAACGTAACTGTTCCTGATATTATGACACCTTCAGTAACAGCTCCAGGTGTTTCCATTTATGCGGCATACTCAGATGAACAGTATGGTCACGACGTGCTTGGAACAGACCCAGCTGATTTTGCATTTTTGCAAGGTACTTCAATGTCAGCCCCTCATACATCAGGTGCTGGCGCTGTATTGAAATCAGCTCATCCAACATGGACGCCTGATAACATTCGTTCAGCATTAATGTTAACCGCAGTAACTGATGTACGTAAAGAAGATGGCACTACGGCTGCTGACTTCTTTGATATGGGTTCTGGTAGTATTCGTGTTAATTTAGCACACCAAACGGGTCTTATCATGAACGAAACTGCAGCAAATTATACTGCTGCAAACCCTGAAATAGACGGCGATCCTAAAACGTTAAACATTCCTTCAGTTGCTAACGCTAACTGTGTAGGTTTGTGTGACTGGACTCGTACTGTTACAGCTACAGCTGCAGGTACTTGGACAGTTGAAGGTGCGACGATTTCTGATGGTTTAGTTATTACAGCTACGCCAGCAACGTTCACACTTGCAGAAGGTGAAAGCCAAGCTATTGCAATAAGTGTAGACGCTGTAGGAGCAGAGAGTGATGTTTGGTCATTTGGTCATGTAGTAATGACTTCACCTGATCATCCAACGGCACGTATCCCAGTAAGTGTTCAAGCTTCAAACGGTAATATTCCTAAAAAAGTTACTTTTGATGCAAATCGTAATGTAGATAGCTTCTTGCTAGAAGATGTTATGGCTGTAGAAATTACTGAGTTTACTGCTCGTTCTTATGGTTTAACTAAAGCAGACCAAGCAGAAGCAACATTAGCAGTAGATAGCGATAATAGTGCAGCTTATGATGATTTAGCTGACGGAATTAATGTAACTATGCATACTATTCCTGAAGGTGCTAAACGTTTTGTAGCTGAAATCTTAGCTTCAGAATCTCCTGATTTAGACTTACGTGTAGGTCTAGATGCTAATGGTGATGGTATCCCTCAAGAAGACGAAGAATTAGGTGAAAGTGCTACAGGTACTGCGCTTGAAAAAGTTGACTTAATGATGCCTGCTGCAGGCAGCTACTGGGTTGCAGTTCAAAACTGGGCTGCCTCTGAAGAAGGCGCTGAAGATGCTTATACATTGGCAACTGCGATTGTTGACGGTGAAACAGGTGATAACCTGTCAGTTGAAGCTGATGCAACAGTTCCTGCGTTAACCGAATTTGACTTACGTTTTAAGTGGTCACTTGACGATGGTATGTCTGGTGACATGTATTACGGCGCTGTTGATTTAGGTACAAGCATGGAACGTGCTGGTAACTTAGGTCTTGTATCAGTTGATCTTATGCGTGGAATGGATGATGTTTCTATTTCAAGCAATGCTGATGCATATATGGAACGTAATGATCGTGTTGATTATGAAGTTAGTGTACTTGCAAACGTAACTCCTGGTGACCGTACTTACACAGTTAAAGCAACTGTCCCAGCAGGTATGACACTTGATGAAGATTCAGTTACAGGTGATGCAGTAGTTGATGGCAATGACATTACATGGACATTACTACAAGAGTCTTTGTACGGCCTAGCTCCATTCTATACGATGACTAGTAATGTTGATGATGCAAGCTGTGCACTACCAAACTTTGGTGCAGGTGGCGCATATATTAACCTAGCAGACTTAGGTGTTAAGCCTGGTGATGTAGAAGGTAATGACCAAGTTGGTTCATATAACATTAGCACTAACTTCTTAGGTAAATCTTTCTCATCATTCAATGTAACTGATGATGGTTTTGTTTACTTTAGTGGTGGCGCAGGTTCAGCACCATGGATAAACCAACTACTTCCAGATAGCGCTGAAGCAAATGACCTTGTTGCTCCAATGTGGAGAGATGGTCATATTGTTAAAGGCGATGCATCTGGTTTATCTGTTGCAAGTAACTCTGCTTATGCAATCATTGAATTTGACAACATGATGCATTGGTTAGGCGTTAACGGTTCAGCAGCTAACGGTATTGCACCTGGTGATATTGCAGATATCATGGATTTTGAAGTTGTAATCGAGCGAGCTACAGGTAACTTTATGTTTGCTTACGACAACGTAACTCATGACTGGGGCTCTAACTTGGGTGCAACAGTTGGCTATGAAGATGCAACTGGTACAAATGGCAAGGCAGACATTTATGCTGAGTCAGTATGGGGTGGCGCTGAAGGTTCAATAAGTACTGTTGAATCAATTCAGTCAGGTCTAATCATGTGTTATACATTGACTGAAATAGCAACTGAACCAACAGTATTTAAGTTCTCAACTGAAATTACTGATAACTTTACTGGTGGTCCAACTAATGTAGTTATCTCAAGCACTACTGATGATGCAAACACAGCCGAAGTTGTAAATGAAACAGGCGTTGTTATTCAAGTTGAAGGTGCTCCTACAGCAATGATTACAGGTAGCACTTCAGTTGTAGAATACGATAGTGTTCAACTAGATGCTTCAAGTTCATCTGATCCTAATGGTGATGCGTTAACTTATACTTGGGTACAGTTAGCAGGTACTCCTGTAAGCTTTAGTGCAAATGCTGAGTCAATTAGCTTTGAAGCACCAAAAGTATCAAAAGATGAAACTATCTCTTTCCAACTAATGGTTGATGATGGCAAAGGCAACTCAGATACAACTGTTGCTTCTGTATCAATTGTTAATAAGAAAGAAAGTGGTTCATTCGGTTGGTTAATGTTATTACTAACTCCTATGTTATTTACACGTCGTAAAAAAGCGTAATATCATAGTTTAGGTTTCTCATAACCTAACTTCAAAAGCCATCAACAATATGTTGATGGCTTTTTTATTGCCCATTTTAATAACAACCTTCCTCCCACGCAGTGCAGAACTAAAACGTTGTGTTTAAGATAAGAGTATTGATTAGAATGCGATACCCGCTATTCATTTTCATAATAAATTTGAAAGACATTAAATTCACTTTGTTAAAAATAAGAGTACAAGTATCAGCACCTCCCTTCACCTACATAGCCTAAACACTATTTAAGTAGCGTATCAGCCATAACGTTATATAAGCCTCTATCTGTGTTTCATATGTACCGCATAGCTCACTATTGGGTGCATAAATACTTCGATAGCCATTTAATTATTGTCTAAGGGAATATAGGATTTGTAATGAACATTAGCTGCCTGTTAATTATGATGTGAACTAGATAGGGTTGAGGCTTTATAAAAATATAGATAAAGACGCGGGCAATAAAAAAGCAGGTCTGATTACTCAGCCCTGCTTTGCACAAAACGATAACGTTAAAGTTTAGAAGTGTATTGTTGTACCAACAAATACACCGTCAAATTCGATGTTAGTGTATAAGTCATTTAAGTCTTCTAGTTCTAACTTAACTGCACGATAACCAGCATTAACATTCACATCGATTAACATGTTGTCGACAAGTTCATAGCTTACGCCAACTTCATAGTCGTAAAGTGTATGGTCATCAAATGATAAAAAGTTACCTTGTGCGTATAAGTTTAAGCCTGTTAGTGGTAAGCCTACGTTAGTGGCAACGTATAGCATAGGTACAACATCAGTCACCGCAATAGTATCGGATTGTGATACTGTGCCAGAGCTTGTTGTCACCTGTGTTGATACTGTAACGTCACCATCAAAATCACGCGCAGTAATACCAAAATCAAATGATAATAAATCATTATCAAATAATTCATAATATAACGTGTAATCAACATAGCTTACATCGAAGTCAGCATTAACATCAGCACCGTTAAGGAAAGTCTCATCATCAAAATCAAAGTCAGTATCAAGAGTAGTCATACCGTTAGTTTCTAATGACGTAGAAGCAATACGAGCGTTTGGAATTAATGGTAGTGGATGTTCAAAAGCAACAAAAAAGCTATTTTGCTTTTCATCTATTAAGTTAAAATCAACTAATGAGCTACCGTCACCAAATGTGCCTGAAGCTTGGTTGTCCCATACTTGGCCACCTAAATAAATGCCTAAGGCATCAGCTTGTACATTGGTTGATAAAACTGTGGCAAGTGCTGCCGCTAACGCAATTTTTTTCATTTTTTTACCCTTGACTTAATAAGTCGTTTAAATCAATCAGTGCAGCATTTGCACGTGATATATAATTTGCCATTACTAAAGAATGATTGGCTAACATACCGAAACCGTCACCATTTAAAACCATTGGGCTCCAAATTGGCTCTTGGCTGGCTTCTAATTCTCTAATAATCTGTTGAACACTAACTTTAGCATTTTTCTTTTCTAAAACGTCATTAAAATCTATTTCTATTGCTTTTAAGAAATGTAATAAAGCCCAACAAGCGCCACGAGCTTCATAAAACTCATTATCAATTGCCCACCAGCTAGTTTTTATTTGCATGCTAGAAGCGGTGTTTGTAGACTGCTGCGCAACACTATCACCAGCAAGATCAACATTAATCTGCTCACGGCCAACGCTGGCGCTTAAACGTTGTGAATAACTACCTAAGCGTTTTGTTGCTTCTTGAATCCAACCACGTAAATTGTCTGAACGAGCATAAAACTGTGCTGATTGATTATTTACCTGAGTTAACGCCGTGCGGTAAGCATAAAGTTCATCAATAGCTTTTTGATATTGTCCTTCGGCACTTGGAATCGCCCAACTAGTGTGGTCAATATTAAATTGTGGTTGTGCGACTTTTAAATTCTTATTTTCAGCTGACTGAGACTGTGAACGACTAAACTCTTGACGCATTACCAACGCCATATCCCTAACCATTTCCAGTGCGCCAAATTCCCATGCAGGAATGTTGTCTAATAACACTGATGGTGGAATAGCATCATTTGCTAAATAACCGCCCGGTTTATTTAACAATGTTTCAGTCACTCGAATCAATGCCGTTGTCGTTGTATAACCAACCACTGGTGCTACATTTTCAGCCGTCGCCGCTTTTGTTACTTCAGCACGAATATCTAATTGGTCTGGTTCAAAGCTCCAATAAACACCGAGGAAATATAGAAATATAAAAATACCAGCGAACGCAGACACAACTGCTTTTGTCGAAATATTAACACTCATATTTTACTCCTAATGATGGTGATGTTTCTTCTGCTTAAGACCTTTGACCAGATAATTCACATCAATGCTCGACTCGTCGTCGAAATGCAACGTTATCTTAATATTTTCTTTAGCTTTTAGTGGTTGTTTTAAATCAAAAATCATCAAATGAAAACCTGATGGCTGAAATACTGTGCTGTCTTTAGCTAATATTTCTACATATTCACGCTGACGCATTTTCATTAAACCATTTTCCATGGTGTGCTCGTGAATTTCTACGCGATCACTTACCGAACTTGATGCGGCAATCAGTCGTAAATTATTTTTAGAAACATTATTTAATGTCATATAGGCAGATGAAATTGTTGTGCCGGGAATACTTTCTCGCGCATAACTATTTTCAACGACCATACCGTTGCTCTCATTCGCAAAAACACTATTAACAAGAACACTACAAATTAATAATACCAGTGTAAGTACTGGTGCAAATACATTCCTCATAAGCTGTTATACATCCCTTTTATTCATATTATGATTCTTCAACACCATTGTAACTAAGCTGGAAGAAAATGGATAACTTAATTAATTCAAATGAGAAAAATGCCGTTCTTTGTACGCCCATTAAAGGCAATAAAAACATAAAATAAGTGTACAAAAAAAGCCAGAAGCTTAAGCCGCTGGCCTCCCATTAAAAACCGTCAATATACCGTAGAGCGGAACAAATAATCGACCGCAACAACTTATTTTAAGAACGACTTAACCAACACGTTTTTTTAATTGCTTTTTAAGCTTCTTTTTTAATTTTTTAACTTTATCTTCTAACTCTTCATCTTCACTAATATCTATTTGAGCAATAAAGTCAGTTGCTTTTGTTAACTCTTTCTCTTCAATATACAACTGCGCTAAGCGATACCTCACCCAAGGTTGGTATTGCTTTTCAGCTAAAGGCAATGCCTGTGTTAAGGCATTAATACCTAATGCGGCTTCTTCACCTGACTTTACCGAAACCTTACCTTGTTGATACAAAGCTTGCCCTTTTTTCTCATCATCTTTGGCAAACTGAGCAGCAAAGGTTAAATCTGTTCTCGCTTTATCCCAAGCTTCACTGGCAATATTTTCCATCGCACGGGTAAAATACAAAGTGCCGCTTTCAGGGAACTTTTCAAAACCTTCAGCCATAGTTTGTTTCGCAAGTTCAGGCTTTTCAGTTTTCCAATAAACGTTAGCAATTTGGCTATAACCTTGCTCCGCATCATATTTTTGCAACTGTTTAGCATAAACTAAGGCTTCCTCTGTATCACCACCAGCAATGCTTGGGGCATTTAAATGAAAGCCAATTAAGGTATTAAGTGCGTCTTGATGATCAGGTCTTAATTCAACCGTTCTTTCCATCGCTTTAATGAAATCTTTCGCATAGCCAAGTTTTGAAAAAATACTGGCTTTTTGCGCCATAATCACTGCGCTAACGCCCAAGTAATAGTTCACATCAACATTGTTTGAATGCTGCTCAAGCATATCTTCAAAATAGTCAAAAGCATCTTCTGTTTCATCTTTTGCAATTAATAGACGCCCTACAAGTATTTGTCCGTCAACACTCGCTTTTTCATCTGCCGTTAGGGTACTAAATGCTTGTTCAGCTAATGCCGTGTCGTTCGCTTTAAATACTTTTTTCACCGACGTAATATCGGCATGACTTGCCATACTAATTGAGGTAAAAAGTGCTAGTGCAATTAATTTCTTCTTCATTTAACTTCCTGTTTTTTTATTATGCTCAAATTTACTCTGGTTAATATTGTACGGCTCTTTTATCTCGGGTAACCAACCAAATAACGATTGCTACCAATATGATAGGCCAAAAAACACCTACCAATAGCATTGCACCGCCACCTAGCAGCAACATAGCAACAAAAATTAACGAACCAAATACGCTCATCGCTATCGCTAAAGCAACCAAAACTAATAAAACGACAACTAGTGCTGAGATACTAATTGCCTTTAAAGGTTCAATTAACCTCTCGCCCATATAGATATCAACATCAAGTAATTCAATCAAGCTAACACCCAACACGTAAGTTAAGAACATGGTGGCAAAAATTGCTAAAAACAAAGACTTAAAAAAAGTCATAGTGTTCTCCTTTTCATACAAAAGCGCTTAATAAGCTACTTATAAACTTAGTGCTTCACTACCCTAAACACCTTAAAGGCGACGAGTTTTATTAGGTATTAATAACGTAGCCACTAAGTAAGCAACACCAGTTGCAACAGGGAAAACTAGCAACGCAGCAATAGCGCCAACTCTAACCGCAATACGAGGCACATTGTAATGCTTAGCAATACCACCACACACACCAGATAACTTTTTATGAACTAGGTCTTTAGTTAAGGTTTTATTAACTGAATATTCGCGATTAAAACTCATTATTTACTCCTCATGTCCAACTTTGGCTTCTTGAACATTAACTTTAAAAAAACTAACAGCCCGGCGCCGATAAAGAAGCTAACTACCGGCGTTATAAACATAACACCAGCAATTAACCACAATGAAGATGCCACACTAATACCTCTACGCTTTATTAACCGTTAACAACTTTTTTCTTAAGTTGTTCAAGCTCTTGTTCGATGTTTTCATCGTTTTCAAGCTCTCGAAACTGGCTATTCAAGTCTTTCGCTGATGTCATATCGTAGGCTTCAACTTCCGCTTCAACACGGTCAATCTTCTGCTGGTAGCGCTCAAACTTACTAATGGCTTCATCAATATTATGCACCGCTGCTTTTTCGCGAACTTTTAAACGAACTTCTGCAGACTGCTGACGAACTCGGTAAGCTTCTTGTTTACGCTTGGCTTCAGAAAGCTTTTCTTGCAAACGTTGGCCGTCTTGCTGCACTGCTGTTAAATATTCGTCAAACTGGCTTAGCTCTTCATTAAACTCGGCAAGCTTTTGGGCACAACTTTGTTTTTCAACTAAGGCAGCTTTTGCTAAATCTTCACGGCCCTTGGTTAAGGCAAGTTCGGCTTTTTGCTGCCAATTAGTAACACGACTTTCCATATCGCGAATATTGCGCATTACCGTTTTCTTTTCTGCAATATGTTTAGCGGCTGTTGAACGAACTTCAACTAACGTTTCTTCCATTTCCTGAATGATCAACTTGATCATCTTCTCTGGATTTTCAGCCTTGTCTAACATTGAATTAATGTTCGCGTTAATAATATCTGTGAATCGTGAAAACATGCCCATGGTATTTCTCCTGTTACTCTTCTGAAGTTTGTTGTTTTTGTTGACGTAATTTAGATTGCTTTGACACTACCGCTACTTCTTGTGGCTTCACGGTTGTATAGCGTAGTGAAAAACGATTTAACTCAGCCTTAATAGAATTTGATAGTTCCGCTGATAAATCATGTGCGGCCTTTTGTCCCTGTGCCTGTATTGTTGCTGCTAAACTACGTTCTAAAGATGCTTCTTCTGCTGAAGCGTTAAAAGTAAATAGCAACGTACAAGATAATAAAACGGTGCTTAAAGCTTGTTTACTTGGTAAAAGTTTCATTATTGATATCCTTATGTCAGTAACATGAAAAGTTAACGATTAACCTTTCTTGTTGATTTCTGATATTACTATTACAAGTGCTGTGCCAACTGATAAAAACTTTTTAAGTAACTGTTATTTATATATTTATAAAAAACCACGAGAGACACGGAATTTCAAGACATAATATGTCACACGATAAAGTGGTCAATATAAACACATTAGTTAGTGAAATTGACCAACAGATATTTGATTATTTAATTGGAGGTTTTCGAAAGACAGGTAACAACAATGAGGATGAATGTTTTTAGCCGTAAAAATAAAATAGTAGTGATAAAAATTGCCGATAAAAAGTAAGAGTAAAAGCAAGAATAAAAGTGGCAGCGCTAACTGCCATAATACGAATAGCAAGCTTGTGGCTAAATAACCTTAACTAGCCTTTTTCAACTTGTGTATGCGGCAATGCTCCCCACTCACTCCAGGAGCCGTCATAAACACGAACATGTTCTAAACCACTTATATCGGCTGCCAAAGCTAAGATACAAGCCGTAACACCTGAGCCACAGCTCATAACCATCGGCTTATTTGCGGTATTTAACTGTTGAAAAACTTTAGTCAGTTCATCTGCCGACTTAAACAAACCATGATTGGAAACATCGAATAACTCGCCGAAAGGCAAGTTTTTTGAACTTGGAATATGTCCACTGCGCACGCCTGCACGCGGCTCGTCAACAATACCTCGGAAACGATCATTAGCTCTAGCGTCTAAAATGACTTCTTGCTGCTCATCTATTTGCTGCTCAACCTCGCGCCAATCACAAAAGTAATTCTCCTGCACATTAGCAACAAAGTCGCCTTTCACATTACTTTTAGCATTACCTTTTGCAAGGCCATCGGTATTCCCATCAGCACCAGCGCTAGTTACTGGCTTATTCAACGACAGCCAATAAGGCAAGCCACCATCTAATACCGCAACATTTTTATGCCCCATCGCTCGAAACATATACCAAGCTCTTGCCGCCGAAAATAATCCAAGGTCATCATAAATTACAATCTGGCTTTGTTGGTTAATACCCAGGGCTTGCGCGGCACGTTCAAAGTGCGCAGCACATGGCATAGTGTGCGGCATGTCACTATCAAGATCAGAAAAGTCTTGGTTTAGGTCAAAGCGGCGAGCCTTCACAATACAATGCTCAGGCCAGCTATGCATAGGTGCTTTCATTTTTCCTACAGGGGGAATACTGGCATCTAGCACCACAAGATCTTTACAGTCCAAAATGGCATGTAAATCGGTACAAGAAATTAACTGTTGAAAATAAATCATATGCTGAGGAGTTTACTAATTAACATTTAGCAAAATTAGCTGAGATTAATCGTAAAGTACAGCGTTTACACTTGAGAATTTTCCACGTAAGTGGCAAGAAATCAGACAAAAAGCCTGACAATGAAAAATAGTAGGAGTTAGCAAGTTAAAAGCAAAAGTATTTAAGTAGCAATTAACCTATCAATTGGCTTTGTAGTTTGGTGAAACCCAAGGTTGTATCAGAATCTGCGATACTAACCTTGAGACAATATAGACTTTTTCCCTTGCTCTAAACGCGCGACAACAAAAGACGTCGCCAGCATACAAACACCGGGTAACATAAATAGGGTAAATAACATGGTTAAGCTTGGCATTGCATCATTCCTTTTTAGCAGTTTAAACAGCTGTAATTTATAACTTGTTACTAGTTAAGTTGCATAAACACTTACAAAGGTTGTGCCAAGGATCGAACTATTTGTTAGTCCATTGTTTTTTAAGTGAATTTAATTTTTACAAAATAATGTGATTTGTTAAAAACACCGTAATAGATAAGCGATGTGGTTAAATTAACTAACTTATAGTGAATTTAAAGGCGAACAGTGAAGAAAATAGCATTTATGCTAATAATGTCCCGAAATCGAGAAGTCATTTACCGATATCGGGATTTTTATAATCTCGCACACCGGCGTTAACTTACAGGTGTAACAAATGAAAAAGCTTGGGTTAAGCTATGCAAACAAAATACACGCGTAAATTACACAGCTAAGTTTAAATCAGGGTTTAGCTGTATTACTCTTGCAAAGGCTTGTTGCAGAATATCGCCTGACACTACTTGACCGCTACAGTTTTCACTTAAAAAGCGACGGAACTGCTTTGCACCCGCTAAGCCATTACATAAACCTAGCATGTGTCTTATGACATGCCATGCACGACCACCATTAGCAACGTGATAATCAATATATGGCACCATCTCATTAATCACCGCTTGTCGTGATTTAACCGACTCATTCGCTTGCCAAATAGCATTGTCAGCCTCTACTAGCATATATGGGTTCTGATAAACCTCACGGCCGATCATCACGCCATCAATGTGCTGCATATGCTCATTCGCTTCAATAAAGCTTTTTATACCGCCATTGATTGAAATTTCGGTCTCTGGGAAGTCTTGTTTAATTTGATAAACACGTTGATAGTCCAACGGCGGAATATCTCGGTTCTGCTTAGGGCTTAAACCACTTAACCACGCCTTGCGCGCATGAATAATAAAATGCTGGCAACCTGCGGCGCTTACCGTCGTCATAAATTTATGCAAAAACTCATAACTGTCTAAATCATCAATACCAATACGAGACTTAACCGTAGTAGGAATACTAGTAGCATTTTGCATACTCGATACACAATCAGCGACGAGCTGTGGTTCAGCCATCAAACAAGCGCCAAACATACCATTTTGCACACGGTCAGACGGACAACCAACATTAATATTAATTTCGTCATAACCTTGTTCCTCAGCAATTTTTGCACATTCAGTCATCGCTTTTACATCGCTACCACCTAACTGCAACACAACCGGATGTTCTTGCTGGTTATATTCAAGGTAATTACCTTTGCCAAATAGAATTGCCCCTGTGGTTACCATTTCGGTATACAACACAGTGTGCTTCGACATTACACGATAAAAATAACGACAATGACGATCAGTCCAATCGAGCATGGGTGCAATGGAAAGCTTATGACTTATTGAATTTGTTGAATTTATTGGTTTTACTGGGCTAGACACTTTATTACCTTACAATAACTACTGTATAAATTACCATGAGTTGCGTTGAGTTACCTTCAATTTCGATCTATGGTACACCATATGTACACCATAAAAGAGTAGGATTTCTAATGGCATCATTCACAATTACAAAACGCGCCAAAGCTAATGGTGACTTCAGTTACCGCTGTGGAATCGTTGTTAAAAAAAACAATGCGATTATACACCGAGAATCTAAAACATTCCGTAAAAAAGAATTAGCACGAATTTACGGCAAAAAACGCGTCCAAGAAATTGAAAACGAAGAAATTGGAATTAAAAAAGCAATATCGATTGGTAACTTAATAGACCTATATATTGAAGATGAGCACTTATGGGGTAGCACAGGTAGAACTAAACGTTACGTAATCCAAATGCTCCGAGACTGTGACATTGCTAAAACACAAAGTAACAAGCTAAAAACCAGTGATTTAATCAGACACTGTAAAGAACGTATTGAATCAGGAACAAAACCGGCAACCATTTATCACGACATGTCATATTTGCGTGCAGTCATGAAAAAAGCCTATCCAGTATTTGAGATTGAAGCCAATTATCAAATTTTTGACGAAGCCTTACCTACATTGATTGATATGAAGTTAATAGGAAAAAGTGAGAAAAGAACTAGACGGCCTACTCTTATAGAAATAGATAAACTAAAAGCGGCCCTCACAATTAGAGAAGGCCAAAAAGCCAATGGAAAGGTAAGAATTCCATACAATGACATATTAGACTTTAGCATTTTATCTTGCATGCGAATTGGCGAAGTATGTGGATTAAGATGGGAGGACTTAAACCGAGAACATAAAACAATTTTGATTCGAGATAGAAAAGACCCAAGAAAAAAGAAAGGCAATCACATGATTGCACCGTTATTAGGTGAATCATTTAACATTGCTATTAGACAACCCCAAAATTGTGAGTTCATATTCCCTTATAAATCCCAAAGCGTAAGTGTTGGCTTTCAACGTGTACGTAATGAATTGGGTATTGAAGATTTAAGGTATCACGATTTAAGACGTGAAGGAGCAAGTAGGCTATTTGAGCAAGGCTACTCCATTGAAGAAGTAGCCCAAGTTACTGGTCATAGGAATTTAAATATTTTGTGGCAAGTTTACACTCAATTATTTCCACATAAATTACATGAGAAATTATTATGAGATTACACTTAATCACGCTTAATATGCAGTAAGGTTGATATATCAGCCATGAATGGCGCCCCAGAAATAGTTGGTTAAAATTAGCAACGCGGCAGCAAAACCAACTGTTTTTTTTGTCCAGCTTGAATGGTTTGTTATATTTTAAAGTTTAATAACAGCCAGCATATCTTCATCGTCTTCATCCATACCGACTTCAGAAAAGCCAAAGCTAGCATAAAACTCTTTAGCGACAGGATTTTTGGGGTTATAACAAATTTCGATTTCTTGTAAATCTGGTACTTTTCTTATTTCCGCCAAGGCTAGGTTAAGTGCGACACGTCCTATTGATTTTTGTTGATGGTTTTTATCGACCATAAATCGCCAAATGGAAACTTTAATGCTAGATTCTTTCACCCACATAAAAAAGCCTACAGGCTCTTCTTTCATATAAATAACTCTGGTTTCATACCCTTCATTGTACTTTGACTCAACTATTGACCACATATTACAAGCCACAAAGTCTTCTTGTTCTTTTGTGACATCGAGCTCACAAACTTCTTCATAATTTTCTTTTGACACTTGGCGAAGTGATACTTCCACAGAATTTCCTTAAAATATCCCCCGATTAAGAGGAAAATAATTGTTGGCTAAAATGTTGAGGAACGAAACAGTAAAGTGTTTTTAGTCCAGCTTAATTGGCTTGTTATATGTAAATTTACCTAACTAGCCCTAATACTTCTTCGCCTTGAAACCCAACACTTAATTGATTACAGCTTTTTGGCGTTATTTGAACATCGACAAATGAATCTTCCGCTGCACTATACATTTTTGCATCCCAAGAAGACTTCGTAGAAGCAATTTTCAAACTTTTTAAGACAACTAAACCAACAGAGTCAGGATTTAAGTCGTGAGAATAAACTGAGATTTCACCTTTAGATAAATCAATAAAAAGTTTTGCAGGTTTAGCTGAGTGATCCCAGATGCCTGCAAAATTACATTCATCACTTTTCGCCTTCGTTGAAAATGTTGAGGCTATAAATATAGAGCTTAAAACTATTCGTTTTAACATAACTTTCCTTTACATATAACGCCTTATTAGCAGGCAATAAAATAGTTGGTTAACATTAGCGACGAAGGAGCAAAACCAACTGTTTTTTGTTCTTGTTTAACAGCTTGTAATGTTTTAAATGTCATCCTTAAAAACTCGTCTACCTGTTGCTCGCTGACCATCCCAATCTACCGTTTTAAAAAAGGTACCTTTATCATTAAAAAACAAGAACATCTTTTTCGAACCATGGTTTAGAACAACTTCATTTCTTTGGTTAACAGTCCATTGAACTTTAGACCAACCTTTTAGCTTTGATATTTTACCGTCAGGCTTAAAGCCAAAAATAAACTTACTACCATTCCAATTGTATTCCCAAGTTGTGCCGGATACTTTAGATTTAAATGCAACAGAATCTACAAGACGATTATATTTATCCCTTTCAAATGAATGTGCTTCATTTTGAAAACAAGAAAAAAGTATTAAAATAAAAAGTGTTACTACCAGTTTATGCATATTATTCCCTTAAAACATAGCGCCCGGTTAAAGGGCAAATTGTAGATGACTAAAATGTGCTGTGAAGCGAAATCGAGCAAACTATTAGCAGCCTCGCTTGAAATGCTTGTTATGTTTTTCTTAAGAAACTAAGTATTTTTTCAGGGTTATAGCCATTTAAAACCACACCGTCTATTACTAAAACAGGTATTCCTTTACCGCCTATTTTATTATATTTTTCAAGTCCTTCATGCGAAGCTTCAATGTCATATTCGATATATTTAACGCCATTATCATCTAGCAAGCGCCTTGCTTTTTTGCAGTACTTACACCATGAAGTTGCATAAAGTACAACCTGAGCATTAGGGTTGATTGGTTTAGCTGTAATCACATCCCATTTTTGAATTATCAGTATAAGAACAGCAACGAAAATCCATTTCTTCATTTACAGCACTCCTAGCTTAGATTAAAAACATAACAGCTTATTATGGAGACTTCTCAGTAATGTCGCCCCTAGAATTTCATTTGTAAAACTAACGATAAACTATCTACGGTATGCTTAACATCAATATCCCCTGAACCCCATTTCATTGATAAAGTAGAATACTCTATACCAAGGCTAACTTTATCATTCAAAATATATTCAGCACCAATTCCATAATAAACATCAGTTCCACTTTCACTAAATTTTTCAACTTCATCAGGGTAAGCAGAGTCTGTAGCAACAACATCGAAATCCCAATTAGCTGCACCCAAACGCGCATTCAAAGAAATAGCATCAGTAACTGGCCATATACCTTTAAGAGCAATATTATTTGAGTTTGAATCAATTTTATTTTTTATTGTGTCATCATATCTATCGGTATATTTATAAGTAACATCACCATATACATGGTGGGATAATTCTATCGCGAAATTATCATTAAATTGATAACCGCCTCTTAATGCGTAAGAGGTACTACTTCCAGAAAGTTTAATATGATCTTCTAACTCAACTTGTACTGAGTCATCATCACTTTTGCTTTTCGATTCATTATTTGTGTTTCCTAACAATAATTCGCCATAAAAACCTGTGTCGGCGAATACAGGCGTAGTTATTAATGCAGCAACAAGCCCAATTATACTTTTATTCATACTCAATCTTATATCCATATTTAAATTATTAAATAACCATCAAATTTAACGGTTACTAGTTTTCGGCGACGTATTATGAATGCTTTTCAATAAGATGAAACAAATATTTATATTATTAATTAGAAATATTTAGCAGGAAATAACTTAAAACCTAATCTAAACTAATTTTTAAACCAATTAATTATAAAAGTCTTTATAGCCCTTTAGAAACAGTACATAGAAAAAATAAAAATACTTTACTCCCATAGTACTAGGAGGGGGTCACTTCGAATACTGGGTTAGGAAGAAGCATTAAGCCCTTCCTCTCCACCATTTAATCAATCATATAGTTAACTAAAACTCGAAACAAAGTGAGAACAGCCAACTTACCTTTCACTTGAAGTTCTTGTTAGATTTTTAATTTACAATTTGCGTGAAATAATTATCAAGAGATATAGAAGAGTGCCTTGTTTCAAGCGTTTTCCCAAGATTTTCAGCAGACTTCTGGCCAAAATATAATTTTTCACTATTAATATAAATTAACGTGTAATTTGGCGGAAGATTTCGATTATCAGAATTATAAGTAAAAGTCTCATTTAAACCATCAGCTTCAATACTTTCTTCACTTATTACTTTACCTGTAATAGCAAATTTTGAGATATCCAACGTATCAAACATCATTGAGCCACATTCAGTATCAGTTGGGTGGAAGTACTCTGTTCGGTAAGTAGATTTTAGCGAGGAATCTATACTCAGCTTAATCTTGACGTTCCAATCACCTTTTAACTCGTCGCTTGAAAACTTATTATAAGGAGAACATGCTTTTTTCCAAGACGTATTAGATAACTTTGCTTTAAAGTCACTTTTTGAGGTTTCAGTAGCTGCATTTCCTCCAGTGCCACCACAAGAAGACAAGACCATTGACGAAAGGACTATCGTTATATATATTTTTTTCATTTGCACTCCATGCTTTGATATTGTGTAGCAGAGCAAAACTAACCCCGCTTGAATAGCCTGTTATACGCAATTCTTAATTGTTAAATACTTGCTTCTAGCGAAAATCACATAGTACAAAGGTAATACTAATACCTTTAAAAAACCGCCACTGACGCTATTTTTAATGATAAGTTTTTTTGAAGAATAATTGTCCAGATAAAACTTTGGGCTTGAACGCCAGTCAATTTTAGCTTCAATAAATTTAGTATGAGACGGAATTGAAATAATTTGAGTTGAATTAGGTTTAATTTTAGTAAGCTTATTACCATCGACATACAAATGGTAATTCCTAACTTTATCTAGAAATTGTTTTGGACGAGTTACTTCAATATCCATTTGAACTCCGTTTACATATTACAGCTTATTATGAAGGCTTCTCAGTAATGTCTGTCTCATAATTTCTATTTAGTTAATGTTACATAGCTTATTTAGTTTCACCTTAAACCCTTTTATTTTACCAATACTCAATTATATTCTAACGTCCAAGTGAGGGTTTTAATGATTTGCTAAATGGTAATCCAAGTGAGACTAACAAACTGTTATAAGTCTCACTTGGCTTGTTAGACACACCTTATTGAGGTGCTTGCCTAGTGCTAATAACACTACTAATTGTTGTGCCTCCGACTTGAGAACACTCAGGCTTTACTTTCGAATCCCATTTAATCGCCTGCCCACGCGCTACAGGGCGAATAATACGCCAAGGCCAAAAGCCAAACCTCTGTGTACCTGCATAGTTTATAATGGCATCAGCCTCTAGAACCTGTGCTTGGGCTGCAAATTGTGGAAGGATATCCACAACACTTCCGAATGACCCCTTTCCAACTTTTACCTTACCCAACTTGGTAAAACTCAAATCTGATGGAGGCACTCCTGTGAATAAGCAAATTTCCAATGATTTAGCTTGATCGACTTTACTTAGCTGTACTGTTGTTGCTGAACAGCCAACAAGAAGCATCATAAAACATAGCGTTATTAATTTCATATATCTTTACTACCTAAATTTAGAATTCATAGTTATTGTGATTAACAGTTTATTATGGAGACTTATTAATAAAATCCACTCCATAAGCTTTACTTAATTGGTATTAATATCCCATAATTTCAAAGTATTATAAACTACAAAATTAATTTATACCTAAAAAAAGCAAGGACACTCCATTGGTACGCCTTGCTAGCTCAAAACCTATACTTAGTTGAATTAAGCCCAACCAAGTACTGGGTAATCCCTCCCTTCATTTAACTAGCTCTCTGAATAAAAATCATGCTATATTTTAATCACTTACCTTTCACGAACGAAAATAAAACATCTATGAAAAATAAAGGATTTACTTTAATAGAGTTAGTTGTAGTTATAGTAATATTAGGTATTTTGTCGGCTGTAGCTTTGCCCAAATTCATTAACCTTCAAAACGATGCATTACAAGCCAATATGCAAGCGATGAAAGGGGCATTAAAGTCAGCCGAATCATTGGTTGCACTGAAAATACGCTTAAATCCTGATGATTTAAACAGTAACCAAAACCGATTTGCATTGAGCGACACCGTAAATATTAGGGTAAGAGGAAAGTTGCCTGATGGCCGGTGGGATCTCACTTTCGCTAATTTAGTCGATTTTGAAGATATTGCGCAGGTGTCATCAAATAACTGTAGCGATACAAGTCTCAAGTGGTGTGTACGACAAAGAGGAAGAAATTGGTTTGTAAGTCGTGGATATTCATCACTTGGTACTGGCAGAGGTTTTGTTATTTACCCTTTTGGAAAAAACCTTAACCAAGAACGTTGTTATGTTTATTATATGAATCAAAATGATAGCGCTATTCCAACAACTGTTTCACCATCTATCGTCGGCGTTGATTTTAGCGGCTGTTCATAACTTGGTTATTAATTAACAAACTTTTACAAACAATAAAGGTGCAACAATATTGCACCTTTATTTACTTAGAAATAGTTGTGTTTGAATGAGCTAGTTATAAAGCTATAAATTCAACATTAAGCTGCTTGAAACTCATTTATTTTAGCTCTTAAATCTTCATTTGCTTTACTCAATATAGCAATATCAGCCATTGCTAAGTCTAGCTCTGCTTGTATCGCCAATCGTTGACTAATAGCTGCAGTTTTATCTGACTGTGCTTGTACTTCTAACGCTTTTACTTTCGCTAATTTTGCTTTCGTTTCTTCTAGCAAGTCCAACAAACGAGTAACATCTTTGTTTTCACTAAAAGCCTGGTCACTACCAATTTTATCTTCTATTGGCTCATCTTTTTCAACAAATTCATTGGTTTTATTGGCAAAATATAAATACGACAATCGCAGAGTGAAAAATAACAACGTAAAAAATAGCACTAGAATATATTGATGAACATTTTCTGCAGATGCCGCGCTTAACCTTTCGCTTACACCACCGTTACTTAATATAAGAGTAATGAAAAATTGATTGTGCCAAAGCATTGATATCAATAAATATACTAGAATGAAGTTAGGCGCTTTATTTTGTGAACGATTAAAAACCAGCAATGATTTAAAAAACTTTGAAGACATAAAAATCCTTTTTATACAGAGTAGATATTAAACAAAAAAGCTATTTTACAATAATCGCGTAACAATTAAAGCAAAGTGTTTAAATGCATTCTTCCATATAAATATAAGGCTCATTACTCACAAGCTACATTAGTAACAACCTCCAATAGTCCATTGATTTTTATAGACAAAATACTACTTAGCATCCATTGCTTGTTGTATTTTTTTTAAGGTTTGCAGTGTTGTCGCTAAATCTTTCGCATCTAAGTTATCAGCTAAGTTATTTGCCCAAGGAATTTGCTGTTCATCTACCTTTAAATAAATAGCACTGCCCTTTTCTGTTAAGGCGATTAATTTCGCTTTTTTATGATTAGGATTATCAGAAAAAGTCAGCAGGTTATCTTTATGCATTATATCAACTAGCCTTTGCACAGCTTGGCGAGACTGCCCCATAGTTCTTGCTATTTGTGGCACCGTAAGCGAATGCGATGATAGATAAATTGCCCCTAATATTTTCCAGCGCGCACTATTTACGCCTGCTGATGCGGCAATGCTATCGCCTACGGTGGTCAGTAAACCACTCAATTTAAATGTTTCTAAAACAATTTCAGTGAACATATTTCCATCTGGGCTAAGTTTCATAGTTTACTCTCGTTTAAAATTGACAACATGATGTCATTCTGACAACATACTGTCAAACATGATCAATTAAAGAAAACATGATGAAGCCTATAATTCACTTAATTGCTGCCTTTACTGCAACCTTATGTATAGCAACATTTTTCACTTCTACCTTGCTCGTAGAGTTGTTTGGCACACACGAAACTATTGCAGTGGTTAAGAACTTAATTGTTATGCCAGGGTTATTTATACTCATTCCCGCGATGGCGATAACGGGTGCAACCGGTGTTGCTTTATCAAAAGTAAAATCAGGAAAAATAGTTAAGAAAAAATTAAAACGTATGCCGTTTATTGCAGCCAATGGCCTACTAGTACTATTACCCGCAGCTATTATGCTTGATTTATGGGCAGCATCAGGCTTATTTGATAGCCGTTTTTATATCGTTCAAGGTATAGAATTAATGGCTGGAGCAGTCAATTTAACGTTAATGAGCTTGAATATTCGTGACGGCTTTAAAGTGTCGGGTAAGTTACGCAAGTAAAATAGTGCTTAGCGCAGTATTTTACTTGCTAAAAATAGCCAATTTTATTGTGCTTCAAAATCATCTTCACGTAACTTGGCGGTACCATCACTTTGCATAACCCACAATTCGTTGGTGATAACACCTGCGGCTTTATTCATTTTCCAGCCCGACTTTAACACCGCACTATTTTCGTCAAGTACTTCAATGCTTGGCTCAACATAGTCAACATCGGTAAAACCGTCTTCCAGTAATTGCTGCCAAAATGCTTGAATAGCTTCTCGGCCTTTAAATTGTCCAAATGGCATGGCGTTCATTACTGCATCAACTTCATATTGTGCCGCACAGTCAACATAGTCACCGCGATTAAAAGCCGCTTTCCACTTACCACTCGCTATATTTACCGCCTGCAATACCTGTTCACGCGCTTCATTGCTTAGTTGTACTGATTGGTTGTTATTTGAATTCATTGTCGCTTCCTGTAATTTGAACCTTGGTTAGTAAGTCATATTATGCAAAACTTCACACATGCCAACCCATGACGTAACTGACACAAAACAGTTTAAAAACGACAAAACCATACACCTTTCTAAATGACTTACCGAAAATACAACAACGCTAAATACAAACTTTAACGGAAGCTTTTCTAACAACACCACCAATGCAAGTACATAACCGATCAATTTCATTAAGAAACTAACCATAGTTAACCCGTATTCACTTCCTATCATTTGAATATTGGTTACTGAGCAATAATATGCAAAACTTCAAACAAGCCAAACTATGGCAAAACTAACGTAAAACGGTTTAAAAATGACAACACATATAAATATTGCCTTAATTAATTACCCAGAAGCACTAAAAAGTGCAATACACGGTTTATCTGAGTTATTTACCATGGCGAACAAAATCGCTAAGGAACAACAGCTAGACACTGCATTCGTGGTTAGTACCATCGTGCAAGAACAGTTAGTTTCAGCATCACAAACCATTGCCCAGCAGCCATTTGATCTTGTTATTTTGCCGCCTAATTCTAATGAAGATTACTTTCAACAACCACCTGAAGAACTACTTAGCCTGTTACGAACCACACATCAATCAGGAGCAATATTGTGTTCTGCTTGCGCCAGCGCTTTTACCTTGGCGCATACAGGTTTATTGGATAATCGCACCGCAACAACGCACTGGCAGCTTGCTGAAAAATTTAGCGCTACCTTCCCACAAGTAAAACTAAACATTGAAAGTTTATTAATTAACGATGGCGATATTATATGCGCAGGAGGACTGATGTCTTGGCTTGATTTAGGCCTAGAAATTGTCGCCCAGTGCATGAAACCAAATATTATGCGCAGCTTAGGCAAGTTATTAATCGTTGATACAGGTAAACGTGAACAACGTTACTACGGCAGTTTCACGCCTCTTTTTAATCATGGCAATGAAGCCATTGTAAACGTGCAACATTACATACAAGCAAATTTTCATCAGCCAATGAATATTAGCCAATTAACGCAACTTGCCTTTATGAGTGAGCGTACTTTTCTTCGGCACTTTACTCGCGCAACGTCATTAAAACCTATGCAATACATTCAACGAGTACGCGTACAGAAAGCCTGTGAATTATTGGAAACTAGTCAACAAAGTTTTGAACAAATATCTGCTAGCGTAGGTTACGACGATGTGAACAGTTTTCGTAAGGTATTTATTAAAGTAATTGGTTTAAGCCCAAGTGCCTTTAAAGCGAGGTTTGTTTAGGCGCTGTCGAATGTTTTATTTAATCTTTTAGCACATAACTAATGCCATAAAACAAGGTGAGATATGAAGTAGTAATATGCGTTTGTTCAGCAAGTGGTTGGTAGTGCCAATTTAGGTTATTTGGCGCTTTGGTATTTAATAATAAAACAAAATTAGTCATCGCATTCGCCACGTCATTTCCTTCTGCTGCTGCATTGGCTAGCGTGAAATATAGCGCGTTAGGCTTTTTGGTATTTTTATGTGCGATGATTTTGTTGTAAATCTCAATTTCGTCCCCCTGCAATGGCGGACTTGCGGCAATATAGTAGTCAAAAAGCTCAGGACTGTTGGCAAATAAGTCAGCAGTATAAAAGCCTGCTAATGAATGTCCAAATAAAGTATTCAAACCCGAGGTTCGATAATGACTTTCAACATAGGTCATGATTTCACTACTTAAGAAGCGAGTAAATTTTTCACTTTCAGTATTTAAGTCACGTTCCCTCATGTTTTCTTTATTGGCTATCGCAACAATAATAAGCTCTGGAATTTTTTTAGCTTTGTACAGCAACTCGGTCGCAATAACGGCATGGTAAATATGCCTCTCGCCATCGAGAAGATACAGAACTGGATATCGTTGTGTTGATTCTGCGTAGCCTGTTGGCAAGTGAATAATTAGGTTTCGCTCTACGCCCAAAACTTTAGAATTGATTGAAATATTGTCGCCAAATTCACGTGTGACTGGTTTATAAGTCAGAGCTTCATTAGTCAAATTTTTATTAGCCACAATTTCTGCCGTTACAGGTAACGCTATTACGTTAATTAGCAGCAGAAGTATATTTAAAATTTTCAATGAGTGTTCCTTTCATGTTTTTTTAAACTATAAAAATTTAAATGGTTTGAAGATATATTGCTCTATCAATAAAAATATAACTGGCCAATGTAACGCAAGAAGCACTGAAGCCACATGCAAAAAGTGCTAGTGGCATACTAAACTTGTTTGTCGGTTTACAGGTGCAATTATTTAATAAATTTAATACTAAGAGGGTAAACCCATAATTGATTTTCATTGGCCTTGATTGCTGCAATGATTGCAAAGATGAAATTAAGTATTGCTAAAACTATGAGGCCAATTATCCCTATAAATATAAAAGCTAAAATCCCGCACACTATAGAGTAAATAAACAGGCTAATTAGCCAGTTAAGCGTTGTTTTTCCGTGCTGGTCTATGCTTTCATGTTTGTCTTTATTCGTTGCCCACATAACGATAGGTAAAACAAAACCTAACCCGGGAATTATAATACTGGACAACTGACTTAAGTGAATCATCATACAGTACGTATTTAACGGCATTCCCCAGTATTCTTCTCTATTTTCAGACATATAACTATCCTTGTAATAATTAATTTCTTATATGCAAACTTACACATAGATACTGATTAGTACAATACTAAATATTATAACGACGAATCCTGTGAATATAATTCGACCTTCGTGCTCTTTAATTTGCTTTCCACGCGGATAATGACCTAATGTCACAACAAACAAGAAGCAACGGCCGACCCAATAAACAAGAAACTCACAAAAGGCTTCGATAAATATTATACGAATTACTCTTAAAATGGGCTTAACTGCAACTTCGGCTAGTTCTTCCACTGAAATCTCCTCATGTATACCCACTTATTCTCAAATATAACCTACACAACTAGTAGGCTATAAAATTTCACGCAGGCAGTTATTGCCCTAATTTTACAAAGCTATTAACAGCCTAACTATTGGCTTTGAAGAACTTGATTACCGCTTGATTAAATACTTCTGATTGCTCCCATTGTGCGGCATGTCCAGCTTCTGGGATGACTAATGTCTGACTATTTGGAATTTCTCGAGCGGCCGCCCTCATCATTGAAGGTGGCTGATATAAATCAGCGCCACCAGCAATAAAAAAAGTGGGAATATTACCTGCTCTCATGTTTTGCCAAGTTAATTCACTTTTCGCGCTTTGCCCGTGTCGAATGCCATCACCCTTAGATTTTTTCTCCATTTCAATCCATGTTTTGACGCCTTCAGGGTGTGCCCAACGGTAGGATGGCCCCAACTCTTTAAATTCAGGAGGTAAATCTCTAAAAGCTTTAGGCAGAATAAAGTCTAAGCGTTCATCAATATTTTTGTCCCACAAGCCAAATAAACTGCAAACAATTGTCATGCTCAGTAATTTTTCAGGGTAAGAAACGGCATAATCAGATACTGCAAAGCCACCTGCTGCAAGGCCCAAAATATGAAATTTATCGACCTTTAAATGTTTCACTAAGGCATCTAAATCATCTGCGTAATTACCTTTATCATCCTTTGAACCAGCAGGAGAGCCAAAGTAACCTCGCCTTGAGTAGGCAATAACTCTAAAGCCTGCAGCAGATAAAACTGGCTGTTGATAAGGCCAAGTTAATGCGCTGCCTCGACCCGGATGTGATAGCACGACAGCAGGCCCGCTTCCACCTGTATCCCAGTAGTAAAGTCCGGCACCACCAGATAGCGGTAAAACACCTTCTAACATTTGTGCTTGCTGCGGTATAGGTACGTAAGCGGGTTCAACTTTAGCTGCTTGCTTGTTGGCCGTTAAAGTTTGCGCTTGGCTAGTGGCAAGTAAACCACCTGATGTTGCGATAACAGCTGTTACAGCGGCCTTTTTTAGTATATTTCGTCGGTCAGTACTAATTGTCTCGTTATTTTTCTTCATTTAAGCATCCTTCTTAAAAAATCATCTATTGTCGCAACACCAGTAATAGCCCAAATGGTCGACTAAAACAACTCAGCAAATCGCAACCTAACTCACTATTAATTTTTTCTCGCAAGTCGTAGTTCATACCCTGGCAATTCAGGGGAATCGGGATCCAACAGTTTTAGTGCATCAACCATTCCTGCTAACCCTGCTTTATTTGGAGCATTGAAAAAGATGATTAAACCATCACCACTGTCTTGATAATAATAAGCTAATGAAACTACCGTCCAGTTGGTTCCTCTGTGCCCAATAATTTTGTTATTTTTTAAATCCGACATGCTCCAACCTAACCCATAGCCCATTTTAGTTGGGCATTTAACGGCTAAAAATTGGCTGCAATCAATATCCTCTTGAGTAAACTGAATGCCTTGCATCGTATTTCTGTCTTGTTTTAATTTGGCGCTTAACCCTTCGCCCTTAATTGATGAAATCAAAAACTTTGCATAATCAGATACTGTCATGACTAAGTTGGCTGCAGCAGAAGAACTACCTTCACTGCTGCAATAACCTGAAGGATGGCAATAATGGCCATGAAATTTTCCATTTTTATCCATTGGCTTGGCAATACGAGAAAAATTTTCTTTACGTACCACTATCGAAGAGTTCTTCATCGCAAGTGGCTCAAAAATTGTCGATTCAACAAGTTGCTCGAACGGCATTCCTAGTTTCTTTTCGGCATATTTTGCTAAATATTCAAAGCCTTCACCTGAATAACCAAAAGCTTCTCCGGGTGTATTGATAAAGCTCAGTTTTCTGTCGTTTGCAAAATAACGCCAGTTCATAAAACCACTAGTATGAGTAAGCAGCATACGAGGTGTTAGCCTATGGACTTCAGGGTTATTTTGTAAGTCTGGGTCAACCCAATATGGCGCTATTGACTCGTCTAGCGAAAGCTTCCCTGTGGCAACAAGCCTGAGTATAGTTTCAGCGGTTATAGTTTTAGTTAATGAAGCGACATTAAACAATGTATTTTCGTTTGCAGGAACACCATGTGATTGGAAGCCGTATTGGTTTTGCCATACAACCTTATTATTTTTGATAACCGCAACACCAGCTGTATTTATTTTATGTTTAGCGACTAAAGCCAAAAATGAATTATCTAAAACCATAGCTTGTGTACTGGAAATATTGTCAATATCAACTGTTTTCAAAGGATAAAAGTCACTCAGCATTTTGGCGTTAAATTCTTTTCCTTCTTTGTACCTTAAAATAGTGCCACCCCATAAGTTCTCAGGATGCTGGGTAATTTGCTTAAGCAATATATTTATATGCGGGAAGGTAATAAGTTGCATCGCCTCAGTTAACGGCAGCCATTTAATTTCTTCGATGTTGTCTGGGGTTATTTGTTCGCCATCACTGACTTTTACATTATAAAAATGTCGGCTTGATTCGGCCTTTGTTTTCTTGTTTTTTAGCGTGAAAATGCCTTTTAAACTTGGTTTAGTGACCTTAAAACCGTAGTCAGCAGCTAACTGATATAGATTGTCATGAGTAAGCTTGTTATTTTCATTGTAAAGGCCAGGTGTCACCCAAAAATTAGTATTTTTAATCTTAACTACCATCAGCTGATTTTCATCATTAAAGATCAATAACCGATGAAAACTTGGCGCTTTGTCATTTGCTTGTACAAACGAAGATGCGGCAAACAAAATGGTAATAACTAGTAAAATGTTCTTCATTAACAACACCTAATTTCGACTAAAATATAAAGCCCATTCACGGGCTAATAGTTACATGGCAAAGCGTAAGGTTAATGGCACTACTCGTTACTATGCTTTATTCTTTTTTACGTTTTTTATTTATTATTGCCCTTAAAATAAAAACGTATGATCAAATATAAAACTATCACAACGTGCTTAACGTAATCTGCTATTAAACCGCTCTCATAAGCTGAATTAATTAACATTAATATCACATAATTTCAAAACTATATAAATTACAAAAAGTTAAATTATGTAAGAAGTTATTTATTGCTGAGTTACGCCTTGGAATGCCTGTATTAAAATGGCCTTTGTGAACTTAAGGCATTTTAAAAACAGTTTTTTGTTTATCGTATTTCCCTGCTTCCATATCGTTCAACATTTGCTGGTATCTGCCGCTGTCTTTTAATTTTTTCAAGCCTAGATTAAATTTATCACGCAGGTACTTAGCGCGCTTATGGTTAATATTAATAATTAAGTGCAGGTTTTTTATGCCAAACTCTTTTGGATGGTAGGTAATAAGTTCAGCTTCATTTGCCGATAGAAAGCTTTTGATTTGTGCGTTACCAACATAGCGATCATTCGGGAATATGTCGATGCGATTGGCTAACAATTTTTTGTAATTGAATTCGTCTTTTGAGGTTGAATCAACATCAATACTTCTTTCATTGATTACATGCATTAACGCTTCGCCGTAATCATACTTTGAGGTAACGCCAGCTTTTACACCTTGTAAATTATCGAAGCTTTGCCACTGAAAATTGTAACTTTTTAAATGAAAAAAAACGAAAGAAGTGGTTGAAACGGTATTACTCGATAAAAACACCTGATCAATTTCCTCATCAGGCCACCAACAACACGATGCATCCCAGTCTTCACCCGTTTTGGCATATTGAAAAGAACGTTGCCAAGGAAAAAATCCCCACTCAACGGTAATACCTTCGAGTTTAAAAGCTTCAGTAACAACGTGAGAAGTTAGGCCGTATTGATAGCTGTATTGTGATAAATAAGGTTCCCATTCGCCATTGGTGATACGGATTGTTTCTGCAGCTAAGCTTTTAGTAAAAAATGTAGCTCCCAACAGTAGGTAAAATAAAACTCTCATTGCTGCCTTTGTGTTTAAATTAATGCGGTTTTCATCGCTTATCTTCAGCCATGATGTTGTTGTCGTTATTATTACTATTTTTACAGTAACCGCGCTGACTATTTACTTTGCCAGTAACATGAAAGCCACTTGCAAACACGGCATAGTAAATAAAGCCTAGGTAAATAAATCAAAAAAGCCAACGCAATTTGCACGTTGGCTTTAATCATTTTAGTGACTTAATACTTTTAAGTAGTACTAATGTTTTTTATGTAAACGTTCAGGATAAACTGCTTCTAACTTCAATGTTACGTCGTTATAGAAACGCTCACCACGTACACGAATTCGCCACTTGCCCGGTTCAGGGTTGATAAATTCACATACTTCTTCGTTACCTTCTAAACGTGGCGCACAGTCAAACTTTCTCTTGTTTGGTTTTTTACCGTGTCGTACGTAAAGATCAGCTTCACCAATACCACCAGTGATAGTTGCTTTAAAGCTGACCGCACCTTTTGGTACGCGGAAACGGAAAGTTTTCCAACGTGCTCTTGGGCCTAAACCTGCTTTAATTTTGGTTTTGGTTAATAGTGGTGTTTCGCCGTTAAACTCAATAACTACAGGGTCATGATCAGAAGCGCGGTAAGCGTCACTATTATACATAGTGTGCAATTGCTCTTCGTTTTTGTACTCAGTGTTGTAATCAAGAATTAATGGTTCGTCAGCGTTAATGTGCCACTCGGTTAGGTCAACCGCTTTATCAGATAGTGACACTGACGCTAGCGCGTGATCTAAGGTACCAACTTCACCACGGTAAGCGTAAGAATAAGCCATGTCGCCAACAAATTTTTGCGCTAAGTTAGTGTAACCTGCGTTTTCAAGTGTGGTTACTGGGTCTTCTTTGCTGTAGGCATTTAAGTCACCAATAATGAGTACGTCTTCATCTTCTACGCCCGTTGGCGACTGTGCTAACCATGCAGTAATCGCTTCTGCCGCTTGTACACGACGTAAGTTATAACAGCCTTGACCGTCTAACTTGTCTTCGTTTTCCACGCCACCACTGCTTGAACAACCTTTAGAGCGGAAATGGTTAATGGCAACAGTTAAACGCTCACCGGTTTCTGTAGCTCTAAACGTTTGCGCCATTGGCGGACGGTTATGGTATTCAAACGGGAAACCCGTTAAATAAGCCGTAGTACCAAACTCAGTAACAGCAAGGTCGTTATAAATCATCGCAACTTTAATGCTATCGCCACCTAATAATTCAATGCCGGTTTCGGCATCAGCAGCAATATGTGGGTTAACGAAGCTGTAATGAACACCTGCTGGAGCAACAGCATTTAAGCCGTTAACTAAGTCTTGAATAGCACTTTGCTCACCAAAACCATCGTTTTCCACTTCTAGTAAGCCAATAATATCGGCTTCAATAGTAGAAATGGCACTGATAACTTTGTTACGTTGGCGTTCGAACTCTTCTGCAGTGTCAGCGCCACGAGACGTTGGGAAACCACCACCGATACCATCACCATTGAAGTAGTTTAATACGTTGAAGCTAGCAATTCGTAAGTTACCCGTTGCTATTTCTGGCTCTGCAGTTCGTGAATTAGTATCAGTAAAGCTTGGTTCTTGCGTTGGAATAATGCGGTACTTACCAAAGCTGTAGTCAATGACACCTTCAAGATTATCAACAGAGTCACCCATACGTAGCGTATTATCAGCCGATAAACCACCCGTTGGGTAAATAACGTTATCAGGGTTTGAACCGTTAATACCGTCATCAAGGGTAATGCTATTTAATGCGTTACTTGCTGCTAACGCTGTGTATTCAGCAGAGCCTGGAAGATGAATGTTTGTTGGTACATAAACACGACCTTTCGATAGACCAACTTCACCGTAACGGCCTAAGCTGTAGTTGTCGGTTACCATTAAGGTATCTTCTACATAAACTAGCATGCCTTCAATACTTTCACGTGCTTCGCTTGAGCTAAATGGTAAGCTTAAGCTTGTTGCTGAAACGCTATCGATGCCACAATCAAGAAACGCTTCATTTAAGCTAATTTGTGTTTTTCCGTAGCTTTCAGAAACATTACCAATAGCACGAACTACGCTACCTTGAGCTGGGTATTCGTCGTTTGATACTGCAACAAAAACACCTTCCGAGCTTAGGCTGTCAGCGTCTTGGTCCATGCTTTCTTCTTGTACAAAGAAGCCTTTTAACGCTGGGAATGACGCAGTAACGACACCTTCAATAATATGCACTTCACCAACAACAGGTGAGGTAAAACCAGTACCTTGCACTGCGCTAATTAAGGTGGCAGGGTCAGCACATTCACCAATTAAGCTTATTGGATCACCACCGCCTGAGCTTTCGTGTTCGCCAATATTGTCAAAAGTGTTATTCGCGAAGCCTTCCCATTCAATTGACGGGTCGAAAGCATCATCAATAATCGTATCGCCAACAGTAATGGCAGCTTTACGAACTAAGGTATTGTCTTTGGTGCTAGTTAAGTCACTGCCCCATTGTGAGCCTGGATCAACGCCAACTTGACCAATTGAGTCGACCACTTCGCCATTTTTATACAGTACGTAGGCGTCATCACCGTTATGGCTAAGTGAGCCAGTAACTTGGTCAGCAACGTCTAAAATGGCACTGTCAGCACCTGAGTTAGCAATAACATAAACACTGTTACCCGCTATGGTACCGTCAAGAGCGATCATATTGCCGCTGGTATTGCCGTTAGCGAACAATTCAAGTTGATAATTTTCAGCCGCTAAGTCAACATCAGACGGTGAAGGATTATAAAATTCTAACGCTTTGTTAAAACTGCTGCCTTCAATATATTCTGAAATAAAAATTTCAGGGTTAATAACGGTATGTAAGCCTAAGTCTGAAAAGTCATCTTTGCCTGCGCCCGTCCATTCTTGTGCTGGATCGAAGTTGTCATTTATAACGGTATCGCCACTGACAACCGTTTCATTACGGCGTAAGGTGTTGTCTTTGGTTGTGCTGGTATCACTACCCCATGCTGAGCCAGGGTCTTCACCAACATTACCAAATGAGTCGACTACTTCGTCATTTTTGTAAAGTACATAAGCGTCATCACCATTGTGGCTTAATGATCCACTTAATTGGTCCGCTAAATTGGTTACAGCTGTTGAAGCTTGGTTATTAGCAATGACAAATGTGCCATTGGCTTCAATAGTTCCAGTTAAGCTGATCATAGATGGCGTAGTGCCACCATTACTAAAACGGCCTAATTGGTAGTTGTTTGCACTCAGGTCAATATCGGTATTTGACGGGTTAAATATTTCAATTGCTTTGTTGTAGCTGCTGCCTTCAACATATTCAGAAATAAACAATGCACTTGATGATGTGCCGCCGGTATCGCCGCCGCCATTATCACCACCACCGTTGTCTCCGCCGCCATTGTCACCACCGCCGTTATCTCCGCCGCCGTTGTCGCCGCCACCAGTACATGCGGTGGCACTATATAAAAGTTCGACCCATTCAGGGTGGTCAACGAACGGATTACGATTACCTTGGAATTCATAAATTCTTCGGTTTCTTTCTTGTTCAGTCGCATCAACTGGGTCGGCATTATGCCATTCAAGTAAACGACATAAACGACCAAGTGCCGCCTCACTTGTTGTTGTTAACCTATCAACAACTGCTAAATCAGGTGTTGCATCAAAGCCCTCATAACGTGTATCCATATAGAAAACCATGCGAGCTGCATCGCCTTTTACTGAATCACGTGGCTCGAACGAATCACTGTCAACACGGTTTGCTGGTGCTTCATTTAATGGCGAGTCACTGTTATCAAAATCTAAATTACCGCGCGACGAGTTAATCGAAATGTCGGTGGGTCTTAAATGATGAATGTCGGTGTAAGCTTCTAAGCTAGAGCTTGAAAAACCATGGCTTTTTGGCCATACGTGCTCGCGGTTCCAGTTGTCTTGGTTTGTACTTTGTGAGCCACTGCCATTCGACATTTTAGCGATTGATTTTCCGCTATAAAGCAAAATAACATTATCAGTATTGCTAGGGTCTTCATCAGTTTTAGTTAATGCTGTCCAAACTTCTGAATAAGTTAAATTTTTATGATTTGCTGTGATAGCAGTAGTGATATTTTCTTTAATCGTAACAGCAGATGAATTACTACTAATGGCAGCAATGGCGTCAGCATAATACTGGGCGTCATTAAACGTGTCGGCATCGGCTATTTGGTCTAAAGGTGGGCAGTTGAAACAGGCATCTATTATGGTATCTGCATATGTGTTTCCAGCAAATAACGATAATGAGAGCGCAACGGTTCTCAATTTCATGTTGATTTCCTCAGCAGTTTATTTTTTATAAAAGGTTGTGAGCAATGTGGCATCGTTACGTGACAACAAGATTACATAACAAGCACTATTTAAATATTTTTATAATTTTATTTTACATTTTTGCAACAACTAAGATCTCATATGCTGACCTTATGGTCAAATAACAAACAGAAATATAAATCACCTAAAATAACACTTATAAGTATTAAATTTAGTTACTCAGGAACTACACATAACCATATGAAAAGTTTTTAACTTTGAAATTAAACGAAAAACAGCTATAAAATCAGAACAATAGAATGAGTAAATATTGCTTATAAAATGTTGAAGTTATTGATTGAATTAGGTCGTGATTTTGGCGCCACCAACAATGACTGAACGGGTAAAATAAAATTAATCAGGATACTGAAAACAAACGATAAAAATGCTATTTAGTGTGGTTTTCACTTTAAAATTAAAAACGGTATTTTTTGGTAAAAGAAAACAAAATTGCTAGTAACAGGCCTCACTGTTATTTAATTTGGAATAAGCCAATTATTCCAATTAACAACTCAACCTATTTTTTGTGCGTTTTGTCGCATTTTAGTTCTTCAGTTACATTTCCCAAGTCATAGAAATGTTATAAAAGGGAGTTGTTATATTAACATTCAAAATTTTCATTCGACTTTCACTCATCAGGGAAAATATGAAATATTCAATTAAGTCAGCCTTACTTTGTGTATGCGTTGCTGCCAGTGGTCATGCCTTGGCAAAAAATAGCATTAGCGACGACAAGTTTCGTCAGCTAGAAGAGAATTTACCAACGCCAAATACTTACCGCACGGCGTCAGGTGCACCGGGTCATCAATACTGGCAACAAGATGTTGATTATAAAATCGATATTACGTTAAATGACGAAAAGCAAACCCTGTCTGGTAGCGAAACGATTGATTATACCAATAACTCTCCTGATACCTTGCGCTACTTATGGATGCAGTTAGACCAAAATAAATTGGCAGAAAATGCTGGTTCTAAAACTACTCGTACTGCCCCAAAGAAAAAAATTACTTATAGTGGTTTACGCAACGCCATTGAGTCAGACAAGTTCAACGGTGGTTATGACATTACTAAGGTTACTGGCTCGAACGGTAAAGCCTTAAATTATGTAATTAACGGCACCATGATGCGAATTGATTTACCAAAATCACTTAAGTCGGGTGATAGCGTTGAATTGAACATTAACTGGAACTACCAATTACACGAGCAAAAAGTATTAGGTGGTCGTTCAGGTTACGAATATTTTAAAGAAGATGAAAACTACCTTTACGAAATTGCTAGTTGGTTCCCTCGTGCAGCAGCTTATTACGACGTAATGGGTTGGCAGAATAAGCAATTTATCGGCAGCGGTGAATTCACTTTAGAGTTTGGTGATTACGATGTAAGCATTACAGTTCCTGCTGACCATGTGGTTGCGGCAACTGGTGTTTTACAAAACCCTAAAGAAGTATTAACGAAGACTCAGCGCAATCGTTTAGCTAAAGCTAAAAATGCTGATAAACCTGTATTAGTTATTACCCCTGCAGAAGCATTAGAAAACGAAAAGTCTCGCTCAACAAAAACCAAAACTTGGGAATTTGAAGCGAAAAACGTTCGTGATTTCGCTTTTGCCTCAAGTCGTAAATTTATTTGGGATGCCCAAGGTTATAAAGGTGGCAAAACAGAGACGATGGCAATGTCGTTCTACCCTAATGAAGGTAACCCTTTGTGGGAAAAATACTCTACTGAGTCAATAATTCACACCATGGAGCAATATAATAAATATACTTTCGACTACCCATACCCTGTTTCAATCTCGGTAAATGGTCCAGTTGGCGGCATGGAATACCCAATGATAACGTTCAATGGTCCACGCCCAACTTTAGATAAGAAAACGGGTGAGAAAACTTATTCTCGCGCGACTAAGTACGGCTTAATTGGCGTTATTATTCATGAAGTGGGTCACAACTACTTCCCAATGATTGTTAACTCTGATGAACGTCAATGGACTTGGATGGATGAAGGTTTAAATACCTTTCTACAATTTGTAGCTGAGCAAGCATGGGAAGAAGGTTACCCATCGCGCCGTGGTGATGCAGCCAATATTACTAATTACATGAAAAGTAATAACCAAGTGCCAATTATGACTAACTCTGAGTCAATTTTGCAATTTGGTAACAACGCTTACGGCAAGCCAGCAACGGCATTAAACATTTTACGCGAAACCATTATGGGTCGTGAATTATTTGATTTTGCTTTTAGAGAGTACGCACAACGTTGGAAGTTTAAACGCCCTACTCCTGCTGACTTTTTCCGTACTATGGAAGACGCTTCAGGTGTTGATTTAGACTGGTTCTGGCGTGGTTGGTTCTACACTACCGACCATGTTGATATTGCTTTAGGTGATATTCATTTATACCGCCCAAATAGCCAAAACCCTGATACGGAAGAAGCTTGGGAACGTGCTCTTGATAACGAAAAACCAGAATTTATTAGCAAGATTCGCAATGCCGGTCAATGGGTTCGCACGCAAGACAAACCTGAATTATTAGACTTTTACAACGAGCATGACAAATTTACCGCAACCAACAAAGCGCGTAACAAATATAATTCAAGCAATAAAAAATTAGAGCAATGGCAAAAAGACCTACTTGTTGACGAAAACAACTTCTACATAGTTGATTTTGAAAATAAAGGAGGCTTAGTAATGCCAATTATTTTAGACCTAACTTTTGCCGACAACACGGTTGAACGTGTCACATTACCAGCTGAAATTTGGCGTCGTAATAGCAAAAAAGTATCTAAGTTACTTATTCGTGACAAAGAAATTACGGCCATTGCTATTGACCCTAACTGGGAAACAGCTGATTTAAATGTAAATAACAACTACTGGCCAGCACGCCCTATTAAGTCACGTTTTGATCTATACAAACGTAAGAAAAAAGACATGATGCGCGATTACAACGTTGAGTTAAAAATTACTGACGACAAAGATGCTAAAGAAGCCTCGAAAGATAAGGCTGAAGAGCAGTAATGTACATCAGCATAGCTAAACGCTTTTTTGTTTTGCTATTGTGTGGGTTAGCCGCAAATGCGGTTGCCCACCGTTATTTTTTCAGCATTACTGACTTAGCATTAAATGAAAACAGCCAATCGATAGAAGTTATTCATCAAATAACGGCTCACGACATTGACAATGCTATTGCAGAAGCCAAACAAATACACTTTTCAGTTGCGCACCCAGAATACGAAAGCATCATTCGCCAATATATTGAAAGTCATTTTCAGTTACATTATCAAGATAAAGCAGTGATATTGAATTGGGTCGGGCTAGAGATAAACAAAGGCAATATTTTTATTTACCAAGAAGCTGAGTTTCATCATTCGCTACTTGGGCTAAAAATAACCAACAATTTGTTAATTAACAGTTATGCAAAGCAAATAAATACGGTTAATTTTCGCGATAAGTCGATAAAAGGTAGCCTAACTTTCAAAAGATCAGTTACTATTGATACTATAGTGAATAATAATTAATACTAGTTCATATAGATTCTGCTCATATCAGTGCAAAATCAAATAGCTAGTTAAAACCAAAAGGTTTTGGAATACTTTATGAATGTAGAGTTTATTAACCCGTTTTTATCTTCAATGCTTAATGTTATGTCTACCATGGCTCGAATGGAACTAACTCCCGAAAAACCTCGTTTAAAGAAAAACGAAGTGGCTCATGGTGATGTTTCTGGCTTAATAGGTATGGTAAGTGAGCAAACTAAAGGGTCATTATCTATTACGTTTGAAGGTAAGCTTGCCTTAGCAACGATGAAAAGCATGGTTGGTGAAGGTCCTGATGAAATCAATGAAGAAATTACTGATTTAGTCGGTGAAATTACTAACATGGTTACCGGCGGCGCTAAGCGCATGCTTAGTGAAAAAGGTATTGAGTTTGATATGGCCACACCTATGGTTGTTTCAGGTAAGGATCACACGATTACTCATAAAGCTGACGGACCAATCGTGATTATCCCTCTTGCCTCTGCAGAGCACGGCAAAGCATATATAGAATTCAGTTTCGACAAGTAAGCTATTTAAGCACCATAATAAGCCTCGTTCATTCGGGGCTTTTTTATGTTCAGGATAAACGGTATGTCACGATCGCATGGATGCGAAAGAGTGACGATGTTCAGGCCTTTCTCAGACATCCTTGTCTTACAAGGCATTAATGCATCCATGCACGTCGATGAACGGTCAGTTTTTTTGTTCCTGACAAAAACTTAGTACCTACGTCCATGCAGGCAATGTCACGATCGCATGGATGCGAAAGAGCGACGATGTTCAGGCCTTTCTTAGACATCCTGTCTTACAAGGCATTAGTGCATCTCGGTAATTGCTCCTACATTACTCTAGTAACTTACATCCACGTATGAACATACATGTCGATGCGCAACAATATCGACGTTCAAAACAATCCTGGTGCTATGATATATATTTTCCTATTGAGAGAGTCTTATGTGGCAACAAATTGAGTTATCTTTAAAGCCTCGTGCACGCGGTTTTCATTTGATCACCAGCGATATTGAACAAGTGCTTGCCAAACTATCTTCCGGGCGCTGTGGTTTACTGCACATTTTTATCAAACACTCTTCAGCGTCGCTAACCATTAATGAAAATGCAGACTCAACCGTACGTGATGATATGGAGCGGCACTTTAATCAGTTCGTCCCTGAAAATGCGCCCTATTATCGCCATACATATGAAGGTTCTGACGATATGCCGGCACACATTAAAGCCAGTACGTTAGGTAGTAGCGTTAGTATTCCATTAACGAATGGTCAAATGAACTTAGGTATTTGGCAAGGTGTTTATTTAGGAGAACATCGTGACAATGGTGGTGCACGCACCTTAGTATTAACGGTTAGTGGCGAATAGCACTAAGGCAACACTTCTCCCTTAGGTATTTATGCTAATTGAATAAGTACACGACGAGTGATGTTACAAAGCAGCTCGTAAGGTATTGTGGTGGCATACTCTGCAACTTCTTCTACTGGTAAACCTTTGCCCCATAACGTCGCAATGTCGCCAACTTGATCCGCGGCATTGACACCTAAATCAACCGTTATCATGTCCATTGATACTCGGCCAATAAGCGGCACACGACGGCCATTAACTAATACCGGAGTGCCATTAGGTGCATGACGAGGGTAACCATCACCATAACCAATGGCAACTACGCCAATGGTGGTTTTCTTTTTGCTAACCCAAGCACCGCTGTAACCTACCGCTTCACCCGCTGCAATTTCTCTAGTCGCAATTAAACTTGATTGTAAGGTCATCACAGGCAATATACCGTCGACTGCAACATCTGTTGGTAATGGTGATACGCCATAAAGTAAAAGCCCAGGGCGAATCCATTGATAATGACTTTCTGGCCACGCTAATACTCCGGCAGAGTTAGCTAAGCTTTTTTCCAATGCTAATTCAGCAGTAAGTTCATTAAACAATGCTATTTGTTTAGGTGTTGCCGAATTGTCTTTTTCATCTGCGCAGCCCAAGTGACTCATCAAAACTATCGGTTGTTGCACGTTTTTTGATGTACTTAACGCTCGATAAAAATGTGCTAACTGCTCAGGGTTTATACCTAAGCGGTGCATGCCGGTATCAATTTTCAGCCAAACTTTTAACGGTTTTTCTAGGTTGGCATTAATGATCGCGTCAAGCTGCGGGGTATTATGTACGATAGTTTGTAAGTTATTAACGGCAAGAATATCAATGTCAGTTTCAGCAAAAAAGCCTTCAAGTAATACTATGGGCTTAACAATACCTGCCGCCCTAAGTGCGAGCGCTTCATCAATACGTGCAACACCAAAGGCATCAGCATTAGGTAACGCTTTTGCAATGCGTTCTAAACCATGCCCGTAACCGTTAGCTTTTAACACAGCTAAAATTTTACTATCGGGTGACATGGTTTGAATTAAGCGATAATTGCTACTTAACGCCTTTAGGTCAATAACCGCGGTTGCTGTACGTAACATTAAGACTTAATCTTCTTCGAGTACATGTGGACCAGCATAATTATCAAAACGTGAGAATTGACCTTGGAAAGTCAAAGGCACACGCCCAATTGGACCATTACGCTGCTTACCAATAATAATTTCTGCCATGCCTTTAAATTCTGAATCGTCGTGATAAACCTCATCACGATAAATAAACATGATTAAATCGGCATCCTGCTCTATTGAACCAGATTCACGTAAATCTGAGTTAATCGGACGTTTATCTGAACGTTGCTCCAAACCACGGTTAAGCTGAGATAGTGCCACAACTGGCACTTCTAATTCTTTCGCCAATGCTTTTAACGACCGTGATATTTCGGCAATTTCCAAGGTACGATTATCAGAAAACTGAGGAGCACGCATCAATTGCAAATAATCGATCATGATCATACTAATACCGCCATGATCACGGGCAATACGACGAGCACGAGAACGAACATCGGTTGGTGTTAAACCAGCAGCATCATCAATATACATTTTGCCTTTTTCCATCAACAAGCCCATCGTTGATGATAATCGAGCCCAGTCTTCATCTTCTAACTGACCTGTACGAATTTTGGTTTGGTCAATACGTCCAAGTGAGGCTAACATTCTCATCATTAGCTGTTCTGAAGGCATCTCTAAACTGAAAATAAGCGCAGGTTTATCTTCGGTCATTGCTGCATGTTCCGCGATATTCATCGCGAAAGTAGTTTTACCCATTGATGGACGAGCGGCAACAATAATTAAATCGGACTTTTGAAAGCCTGCGGTCATTTTATCTAAATCAGTATAACCACTAGAAACACCTGTCACACCACCGGTTGGTGCAGAACAAAGTTTCTCAATTCTATCCACGGTTTTTTCTAGTACTGAATCAATATTTTCAGGCCCTTCCGACTTATTCGCCCGTTGCTCGGCAATGGCAAACACCTTGGTTTCAGCAAAATCGAGTAAGTCTGCACTGGTTCGTCCTTGTGGATCATAGCCCGCTTCAGCAATTTCATTGGCAACACTGATCATTTCGCGGGTAACGGCACGTTCGCGCACGATATCGGCATAAGCTGTAATGTTGGCAGCACTTGGCGTATTCTTCATCATCTCAGCGAGATAAACAAAACCACCAGCGTCTTCTAATTTTTGATCGTTTTCTAAGGCTTCAGAAAGGGTGATTAAATCAACAGGTTCGCCGACTTCAATTAGCGCGCCAACGGTTTCAAAAGTAATACGGTGCGAACGACTGTAAAAGTCTTGTGCAACAACACGCTCACTTACTCTGTCCCAGGTTTCATTGTCTAACAATAAGCCACCTAAAACTGACTGTTCAGCTTCTAAAGAATGTGGTGGAACTTTTAGTTCATCAATTTGTTTGTCACGAGGAAACTGGTTATTTTTACTAAATTTGGCTGGCTTTCGATCGGCCATATTACACCCTAAACGCTTGGCGATAATCTTTACTAATTAGCGTGTTTATTACACCAATGAGCACTAAAAAATTATTCGAAAATAAAGAGAGCTAATGTAGCAGAATTTGCTGCTGAGCAAAATGATAGAATGAAAAGAAATATTGTAACGAGGTGGGGCTAAAATAATAATTGTAGCAAATATTTTAACGAATATTTTCGCTAAACGCCCGCACATATGGGGGCGAACGTTTAACGCTTGTAAGTACTTTATTTGTTACTTAACAACTATGCTACCACTTACAGTACTTGCGCGTACTGAGCTGCTACCATTACCTGTTTCAAATGATAGCTTAGAGCTAGGTCCATACTTTGCTCGTTTCGCTTGTGCCGATGTAAGGCGATTAATGATGTCGCCGCCAGCATTAGTTTTTAAGCTAAAACTTGCTTGTACTTCATTCTTAAAGTTAACCTGCAAGTCACCACTAACGCTCGACATTTTAAGTAAGCCATCATCATTTAATGAAAGTTCGCTATTAAACTCACCACTGACTGTTGAAACAATTAACTCATCAATTTCAGCTAAACGTAATTTAATATCACCCGATACCGAGTTAGCTGATATTTCATTAGCGCTAGAACTTGAACTTAAGCTGCCACTAACCGTTTTAAAGTGTGCTCGACCTGAAGAGTTTTTATCTTCAATATCACCACTAACCGATGACAGACGTAACTTACCTGATAAGTTTTTGCTTTCAATATTACCACTTACCGTGGCTAACTCGACTTGCTGCATTAGGTTTTTAGCGGTTACGTCACCACTAACCGTTTGAATTTCAACGCCATTGGTAAAGTTATCGATATCAATATCAGAAGACACACCTTTAAAGCTTACACGTACATGCTTAGGCAATTTTATGCTTAGTTCAGAGCCATCAGCACCCCAACCATTATGGCTATTGTGCGGTATTTCAACTTTTATAATTATACGTGAACCTGACTTTTCAAAAGTTAGACCTTCAGCTTTATCATCAAGCTCACCAACAACAGAAACTGTATCCCCGTTGTTACCCGTTACTTTTACTTCACCGCGTAAATTTTCAATAATGACACTTTTGGCGCCATTCAATGACATTGATTCGTCAATCTTCTCGCCAGCTAATGTTGGTATTGCTGTTGTTAGCAATATCAGTGGTAAATAACTTCTTAAGTTTCCCATATAAACCTCTTATTTCTTGTTCGTTAACAACTAAATAACGACTATATTGTTTGCCACTGCGGACTATATAATTGCTTTAGTAAATCTAACTCTTGCTTCTGTGTCCAGCGTAATAGATTTAACAAGTCACTATTATTAGGATCATCAGCAAGTGCTTTGCTAATTGTTTGTTGAGCCGAGCTCAACTTCGTTAATTCTGTTTGCATTGCAGTTGGTAATTTTTTCACGTCTGGCGTACCAAAGCTCACTAACATAGTTTTCTTTTGCTGTTCAAAGTCTTGTTGCATTTCAACAACCAAATTGACCTGTTGCTCGCTATTATCTGGTGTTGGTCCTAAGGTTACCCATGTTAGCAGTACAGCAGCAACAACCGATGCCGCCCACGCTGTCGGCATAAAAACCTTAGCTTTTGAATGTTGGCTTGGCGATGCTGTTTGCGAATTTTGGTTAATTGCCTTTTCGATACCTGACCATAAATCACGTTCAGGTGTCATTTCTCGCGGCAATTCTGCTATAGCAGCTTTTAAATTTTGCTCTGCATTTTTACTGTCAGTCATTGTCTGTTTCATATATTACTCACCTAACGACTCGCGTAATAAACCTTTAGCTCGATGATATTGTGATTTACTCGAGCCTACCGCCATTCCCAACATTTTAGATATTTCTTCGTGACGATAGCCTTCAATGGCAAATAAAATAAACACTAGCCTTGCTCGTTCTGGCAAAGATTGAATATTCTTATCTAAATTTGATAGCTCAGGCATTTCTACTGCGATGTCTTCAACCACTTGCTCTTCAATACTGAAAATACGTTGGATCCAAGTTTTATTCTTTCGAATATGTCCTAAAACTATATTGGTAGCGACACTATGTAACCAAGTGGAAAATTTACTTTCACCACGAAAGTTATTAATTTTTTGCCATAGTTGCACAAACACTTCCTGACAAACATCTTCAGCACTGTCTTTATCTGCCATCATGCGCCAGCACAACGCATAAATACGGCGGTGATAGTTTTCATATAAGTGATGAAATGCCTGTTGGTTTCCCTGCTGAGCTTGTGCTATCCACTGCGACTCAACATCTGGGCTAAAACGTTCATGGGCATCAATAATTTTTAACTTGTCCAAAAAAACAAATTCTCGATGTTTTACATAGTTATTAGGTTAGATGCAGTATGAAGTAAAAGGGTTTAAATAAAAGAAAAATAAAATAATATTTTTAAGTAACCTGAACTTAAGATAAGCAGCACGCATCACCCAAAGTTCGGGTTATGCCATGACGATTAGAATGAAAAACCTTTGAGAGGATTAAAATAAAGAAGGTGGTTTTGAATTTAAAGATATAAAAAAAGCGCCCATAGGCGCTTTTTCATCTGGTAATTTAGCAGAATTACTTCTTGCTAAGAGCACCAAAACGCTTGTTGAATTTATCAACACGACCGCCAGTCTCAGCAGCTTTTTGCTTACCAGTGTAGAATGGGTGACATTCTGAACATACGTCAAGGTGTAAGTCTTTACCTACAGTTGAACGAGTTGTAATAACGTTACCACAAGAGCAAGTTGCCTTGAACTCTACATAATTTGGATGAATACCGTCTTTCATGGGAAACCTCTGTTAAGGCCGTATCGCCACTTGATCAGTCATTATTGCTGCCAAGCACCATACGAGTTAAAAATAATGGAGGCGAATGTTATAGGAACATTGCCACCATAGCAATAAATATCGCTAAAAAAATGAGCAGTTTTTCGTTTTATTTATTAAAAAACCATTTCTCATTATTTTCTCGCTTGGCTTCACTCAATTTACCAGTAGAATAAGGCCAACATTTGGTTTTAACATGACAAAAATTTGTGGCAATAACTTCAACTGGCAAGTACGTAAAAGTAGCGATTCCCGTTCCTATGCGTCAATTGTTTACCTATAAATTGCCAGCAAAATTAAATGTTAACGCTATTAAGCTTGGTGAGCGGGTTATTGTGCCTTTTGGTTCTCGCCAAGTAGTCGCCATTGTTTTAGCAGTCGATGACGATACTGAATACGCCGCAGAAAAAATAAAGTCGATATTAAGCCGAGTTAAAGACAACTTTAGCTTCTCAACTGAACTATTAAACTTTTTGCAACGCTGCGCTGATTATTATCACCACCCTATTGGTGATGTTTTTCAACAAGCACTACCGGTTCTTTTACGACAAATAAAACAACCTGATGTTGAATTGCCACAAATTTGGTTAACAAAAGAATCGTTAACAGATGAAGAACACAATGCCACACAAAAGCGTGCGCCTAAGCAAGGTGAGTTACTCACTTTACTTAAGCAACACCAAGGCATGACCTGGTCTGAACTTTTAACTCTTGGCTTTAATAAAGCACAACTTAACGCGCTGGAAAAAAAGCAACTCATTTACTCTGAATCTCGCCCAGTGGAAGTATTCAGCTGGCAAGACAGTGCTTTACAACAAGATAACCGTTTAGAGCTTTCTGCGGAGCAAGCCATTATCGTTGCTACCATTAAGGAAATGCAAAAGCAGTTCTCTTGCCACTTAGTTGATGGCATTACTGGCAGTGGTAAAACAGAAGTTTATTTACAAGCGATGGAAGAAGTCCTAGCAGCAAATAAGCAAGTGTTAGTGCTAGTACCTGAAATAGGCTTAACACCACAAACCTTAGCTCGGTTCGAACAACGTTTTAATGTCCCTATTTGTTTGCACCACTCAGGCCTTAATGACAAAGAACGATTACAAACTTGGCTAGAAGCTCAACGTGGCTCAGCTGCGATAGTAATAGGCACGCGCTCAGCTATATTTACGCCATTACATGACTTAGGTTTAATCATTGTTGACGAAGAGCACGATGGCTCTTTTAAACAGCAAGACAGCTTTCGCTATAATGCTCGTGACATTGCCATATTAAGAGCACGGCAACTTAATATTCCTATTGTACTTGGCAGTGCTACGCCTAGTTTTGAAACACTGCAAAACGCACTAACTGGTCGTTACCATTATCATCAATTAAAAAAACGTGCGGGCAATGCCTCAACCGCAAAAATCAGCCTGATCGATGTTGCCCAACAGCAAATGGAATATGGCCTTTCAGGTACATTAAAACAAGCAATAAAAAACACCTTAGAACGTGGTGAACAAGCGTTAGTGTTTCTTAATCGCCGAGGTTATGCGCCAGCAATTAACTGTCAAGAGTGTCATTGGATTGCGGATTGCCAACGCTGTAATAAACCTTATACCCTACATCAAGGTCAGGGATTATTGATCTGCCACCACTGTGGTAGCCAAAAACGCATTCCACCACAATGTCCAAGTTGCGGCAGCGTGCGGATAAAGTCGTTAGGACAAGGTACAGAGCAACTTGAAGAAAGGATTGGTGAACTATTTTCTGATTTTAGCACCGTACGCATAGATAGAGATAGCACCCGTAAAAAAGGCGAACTCGCGAAATTGCTACAACAGGTCAGTGATAAAGAACATCAACTATTGATTGGTACACAAATGCTAGCAAAAGGTCATCACTTTCCCGATGTAACCTTAGTAGCTGTACTTGATGTTGACGGCGCATTGTTCAGCTATGATTTTCGCGCAGCCGAACATATGGCGCAATTATTAGTACAAGTGTCTGGTCGAGCAGGCAGAGCTAGCAAACCTGGTAAAGTTATGGTGCAAAGTAATTTTCCTGATCACCCGCTATTACAAGACCTAGTCAATAATGGCTATCAACACTTCGCCAAACAAGCACTAATAGAACGCCAACAAGCGATGCTACCACCGTTTAGCTTTCAAGCACTATTTCGAGCGGATGCAAACTATCCGTCTTACCCTGAAAAATTCTTAAGAGCATTAACTGAGCACTCCTTTGATGGCTGTCAATTTGCAGGCCCTGTGCCAGCAGCAATGGAAAAAAAGGCTGGTAAGTTTCGCTATCATTTAATTTTACAGGCGAAGTCTCGCAAGCAATTACACCAAGCGGTATTTCAATTGATTCATCACAGCACCAATAATGAATGGCAGTCAAAGGTACGCTGGTCTGTCGATATTGATCCGGTAGATTTAAGCTGGTAGCCACACGGCTTTTAACGGGCATATTTTGTATTACTGCTACGCTGTCATATCTAATTACAGCTTATACGTGACTAAGTAGTGATATTTCTTACCCAGTTGGTTAGAATTGGCGAAAGTTTCCCAGTATAAAGTTTTCCATGGCGCATCAAGATTACGTTTCCCGCTCTCGAGCAAAAAATAAAAAGAAAAGCCCATATAAAAAAAATGTTGAGCCAGCGCCAGCTATATCATTGAAAGTTAAAATGATTGCGCTATTTCTAGTACTCGCTTTACCTAGTTTTGGTTATTTGCTGTGGACGATTAAAGACAAACAGCCTGACGTAGTGGTGACGCCAAAAGCGACAAAAACCGCTAAAGCTAAAACGACAGAGCTACCTAAGCCACCTGAAGAAAAGTGGACTTACGTTGACGACTTAAAAAGTAAAGAAGTAGAAGTTGGTGAATATAAGGTCACTCAAAAAGGGCCATATAAAATGCAATGTGGTTCTTTTAAAACCCGTAAACAAGCCGAATCGTTAAAAGCAAAAATCGCCTTTACGGGCTTAGTTGCACAAGTTAGCAAGTCGGTTGGTACTTCTGCTACTTGGTATAAAGTTTACTTAGGGCCATATCCCAAAAAACGTGGTGCTGAAAAAGATAAACACAAGTTAAAGAACAATTCAGTACACGGCTGTAAAATTTGGAACTGGGACTAAACCTTTACGTATCATCGAAAAATTCAGGCAATGCTGCTAAGTTAAACCACGATGCATTGCCTAAACTCTTTTCAAAAACTTTCTGCAAAAAAACACGACAAATTCCGACTAGCTCCCTTGAAAAATGTCGAGTTATCCCCTATCTATTCTACATTAGACAAGTCGACTATCTCAGTTGGCCATATGTAAGAGGTTATTTGTGACTACTATTGTTTCTGTCAGACGTAATGGCAAAGTTGCCATCGGTGGTGATGGTCAAGTTTCGCTTGGCAACACTGTAATGAAAGGTAATGCCCGAAAAGTTCGTCGTTTATACAATGACAAAGTACTGGCCGGTTTTGCTGGTGGTACCGCTGATGCTTTTACTTTATTCGAACGCTTTGAAAGCAAATTAGAAATGCACCAAGGTCATTTAACAAAAGCCGCTGTTGAACTTGCCAAAGATTGGCGTAGTGATCGTGCATTACGTAAGTTAGAAGCCTTACTTGCTGTTGCCGATGAAACAGCTTCTTTAATCATTACTGGTAACGGTGATGTTGTTCAGCCTGAGCATGACCTAATTGCCATTGGCAGTGGTGGTAACTTTGCGCAATCAGCCGCAACAGCGCTATTAGAAAATACCGAGCTTTCAGCAAAAGAGATTGTAGAGAAATCATTAAAAATTGCTGGCGATATTTGTGTGTTCACCAATCAGCAACACGTGATTGACGAACTTTAAACGCCAGATTTAGTAAGGAATTAACATGTCGAATATGACACCACGTGAAATAGTTCACGAACTTGATAGCCATATTGTTGGTCAAAGCGATGCAAAACGTGCCGTTGCGATAGCACTAAGAAACCGCTGGCGTAGAATGCAACTTAATGAAGAGTTGCGCACAGAAGTTACTCCTAAAAACATTTTGATGATCGGCCCAACGGGTGTTGGTAAAACAGAAATTGCTCGTCGATTAGCCAAACTTGCCAATGCGCCTTTTATTAAAGTTGAAGCAACTAAGTTCACCGAAGTGGGCTATGTAGGCAAAGAAGTAGAAACAATCATTCGTGACCTTGCAGATATGGCGATTAAATTAACCAAAGAACAAGAAATGTCACGCGTTAAGCATTTAGCTGAGGAAGCCGCTGAAGAGCGTATTCTAGACGTATTATTACCACCAGCTCGCGATAGCTTTGGTAATGATGAACAGCCAGATAACAGCTCTACTCGCCAAGTGTTCCGTAAAAAATTACGTGAAGGACAACTTGATGATAAAGAAATTGAGTTAGACCTAGCAGCGCCACAAGTCGGCGTTGAGATTATGTCTCCTCCTGGTATGGAAGACATGACTTCGCAGCTACAAAACATGTTCCAAAGCATGTCTAGTGAGAAAACTAATAAGCGTAAATTAAAAATTAAAGATGCTTTTAAAGCCTTACAGGAAGAAGAAGCTGCTAAAATTGTTAACCAAGAAGACATCAAAGAAAAAGCCATTTATGCGGTTGAGCAAAATGGTATTGTTTTCATCGATGAAATCGACAAAATTTGTAAACGTGGTGACTCATCAGGTCCTGACGTATCACGCGAAGGTGTACAACGTGATTTGCTACCATTAGTTGAAGGCTCTACAGTTAGCACTAAACATGGCATGGTTAAAACTGACCACATATTATTTATTGCATCTGGTGCCTTCCAAATGGCAAAACCTTCTGATTTGATCCCTGAGTTACAAGGTCGCTTGCCAATCCGCGTTGAACTGCAAGCATTAACCACTGACGATTTTGTTCGTATTTTGACCGAGCCAAGTGCCTCGCTAACTGAGCAATATATTGCTTTGCTTGCCACTGAAGGCGTTACCATTTCATTTAGTGAAGACGGTATTCAAGCCATTGCTAATGCAGCATGGCAGGTCAATGAGAGCACAGAAAACATTGGTGCTCGTCGTTTACATACCATGATGGAACGTTTAGTTGAAGAATTGTCGTTTAATGCCAATGATCGCGCTGGCGAAAGTATCGTCATTGACGCTGAATTTGTTGGCAGCATCTTAAACGAACTTGTTAAAGACGAAGACTTAAGTCGCTTTATTTTATAATTTACGGCATTAAAATGCTGGAGTGAAACATGAGTAATATCACAGGCTTTACCATTCATCGCCAAGCTGCGAGCTTATCAATTCAATTTGATGGTCTTGAACAAGATAGCGCTGAATTGAGTTTTGAATATCTACGCGTATTCGCTCCAACCGACGATAAAGGTCAGCCAACAGGGTTAACGCCTAAGGTTTATCATAAAAAACAAGTACAGTTATTACGCATAGAATCGGTAGGCATACATGGCTACCGATTAATCTTTGATGATGGCCACAGCAATACATATAGCGCAGCATATATTCAAGTGTTATTAGCAGAATATGAACAACGTTGGCAGCATTATATGAAAAGTGCTAATTCAGCGATTAATAGCCGCGAGGCAACAATAGCTTTCAAAGAAGTGAAGTAATACTAAGCTATCTAATTAACCCAAAAGAGCTTAAATGGTTAACCATTTAAGCTCTTTTTTTATTTAAATTTAATTCAAATTCATTATTTTCGTTTTAAATACTTAGTAAACTCTTCAGCACTAATTGGTCGACTTATAAAATAGCCCTGTACGGCATCACAACCAATGTTACGTAACAGTTGTAATTGTTGCTGAGTTTCAACCCCTTCTGCCAGTACACGCTTTCCTAAACCATGTGATAATTCAACCATAGTTTTCACTATCGTCAAATCAGAGTCATTAGAAGCCACTTCTTGAATAAAGCTGCGGTCAATTTTAATCTTATCAATTGGCAATTTGCGTAAATATGCTAATGATGAATAGCCCGTACCAAAATCATCAATAGACACTTTTATACCCATGTTTTGCAACACCACTATTGTGTTCATCACTAAATCAATGTCAGTGATAACGACATTCTCAGTCACCTCTAACTCAAGGTAAATAGGAGGAATTTCATACTTAATTAATAACGCTTGAATATTACTAATAAAGTTTTGGGCTTGAAATTCAACCGCGGTAATATTGATTGCTAGTGGCACTCGGCGTTTATAGGTTTTATACCACTGTGCGATAGTTTGGCAGGTTTTTTCTAAAACATAGTTATCAAGCTCGCTATAAAGGTTTAGCGCTTCAATATCATCAAAAAACTGCCCTGGTGCTAATAAACCTTTGGTTGGATGCTGCCAACGAACTAATACTTCCGCGCCATCTAAGCGGTTACTTTTTAAATTTAATTGCGGTTGAAAATGCAGAATAAATTCTTCATTGCTAATGGCTTGTCGAATTTCTTTTTCCATCGCCAGTAAATGTCGACCATGGGACTGCATACCCGCTTCATATTTAACCGTTTGAATATTATTACTTTCAGCCTGAAACAAGGCTAAATTTGATTTTTGCAACAACTCATCTGCAACTTCAGCATCCGTAGGAAACTGACAATAGCCGACACTACATTGTAAGTGCACTTCTTGCTGCGAAACCAAATAAGGCCTTTCAATTAATGCATGTAAATGCTCGGCAACAGTGCTTTGCTGTTTTTCACTTTCATAGTCAATAACGTACATAAAAGAGTCGCCGCTTAAGCGTCCTACCACTTTCGGTTTCAATAAGCTTTGGTTAAGCCTTTGTGCTATTTCGCCTAAAATGAGGTCTCCCACTTTCAAACCGTGAGTATCATTGACAAATTTAAAGCGTTTAATATCAAGTAAAAAAACACACAATGCTTGTTTTTTATCTTTTGATATTTTCATTTCATTAGTCAGTTTTTCAAGCACTTGTTCTCGGTTTAATACACCCGTTAATGAGTCATGCTTACCTAAATATTTTGCACGGTTTATAGCTGTTGCGGCAACATGACGCTCAGCACCTTGCATCCAAATAAGAAAAATAAATCCTAGAATAGTATTCACGCCCATATCAACAAATACTAAAGTTTGGGATAGTTCACGAAACCAGTCTTCGGTGAGGAATATGATCGATGCAAATGAGTAAGAGATGTAACGAAGGCCAACCAAAAGACAATAAGCTAAAAATATTTTGCCAGAAAAATGATTAATATTTGCTGAAAACAAATAAAAAGCTGAGGCAATCAAGGCACTACCAAAAATAAATGCCGTTAAGCTTTCACGTAAATAGAAGCGGTTGAAGACACTTTTAACATCAAAACCATAAAAAACGGCAGCAAAAATTCCAATCAGCAATGCAGAAGAAACACCAATAAATAGCATTTTTCTCGTCACATTTTTCTGCTTCGTCGCCGCGTAAATACCAAAGATCAAAAACAAAATATGTATGTACTGACTGACTTGCCGTAATAGTGCGATAGAAATATCTAGTACGCTACCCACATCTCGTTCATTGAAAGTATTTTCACAAGCAAGTGCAAACTGGTTAACAGCAAGTGCTGATAAACTGATCATCCAAAACTTTACATACTGACGCCCTAACCCGCGATAATAGGCTAAAAGAAGTAAAGCAAGAATACTGAAAATAAGAGTTTCTGTAGAATAAATTAAGCTATGGGTAAGTGCCCTATCCGCCATAAATACAACTCTTGGGAGAAAATATATTATGGTTATTAAATAATGTTTCCAGTGCAATTACAAGTAACGTTTACCTTAGAAATATTTAGCAACTATAGCGGCTTAGCAGTTGTGCCTTAGCATTCAACCGTTATACTAGAAGTTATTAAATTTAATAGCATAGGACTGACTATGGAATACAACACTTCAGAATTGTGTGATATCTACACAGACTTAATCGATGTACTTGAACCTATTTTTAGTAACTATGGTGGCCGAAGCTCATTTGGCGGTAAAGTCGTTACCGTGAAGTGTTTCGAAAATAATGGTCTTATTGAAGAAATAGCCAATACCGACGGCTCTGGCAAAGTAATGGTCATTGACGGTGGCGGTTCAACGCGGCGCGCACTAATTAATATTAAGATCACCGAACTTGCCGCTAAAAACAACTGGGAAGGCATTATTTGCTACGGCAGCGTTCGTGATGTTGATGCTTTAGAAGATGTTGATATCGGTGTTCAGGGCTTATTATCTATTCCCGTTGGCGCCAGCACTAGTAACTTAGGCGAAAGTGATTTAGCAATTAATTTTGCCGGCGTAACATTTTTGCCTGATGATCATATTTATGCTGATAACACCGGTGTAATTTTATCTCCTGATCCGCTCGATATAGAGTAACAATCAATATCTAACTATCGTTTTTGGCGTATTGTTGCTGCCATGCGTCAAGCCAAAATGGCAGTTCATGGAAATTAATGCCTGAGCTATAATGTTTACCTTGGGCATATTCTCCTCCCATCGCAATAAACATTTTTTCAATACCTACATTATCAATGTTTGTACCGATAAGTGGCAGTTTCATCTTACGAGTAAGATTAATCAGCGCATTAATAATTGCTTTATCAGATGAACCAGCTTCTGCTTTTGCTAACGCATGACAATTTATTTTAATTTCGCTCACCGCTAACTTTCTCAGATAGCGCAGTGCTTCGTAGCTGCCAGAAAATTCGTCAATAGCAATTTTAACACCCAGAAACTTTAATTGGTCAATACTAGCTTTTGCCTCACGAGAAGCACTTAACAGTATTTCTTCTTTAATTTCTATTAGTAAATATTCACAGTCGATAGCGAAATCTATCGCTTGTTGTTCAATAAAGTCGACGATGTCTGGCTCTAATAAACAGCTGTTTGACAGCTTTATCGCAATTTGTACTTTAGCGCCTAAGCGATGTAACTGTTGTAAAAAGGTAAAGGCCTGCGTCACCATTTTGCGGCATAGTGCAAACGCATCACCACTTTGCTGCGCAATGACCATCACTTCATTAAAGTCTAGCTTTTCACCGTCACGCCCTTGCCAAGTTAATAGCAACTCAAATCCTAATACGTGCTTAGAGGCCATTTCAATTTGTGGCTGTACACGCCAATTAATCGCACCAGTTGCTATATCTTGTTTAAGCTGCTCCATTTTCTGTAATTGTTGTTGATTGAAAATAGCTAAGCCTTGGGCAAAAAAGCTAACTTGCTTTTGTTGTTTATCAGCCTGTAACAACGCATCTTCAGCGCAAGCAATAACTTCATTCACATTGTCACTGTCTTTACCAACAAAGGCGACACCAAAGGCTAATTTGAAAAATAAAGAGAAGCTTTTAAAGCTCATAGGCCCAGGTACCGCTTGGGCTAACTTCTGACAGAGCTGTTCAATAATAACTTCATCACTGTGCTTACTTTGTGCAACATCCATCACGATTAAAAAGTGTAAGCCTTGTAAACGTGCGATACGTACAGGAAGCTCTTCTGTACAAAAGTTTAGTAAATCGCCATCATCTTCAATAGCTTTCTGCAGGCAATAGGCAAGTTGCAACAATAAAATATCAGAATTGTGATGCCCTAAAACAGCATTAACTTGTTGGAAGTTAAGTGGTTTAAAAGCAATAGCAGCATAGCGTGCAGATTTTTGATGTTTGATACTATATTCAAACTTTTTCAAAGCACATTGATAACTAGGTAAGTTCGTCGATGGATCTAAAATAAGCCTATCTGTTTCAATAACGCTTTCAGTTGGAGTTTTTAGCCGACTTACCAACACTGATATCACTTGCCAACAGCCATTAACCATAGCCACTAAATAAGTAAGTACGGCAAGAATGGCAAGTAAATCAAATGACAACTGACCATTTAACCAAACATAAACAGCAATAGTGAAGGTGATATTTACGGCTAATAAGACCAAAGAGCGTTGGTTAAGTGTTTTCGACTTATTAAACGCGGCAAAGAGGTTAACACTAAACAGTGATATTTGAAGTAGAGAAAAAACTAACCAAGCAATTTCAGGGGAAGCTACACCAAGCCAAAGCACCACCAAAAACAATAGCGACAACATGCCATAACTAAATGCTTGCCACAGCACTCGATTAGCCTTTTCCTCTTGTTCAATCTCATAATGAAATTGAGCCGACCAAAAAAAGCTTAACTGCAAAATTAAGGCGCTAAATGTTAAAGCTATATAGTCATTGCGGTGTGATAAATAGCTCATACAATAAAGTAGAGCCAGCAATGCAAGAGTCAATAAAATAGGATACCGCTTCGATATTACAGGTGACAGCTTAGCGATCGACGTTATTAACAACACCGGTAAACTCAAACCTAAAACAAAGGCAATATTAAATTCGATAAATGAAAAATTTTCGCTGCTAGCAAAGGCTGGAAATGAATAAAAACAGCCGATTAGACAAAAACTAAAAAAGACTAAACTCGAAAAGGACGCAGCTCTGTTATTAACCATAACAAACCCATTACTGACAACATCTGCTAAGCCTAATCAAATGTTTAGCATTTGTACAGTAAGCACTTTGCTTTACATATTAACAGCTCTCATGCCAATTGACTGAGAGCTTAATAAACTAAACAATATAAAGATTAAATGACAATCTTGCCCGCCTGCATTAACTGGCTTAGTGGATTAACACCAAACTGATAGCATAACTCTGCCGGTTGCTGAATATCCCAACAAGCAATATCAGCATCATAACCAACAGCAAGTTGGCCTTTCGATTCAGCTAAGCCAAGCGCTTTAGCGCCATGCGAGGTTACTGCTGCTAACGCCTCAACTGGTGTTAAACGAAATAAGGTACAAGCCATATTAAGCATCAATTGAATTGAAGCTATTGGCGAAGAACCAGGATTAGCATCAGTGGCAATCGCCATACTAACGCCATGTTTGCGTAATAAATCGATTGGTGGCAACTGAGTTTCTCTTAAAAAATAGAAAGCCCCCGGTAATAATACCGCGGTCATATCTGCCGCTTTCATGGCAATAATGCCCGCTTCATCAAGAAACTCAATGTGATCAGAAGATAACGCGTTATATTCTGCCGCTAATGCCGTACCACCTAAATTAGAAAGTTGCTCTGCGTGCACTTTTACAGGCAAATTATATTTTTTTGCCGCTGCGAATACCTTTTCAGTTTGCTCAATGCTAAACCCAATACCTTCACAAAATACATCAACCGCATCTGCTAGCTTCAAGCTTGCCACTTTCGGCAACATATCAGTAACGATTAAATCAATGTAATCATCGGCTCGGCCTTTATATTCAACGGGTAATGCATGAGCACCTAAAAATGTTTTTCTCACGGTAACAGGTAAGCTTTGCGCTAATTGTTCCGCAACTTTAAGCATTTTGATTTCATTTGTCGTATCTAAACCATAACCCGATTTAATTTCTACTGTAGTGACACCTTGTTGATGTAATGCACTTAAGCGTTTATGTGCGCTAGTAAACAATTCACTTTCACTGGCAGCTCGTGTCGCTTTTACAGTTGAAACAATACCACCGCCAGCATTGGCTATTTCTTCATAGCTTTTACCTTCAAGACGCATTTCAAATTCATTCGCTCGATTACCACCGAAAACAAGGTGAGTATGGCAATCAACTAAACCCGGCGTTAACCAAGCACCTTGGCCATCAATGACATTGATTTCGTCTTTATCAAACGCCGGTAATTCATCCATTGCGCCAAGCCAAGTAATTTTACCATCAGCTATCGCAAGTGCACCTTGTGCAATAGTGCCATAGCTATTTGCACCGTCACTCATAGTTGCAAGGTTTACATTAGTCCAAAGCGTTTGCCAGTGTTGAGTTATTGTCGACATAAAAATTCCAAAGCATTTATTTTCAGCTAGTTTTAACCTACATTCCACGATGTAGTAAACTAGTGGGTAATTGTTAATGGTGCTAATACCAAATGAATTGGCATTATTAATAATTCGCACTCTAACCGATAGCAAATTAACAAGCAAGCTTGTATATACAACTCTTGACCTGCTCTAAAAAAGATGAGATTGTATATACAAGTTAAAGTGACTTTTCGTTATTACCTAGTTACAACATTAACCGAGCATAACAATGACACAATTAAAGCCCGCAAAGTATACCATTATCAAGCAATACATTTGCGAAAAGATAGAATCTGGCCAATGGCTTGAGCATAGTAAAGTGCCTTCTGAAAATGAGTTAACTGAACAATTTTCAGTTAGTCGAATGACAGCACGCCGTGCGCTACAAGAATTAACCGAGCAAGGTTTATTGGTACGTTCTCAAGGCTCAGGTACCTTTGTGGCAACATTTAAGTCGCAGTCATCGTTACTAGAAATTCGTAACATTGCTGATGAAATTAATGAACGTGGCCACCAATATCGAGCTCAACAATTGGCATTACAAGCGGTTGACGTTAATGAAGAAATGGCGATTTTATTAGCCTTAAAAACCGGTGACAAGGCCTATTTCTCAAGCGTATTACATTTTGAAAACGACGCAGCTATTCAATTAGAGCAGCGCTTCGTTAACCCAAAATTGGTTGCTAACTATTTAACACAAGATTTCACAAAAATTACCCCGCATGAATATTTGTCTTCTGAAGCGCCGTTAACTGAAGCGACACATGAAGTTGAAGCTATTCTTGCCAGTGCTGATGTCTGTAAATTATTGGACATTACAGAGTCAGCACCTTGTTTACAGGTTAAACGTCGCACTTGGTCAAGCCAAGGTGTTGTAAGTTTAGCTATTTTGACCTCGCCAGGTAATAAATACCGGTTAGGTAGTCATTTAGTTTTTTAACTTTTAATTTAGGAGCGTTAATATGACGTTTAAATATGGTATCGACCATCTAGATCTTAATATGGTCAATGGTATTGCCAACGGCAGTATCAAAGCAGAACTTTGCCAAGAAGCTTTAGATAAAATCAATACGAGCCGTCAACGAGTTGAGAAAATGGCTGCTTCTGATGAAGCTGTATATGGTATTAATACCGGTTTTGGTCCGTTATGTGACACCCAGATTTCCCCAGAAGATACAAATTTATTACAAAAAAACCTGCTTATTACCCATGCCGTTGGTGTAGGTGAGCCAATTGCCAAAGCAATTTCAAAGCTAATGTTGATCACCAAGGTTCATGCCCTTAGCCAAGGTTTCTCGGGTATCCGCTTAGAAACCGTAGAAAGAATGCTAGCCTTTATCGAGCTTGACCTAATTCCGGTTGTACCAGAGCAAGGTTCAGTTGGCGCATCAGGCGATTTAGCGCCACTTTCCCATTTATTTTTACCACTTATTGGTGAAGGTGAGTTTTGGGTAAGTGAAGAGGGGCAAGCGGATAAAATTGTACCTGCAGTTGGACTTCTTAAAGAACACGGTTTAGCACCAATGGAGTTACACGCGAAAGAAGGCTTAGCGTTAATTAATGGTACACAGTTTATTCTGTCACATGCCATTACTGGCTTAACCAAAATGCGTTACTTATTAGACCTAGCAGATTTAACAGGTGCGATGAGTATTGAAGGCATGCAAGGTAGCGAATCTCCGTTTAGAGAAGAACTACATAAAACCCGTGCTTTCAAAGGTAACTTAGCAGTTGCTGCACGTATGAGACACTTCTTCAAAAATTCAGAAAACATGGCTGATCATGAAGAATGTGACCGTGTACAAGACCCTTACTCTTTACGATGCATTCCACAAGTACATGGCGCATCACGCAATGCATATTACCACTTAGAAGAGTTAGCTGAAATTGAAATGAATTCAGTTACTGATAATCCTATTGTTATCAGCAGCGAAGAAGCTATTTCAGGTGGTAGTTTCCATGGTCAACCTTTAGCTATGGTACTTGATTACGCTTCTATTGCGGCCTCTGAATTAGGTAATATTTCAGACCGTCGTTGTTACTTATTGTTAGAAGGCTTACACGGTTTACCGAGATTATTAACCACTGCCGGCGGTTTAAACTCAGGCATGATGATCCCACAATACGCTACAGCTGCGTTAGTGACTGAAAACAAATCACTTTGTTTCCCACCATCAGCTGATAGTGTTCCAACATCAATGGGACAAGAAGATCACGTGTCTATGGGTAGTATTTCAAGCCGACAGTTTAACCAAATCTTAGGTAATTTAGAGAAAATTTTAGCGATTGAGCTGATGTATGCTGCGCAAGCAATTGAATTTAGACGCCCAAATAAGTGCTCAGACATTATTGAGAAAAACTTCCAAGTGATCAGAGCAAAAGTAGCAAAACTTGAAGAAGATAGACTGTTGAAGCCTGATATTGATGCCATGATCGCTTTGGTTAAATCACAAGCATTTACCGTTAGCACTGATGAAAGTAAATAGGGGAGTTTTTATTATGGAAGCAACAATGAATTTCCAAGATCAGATTAAGCAAGGTATCCCAACGGTATTACCAGTAGCTAAGCCTTACCCTGCTGATGCTAACCGCGCACCTAAACGTAAGGATATTCTTAGCGTAGAAGAAAAGCAGTTGGCAGTAAGAAATGCTTTGCGTTATTTTCCAAAAGAGTGGCATCAAGAATTGGCGACTGAATTCGCGCAAGAGTTAAAAGACTTTGGTCGTATTTACATGTATCGCTTTAAGCCAAGCTATCACTTAAAAGCTCGTTCTATTGCTGATTACCCAGCAAAATGTGAGCAGGCAGCTGCCATAATGTTAATGGTCGAAAATAACTTAGACCCTGCTGTAGCACAACATCCTGAAGAGCTAATTACTTACGGTGGCAATGGGGCTGTGTTCCAAAACTGGGCACAGTACTTATTAGCAATGAAGTATTTAAGTGAAATGGAAAGTGACCAAACCTTACATTTATACTCTGGCCACCCAATGGGCTTGTTCCCTTCATCGGTAGATGCACCACGTGTCGTTGTGACTAACGGTATGATGATCCCTAACTACTCTCAGCCTGATGACTGGGAAAAGTTTAACGCCTTAGGTGTTACCCAATATGGCCAAATGACTGCTGGCTCATTTATGTATATCGGTCCGCAAGGCATTGTACACGGTACAACGATCACCGTGATGAATGCATTTCGCAAGGTACTAAACAAAGGCGAAAGCCCACAAGGTAAAATATTCCTTACTGCCGGTTTAGGCGGTATGAGTGGTGCTCAGCCAAAAGCAGGTAACATTGCTAACTGTGTAACGGTTTGTGCTGAAGTTAACGCAAACGCTGCCACTAAGCGCCATCAGCAAGGTTGGGTTGATGAGCTAATTGATAACATGGATGACTTAGTTGCACGTGTAAAATCAGCACAAGCTAATGATGAAGTCGTATCAATTGCTTATATTGGTAATATTGTTGATGTATGGGAAAGCTTCTATGAGCAAGAAATTTATGTACATTTAGGCTCAGACCAAACATCACTTCACAACCCATGGTCAGGCGGTTATTACCCTGTCGATATTAGCTACGAAGAATCAAACCGATTGATCCGTGAAGAGCCTGAAGTGTTTAAAGAGAAAGTACAATCAACTTTAAAGCGTCATGCTGCTGCTGTTAACAAGCACACTGCACGTGGTACTTACTTCTTCGATTACGGTAATGCATTTTTACTGGAAGCTTCTCGTGCTGGCGGTGATGTTATGGCGGAAAATGGTATTGATTTTAAATACCCGTCATACGTACAAGATATCTTAGGCCCTATGTGTTTTGACTACGGTTTTGGACCATTTCGTTGGGTTTGTGCTTCAGGCAAGTCAGAAGATTTAGATAAAACAGATGCTATTGCAGCAAGTGTTTTGAAAAAAATCATGCAAGAGTCGCCTGAAGAAATTCAGCAACAAATGCAAGACAACATCACTTGGATTGAAGACGCTAAGCAAAACAAGTTAGTGGTTGGCTCACAAGCACGTATTCTTTATGCTGATGCGCAAGGCCGAATGGAAATTGCTAAAGCCTTTAACGATGCGATTAACAACGGTGAAATTGGTCCTGTAGTACTTGGTCGTGATCATCACGATGTTAGTGGTACAGATTCACCATTTCGTGAAACATCAAATATATATGACGGTAGTCGTTTTACTGCCGATATGGCGATTCACAATGTTATTGGTGATAGTTTCCGCGGCGCAACTTGGGTTTCAATCCACAATGGTGGTGGCGTTGGCTGGGGTGAAGTGACTAACGGTGGTTTTGGTATGTTGCTTGACGGTTCAGCAGCTGCAGAACGTCGCTTAAAATCAATGTTATTGTTTGATGTTAACAATGGTATTGCACGTCGTAGTTGGGCACGTAATGAAGAAGCTAATTTCGCTATTAAACGCGAAATGGCACGTACACCTAAGCTTAAAGTGACCTTAGCCAACTTAGTTGAAGATGATATTTTAGATAACTTATCACTGTAAGTTGCTAATGCTTTAACTAGCGCTAAAAGCTCTTACTCTATGATAAAAAAGCCGACATTTGTCGGCTTTTTTATGTACAGAACTTTCTAAGAGATCTTCTCTTTCAAGGCATTAGACCATCCCTGCATGTTGGAGCCAACAGCATTACCGATAACTCTTTACGAACGAAAATGAAAAACATGTTTGTTCTCAGCTATTAGAGGTTTCTCTACCATGCTTTTTATGGATGGCCTGGTGCAATTAAAAAGGAACCTGATAAAAGGCTCCTTTGCTTTGAAGGTTAATGACTACTTAGAAGAATGTATAATCTAAACGAACAGTTAAATTACGTTCTGGCAAGTACTCGATATACTGTTGTGCAGTGCTTGTCGCGCTACGACTACGTGCATTTTTGTACTTAACATCTTCAGTGTCAAACAAGTTATTGATGTGAAGACTTAATTGTACAGAGTCAGAAACTTCAACACGGCCAGATAAGTTAAATACTTGATAAGCATCGACTTCATCGCTAGGAAGTGTTTTAAAGTGTGTCTTATAGGCACCATATGCTGTCATATCAATACGAATATAGGCTTGTTTACCAAAAGCTTCTATCGATTTATCAAAAGCAAGATAAGCGTTGTAATCGGGAACCATAGTCATATCGTCGCCTTTCTTACCACTAATAGCGTCATTATCTTCTGTTAGTTCTGACTTGGTATAAGAAGCATTAAATACCATTGAGATATCGTTTGTTAACTGAGCTGTTGATTCAAACTCCAAGCCTCTTGAAACAGCTTCACCGCCATTGGCTGTGTAACTAAATCCGCAAGTGTCCATATAAATATCGGTTTTAATATCTGTCCAGTCAATTTGGTAAGCGGCAGCAGCAAATGTAAAGTTACCGTCAAATACAGAGCCTTTGAAACCCACTTCATAGTTATCGATTTTATCACTGGTATAACGGTCTTTCTTATCACCAGCTTTAGGGTCGTTAACACATGACTGTGCTAATGGGCCATTGTTACCACCAGGGCGATAACCTTCAGAATATAAGAAGTAAGTAGAGAAGTTATCACTTGGACGATAAGAGGCACTGAACTTCAAACGATTACCGCTTTCTTTACCACTTGTAATCACATTGTCTTCAGACCAAATACCAGCAGAGGTTGTGTGGCTATAATCTTCAAGGTCATAACGGCGAATACCGGCATTCAACTCAATTTCCCCCATGTCGCCTGCATCAATTGTATATGATGCATCAGCAAAAAAGGATAGCTCTTTTTCCCATGCAATTACACGTGCTGAATTCCAGTTACGGTTAGCGTCGTTAAACTCTTCAATACCTGTCGCTGTTGCATCTACACCCCACCAATAGTTGGCTAAAGCAGAAACTTGATCACCACCCTCATGATATTGCCACTGTACGTTAGGGTTTTTAGGCTCAGTAGTTTTGTCGTAAAACATACCAACAGTCCAGCTAATTGGACTGTTTACGTCTAGGTTTTGAAAACGTAGTTCATGCGTTGTTCGCTCTTCAAAATCATCATTTATGATCCAAGTACGGAACATGTCGTTTGCATCAAGACGAGACCAGTTATCTAGTCCTCCTTCTTCATACTCGCGATACGAACCAACATAGCTCACTGAGGCTATATCAAATAAGTTGTCGTATTCAAAAGCTAAAGAGAACAAGTCTGTTTGCTCATTATACGTACCGTCGATTAGGTCATAAACAGTATATTTATCTTTAACATTTCTATCTAAAATATTTTCTCCACCTAACAAACAGGCTGGACGCTCAAGGTTAGCATCACAGTCAATCCAGTTTTCACTCACATCATATCCGTATGGGGCATCTGCATCTGGCGTTAATACAGCCTCATAGTATCCTCCTGGTTTAGAACGATCACCTAAAGTAGTACCTTCTGAATCATACTCTTCACGAACATAACCAAAAGTAAAACGCATATCGTCAGCAGGTTCCCATAATAATTGTGTGCGAATAAAGTTACCGTCAGATTCACTTTGGTTACCTGTATACGCATTCACCATAGGTCGCTTGTTATTGTATAAATTACCATTTACACGCAACGCCAAGGTATCGTCTACTAGTGGTAAGTTGATACCTAAAGACATATTAGAATCGTATCCCGCAACACTCTTTTCAGCTTTCCCTTGCATTGAGCCAAATAATTCAAATTCATTCATTACTGGTTTTTTAGTAATAACACGAATCGTACCGCCAATAGCATTTGATCCATACAATGTCCCCTGTGGCCCCCTAAGTACCTCAACACGCTCAACATCCGAAAGGTTGGTAAATTCAAAAGGTACGCCATCAGTGAATGTTGCAGTTGTACCAGGTACAGAACTGTTACCTCCACTCAGGCCTCTTAGAATCAACTCTCCACGAGGCGCTGCTGCACCAGCTAATGTACGATAAAGATCTTGTGAATCAATATAGTTTCTATCAACAATTTCCATGGCTGAAATACTTGAAATAGCCATAGGTACTTCAATAATACTTTCTTCTTTTTTACGAGCAGTAACCATTATACGCTCTACTTGCTCTTCTTCTGCATTACTTGCACTTTCTTCAGCGATTGTTTGTGCAGAGCTTAATGCTGTAATAACTCCGCAGCACACTAGACTGGTTTTCATTAAGTTAGATAACTTTTTAGACATGACGATATCCCTTCAATTTTTATTATTGTAATGATCAAGCTTGCTGATATAGCTACGCTTGAATTAATAGGTGCAACTTTGCATCGTTCTCTTTGCAATTTTGATTGTTCTATAAAAAGACAAAAGGCAGAAAACGTTGTGGAATAAGTTGCGCTCTTACCATTAGGAGTTAATCACGAGGAATTTAGCCAAACAATAGCTCAATTAAAGAACAGCTTAGCTAAGTCTATATTTTTAATCATAAAAAGTGATTTTTTATAAGTTTTAGCGAATTATTTACCTTTGCACATAACGTTAACAGCTGTAGTTGAACTAAAGTAAAGTTAACAATTGTCTTTTTCTAAAAAGTAAATATTTATTCGAATAACCTCAAAAGTAAAAAATATGTAACCAAATGTAACGCAAAAGTTAATAACATTACCTTTGGTATCCATTAACGATTTACAACAATAGTAAATTAATTTTTACCTAAGCTGATATTTTCAAATGAAAAAATATTTTTTAACGGTAAGGAAGCCTGCTGACATTTCAAAAAATAAAAACATTAAATGCTATGTTATAAATAAGCTGATTATGAGTAATATCAACATCTGTATGCAAAAAATCACACGGCTAAATATTTGAGTTGCTCAAAAAAATAATATTACGGCTCTAACAACAGATACTACCAATAGAGAAAAAAAATATTCACATGGAATAGTCTGTACTCTATTGAAGGTTAATTTAGCTGATTTTTCTAGTTAAAATTAATTAGCGATATCATCACAACTAATTGAAAGCATTAGCCTGTCACAACAATGACGCTATAATGACGTAAGGTATTTCTCGCTTTTTTCTAACCTCAATTGCATATTTGCTGGCGAAACGAGAATGACATTTTTAGGAGTATTCATTGCAAAGCCTCAGTACTAATTTATCCCCTGAAAGGGTAAAACACTTCCGTAAAGACAATGGTTGGTCGCAAGAATTATTAGCTAAAGCTTCTGGCCTAAGCTTACGAACCATTCAACGCGCAGAAAAAGATGGCAATAGTTCAGCGGAAACTCAGTTAGCACTAGCTGCAGCATTTAATATTTCTCCAAAAGAGTTATTCCCTGTTTCATCAACCCTAGATGTAAATTGGAAGAGGAAAAATATTATGCAGAGTTTTTTAGCGTTACTGGTGGTAACAGGTGTCGTTACAATGCTAGCGATACTTGCCGGAGGCATCTCGCAATTTATAGACGTTCAAAGTTTATTGTTTGTGCTGTTATTTATGTATGCAGCCACAGTGATCGCTTTTGGCTCCACCGGATTGTTGAAATCATTCAAAGGGCTTAGCTACTTGTTTGCCAGTGACATTTCACCAACGCCAGCAACAGAATTTTTATCCGTCATATTTAAAAGACAAATATACTTTATTTATGGTGCAGCACTTATTGGCTTGCTCATCGGTAGTATTGCAATTCATACCAATGTTGATGAGGCTATTATATTCCACCGAGCTTATGCCGTTAACCTAGTCGTATTATTATATGCCGCAATTATTGCTGAGGGCATATTAAGACCGCTCGCTGCTAAATTAGAGCATAGAGAGCTAGCTAATAAGTTTGACTAAGTAGCTTCGCTTATTAAATTTTTCCTTAAACCAGCAAGTTTGACATAATATGTCAAACTTGCTACTTTGTTTTTACTAGAAATTACTCAAGATTAGTTTTCACTAGCTCACTTTGGTATTTCAATAAAATCAAAAAGGAACAAAAAAATGGAAGCATTTGCCCCTCTTATCTCTAGCCCATGGTTATGGATCACCATCGTCGTTTTATACACGCTTAAAAAAGGCATCTATTTTGTTCCGCAAAACAGAGGCTATGTTATTTATACGCTAGGTAAATATGACAAAACTCTTTCAGCGGGATTAAACTTTATTATTCCTTTCGTTCAATCTGTTGCGGCAGATAGAAACTTAAAAGAACAATCTTTAGATATTTCGTCGCAAATGGCTATCACCAAAGACAATATAACACTGGCACTTGATGGCATATTATTTATGAAGGTGACCGATGCGGCAGCAGCAACCAATAATATTACCGACTATAAATTGTCAGTAACACAATTGGCCATGACCACGATGCGTAATGCTATTGGTTCAATGGAACTTGATGAGTGTTTCCAATCAAGAGATATCATTAACGCCACTATACTATCGGCAATGACGGAAGCTACCGCACCTTGGGGCGTTATGGTGACACGTTATGAAATAAGAGATATTAGCCCGCCACAAAGTATCCGTGAAGATATGGAAAAGCAAATGACCGCAGAGCGTGAAAAGCGTTCAGTGATTTTGACTGCAGAAGGTGTGAAAACAGCGTCAATTACCGAAGCGGAAGGTTTAAAAGCTGCTCGCGTACTAGACGCTGAAGCTTCAAAAGCCGAACAAGTATTAAATGCTGAAGCCGACAAAGAAAAGCAAATATTAGAAGCTACAGGTAAATCTGAAGCTATCCGACTGGTCGCAAATGCTGAAGCGGCAGCTTTATCTACAATTGGTGACGCTGCAATTACTCAAAGTGGTAAAGCAGCAGTAACATTAACATTGGCACAAGATACAATTGCAGCTCATCAAGCTATTGCAGCACAAAGTACCGTGGTACTAACTGACGGTAAAACTGGCGAAAATATTGCTAATACGGTTGCTCAAGCAATTGCGGTATCGAGCTCTTTAAAGCTACCAACAAATGATGCATCTTAAAGTTAACTCTAAAGGATAACCTCATGGATATTATTAGTTATTTCAATGAAAATCATGCCCATTTATTCTATCTAATGGCAGGTATAAGCTTTGTTATTGAACTTACCATTCTCGGCTTAAGTGGACCTTTATTATTTTTTGCTCTTGCAAGTGTATTAACAGGCATTCTGATTAGCCTAAATATACTGTCGGGCTGGGAAAGTGAATGTTTTACCGTAGGCTTGTTATCAGGGATAATCGCTTGGGTGCTATGGAAGCCAATGAAACGTTTCCAAAACTCAGGTGGTGGCGCTGATACGAGCAGTGACATGATTGGTAAGCAGGTACCAAGTTCAAGTACCATAACTCATGAAGATGGCAGTATTCGTTTTTCAGGAATTGATTGGAGCGCACGGTTATCAAATGACACTCAAGAAACAAGCGTAGCAGCTAATACCTCTTGTATAATCACTGGTGTTGATGGCAATACTATGCTGGTAAAACCTTTGTCTTAAGTATTTAAAGGGAGAAAACCTGCAATAAACCTTAACAATACTTACGCATTTTTAAATGTTATCTACTAAAACTAAAAAACCGACATTAATGTCGGTTTTTTATCATTATTACTTACCGTTTTAAATTAACAAAAAACCAATAGAGAGTACTAGAGCTAACGAACAAGCTAACCACATTTTATCGGTTACTTTTATTTTTTTAGCTTTATTTATCTCACTCAATTTATTTACCGCTAAATAAAAGCCCGTTGTTAATAATGCGATAAATAGGTGAACTTGAATGGTTAATAGCTCACTATTTTCTTCCCATAAAAATACCGGACCACTGTACGATACAAAAAATAAATTTAACAAGGACACATGTGCCCAAAGCGCTAAAAACAGCAAAGCAATTTTATATTGGTAAATCTTTCTTAATGTTTTTGTAATGACATTATTTGCCATAAAATATTAACCTTAGCTTATTACTTTTTAATGCTGTAACCATATATCGAAGCTGAACGCTGAAATTAGACTGTTGTCGCCCACTGCAATAGATCATCATAGACATAGTTATAGTTCAACTCGTCCCGCAATTTATCGCCAACAACTTGCTTACCGGCACTACTAACTTGTTCTTGTTCAAAACGAGGTTCAGCTAAGCCCATTGCCTTTGCTGTTTGTTGATAATAATCTTTGCGGCTCAACTTAGTACCACTCACAACATTGTAAATTTTATTAGCTGTTTGCACATTATCTTCAATCAGCAGTTTAATAACGTTCACTACATCGGTTTGATGTACCAAATTTACTTGTGCGCTGGCATTTTTAAAAAGACGATCAGACTGTAAAAATTTCCCAGGGTGTCGGTTAGGGCCAACCAAACCAGCTAAACGCAATATACTAACTTGTTGAGAAAATACTTGTACCGCTTCTTCCGCCGCCAATAGCGTTTCAACTTTTTCAGCAGTTAAATTTAACGTATGACTTTCATCAATTTCCCCCACTAAACCATTATAAATAGCCGTAGTGTTCAATAAAATAATCTGTTTGGTTTTGCCTAATTCAGCGAGCTTAACCAATTGCTGAATTTTCAAAGGATAATCTAATCGACCTTTTTTTAATTGCGGTGGAATGGCGATAACTAATACATCTTGTTGAAATAAGGCTTTATCAACGCCCGCCATTTCTGCGTTACTCTCGAATTCACTAATATCAGCCATAATGGGTAACATTAACTGCGTAGACGGAATATTTAAGCGGTTAAGCTTCTCTAGCGTTGATTCTGATTGGTAACTAGCAAGTACTTGAATATTTTCAGCTAATAAAACGGGCGCGAGAACTTGTCCTAACCAACCACAACCTATAATGCTAACGCTCATAAAAAAATGTCTCCAAAATATAATAATCAATAGCGAAAAAAATTAGTCAGCATGTGCTGCTTTCTTTGTTCGAAAGTCTTTAATCGACTCTACAACATCATGAGCAATGGCATTAGGTAAAGGAATAGACAAGTTATATTGCAATATTTTCCAACCTTGCTCAGTATTAATCAGCAAGCCACTGCCACGACAACGGCCATAATTTTTGTTTTCTAATAACTCGTCAAAAAATACAATATTTTCCACTTGCGTCGGAGTAATGTGACGGTCTATAGGCTGATACAACCAGCCTTTACCTTGACTAAAATATGGTTTAACAAAAGCAGAGAATTGCGTTTTATTCCAACGCTCACTACTATCCGTCCCCATGTATATGGCATCGTCTGCCAATAATGACATATATTGCTTATAATTGGCGTTAGCCGCCGCTTGATGAAAATTATTTAATACTTTATCAGCATCTTCATTTGCTGATGAGAACATGCTCACCAACAATAAACTCAATATAATTTTATACATACAGACCCCAACTCCCTGTCTTAACTCGATTAAGACCATAATAACTGAATTTATTTATTTCTGGCAGTACTTACGTAGCCTTATCTCTTTTTAAAACCGCAACGTAAGAACCAGTAAAAACCGCAACCGTTTTATCACCGCAACAAACTTGTACTTCAATGTTAAAGCGGGCATTTTTTCCTAACGCCAGCGCATCACCACTGCCTGTAACTAAGGCTATAGAAGTTTGCGCATGGGCAACACCCGCCAATGGTGCAAGATAGCGAATATTTCCCTCAGCCAAAACAATATCAGCCTGCTGTTGGTATTGTTGCAAAGCAAAGTAAACCCAGCCCCAGCCAGTTAATGTTGCTAAAGTATAAATGCTGCCAGCAAACATCGTATTGTGTAAGTTTTTATTAAATGTTGGTTCGCAGTTAGTCACAAGTTGTTGCTGATCAAAGTGACAAATATTAATATTCATCGCTTTGCTTAATGGAATAGTTTGATGCCATATTGCTTGCAACTTATCAGCCTTTGCCAGCAAATGAGTTTTCGAATTAGCAAGTTTTTTACTCATTTTAGTATGGTGTACAACATCATATAGCGTGTGTGAAAAGCCTTGGTCTTGATAACCTAGTTGCAAGTAAAAACCAATGGCATTTTCTCTGGCGTTAAGTTCAATTTTAGTAACGCCTACTTGCAATGCAATACGTTCAAACTCCTCAAGCAGTAACTTACCTAACCCCTTACCTTGTGCCGCATCATCAATTGCCATATAGCGTATTTGCGCGCTATGTTGATTACATTTATGTAAACGACCGACACCAACAATATTATCCATATCATCCAAAATCACACGATGGTATGATTGCGACTCAAGCTCATCTTTTTCACTACCTTTAGGCTGTTGCCAAGGGCTTCGCAGCACTTGCCAACGAAGCTGATAGTAAGTATCTATTTCAGTTTGATTTTTTGGCGCCCTACATCTATACATTGTCTACTCTTCAGCCGTCTATACCAGGATTATAAAAACACGTGAAACTTGCCCAACATGTTAATCAAGGTCGACTAGTGTACCTCAGTAATGATGCGGACCAAATATCCATTTGTGAAAATTCGCATTATCGTTGGCTAATGTTTGACGATGTTATTCAAAGTGTGATGCATTTACGTCGTCCCGAAAAATTAACTTTACCTCACCAATATGCTGCACTTATGCCGTTGTTATTTTTTAAGCCAAAGCAAGTGGTTGAACTGGGGTTAGGCGGTGGTAACATTAGTCGATTTTTAAGTGCATTAAATTCAGATATTGAAGTTGTTAGTGTTGAACTTTCTAGCCAAGTTATTCGCAGCTTTCGCGTACATTTCAATCCACTGCAGCATAATATTACTATTGAAAATAAAGCGGCTATGACTTGGTTACAAGACAAAGAACACAGTGATAAGCAGCCAGCAGACTGGTTAATTTGTGATGTTTATCAGCATCATGCCGATAGTTTTCAAAATAGAGTAAAATTGTTAACCGCATTAATAGACAATTTGGCAGATGATGCCTGTTTAACCATTAACTTGCCTGATCTCGATGATCATGAAGTTAATCTCTGTTTGACAATATTAAAGCAACTTCAAAACTCACATCAAATTATTTACTTTCATATTCCTCGTTACCTTAATATTGTCATTCACCTATTACCTAGTCATTGGCCCATTCTCAACCTGAAAAAACGATCAAAAACGACTAACCTACCGTTGTGGCAATATCGTCGATGGCGTAAGTATTTCACCAACCACATTAAAGCTTAAAAGGAGTTAATTAGCACTGCAAGTTTATAGTTACAGGGCCGTCATTTAGTAATCTAACTTGCATATCAGCACCAAAAATTCCTGTTGGCACTACAAAATCAAGCAGACGTAATTGCTGACAAAAATACTGATACAGTTCTTCGCTCAACTTTGGTGGCGCAGCACTAGTAAAACTAGGACGCAGTCCTTTAGAGGTATTTGCAGCCAGTGTAAATTGGGAAACAACTAATATATCGCCATTTATTTGCTTCACATTTAAATTCATTTTTCCGTTTTCATCTTCAAAAATACGATACCCTGCTACCTTTTCAGCTAATCGTTTAGCTTTTTCTTGGTTATCATCTGGTTCAATTGCAAGTAAAACTAATAACCCCTGATCTATTTCACCCACAACCTTATTATCTACACTAACACTCGCTTCAGACACTCTTTGTAACAACGCGATCATTTATTCATATTTCCTTGTTCGGTAATAAAATTAGCCATAGTGTCGGCCGCTTTACAAAAACCATCAATAATTTGAGACTCAAACCCACCATGGCCAGCTTTTGGCAAAATTTGCAATTGAGCGTTTGGCCAGCTTTGCACAAGTTGATAAGCATTAGTTAACTGACAAACCATATCGTATCGACCATGTAAAACTATTGCCGGAATATTTGAGATTACTGCCATATTATTTAAAATGAAATCTTCCTCAATAAAGCAGTTATTAATAAAATAGTGACTAGATATTTTTGCCATACATAGCGCTTGATGCGTATTATCGATATGACTCATATCAATGTGATGATGCTCTATAGTGGATAAGCGCAGCTCCCATAAACACCAAGCTTTACTTGCTGCCGTCGCCGCAATTTCATTGCTGCCAGTTAGCGCATCATAATATGCTGATAATAAATTTTTATTGTCTAGTCCAGCAACATGCTGGCTAAACTCTTGGTAGTATTCTGGGAAAAAGCATGCAGCACCCGTATTACGATAAAGCCAGTGATATTCAGAGTTCTTTCCTAAAAAAATTCCTCTAAGAATAAAGCCTAATACTGCGCTAGGATACTTAATACCGTAGAGTATTGCTAAGGTGGTGCCCCAGGAGCCACCGGCCACCAACCAGCGTTCAACCTTAAGATGCTGACGAATATTTTCAATATCTTCAACTAAATCAGCACTGGTATTGTTATCAATACTTGGGGAAGGTTCCGAGCGACCGCAACCTCTTTGATCGATAAGAATAATGCGATATTTTTCAGGGGCGAAATAGCGACGGTGATTATCACAACAGCCACCACCGGGTCCGCCATGAAGATAAATCACAGCAATACCATTGGGGTTGCCTGATTGCTCAATATATAATTTATGCCCCCCTTTAACTTCTAGCCACTCTTTATGGTATGTAGAAATATTCGGAAAAAGCACTCTAGACATATATTCCTCCTTGAAGAGAATAGTGTCAGTTTAGTTGCTAGATTAGCAAATAGCGATATTATCGTAGTGGCCTAAACAATAAATTACGCTACCTCTTTTTCATTAACTCCTGCTTTACGTTTTACTTCAAAGTCTTCTAATGAAACGGTAAATAATGCTCCTATAAGTACCACTAGCCAACTTAAGTAGACCCATAAAAATAGAATAGGAATACTTGATAACGCGCCATATATGGCTTGATAAGATGGCAGTTGTGTCACATAGATAGCAAAAGATTTCTTGGCAATTTCAAATAAAATGGCCGCTAAAGTTGCTCCAGCTAAAGCGAATTTCATTGGAATAATTTTATTCGGCACTACCATATACAAGATGAAAAATGCAGCAATTGAAGCAAATAGAGGTAAAGCTCGAACAAATATATTGGTAATACCTAATAAGTCATAATCACCGAATGAAACTAATGAAACAATATAAGAGGTCATAACCAAACTACTACCTACTAAAACAGGTCCTAAGGTTAATACCATCCAATACATAGAAAATGACGTCATCACGCGTCTTTTTTCATTTACTCGCCAAAGTTTATTCAAACATTTATCAATAGCTGAAATAAGTAACATTGCAAAAACAAATAGTGCTGTGATCGCCACTGCAGACATTTTAGATGCATTACTAACAAAGCCTGTGATGTGTTCTCTAACAACATCACCAGAAGCAGGTACAAAGTTTTGATATACGAAATTTTCAATCATTTCGCGAATATCGGAGAAAATAGGAAAAGCTGTCATTACTGAAAGCATCACAACCATTAAAGGCACTAATGACATTAATGTGACATAAGATAAGTAACCAGCAGTGACATGAATATGCTCTTTTTTCAGGTTGCTCAGAAACAAGTACAAAAAACTTGATACTTTTTTTACATGATCGTTTTGTTTAATTTCTTCTAGCTTGGGATGCATAGACGTCACTGTTCATTACAATTAGTAATATATTAAAATAATGCCGGACGGAACGATAGTGTATTGTCACAAAATTGTTATTTATAAATAGCTTTATGAATAGAATTTCTTTGAGTTTTCTATTTATAGGAAAGAGATAAGAATATTTTAGCGTTATGACGAAAATACTTCAAAGCTTGCATTTGAATTGTCATCCTTTACATTAACTTCAGTCAACAGCTCTGATAATTGTTTAATTTGTTTCGGGCCAGCTAAACCGTTTTCAAATAACTGGCTTAATTGCTGTAAATTTTTAAGTTGTTCGGGTGACATAGAAAATTCCTTTTTCTTTACTAACTTACTACAATGATTTTAACCTGCAGTTCGTCTTCCTGTACACGGAAAAATTACCATATTATTAGCTTTATTATCACGTCCATCATTGATAAATTCATTATACAATTCATCAAGTTCACGTTTTTCTAATAATTTTGCATTATTGGCAACAGCTTTTTCAAATAAACAACTTAGCCTTACAAGTTTACTTGGGTCCATGTTTTCTGCCTTCCTCAGTGTTTTAAGTCACTGCAGCTGTTTGTAGATAGCTAAACTATAGCAGTAGAACTTAATTCTAAAAGGTAGATTAAAAAAGGATTTGAGGTAAATATTGAATAACTTATAGATGTGTTATATCTGTATATTTAACAGGCTGTTTTAATTGACAATTAAATATTGGGCTAAATTAGCGATGTTTATGGCTGATAGTATTTTGAGATATGTCTTACATTTATAATCTCTTCACTACTGATAAAGAAGAGCTCAAAAAAAACCACTTGAGTTACCCCAAGTGGTTTTTAAATTAGTAATTTACTAAAGTCTATTTAGCAGAACGACCTTCACGTTTACGGTCAGATTCTTTTAAGAATTTCTTACGTATACGAATACTTTCAGGTGTTACTTCAACCAATTCATCGTTATCAATAAACTCAAGCGCTTGCTCAAGAGACATAAGAATAGGTGGCGTTAATGTTTGCGCTTCATCAGTACCTGATGAACGAACGTTAGTTAACTGCTTGCCTTTAAGAGCGTTTACCGTTAAATCGTTATCACGGCTATGAATACCAATAACTTGACCTTCATAAATATCAATACCGTGACCGATCAACATACGACCACGAGACTGTAAGTTGAATATCGCGTTAGTTAATGCTTTACCTGTTGCATTGGCAATCATTACACCATTTTTACGTTGGCCGATATCGCCACCTTTATGAGGACCGTATTCAAAGAATGTATGGTAAATCAAACCAGAGCCAGAAGTTAATGTCATAAATTCAGTTTGGAAACCGATCAAACCACGACTTGGCATGATGAAGTCCATACGAATACGACCAGTACCATCTGGTGCCATATCAGTTAATTCAGCTTTACGAACACCCATCTTCTCCATGATAGGGCCTTGATGTTGTTCTTCAACATCGATAGTTACTGTTTCGTATGGTTCGTGTAATACACCATCAATTTCACGTTCAATTACTTCAGGACGTGATACTGCGATTTCGTAACCTTCACGACGCATGTTTTCAATTAAGATACCTAAATGTAATTCACCACGACCAGATACTTTAAACTTATCAGGATCATCTAGTTGTTCAACGCGTAAAGCAACGTTATGTACAAGTTCTTTTTCTAAACGATCTTTAATGTTACGTGAAGTAACATACTTACCTTCTTTACCACAAAATGGTGAAGTATTAACTTGGAAAGTCATGTTAATAGTAGGTTCATCAATAGATAGCGCTGGTAAACCTTCAACTTCTGTTGGACAACAAATAGTATCTGATATTTTCAATTCGCCTAAACCAGTGATTGCAATAATATCACCAGCAAAACCTTCTGCAATGTCATGACGCTCTAAACCTAAGTAACCAAAAACTTTACCTACTTTAGCATTGTGTACGCCACCGTTTGCTAATTGTATTGTTACTTGTTGGTTAGGCTTAACGCTACCACGCATGATACGACCAACACCGATTACGCCTAAGTATGAGCTGTAATCAAGTTGAGAAATTTGCATTTGGAATGCGCCTTCAGGGTCTGCTTGTGGCGCAGGAACTTCTGAAAGAATTGTTTCAAACAATGGTGTCATGTTTGAGCCAGTTTCGCCTTCTTCAAGTGATGCCCAGCCATTGATTGCTGAAGCGTAAACCACTTTAAAGTCTAGCTGTTCGTCAGTTGCGCCTAAGTTGTCAAATAATTCGAAAACTTGATCCATAACCCAATCAGGACGAGAACCAGGTTTATCAACTTTATTGATAACAACAATTGGCTTTAAACCTTGAGCGAACGCTTTTTGTGTCACAAAGCGAGTTTGCGGCATTGGACCTTCTTGCGCATCAACAATTAGTAGTACTGAATCTACCATTGACATTACACGCTCAACTTCGCCACCAAAATCAGCATGGCCAGGAGTATCAACGATATTTACACGGTAATCTTGGTAATTAATCGCGGTGTTTTTAGCTAAAATAGTAATACCACGTTCTTTCTCGATATCGTTCGAGTCCATCGTACGTTCTTCAAGACCGCCTCGGACATCAAGCGTACCTGACTGTTCTAATAACTTGTCAACCAACGTTGTTTTACCATGGTCAACGTGGGCAATGATTGCGACATTACGTAATTTATCTAGCACTGGCTTTACTCACTTTTCTTTAAAGACTTTTTCATTAAAAGAATATAGGACTACAATTGGGCGCGTATTGTACAGTAGAAGTACGGATAAAGACACTGTATTAAAAATATAGCTTAAATTAATAATAACAAAGCATTTTCCTCTTGATATACTTCAATGGCCAAATTAGAGCATGCGCACCACAATGCAGCAGCAATCGCACCACATTGGTGCAGCGCTAATAGTTAAAAATCATTAAAGGCATATATTTCAATGACTTTATCCTTGGCACAATATTCGCTTATGCACAGACAATACAAAATTAATTTTTTGAAAATTTAAGATTTCACTACCTGGAGACTTTCAATGTCAAACGCAGTTTTAGATTTAATTAAAGAACATGACGTCAAGTTTGTTGATTTACGCTTTACCGACTCTAAAGGTAAAGAACAACACGTTTCAATTCCTCACCACCAAGTAAACGACGACTTTTTTGAAGATGGTAAAATGTTTGATGGCTCTTCAATTGAAGGTTGGAAAGGCATTAACGAATCAGACATGGTAATGATGCCTGATGCTGAATCTGCTGTATTAGACCCGTTTACTGAAGCTGTAACATTGAACATTCGTTGTGATATTGTTGAACCTGCGACAATGCAAGGTTATAGCCGTGACCCTCGTTCAGTAGCTAAACGCGCTGAAGACTATATGCGCAGTACAGGCATTGCTGATACCGTATTAATTGGTCCAGAGCCAGAGTTCTTTGTTTTTGATGACGTGCGTTTTCATACCGACATGAGTGGTTCATTCTACAAAATTGATGACAAAGAAGCTGCTTGGAATTCTGGTACAGAATACGAAGAAGGCAACATGGGGCATCGTCCTGGCGTAAAAGGTGGTTACTTCCCAACAGCACCAGTAGATTCATCACAAGATTTACGTTCAGCTATGTGTTTAGTTATGGAAGAAATGGGCTTAGTTGTTGAAGCACATCACCATGAAGTAGCAACAGCCGGACAAAACGAAATTGCTTGTCGTTTTAACACTATGGTTAAAAAGGCCGATGAAGTGCAAATATACAAGTACGTTGTTCATAACGTTGCACATGCATATGGCAAAACAGCGACTTTTATGCCGAAACCACTTGTAGGTGATAACGGTACCGGTATGCACGTTCATCAGTCACTTGCAAAAGACGGTGTTAACTTATTTTCTGGCGACAAGTACGGCGGATTATCTGAAATGGCACTTTACTATGTTGGTGGTATCATCAAGCATGCTAAAGCACTAAATGCTTTCACAAATGCTTCAACTAACTCTTACAAACGTCTTGTTCCAGGTTTTGAAGCTCCGGTAATGCTTGCTTACTCAGCACGTAACCGTTCTGCATCAATTCGTATTCCAATTGTGCCTAGCCCTAAAGCAATGCGTATCGAAGTTCGTTTCCCTGATCCAACAATGAACCCTTACTTAGGTTTTACAGCAATGTTAATGGCTGGCCTTGACGGTATCAAAAACAAGATCCACCCTGGTGATGCTATGGATAAAGATTTATACGACCTTCCTGCAGAAGAAGCAGCAGCTATTCCACAAGTTGCTTCATCTTTTGAAGAAGCACTTGATGCTTTAGAAAATGACATGGACTTCTTAACTGAAGGTGGCGTTATGGATAAAGATATGATCAACGCATATATCGGTTTGAAGCGTGACGAAGTTGAATTATTAAACTCAACGACTCACCCAATTGAATTTGATATGTACTACAGCGTATAACAAATTCAACTAGTTAGTTGTGAAAAAAGCTCACTTAGGTGAGCTTTTTTGTGGCACAAAGGCTATTATTTGGATAGATTAGAGAGATACCTACGGAACAGGAACTTACTTTTGAATAATTTTGCCCGTATTTGCATATTTTTTATATTGCTTACGCAAGCTGTTCCGTTATTTGCCGGCTCAGCTAAAGTATACGTGTGGCGCAATGAGCAAGGAGTATTGGTATTTTCAGACAGTCCTATGCCTGGCGCAGAAGAAGTTGAAATACAAGAATCTAACACAATGAAATCTTCTGTAGATACCTCAGTTCTAGATATTACTCCAAAAGTTATAGATGAAAAATACCAAGTAAATATTACTCAGCCAGAAAGCAACGCCACCGTGCGTGACAATACTGGTTCAGTTTATGTTTCAGGTAGAATACAACCCATTTTTAAACGCGGACTTAAAATCCAATTGTATCTAGACGGTAAACCATACGAGAAACCTCAAACCCATTCTATGTTTGTACTTCGAAATGTTGACCGAGGCGAACATAAAATAAAAATGACTTTGATTAGCGACAAAGGCAAGGTTATTGCAACATCTTCTCCTGTAACGTTTTATATGCATAGAGTCTCTGTTAACAAGGCAAACTAGCAGTATTTAAGTGCATATTGCACCATAATTATTTACACTCGTTACTTAACGCACTATTTTGGTGCAAAGGATGATGATGTCAAATACTATGGTAGATTTACAACAACTAAAAGTTCACTATCAGCAAGCATTGCCCAATCAAATGGTGACAGCTGTAGTGGTATTAGACCAAAGCCTTGCCATTTGTTATGTCAATCCTGCAGCAGAAGCTTTATTGGTAAAAAGTTTAAGTAAACTATACCAACTTCCTATCGAACAAGTATTTTACAACACACCTATTAATAGCAATCGCTTACAACAGTTACTCACTACGGGTCAGGAGTTTAGCGATAGTGACGTAACAATAGAGTTTTTTGATCATCGAAAAATTACCGTTGAAATTACCGCCTCTTCGGTCACCTTTGAAAACCAGCCACATATATTATTGGAATTCAAACAAATTGATCAGCAAAAACAAATCAGCGCAGAAGCATTTCAACAACAACAGTGGGAATCTGCTCGAGATTTGATCCGCGGTTTGGCTCATGAAATTAAAAATCCCCTTGGCGGCTTGCGCGGCGCAGCGCAATTATTAGATTTAGAGCTCAATATTGAACAAAAAGAATATACCGCCATGATCATTGAACAAGCTGATAGATTAACCAACTTAGTAGACCGCTTGTTAGGGCCTAATCAGTTGCCAGTAATGAAATTGCAGAATATTCATATCGTAATTGAAAAAATATTCCAACTGACAAAATTTGACAATCCTAAAAATATTGTACTTGAACGAGACTATGACCCCTCAATACCCGAATTGATATTTGATCAAGACAAGCTCCAACAAACCATTATCAACATTGTTAATAACGCCATTCAAGTATTGGGTAGTGATAACAAGATAACACTAAGAACACGAGCAGCCAGTAATAAAACGATTAATGGCAAACGTATAAAGTTATGTGCAGAAATCAACATTATTGATGATGGTCCGGGGATTCCTGAGCATATTCAAAGCACACTTTTTTACCCTATGGTTTCAGGTAGAGCATCAGGCACAGGTCTAGGCTTATCTATTTGTCAAACCATTGTTCATCAGCACAACGGTAAGCTTTCATGTAAAAGCCGTCCCAGACACACCGAATTCACAATTTTATTACCTTTTAACAGCGAGATAAATTCATGATCACAGAACAAGTCTGGATAGTTGATGACGATAGCTCTATTCGCTGGGTGCTAGAGAAAGCATTATCAAATGCCAATATAAGTGTTGGAACATTTCATGATCCTCAAGATCTACTCATTGCCCTAGAGCATAACCAGCCAGAAGTAATTATTTCGGATATTCGTATGCCAAATATTGATGGTATGACTTTATTAAGCCAAATCAACCAACAATTCGAGCATATTCCCGTCATCATCATGACCGCACACTCAGATCTTGATAGCGCAGTTAACGCATACCAAGGTGGTGCATTTGAGTATTTACCGAAACCATTTGATATTGATGATGCTATTAGCCTCACTAACAGAGCACTAACGCACGCACGAGAATTGAAGTCCAAAAAGCAACTTAATGTCCCTTTCGCAGAAAATGTCGGTATTATCGGTGCAGCTCCATCAATGCAGGAAGTGTTCCGCGCCATTGGACGACTTTCTCGTTCAAGCATTAGCGTTTTAATTAATGGCGAGTCGGGTACAGGTAAAGAACTAGTCGCTCATGCTCTACATATGCATAGTCCGCGTTCTTCAGCCCCATTTATACCACTTAATATGGCCGCAATTCCCAAAGATCTTATTGAGTCAGAACTATTTGGCCACGAAAAAGGCGCATTCACGGGTGCTAATGCGGTAAGACATGGCCGGTTTGAACAAGCGCACGAAGGGACGTTATTTTTAGATGAGATTGGCGATATGCCACTTGATATTCAAACTCGGTTATTACGTGTATTGGCTGATGGTCAATTCTATAGAGTAGGTGGACATTCACCAATCAAGGTTGATGTCAGAATTCTTGCGGCTACCCATCAAAACTTAGAAGAACGGGTTGATAGCGGTGAATTTCGTGAAGATTTGTTTCATCGCTTAAATGTCATCAGAATACATATTCCAAGCCTTCGAGAGCGTAAAGAGGATATTGCACAGCTTGCTTCACACTTTTTAAAACAAGCAGCAAACGAGCTTTCGGTTGAAAGTAAAACACTACATAAATCTGCATTGACCTATCTAGAGCAGTGTGAATGGCCAGGTAATGTCAGACAGCTAGAGAATATTTGTCGTTTTCTTACCGTCATGGCCAGTGGTAAAGAAGTGCTGCTTGATGACTTACCTAGCGAACTTACTGATAAGCCAGTAGTAACAACAACTACTGATAGTAGTTGGCAAGAAACCCTAAAGTCATGGGTCGATAGTGAGCTGCTACAAGGAAACAGCAATATTATCGACAAAGCATTACCAGAATTCGAGAAAGTATTACTTAGTTGTGCCTTACAACATACTCAAGGACATAAGCAAGAAGCCGCTAAACGCCTGGGTTGGGGGCGAAATACTTTAACTAGAAAGTTAAAAGAACTTAATATGCCTGACTAGTTTGATTATTATGCATTTTCTATAGGAAAAGTGATCACTTGGTCGATAGTATTTGCACTCAGCGCAAGCATTAATAGTCTATCAATACCCATAGCAACACCAGAGCACTTGGGTAAGCCACTATCGAGCGCAGATAAGAAGTTCTTATCAATCATGCGCTCTTCTTTGTCTAACTCAATTCTCTTTCTATTATCTTCTTCAAAACGTGCTCTTTGCAGTTTTTCGTCGGTCAGTTCATTAAAACCGTTCGCCAACTCTATTCCTTTAAAATAACATTCAAAACGTTCTGCAACACGCTCATCTTCTGAGCTAATATTCGCTAGTGATGCTTGGCTAGCCGGAAAATTGTAAACAAAGCATGGAGCTTCTGTGCCTATTTCGGGTTCAATCAATTCAGACATGATAAACTGCAACAATGTATCAATAGAGTCTTCCTTCACAAGCCAGTCACTCAGCATATCGCGCTGGGCTATTAATCCAAGAAGCTCACTTTTCGTTGTCGATAATGGATCAATGGCTACTTCACGTATAAACAAGGTTTGATACGTAATTTTATCAACCTTATTACATTGCAAAACCTCTACCAATAGCTCAGCCAACTCATCCATAAGTTGAAAATGGTTAAAGCCGAGTCGGTACCATTCAAGCATAGTAAACTCAGGGTTATGGTAACGTCCATGTTGTTCATGACGAAATGCTTTACATATTTGATAACAGCAACCGTATCCACTGGCTAAAAGCCTCTTCATAGCGAACTCAGGCGAAGTTTGCGCGTATAGCGGTATTGATTGTTCAATATTACTATCGGAAGAATAATTGAATTGAGTAATAAAAGGATCAAGATGAACATCAGTAATCGTGCCGTTCGATAGCAGAGGCGTCTCAACTTCTATAACATCACGCTTGCTAAAGAACCCCCTAATAGTAGCTAGTACCTGTGCACGTTGCTTAGCGTGCTGCCAACTCATGCTCGCTTGCCATGCCATTAATAGATTTACCTTTAAAGAAAATTTTAAATATTGTAAACGAAAAAAGCCCTTGTCAAAAGACAAGGGCTTACTTATACCTTTAAAAAAGGGAGTCTGATAATGTCCTACTCTCACATGGGAACTCCCACACTACCATCGGCGCTAACACATTTC